>Ga0187882_1000365_pt1 | contig 50701 bp, 38 predicted proteins | sample June2016WEW_19_1_3_FD_132991 | JGI IMG/M metagenome (GOLD analysis project Ga0187882, IMG submission 132991) | Peatland microbial communities from SPRUCE experiment site at the Marcell Experimental Forest, Minnesota, USA - June2016WEW_19_150 | ecosystem: Environmental > Terrestrial > Soil >... | reverse complement strand
GCCGCCCCGAAATAAAAGACGCCGGAAAGCGTGTTCTTCAACTCGGAGATCCATGCGACCGACTCCACTTGTATCGGATGGAGGGCGAAGATGAGGGCCGCTAGGATGGCTCCTGGCACAGCCAATCGCCGCAGAATCACTGCGACCAGAAATGCCATGAGAGCATGCACAATGATGTTGACCAGATGGTAGCCCAGGGTGTCGTCCGCCCAGAGCTTATGCTCAACCCAGAAGGCCGAGTGCATCAGTGGGTAGTATTGCTGAGTGGCGCCCGGATCGAACCAAATGCGCCACAATCCCTCGGCCGAGCGCAAATCGCTGCGGGTGATGTGGCGGTCGTCGTCCCAGAGGATGCCGCCGTGCCAGGCTGGATAATAGGCTGCCAACGTTGCAGCTACGAGCAGGAGCAGCAGAAGACATGCACTCCAACCGTGGCCCGGGCTATCGGTAGCTACCCGGACATTCGGCATCTCCTCTTCTGCATGCTTCCCTGCCACGCGGCGTCCGGATTCAACCTGCTTGCCTTTCTTGCGGCTCATGGGATCGATTTTATATAGGCTTTGACATCAAAACGCAACGCCGCGCTGCCGGCGTCTTCCCATGGCGTCTGGAATTCTTCGTGATGTGAAGCTGGTAGCGCTCAAAATGCCCGCAACGTCGGGCGATTGAAAACACTTGTGCAAGACAGGGGGTAGTGAAGATTTCTGGAGAGCACTCTCAGGATTTACATGGATCTTCCCCAGGCGACCACGCAGTTTCTGCCGCGACTCTTGGCGACATAGAGAGCCTTGTCGGCCCGCCTCACCAGAGTTTCGGCTGAGTCCCCCTGCATTGACTCGGCCAGGCCGCAGCTGACCGTGCAGTTTATACTGCGCTTGATCTGACCGTCCATGAACTCGAATCTTGACGCTTCGATCTTGGCGCGAAGTTGCTGAAAGCGCATCTCCGCCTGGAGCATGGTCGTATTGGTAAAGACGAGCACAAACTCATCGCCGCCATAACGGCCGAAAAAGTCACTCGAACGGATTTCCTTGCCGATCGTTTCCGCAACGCCGATAAGTGCCTGATCGCCGACCTGGTGGCCGTGAGCGTCATTGATCTTTTTGAAGTCATCCAGATCCAGAACGCCCAGGATTATCGGTTTTCCGCCGGCTTCCATAATGGCGCGTTTGATGGCTCGGTCCGTGCTTCTGCGATTGCCGACGCGAGTCAAAGCATCGATAAAAACTTCCTGCTCGGTCTGCTTGAACTTTTCCTGGAGATGAACGAAGCGCTTTGTCATGCTCGCGTAGAGGATTTCGTCTTGCTGCTTTTTTTCCGCGACGACGCGCGCAAGTTGATTGACTTCGTCGGCGATCTGCTTCTTGAGCTCGCGCAGATCCTCGATCTCGTTTAAGCGTATGAAACGGGTCGTGGATTCAGTGAGGCGCTGGTTGAAGTTTTCGCTTTCGCCGGTAAGCGTGCCGAGAGCCTCCCGCAGGAGGTCGATGACCTGCCGGATCTCGGCCTCTCGCTCCTGCAGGTACCCCCGGGAATTCCTGCAGAACTCCTGACACACCGCCAGGCCCTTTTGTATAACGCTTACCATCACGTCGCCGTCAGAGACTTTCGTAAGCTGATTCTGGGTTCGTTCAAGCTGCGAACGGAACTCCGAAGTTTTCAGGCTTTCACTTTCGACCGCGATGTCGGACATCAGCGAGAAAAGCCGTCCTGATAACGCCCCCATTCTGACGACGAAACTCTCCCTATCCACCGGGCGCCGTTTGAAAAGGCCCAACTCAATAAGCTCGTTTCCCATATAGTCGCCGGCTCCGCAACTAAAAAATAAGAGTCCCAATGCTCTTATCGGCGATTCGGGGGAATTCTGAGACAATTTGCAGCCTGAAAATCAAAGAGGAGCGAAAATGTTGCGGTTAATTCCGATCCCCGCCTCCGCAGCATCCCGTGGAGTTGAGCACAGGATAATGACAGGCTGCCGCGCTCCAGAAGCGTTCGCCATAGCGCTCGACGACCTGAGCCTGACCTGTGGCGGCAAGCTCCTTCAGAGCTTCTTCCACTTGGCCCGGAGTCCAGCGCTCGAGTGTGCGCCGCAGTTCTTCTTCACCCATCGGATGGCGCCCAATTATGGCCAATACGGCTTCTGCCACACTCTGGTATCCCGAGAGGTCGAATGTGCCTCCGGAAGACTGGATCACCTGGGATCGGACGCCTAGGATAGCGGTTGCCCGCACGAGGCCTCCGTCGTCCGGCCGCTGAACATCAGGCTCCGCCGGCGGGCGGCTGGGAATCGCGATGTGGACTTGATCCGGTTCGATGTGTTCGAGCAGGGCTGCGATTTCTTTCAGCTCTCCCTCGCCGTCGTTGATACCCTTCATGAGCATCACTTCGATCCAGAGCTTGCCGTGATACTCCCGGCGAAAGGTGACCAATCCTTCCACCAGCAGCTCGAATCCCAGTCCCGCCGCCGGACGGTTGATTCGGCGGTAGAGGCGCGCGTTGCCGGCGGCGAGCGAGGACAGCACGGCATCGGCAGCCCTGAGCTCTTCCCGTACATCGGGAAGATACAGCAGTGATCCGTTCGTAATCACGGACACCGGAATTGCGGTCAGCCCCTTGATCTCGCGAATCAGCCAGCCGATGCCGGCGTGAAGAGTGGTCTCGCCCGAGCCGACGATGGTCACCCAATCAATGGCGCCCGGTTTATGCGCACGCAGAGCCTCCCGCACATCGGCGAGAATGTCCTCTCGCGGAAAATATTCGCGCCGCTCGTTTGTCAGCGGGACGGTTCGTCCCAGCTGGCAATAGATGCAGTTCCAGTTGCAGATCTTCAGCGGCAGCGGATCGACTCCGAGTGATTGCCCCAATCTGCGCGAGGGCAAGGGGCCAAAAACGAAACCCATCTTCCAACACTCTTCTTTCATGCAACCGATTTATGGTAACCGCCAAGACGTGAAGATTCCAGGATGCAAGCGGAGGGAAATCACATTTTTCCTTTTGATTAAGGGCCTGCCCCTATTCCTGGCGTTTGTCGAGAGTTTCGATGCGCGCGTCGCTCGGACCACCCTCCTTCTGCATTTGCGCCGCGACTGCTTCCACCTGTCTCATGACCCGAAGGAGGTTGCCGCCCAGAATCTTGCCGATATCCGCATCGGCATAGCCGCGTCGCATCAGTTCCGCCGTCAAACCAGGAAACTTCGACACGTCTTCGAGCCCAGCCACAGTGCTGGTGATCCCGTCGAAGTCGGATCCAATTCCGACGTGATCCAATCCCGCAGCCTTGCGGATGTGGTCAATATGGTCGGCAACCTGCGCCAGAGTGGCGCGAGGGGCCGGATTTGCGCGGTCCCATTTCGCGAGCCCATCCTGCACGGTCTTTTCGGTACTCCCCCTCAGGGCAGCAAGCCTCTTGGATTCCTGATCACGTTTCAGTTCGTACACACGCACGGCTTCGGATGTGAACCCCGGCACAAAGCTGACCATCACCACGCCGCCGTTCCTGGGCAGCCGTTGGAGCACTTCATCAGGCACGTTGCGCGCGATGTCGCACAATGCCCTGGCCGAGGAGTGCGAGAAAATCACGGGCGCGCGGCTCGCATCCAGCGCGGCGTTCATCGTGGCCGGTGACACATGGGCAAGGTCGACGAGCATGCCGAGCCAGTTCATTTCCCGAACGACTGCCTTGCCGAATGCCGACAGGCCGTTCACTTTGGGAGTATCGGTGGCCGAATCAGCCCAGGGAGTGTTGGAGGAGTGGGTCAGGGTCATGTACCGGGCGCCGAGCCTGTAAAACATTCGCAGGGTCGCGAGGGAACTGTCAATGGAGTGCCCTCCTTCCATGCCGATCAGCGACGCGATTTTGCCGGAGCGATGGATGCGCTCGATGTCATCGGCGGTGGTTGCCATCTCGAACACATCCGGATAGCCGCGGACCAATCTGTAGACCGTGTCGATCTCTTCCATCGTGACGCGCACCGCCTCTTTCCCCTGCATGTCCACCGGAACATAGACTGACCAAAATTGCGCGCCCACGCCCCCTTCGCGCAAACGGGGGATGTCGGTCATGAGTTGAGGCTGCGGCTTCCTGAGATCGATTCTGGAAAAGTCCCGTTCGAACTTTTCGCGCAACGCCCAGGGCAGGTCATTGTGCCCATCGATCAAAGGGAAGCGGCTTTGCAGCGTCCGCGCTCTCTGGAGTGGGTCCGGGTTTGTCTGCGATGGAGTGCTGCCATCGATCCGGTATATGTTCGTCAGGAAGAATAGTACGACTACCGCGGCGGCGATGACACGAAACATAATGAACCTCCGAGATACCGGCAGAATAGCAGGTTAGAGCCTCAGGTCAAGCGGCGTATAGATGAAATTGCGCCGCCGGGGTCTCCTGCGATGTTCACGCTGCCGATGGAGAAGGTTCGAGCTTTTTTGCCGTGTGTGTTCCGAACCGCTGTTGCGCAGCCGCCATGTATGTGTAGACCACGGGGGTAAGATAGAGAGTTACAAGTTGAGAAAATAGAAGGCCGCCGACAACCGCGAGTCCGAGAGGTTGCCGCGCTTCGCCTCCGGCACCGTACCCCACCGCAATCGGAACCGCGCCGAGAAGCGCCGACATAGTCGTCATCATGATCGGACGAAAACGGATGAGGCAACCCTGGTAGATGGCTTCGAGGGGCGGCAGACCTTTCCGTCGTTCCGCGTCCAAGGCAAAATCGATCTGCATAATCGCGTTTTTCTCGACGATGCCGATCAGCATGATCAGGCCGACAAAAGCATAGATGTTGAGGTCCAGGTGGAACAGAAACAAGGTCACCAGCGCGCCCAAGCCCGCAGACGGCAATCCGGAAAGAATCGTCAGAGGATGGATGTAACTCTCGTAGAGGATCCCGAGAACTATGTATACAACCATGATCGCCACAACCAGAAGCAGCACCAGATTCGACATTGAACTCTGAAACGACTTGGCCGCACCCTGGAAAGTCGCACTGATGGTGGGCGGCAAGATTTTGTCGGAAACGCCCTGAATCTGGCTAACCGCCGCGCTGAGGGAGGCGCCAGGCTGGAGGTTGAAGGAAATCGTGACGGCGGGCAACTGCCCATAGTGGTTGATGGTCTGCGGTCCCATCTCACTGATTATCCTGGCAAGAGTGTCCATGGGAACCAGGGCGCCCGGCCCAGATTTGAGATATAACATTGATAATGCCTTCGGGTCCTGTTGATACCGCGGCTCGAGTTCAAGAAGGACCTTGTACTCGTTGGTCGCTGCATAAATCGTGGACACCCAGCGCGGCCCGTAAGCATCGTATAACGCGTTCTCAATCGTGTCAGCACTCACCTGCAGCGCCGCGGCTTTTTCGCGGTTGATCGCCACGTTTACCTGAGGGTTGTTGATCGCAAGGTTGCTGGTGACATCCATCAGTCCCGGAATTTGCGCGACAGCGTGCTCGAGATCCTCGGCCGATTGATACAGCAGCGGCTTGTCCGGTGACTCCAGCGTGTACTGGTAGAGGCTCTTGGTTACCTGGCCTCCGATCCGGATGGTGGGCGGATTTTGAAGATAGACTTTCATCCCTGCGAGATTTTCGAATTTGGGACGCATTTCCTCGATGATCTCGTTCACGTTGAGTGCGCGCTCCGAGCGAGGCTTGAGATGCACGACGAGCTGGCCGAAATTGGGCCCGCCAAGTGTGGACGCAGAATTCCCGCCCACGCTCGACACAAGTGAGTCCACGTTGGGATCCGCGCTGACTATCTCCGCAATCTGTTTCTGGTAATCCACCATCTCATAGTATGAAGTGCCCTGCCCTGCTTCCGTGGTCACGGCAAGCTGATCCGTGTCCTGGTCCGGAATAAATCCTTTGGGGATCTTGACGAACATATAGGCGGTGGCCCCAAGGACCGCGACAAAAAAGACCATCGTCGCCATCCGATGGCGGAGAACGCCCTGCAAACTGGCATCGTACAGGTGGAGCATGCCGTCGAAGAAGCGCTCAGTTGTGCGATAGAACCAGGACTTTCTCTGCTCTTGCGCAGGGCGCAGAAACCGGCTGCAGAGCATCGGGGTGAGTGTGACGGAGACGACTCCGGAGATCAGGATGGCCACACAAATGGTGACCGCGAATTCTTTGAACAGGCGCCCAAGAACCCCTCCGAGGAACAGCACGGGAATGAATACGGCCGCCAGGGAAAGAGTCATGGATACGATGGTAAATCCTATCTCCCTGGATCCTTCCAAAGCCGCATGAAGAGCGCTCTCACCCATTTCCATGTGCCGGAAGATGTTTTCTAGCATGACGATCGCGTCATCCACGACGAACCCGACCGACAAGATCAAGGCCATCATCGACAGATTGTCCAGGCTGTAATTCAGCAGATACATGACGGCAAAGGTGCCGATGATGGAAAATGGCAGTGCCAGGCTCGGGATGGTCGTTGCGGAGACGTTGCGCAGGAAAAGAAAGATCACCATCACAACCAGGCCGAGCGTCAGGGCCATCGTAAACTGGACATCGTGATAGGACGCGCGGATTGTGTCGGACCGGTCATAAAGAATGTCCATCGTGACCGACGGCGGCAATTCCGCTTTAAACGTCGGCAGAAGCTTTTTGATGCCGTCGGTGACTTCGATCGTGTTGGTCCCCGGCTGACGTTGAATGCCCAGAACAATCGCCCGCAGGCTCCCTCCTGACTTGTAGTACCACGACGCGGTCTTGTCGTCCTCAACGCTGTCGATCACGTAACCTAGATCTTCCAAATGCACCGGTGCGCCTTTGCGGTAGCTGACCACCAGAGGCCGGTAGGCCTCGGCGTTCATGAGCTGGCCACTCGCCTGGAGCGTGAACGCGCGCTGCGGCCCGATGATGGAGCCTGTCGGCACATTTACGTTCCAGCTCTTGAGCGCGGTTTCGATTTCATCGATTCCGATCTGTTTGGCAGCCAGCGCGTGAGGATCCATCTGTACATGAACAGCATATTTCTGGGCGCCAAGAACCTGCACCTGCGCGACGCCGCTGATCTGGGATATGCGCTGGGCAACCCGTGTTTCGGCGTATTCATCAAGCGTATAGAGCGGCAGCGTCGGCGAAGTCAGGGTCAGGTAGAGGATCGGCTGATCCGCAGGGTTGACCTTGGTGAAAGTCGGCGGCGCCGGCATCCCTTGAGGCAGCAGACGCCCGGCCTGTGTGATGGCAGCCTGCACATCCACAGCGGCGCCATCCAGGTTGCGGCTCAGATCGAATTCGAGCGTGATCTGCGTGGAGCCGAGCGAATTCGTGGACGTCATCGCATTCAGCCCCGCGATCATCGAGAATTGATTCTCCAAAGGGGTGGCAACCGCGGCGGCCATGGTCTCGGGGCCCGCCCCCGGAAGGCTTGCCGTCACGAGAAGCGTGGGAAGATCTACATTAGGAAGATCGCTCACGGCCAGCGACCGATATGCCACCATCCCAAAGAGCGCGATCGCCAGCATGAGCAGGCTCGTGGCAATCGGGCGCTCGATGAACCCCTGGGAAATATTCATTTCTCGACACCTCAGCTAGCCTTACCTTGCCGCAGCAGCTGCGGGCAATGGCACTTGTCGTTTCCGTTTCTTCGAGATCTCCAGAATCTTCGCCATGTAGGTGTAAACAACTGGAGTGAGATAAAGCGTGATCAATTGTGAAAACAACAAACCACCCACGACCGTGAGCCCCAACGGCCGCCGCGCTTCGCCGCCGGCTCCCCACCCAAGGGATATGGGTATCCCCCCGAGCAGAGCTGCTGCGGTGGTCATCATGATTGGTCGGAAACGGATCAGGCAACCCTCATAAATCGCCTCCGTCGGACTCTTGCCTTCCTTGCGTTCCGCCTCCAATGCGAAGTCGATCTGCATGATCGCGTTCTTCTTCACGATGCCGATCAGCATGATCAGGCCCACAAACGCGTAAATATTCAAATCCACGTGAAACACGAGCAAGGTCAGGAGGGCGCCGAATCCCGCCGACGGCAAGCCGGACAGAATTGTTATCGGATGCACGTAGCTTTCGTAGAGCATGCCGAGAACGATGTACACCACCATGATTGCGATCACCAGGAGGAGACCTAGATTGTTCAGCGAGTCCAGAAAGGTCTTGGCCGTCCCCTGGAAGCTGGTCGTCATATTGTCTGGGAGCGTGCGGTTTGCGACGTCCTGGATCTGAGATGTGGCCTCTCCGAGCGACACACCCGGCCTGAGGTTGAAGGAAATCGTGACCGAAGGAAGCTGTCCAGAGTGGTTGATGGTTTGGGGTCCCGCGTCATTTCTCATGTGAGCAAAAGTGCTCAGAGGAACGAGATGGCCGTCCGAGGTCTTGAATTGGAGCAGTGATAGATAATCCTCATGTTCTTGGAATTTCGGCAGCATCTCCAGCAGCACGCGGTATTGACTGGTGGGCCCGTAAATGGTGGACGACCATTGCGGTCCGAAAGCATCATACATCGCGTTTTCGACCTGAGAGGCGTTGAGGTGTAGGGCAGCGGCCTTATCGCGGTCGAACTCCACGTTCACTCGCGGAGTCTTGATCTGCAGGTCCGTCGTGACGTCCTGCAGCATCGGCAGTCGGGCAATTTCCTGCTCGAGCTTTGCCGACTCGCGGTACAGCACGTCCGTGTCCGGACCCTGTACGGTAAAGTCGTAGGAACTTTTCGATTGGCGGCCGCCAATCCGGATCGCGGCGGGCACCGTGAGAAAAACCCGAATTCCTACCAACCGGCTTACCTTCGGCCGCAGCCTCTCAGCGATCTGGTTGACTGTGGCAACACGCTCACGCCTGGGCCTCAACTGAATCTGGATGCGGGCCGTGTTGGAATTGCTGACGCTTGAAATCATCGACTCGATATCAGGATCCTGGCGCAGAATGTCCGTGACCTTTTGCTGATATTGCACCATTTGATAGTAGGACGTCCCTTGGGCGGCCTCGGTCGTGGCAGACAGTTGATCGTTGTCGGTGTCCGGAATGAACCCTTTGGGCACGATGTAGAAGAGATACGCAGTAAGCGCAAGAACGGCACCAAAAACCCCTATCATGACGGGACGATGCCTGAGAACCCAGTTGAGGCTGACGTCATAAGCGTGGAACATGAAGTGATACAACCCGCGCTTATGCTGCCGTGCCTCGTCAGGCGGGCGCAGGAAGCGGCTGCACAGCATCGGCGTCAGTGTGATGGAAACGATTCCGGAAGCCAGGATTGCTACGGTGATCGTCACGGCAAACTCGCGGAACAGCCGGCCCAGGATTCCGCTCATGAATAGGACGGGGATAAAGACGGCCGCCAGCGAAAGGGTCATGGATACGATCGTGAACCCGATTTCCTTAGAGCCGTTCAGCGCCGCCTGCAGGGGTTTTTCACCCTTCTCCATATGACGGACGATGTTCTCCAGCATGACGATCGCGTCGTCCACCACAAACCCAATGCACAGGATCAACGCCATCATGGACATGTTGTCCAGTGTGAAGTCCAGCAGGTACATCACGGAGAACGTGCCCAGAATAGACAGGGGTAAGGCCATGCTGGGAATCATGGTGGCGGACGCGTTGCGCAGGAAGAGGAAGATCACCAGAATCACGAGGCCTAGGGTGACGGCCATCGTCATCTTGATGTCGCCAAAGGCCTGCCGTATGTTCTTGGAAAGGTCGCCGCGAACAAACAGTTTCACGGCTGGAGGCAGCTGCGTCTGGAACGAGGGCAGCAGCTTTTTGACCGCATCGGTGACTTCGATTACGTTGCTTCCCGGCTGTCTCATCACCATCAGGCTAATCGCTCGTGGGCTGTCCTGCTTGGTGACAAACCAGGAGGCGTTCTTGTTGTTTTCCACGCTGTCGATGACGTTCGCGACATCCTCGAGCCGTACCGGTCTGCCGTTTCGATACGTGATTACCATCGGCCGAAAGGCCGCAGCGTCCATCAGCTGGCCCGTGGCCCTGATGTTGTAGGCTTCATGTGGTCCATAGAGCGTGCCGGTCGGGATGTTGACGTTCCAGCTCCGGAGCGCTGCGTCCACTTCATCGATCCCGATGTCCTTGGCGTTCAGCTTTTCGGGATCCACTTGGGCGCGCACGGCGTATTTCTGAGCGCCCTGGATGGTTACTTCAGCAACGCCGTTCACCATCGAAATCGACTGCGCGATCGTAATCTCCGCGTAGTCGTCCAGCACCCAAAGCGGCAGTGTCGGCGAGGTTAAAGCAAGAACCAGGATCGGGGAACTGGCCGGATTGCTCTTGCGGAAAGATGGCGGCGCGGGCATTCCCGCCGGAAGCAGCGGCATCGCCTCGCTGATTGCCGTCTCGACATCCACGGCAGCGCCATCAATGTTGCGATTCAGGTCGAACTGGAGAGTTATCTGCGACGAACTCTGGGAGTTCGACGAGATCATGGAATCGATGCCGGCAATCGTAGTGAATTGTCGCTCGAGCGGGGTTGCAACCGCCGAGGCCATGGTGTCGGGATTGCCGCCGGACAAACCGGCGCTTACGCTCAGGGTGGGGTAATCGACATTCGGCATATCGCTGACCGGGAGTGCGCGGTACGCGAGCACGCCAAACAGCGCAATCGCCAGCATGAGCAGGCTTGTGGCGATGGGCCGCCGAATGAAAACTTCTGAAATATTCAATGCGAACTACCTTACCGTGCCCCTCGATTACCTCTGGGGGAGTTGCCGGATCCGCCGCCCATCTGCACGCGGCTTCCCGGCGCCAGCCGGAGCTGTCCTTCGGTGACAACAACCTCTCCTGCTTGCAGACCTTTTTCGATCACTAAGTCCTGATTGACTCTCGCGCCAGTGACGACCGGCCTCGATTCCACTGTCCGATCCTGCTTCACCACAAAGACATACGATCCGTCCTGCCCCGTCTGCACCGCTTCATTCGGCACAACGAGCGCGTCCTTTTCCATCGCCAGCCTCAAGGTGACCCGCACAAACTCGCCCGGCCACAGGTTATGGTCACTATTTGGAAACGTTCCTTTCAGGCGGATGGTCCCGGTTGTCTGGTCGACCGCGTTGTCCGTGAATGTCAGCGTGCCTACCTCCGGGGGGGACGAAGAGTCCTGTGGGACCGCCGTCACCATCTGACCCAACTTGATCGTGCCGAGTTGAGTTTCCGGAACCGAAAAAGTTACGTAGATCGGCTCCACCTGTGTGATCGTGAGGAGTTCGGTAGTGTTGGCGCTGATGACATTCCCCTGCTTGACGCTAACGTTTCCCGTGCGGCCGTCGAGCGGAGAAGGAATCGTCGTGTACCCAAGCATCAGCTTGGCATTCTCCAACGCCGCTTCGGTGGCCTTGACGGTGGCTTCGGCGCTCTGAATGGCAGCCCTGTCGGCGCTAGCCGCCGCAGAAACAGCGTCGGCATTAGTGCGATACTGTTCCGCCTGTTCCCGCGACACGAGGCCCTTCTCCAACATCTCCTCATATCGCTTGGCCTCGGATTGAGCATACTTCTCCTGCGCCTCGTCACGCGTGAGATTGGCCTGCGAAAGTCCCAGTTGCGCTTCGTCCTTGGCAAGATTCGCCTTGGCTTGGTTCAGCTGCGCATCGTACACGCTCGGATCAATCGTGAAAAGTTTATCTCCCTTTTTCACGAAAGCCCCTTCTTTAAAAAAGACCTCCGTCAGCTGACCTGCCACCTGTGCCTTCACACTTACGGTTACATATGCCTCGACGTTCCCAACCACCTGCACCTCGATCGGCACGTCCTTTTGCTGGACCCTGGTTACGGTAACCGGCACCGCGCCGCCTCCTTCGCCTTTCTTGGCAGAGGGAGCTGGTGAGGCTTTGTTCGCACAGGCTTGCAGAAGCAGACAGGATATTAGGATGCAAAGGGCTGCAAGCAGTGTCCACCTCGAGGCGCGGATCGTTCTGGTTACTGTCGATGAATTCATTCCCAAATGTCAACCTCCTTGCAGTGCCTTAATAATTGAGTGTTTTATCCAAAGCTGATCACTTTTCCAGATCGGGCCTATGTTCTTATATTTTAAACAATTGTATATGCTATGCGGACTATATGTCTGCCGAGGACAGCCATTACCCTCAGGATAGTTTGTTAGGTTAAACTAATATGAGATCCATTCATCCATTATAATGTCATACGGTATGCCTTAAACTGACTCCTGTCTAGGACATACCTCTACACTTTGGAACACTGATCCTATTCCTTTAGATACGCCTGGGCACTCGCCTTGTTTTGTTCTTTTGTAGCAAGCCGCATTCTATCGGAGAATCCCCGTTACCTTGACCGGTGGAATAGGCTTCAGCGGTGGCGGATTCATCTTGTTATCCGATAAGATCTTAAATAGCTCGGGGAGCGCTGCCGCGGCGGCGTTGTTAAGATCCGGGATCAACTTGACGAGCAGCTCGCGGCTCTCTCTTGCCACCTGCATCTGAAGCAGCGTTGGCGCCGAAGTAGATGCCATAATCTGACTCTTGATGCCGGGGATCTGGTTGCGAATCGGTTGTGCCCCGCCGCCCGGTCCACCTCCTCTGCCTCCTCCTCCCCCTGCCTGTGCGCCCGCTCCGAGTTGTTGGGTGATTACAGCAAGCCTTTTTGCGAGCGAATCAGCAGCCGCTACAGCGGCAGCAGGTGCATTGGCCGCTTGTTTCAGCAGATCTTGCGCCGCGCGCAGCTGGTCATTGACGGAGCTGAGAGCAGCCGAGGCGTCATTGAACGCATGCTGATAATCGTGGAGCGCAAGTGCAGTATCATGTTGCAGCTTGCGATCCGCATCACTGATCTGGACCTGAGGATCGCTCGATACCCTCATCGAGCGTGAACCCACGTCCCGCCCGTTGACGGTTAAGGATATTTTGTATGCTCCGGGCAGAACAAACGGACCGAAAGATCCGCCGCCGCCAAAGCCACCGCCGCCCACTCCTCCCCTGCCGCCGCGACCGGATTCCAAAGGCTGGTGGCGTAGGTCCCAATAAAAACGGTTAAGGCCTGCACTGCGATAGTTCAACAAGTCGTCTACTGACATTTCGCGCACGATCGCACCGTGTCCATCGCGAATCGTGATGCGAATATCCTTGGGCACGTCCTTCAAGTAGTAGGAAACCGGCGCGCCGAATTCCGGATTTCGCCCCCAGAAGCGCCGGTCGCCAGGATAGTTGGCATGATCGTCCGACGGGCTGAATTGAAACGCATCGCGGACTCTGAACAAGAACGCCTCGCTCATGGCCGCTTCGGCAGCCTGTTGCAGGGGGGATATGTCGTCGAGAATCCATATGCTACGGCCATGCGTAGCAAGCAGCATGTCGTTTTCGCGCGGATGGATCGTGATTTCATCGATCGGCACGGTCGGCAGGTTGCTCTTGAAATGGACCCAGTGCTGGCCCTTGTCGAACGTCAAAAACAACCCGAACTCCGTTCCGAGGTAAAGAACATTCCTGCTTCTCGGGTCTTCGGTGACACAGTTGATGGCTTGGCCCGCAGGAAGAGAGGCCGAGAGCGAAGTCCACGTACCGCCATAATCCGAGGTCATGTAAATGTAAGGCGAGTAGTCGTCCGCGCGGTGGTTGTTGAACGCCACGTAGGCGGTCGCTTCATCAAAGGCTGAAGCGACGATACCGGCGGCTGCCGCCCCCGCGGGCAAGCCGGGAAACATCCCTGTCATTTTAACCCACGTCTTGCCTCCATCCCTCGACACCTGGACTGTGCCGTCGTTCGCTCCAGCGTAATAGACTCCTGCTTTCTTCGGCGATTCGGCCAAGGCGACGATCGCGGGATAGGCGGAAACGCCATCGTTTCTCGAAAGCCTGATTTCCCTTCCGGCCACACCCATTATCGGCAAGGTGTCCCGGTCCACGCCGCTGGTGAGGTCCGGACTGATGACCTGCCATGACTGGCCGCGATCGGGCGAACGGAAGATCTTTTGCGCCGCAATCAAAACGGTATTGGGATCGTGGGGAGAAATAATCAGCGGCGTGTTCCAGTCCCAGCGGAGAGGCGGGTCGCCTCGTCCGGCTTGTGGGCGAATCGACTTCTTCTCGTTGGTGTCGCGGTCGACGCGAACGAGGCTGCCGTCCTGCGTCTCCACATACAGAGTCCGCGCGTCACGCGGATCGGCCATGGCCACAAACCCGTCCCCGATGGAGAGGGTGAACCATTCGCGATTGCCGATGCCGAAGCGGTTGCGCACCGCGCTCGGCCCGCCCCAGACGTCGTTGTCCTGAAGGCCGCCGTAAACTCGATAGGGCGTATCCATGTCGTAGCCGACGTGATAGAACTGGCCGATGGGCAGGTTGTCAAGATAGTCCCAGGTCGCTCCGCGGTCGTAGGAAGCTGCAATTCCGACATCCGAACCGATGATAAGGTGCGATGCGTCCCGTGGGTCGATCCACATTGCATGCACATCGAGATCGTCGCGGGGCCGTTCGCCTCCGGGCCGCGAGTATGACAGCCGGACCTCCTTGAATGTCTGGCCTTCATCATCGGAAACCATGAGCCGTACTCCAAGGACGTAAACGCGGCGCTCGTCGTTTGGATCGACGCGCACCTGGCTGAAATAGTTCGGACGAGGATTCGTGGTGCCCATCTTCGTCCAGTGCGCGCCGGCATCGACGGACCGATAGAGTCCGCTCTCGGATTCATGCTGGATGAGCGCGCAGACGATTTTCGAATCGCTCCTGAAAATGTCGATCCCGATGCGCCCCAGCGGGCCTGTGGGAAGACCACTGTTGAGCCGGGTCCATGTCGCTCCGGCATCGGCGGACTTGTAGAGTCCGCTGCCGGGCCCGCCGCCGTTAAACCCCCAGGCGGTTCGTTGCCGCTGATACATCGCCGCGTACAGCACCTTGTTGTTCGAGGGATCCATGGCGAGGTCGGTCGCGCCCGTCTGCTCATCGACGAAAAGCGATTGCCGCCAAGTCAGCCCCCCATCGGTGGTTTTATACACACCGCGTTCCTTGTTCGGGCCCCAAAGATGGCCCGTAGCCGCCACATATACGACCTCGTGATCCACCGGGTCAACGACGATGCGGCCGATATGCCGGGATTCCATCAGGCCCATGTTTTGCCAGGACCGGCCTCCATCCGTCGATTTGAACACGCCGCCGCCCCAGGAAGAACTCTGACGGTTGTTGTCCTCTCCTGTACCCACCCAAACAAGGTTGGGATTGTCCTGCGGGATGGCAACGGCGCCGATCGACGCGACGTCCTGATGGTCGAAGACCGATTCCCAGGTCGTGCCGTTGTTCATGGTCTTCCAAAGACCGCCTGTCGCGGCTCCAGCATAGTAGACCGCCGGGCGCGATTCGAAAACGGCAAAGTCGTCTACGCGGCCACCCATGGTCGCAGGACCAATGCTCCGGAAGGTCATATGTTCCAGCAGGCCTTCAATCGGAGTTAAAGATCCCTGGGCAGCAGAGCCTGCCGGTCCGGCGCCTGCCTCGAAAAGAACTGCAAGTGCCATCAACGGGAGAAGGTAGACGACACGCAGAAAACCACGCAGAAAACTCGGATCTTTCAATGGCATGGAATCAGGTCTCCGTCGAAGGAGCGGCCGCCAATGTTCGGCATCAATCGGGCAAATCAATGTCAGTGGCCGCCGAGAACGGGCATGCTTTGCTCTTGCACCTGTGCGACAAATGGTGGATTTCACGCCCGGATTATTACCGATCATGGAGATCCAGGGAAAGAAAAAACCGAACGCTTGTGCACAATCTGGTCCCGTGTGTTTCGGCCGCCCATCCCCGTGGGCCTGCATCACGATTTCTTTAAAAATCTTTTCATCCTCGAACAGATTCTGTGTGAGAGAGCCCGAAGGACAGCCGGCTTCGCAGGTCCCGTAGCCCTTAGGAGAGCATCGCGTTGACAGAGGCATTTTTTCATCCAGGCTGGCCTACGTGGTAAGGGAGTAGACCAAATCCCGGTGAGCGCAGAGAGGACCGCATGCTTTCCGCTTGGGGCACGCCGGCGTCGAGTCACTTTAAGGCATCAGATCTAAGTCCATACAGGGGTGAGGATTGCAAGATCCGATCAAAGGTGATATTTTGCCTTCAAACTTCTGGGGAGGCTGATTATGGACAATAATGCCGACATGGCCGTGCGTACGCGCATGATGACCGAGTTCGCAGATGAGAAGCGCCATTTAAAAACTGTCAAATCCGAAGTGCAGAGGCTTGGTGAACAGTTGATAGCAATTGGCAGGTCGTTCTGCGATCACCCCGGAGATGTAACCATTGATCCGGAGTCTCTCCCTTTTCTGAATGTGGAGAGGCTCCAGACTGTGATTGAGGATTGCCGGATGCGGCAAAAGAAAGTTTCTGGCCTGCGCGCAGAACTAATATCGATGGGAATTCTGGAAAATCCTGCTCATCCGAGCTTGCGTCGGGTTTAGGAGCCAGTCCAAGGACTAGGAGGGGGCGCGCACAGGGATTGGCAATCACCCAGCTGCTGCAGTATCAGGTCCGCGGCTCGATTCATTCCTCGCGCCGCAGCGGGGCTCAAGGATTCGCCGAATGTCCACGCATCCTGTGCCTGGATGCCGAAGATTCTGACCTCCTGCGGCATGGCTAAACCGAGCCGATCACCCAGCTTCAGAACGGTGGGCAGATCGATCTCGTGGACCGATCGCAGCTTAAGGGATGTCCGCAAATCATCCGGAGCTATCGGAACAACGGCCCCGGCCCTCAAGCTGTCGAACTGGATGCAATCCACCAGGATCACCCGGTCCCATCCCGCCATCAACTCCATGAGAGCAAAACCAGCCACCTCAGTCTCGACAATGTCCGGTTTGGCGCCGTCGCCGGACTCGGCGAGGCGGCGGGCGACTTCCCGCACTGTGTAGATGCCCACGCCATCGTCGCTGAGGATGGTGTTGCCGAGGCCGATGATGCGAGTTTTCATGCCAGTTTGATTCATGATTCAGGGGCGGCTTTCCTTGCGAATGACTTCCCCTGCCGCGTTCTTCACTACAACTACAAGAGGCATCTCACCCGGAAGCGAGTGAGTGGCACACGAGAAGCACGGGTCGTACAGCCGGAACGCCATTTCAACCATGTTCAACAGCCCCTGCCCTATCTCCTTGCCGGGCTGGATGAGCTTCTGGGCTGCCCTCTTGATCGACATGGAAATTGGTGCGTGGTTGTTCGTCGTGCCGACGATGAGGTTAGCTTCGGTCACCAGCCCCTTCTTGTCGGTCTTGTAGTGGTGGGTGAGAATCCCGCGCATCGCCTCCACAATCCCTACCCCCTCTTCCGGTATCTGCGTGGGCAGCGTGCGGAAGTTGGGTGAAGTGATTTCGGGATCCTGGGCCAGCTCGAGCAGCCTCTCCGCGGCATACAACAGCTCAACCAGGCGCGCCCAATGCGTGGCCATGAGCTTCTTGACCGGCTTGCCGCCTAGAGTCTTGTACATCTTCTCGTACTCCGTCTGCGCCAACGGCGTGGCCATCCCGTCCGCGGCATTCAGCCGGGAGAGCGGTGTAGCCTGGTACAGGCCGGAGTCAGGGCCATCCACGAACCCCTTCCAGCCAATCTTCTTAAGGTACGGGAACTTCAGATAGGTGAATTTCTCCACGTGCTCCGCTATGTAGTCCAGATACTGGTGGTCCTTATACCGGAAGACTTCTTTGCCTTTCTGGTCAACGACGCGGTGATCGCCATGGTAGAAGTTCACGAGGTTTTTCTCATCCACTGTGCCGATCCAGTACGTGTCCAATTCGTAAATGTCGGACAGGATGATATCGAGGTAGGTCTTGTTGCTCAGAACCACGTCCTCGAAAAGCTTCAGGGAGAACTTTGCGAACTCAACGCATGACTTGGCCTTCTCGATGATCTCGGTGCGCTGCTCCTCGGTGATCCCTTTTGACACCCCGCCGGGCAGAGTCCACACCGGGTGAGTGGACCTGCCGCCGACCATAATCTGAATGTCCTGGCCAATGGCACGGTGTTTAAGAACTTCAGCCGCAACCGGGATGCCCACTTTTTCCACAATTCCGAGGATGTTGCGCTTTGCCGGATCGGCGTCCGGCCCAACGACGAAATCAGGGGCGGCCAGGGCATAAAAATGCGCGATATGGCTATGAAAATAGTGCGCGCTGTAGTAAAGCTCCCGCAGCTTCTTGGCCGCCGGAGGAGGATCGACCTTATAGACCGCGTCTACTGCCTTGCCTGCGGCCAGGTGGTGAGAAGCCGGACAAACGCCGCAAATGCGCGACACGACACGGGGGACTTCCTCGATTGGCATTCCCTCGATGAATTTCTCGAACCCGCGCAGCTCGGGCACCTGGAAGTAGCAGTTCGCGACACTCCCGTCGTCGTTAAGGAAGATCTCGATCTTGCCGTGCCCTTCCAGCCGGGTAATGGGGTCAATAGATATGCGTTTCATAATGTCTTCCTTCTCAAGAGGGATGCGGGGATTCCGAAGCGGTTGAAACTTCTCAGACTATCGGGAACCTCTGCCAGAATCCGTTCTATTTCGGCTTCATCTTTGGACTCGATGACCGATGCTATGGCTGAGACCGCTTTTGCGCCCTGGTCGAGGACTCCAGGCGGCGGCCCATAGCAGCCACGGCACGCTACCCCGGAGAGCTGGCATCGTGTGTCGCAGCCCCCCCTGGTTACGGGACCGAGGCAGAGGAAACCCTGTTCCAGGTAGCAGGTCTCCTGCTCGGGCTGCGCCGTGGCGATGCGCTTGAAGCTCGAGATTTTTTTCTCGTTCTTTTTGCGCGGGCATTCGTCGCACTGCGTCTTCTCCGAGGCTCCGACCACTGAACCCTTTGGCGGGAGTTGTCCGCCTACGATCACCTGGACAACCGCCCAGATCTGCTTCGGTGTTGGCGGGCAGCCAGGCAGATAATAATCGACATCGATCACCTGGTCCAGGCATTTGACGGTGTCGTAGAACTCAGGGATCGTGATTTCCCCTTCCGGCATTTGGGTCTTGGTCTGTGGTTCCACGCCGTCGGGATTCACGGTGGACTGAGAGTCGTGATAGGCCCGCTTAAAGATTGACTTTCGATCGAAAAGGTTCGCGAGCCCGGGGATGCCCCCGAGATGTGCGCATGTGCCGAAGGCAACCATGACCTTGGATTTCGCCCGTAATAGATGGGCCAGGTGCTCGTTTTCCGAATTCCGGATCGCCCCGTGAAAGAGGGTCACATCGATGTGCCCGTCCGGCATGGCTTCCACGTCCGCGTATTTAAAATCTGTCGCAATGGGCCAGAAAACAATGTCCGCCGCGGCGGCAATGTCCAGAATTTTCTCGTGCGTGTCGAGGATGGCCACATCGCATCCCCCGCAGGCGGCTGCCCAGTACGATGCCAGCCTTAATTTCGCCATCCGTCCCTCCGATTTCAATCAAAGTTCAAAGATATCAAGCACTTCCGTTCGGTATGTCATGACGCTTAAGCAGGAATCTTTTTCTTCCGTGCCGTCCTGAAATGTGCCGGTCCCAGTTTCCTCACATCCTCGGTGATCTGGTTTACCACTTCCGCCCACCGATCGCCCTCCGATGCCGAGACCCATTCAAGCCGGAATCTTCCTGGTTCGACGCCATAGTCCGCCAGCATTTTCTTAAAAAGCGCCATTCTCCGCATGGTCTTGTAGTTCCCCTCGATGTAGTGGCAGTCCCCGGGGTGGCAGCCGGCTACGAGGACTCCGTCGGCGCCGTCGGCGAACGCCTTCAGGATGAAGGTAGGGTCAACCCTGCCGGAACACATTACCCGCATTACGCGTACGTTGGGTGAGTACTTGATGCGCGCAGTTCCGGCAAGATCGGCGCCGGTATAGGAACACCAGTTGCAGAGGATTCCCACAATCTTAGGCTCGAACGTCATACAGCGCTCCTTCCATCTCGGCAAACAACTGCTCATCGGTGAAGTGCCTTGCTATGATGGCAGCACTCGGGCATGCCGCTGCGCATGTACCACATCCTTTGCAGAGGACGTCGTTGATGACCGAGATTTTCTTCTCCTCGTCAAAGCTGATGGCCGACAGCGAGCAAAGCGTATTGCAAATCCTGCAGCCGGCGCATTTCTCTGCATCCACGACGCTGGTTGCAGATTCGACCTCGATTTCGCCCTTGGACATCAGAGACTGGACCAGTGAAGCTGCCGCCGAAGCCTGGGCCACCGTATCCGGGATGTCCTTAGGCCCCTGGCAAGCGCCTGCGATATAGATTCCATCGGTTGCGGTCGACACCGGGGCCAGTTTCGGGTGCCTTTCCATGAAGAATCCGTCGCCGCAGCTGATGTGGAAAGTGCGCGCCATTCGAGCGGCATCCTCCGCCGGACTCAGGCCCGTCGCCAGGACGACCATGTCCAGGGGGATCCGCCGCACCTCTCCGATGAGCGTGTCTTCAACCCTTACCACGAGCTTGCCCACCTCTCTGTCATTTAATGGAAAATCGGTGACCGAGGCGGCTCGTCCACGGATGAACCGCACGCCCTCCTCGAGGAGTCGATGGTAAAACTACTCATAGCCTTTCCCGAAGCAGCGCATGTCAATGTAGAAGTTGTAGACCTCCGCGCCAGTCTTCTCCTTAATCAGGTGCGCAAACTTCAAGGCATACATGCAGCAAACGCGGGAGCAATACTTGTTATGGCGCACGTCACGGCTGCCGACGCAATGGATGATGCCCACTTGCTTGGGCTCTTGATTGTTCGCGAGCAGGATTTTTCCCCCGGTCGGTCCGGACGCGCTGTTCATCTTCTCAAACTCAAGGCCGGTGAGGACATTCTTAAACTTTCCGTAACCGTATTCCGGAATAGCCTTGGGATCGGAGGCCTTGAAGCCGGTGGCCAGAATCACGGCGCCGACATCAATCTCCTCGATCTGATCTTTCTGATTATGGTCGATCGCCTTGACCTCGCAGACTTTCTCGCACACCTTGCACTCGCCGGTCTTGAAGTGGATGCACGAATCGCGGTCGATGACGGGCTTATGAGGGACCGCCTGCATGAACGGGATGCCGACGGGCGTCAACGGACCGAGAGGGAGTGCCTGGCGTACCAGTTCGGAGTCGTTCTCGATGCGAATCGCTCCGGTTGGGCAGACGTACGCGCACGCCCCGCAGGCGATGCATTTGGGAGAGGTCTCACCATAGGCCGTCGAGACCTCGCGCGTCGTGCCCCTGCCGAAAAAACCAAGCACGTTGGCTCCAACCACGTCCGAGCATACCCGCACACAGAGCCCGCACAGGATGCAGTCATCGTCCCCACGGCCGAATCTCGGCTCGACGATGCCATATTCCTTGGCGAGCTGCTCCAGAACGGGGACATGGCCACAACGCGACATGAGCCACTCGATGATCAGCTTTCGATCGCGCCGCACGCGGTCGGAGTTGGTCAGCACCTCGATGCCGTTCGTTGCGGGGTAATTGCATGCCGTCACCATGCGGACCCGTTTGCCCGACCGCACTTCCACGGTGCAGATGCGGCAGACACCGTAGGGCTCCAGGATTGGGTGATGACACAGCGTGGGAATCTTAATTCCCAGCTTCTCGGCAATGGCCAACACTGGCGTCCTGTCATCGGCTGTTGTTTCGACTCCGTCGATCTTGAGCTTGATGGTTTTCATGCTGCATGACTCCTAGGAACCTTGAGGATTGCCTCACGCTTGCACATCTCGACACAGGCGCCGCACTTGATGCACAGCGTCTTGTCGAGCAGATGGAGTTTCTTGACATCACCCATAATCGCCTTTGTCGAGCAGCCGGCGACACAGGCGTGACAACCATCGCATTTATCCGGGTCAATCACGTATTCGATCAGATCTCTGCAGGCACCCGCAGGGCATATGTGATCTTTGATGTGGGCGTTGAACTCTTCTTTGAAGTATTGGAGTGTCGATAGAACCGGGTTCGGCGCCGAAGTGCCGAGGGCACAGAGGCAGCAATCCTGCATCACCGCTCCGATTTCGTAGAGAAGGTCGATGTCCTCCGGGCTGCCCTTGCCCATGGTAATGCGGTTCAGGGCATCCAAAGAGGTTCTGAGCCCTTCACGGCATGGAACACATTTGCCACACGATTCCTCGGTAAGGAAGGAGATGAAGTATCGGGCCACCTCAACCATGCAGGTCTGGTCGTCCATTACGATCATCCCGCCCGATCCCATCATCGATCCAGCCCCGGTCAGGCTGTCGAAATCGACGGGCATGTCGAGAAGTTCCTCTGGCAGGCAGCCGCCCGACGGCCCCCCCGTCTGGACTGCCTTAAACTTACGTCCCCCGGGGATGCCTCCGCCGATGTCAAAAACAATCTCCCGCAGGGTGATTCCCATCGGGACTTCAATCAAGCCCGTGTTGTTGACCTTGCCCACCATCGAGAAAACCTTGGTTCCGCTGCTGCCGTTCCACGGGTTCTCGCTTACCTCGCCAGTGCCCATGCCAGCAAACCACTGCGCACCTCGGTTAATAATGAGGGGCACGTTCGCCCAGGTTTCCACATTATTCAAATTAGTGGGGCGGTTCTGGTAACCATACTCGACGGTATGGATGTACTTAGCCCGGGGCTCGCCGACCCTTCCCTCCAGCGAAGCCATCAAAGCGGTAGATTCGCCACAGACAAAGGCGCCGGCGCCCTGGACAATCTCGATGTCGAAATCCATACCGGTGCCCAGGATGTCCTTGCCCAGGAATCCGTAGTCCTGTGCCTGCTCGATCGCCTTTAGCAGGCGCTCGCGGGCGAGCGGATACTCGTTCCTTATGTAGATAAAGCCTTGCTGGCAGCCGATAGCACGGGCACCTATGATCATACCCTCGAGCACTGCGTGCGGGTCGCTCTCGATGATGCTTCGATCCATGAAGGCGCCGGGATCTCCTTCATCGGCATTGCAGACGACGACCGGTTCAACCCCACGCGCCTTGGCGGCATGTCGGCAGGTTTCCCACTTGATGCCGGCAGGGAACCCGCCGCCGCCACGGCCTCTCAACCCCGAGCGCTTGATCTCGCCTATGATCTGTTCCGGCGCCATCTCAGTCACAGCCTTAGCCAATGCCGAGTATCCGTCAACGGCGATGTAGTCATTGATGCGTTCGGGATCGATAATGCCGCGATTTCGGAGCACGACCAGCTTCTGCTTGGCGAAGAATGGAATGTCCTTCAGCGCGGGGATGTGGCTCTTCTCTGCCGGCGGCGAATACATCAGGTTCTGGACCGGCCGCCCCTTCAGCAGGTGCTCCTGGACCAAGTGTGCGGCCGACTTCTGATTGACGCCGCAGTAGAAGATGCCCTCCGGCTGGACGATCACGATGGGACCCTGAGCGCAAAACCCCTGGCAACCCGTGCGGATCACCTGGACCTCGCCTGCCAGGCCTTGTTTCTGCACCTCGGCTTCCAATGCTTTAGCCGTGGCGAACGACTCTCCGGAAACGCATCCTGTTCCTGCGCAAACTAGAACATGTGTGCGAAATGCCATTGTCTTTATGCCTCCCAGCCGGCCCCTTAGCCGGTTGTTTCACAACCGCTCGCAAGAGCGAAGTCGGTAACGATCTTGCCCCCGAGCACGTGTTCTTTGAGCACCCTCACGATCCTGTCGGGCTTCAAATCGACATACTTGACCGGGGGCTGGCCCGCCAATTCCACGGTAGCCATCGGCTCGCGGCTGCAGAGCCCCGCGCAGCCTGATGTAGTCACGATGACGTCATCGATCTTCAAGTTTTCAATTTCCTTCAATAGCGCTCCCATGACATCGCGCGCTCCGGCTGAGATGCCGCAGGTGCCCATGTGCACGGTAACCTTGGCACGAGCTATGCCGGACCGCAGCGTCAGGGTTTGTTTAGCGTCTTCGCGTATCCGTTTTAGATCCTCAATGGACAGTCTCGGCATGTGCTGCCTCCTTTGCCCGATAACGTTTTACGATTCTGGGAATGGCGGATTGCTTCAGCTTCCCATGCACGTCATGCCCTACGGTAATGACGGGAGCCAATCCGCAACACCCGACGCAGTTTACCGTGTCGAGCGTAAACTGCATGTCAGGCGTAGTCTCGCCTCTCTTTACCCTTAGTTCGCGCTCGAGCGCTTCGACGAGCTGGGGTCCGCCCTGGATGTTGCAGGCCGTACCCATGCAAACATGGACCTGGTGGCGGCCCACTGGCTTCAGGCTGAAGGCCCTGAAGAAAGTGGCGATAGAGAGAATCGAAGTCAGGGGAGTGCTGATCTGGATGGACAATTCCTCCAGAACTTCTCTAGGAAGGTAACGATACTCTTCCTGGCAATCGAGCAGGATGGCGATCATATGCCCCTTTTTGCCACCGTGCCGTTCTACGATATCGTGGACCCTAGTGACGTCAACCATGTTTGGCCTCCAAAACCTCTAATGCCTTGTTGGCGATCCCGTCCCGCGTAAGCCGGCTTCGCCCTGACGTATCGCCTTACGCAGCGTGGCCAGTCGGTCCGGTGAAGCCGGGTCGGTGCCGGAGGAGCGAAGGAGAAACGCATCCATCTCAAACGCCTCGCTCCCCACGCAATGCTTAAAGCGAATATCCAGATCCGGGTGACCGGCCAGCAACACCATCAGGGTCGTTTCTATGTCCCCAACTGGCGCCCTGTCGATGTGATGGTACTGAAAGACAGCCTTTACGCGGCTCCCCATCCCTGGTTTTGAGTCAATTTCCACTCTGCCTCCAGCCGCGCGTGCCGCCTCGCTGAGCAACGCGAGGCCCATTCCCACCCTGCGGGTCGTTCGGGTGGTATAGAAAGGATCCGTTGCCTTGGCAAGTATCTCCGGTCCCATCCCGTGCCCATTGTCCCGTACTTCAAAAATGAGCTGGTCCGCCGCCGGATACTCCAGCAAATCAATTTCAATCGCGGTGGCGCCGGCTTCGATGCTGTTCTGTGCGATATCGAGGATGTGCAACGCGAGGTCTTCCATGGGCCTTCCTCCGCCGAGAATCGCCCTGCCGTCTTCACCCGCGAACGCGCGCCGCAGCTCGGCCAGCGTCGGCTCCGCCAGGAGCATAAAGGTCACGGCCCTGCCCACATCCTTGGGCTCGTGCGCATCAGAAGAGCACAGGAGCGGAAACTCGTCCCTTGGGGCGAATGCGCCACGTGCTTCCGAAAGAGAAGTCCGGCACGAGATTTCAAGAGCATCCAGCTCCAGTCCTGAAGGGATCATGCCGAGCTGGCCGATGATCCCGAATCTCTCACGGTCGACATGAGAGGCAATCGCCAATCCCCGGGCATTGTGGATGGCGTCAACGACCCTGTCGACGTCGAGAGTAGTCGCGCCGGCTAGGAGATGTTCGTTGAAGCCGAGCACCTCCGCGTGCTCGTTTGCTATGACCTGAAGCCCGAAGGCGCGTTCGTCGTTACGCCCCGGCAGCGACCGATAAACTCGCGACTGCAGCTCGAGCGCCGCCTCGACAGTCGGGAGCAGGGCTAGAATATGGGTCTCCTCTTCACTTGTGATCTCCATGCCCGGGATTACCACCATGCCTGCAGTAAGCCCTGCCCTCTTGACGGCCGCCACATTCTCCGCCGAGTTGTGATCGCACACGGCAAGAGCGTCCAATCCGGCTTCGATGGCCGCGTCGACCAATCCCGACGGGTGCATGTCGAGCACGGCACAAGGCGAGAGGCAAGTGTGCAGATGGGGATCGATCACAAACACTTTCAGGCCGACCTCCTTCCCTTGACACCCTGACTGTAGAGAATCCCGACTACATCAAAAGCCGGCAATTCAGTGCTGATTATGGGTATGTGTTCCTCTTCAGCCCTGGCGATAGCAGCCTCTTCCGGCACTCGACCGTTCACGAGCACGATGCCCGCCAAGCCCTTGAGCTGAGCGACTGCCACGATGTTGACGTGCTTCTGCATCGTCACCCACAAATCCCCGGCGTGACTGTTCCCCATCGCGTCCGAAAGAAGATCCGATGCATATCCTCCGCGCACTTCCCTCGTGGCCGCGTAGGAGGTGCCGGTAACCACCGTTCCTCGGATTTTCTCGGCAGCTTCCGCAATCGTCACGGTTTCCCTCCCCGCAGGGGTCCCTGAAGCTGGACCATGCGAGCAAGGTCCTCCACCCGTTTCGAAAGCTCGGACTGCCATAAGAAAGTACAGGATTCCCGCCCTACTTCTCCCAGAATCACATCCTCGGCAAACGCACGGCACGAAGGTGCGCCGCAGGCACCGCAGTCGATCCCTGGCAGTTCAGAAATCAGCTGATCACGATCCCTCATCTTGGCGATGGCCCCGGAGATGTTTTCGTCCATCGGCCTGAGCGGCCGGCTGGCGAAAGGCTCGTTCATCAGGAAGCTTCCCTTCCGGTAGCTACGTTCCACTTCCTTCCGTTCCACGACCGAGCCAGCCGGAAGTTTCTGCCGCAGCTTGACTATCTTCGCGCGCGCCACGTAGGGATTTTCCACGGTCAGGCAACCACCGATGCACCCCTCAGGGCAGGCATGACATTCGATGAACGAGTACCTCCGGAGCTTTCCCTTAGTGATATCGTCCAAGATCCGGATCACGTTGGGTAAGCCAGCCACCGACAGGGTGTTCTCCACGGGCACGGATCTTGGCAGCGCACCTAGAAATGCCCAGCTAAGGCCGGATGCCGTCTCCCCTGCATCCATTCTCGCGACCGCCTCTTTGACTCGGGACACAGCTGGAGCCAGGGTCTGATACAGGTCGGCGATGGAAACCGCCCCGTCCAAATAAGAATTCGTCATGCCAGGATGTTCAAGGATCGCCACGATTTTGGCTGGACAGGGAGTGATGTAGATAGCACCGATCCGGTTGGCAGGCAACCGCGTCTCCGCGGATATGCGCGCTTTGGCGTCTTTAGCTGAGATTTCACGCGGGGTCAGGACCGGCAGCAACTGCCCGACGAATTCAGGATACTTCACTTGCACCAGTCGCACAACGGTGGGGCAGTACGACGAAATCAATGGCAGTTGGCCGCGATACTCGCTCAGGAAGATCTCGGTAGCGACACTTACGGAGTCACAGGCAGGAGACAAGGGCTCCACACTGTTGAAGCCGCAGCGCTGCAAGGCCGCCACAATGATTCCCGGGGGCAGGTCCTCATCGAACTGGGCATATAGGGCGGCCGAAGGTATCGCAATCACATAGTCGAACTTGGAGAGGTCAGCCATGTGGTCTGTCAAAGGCACGATGGCGCCCTTCTCGCAGACCTTGATGCACTCGCCACAGTCGATGCAACGGTCGTCGAGCTTCATGGCCCGTCCGTCGCGAACTCGCACCGCCGCCGTGGGACAAGAGCGCATGCAAGACATGCAACCGCCGCATTTGTCAGGCATGAAGCGTATAGAGTGATGATACTGAGCTGGCACGCCGTTACCTCATGCGCTCTGGTTTACGCTGATAAAAAGCCGCGTCCCTTTGGAAACCTCCGAGACAATCTCGAACTTATCTGCATGCTTCATAATGTTCGGCAGTCCCATCCCGGCCCCAAAACCCATTTCCTGCATTTCCGGCGTCGCGGTGGAATAGCCTTCCTTCATCGCCAGATCGATGTCCTCGATGCCCGGGCCCTCATCCTCGACTTCGATTGTGACCATGCGCGGATTAACCCGGAGCGATATCTTGCCGCGCAGCGCATACATGACAACGTTCATTTCGGCCTCGTAGGAGGCAATGGCCACGCGGCGCACAACTTCTGGATTGGTGCCGAGCCGCTTCAATACATCCATAATCGCCGTCGATATTCTGCCGGCATTGATAAAATCCCGGCCTGCAACAAGGTAAACACTCTCAAGTTCCTCGGGCGAGTCCATTCCTACCTGCCGGCAAGAGCCATATAAATCAGCCCCGCTGTTTCGAACATCGTCAGGGGTGCGCCGAGAATCGGGATCTTCCTCTCTCTTGCCAATGCCAAAACCGATTTGTCCGGTCTTTTTCCTCTCACAAGCACTACACCGCAAAGGCCCGCCACTGCAGCGGTCCTTATCATTTGGGCGCTTGCTAAACCCGTAAGAAGAAGCATGCCAGGCTTGCCCAAGTTCAGGACATCGCTCATTAAGTCGGCCGCGCCTACCTCGCCCACTTTCACGGACAGGTCCTCGCCGTAGAACACCTCCGCTCCCAGCAGGTCGCGGATCTCGGCCAGGCTCAGCGTCTCTTGCTTCACTGGTGTTGGCATGGCACAGTCATCCTTGGGATTCGAGGCCTATTCCTTCGCTGGGAGTACGCCCGACACAGAGCCGTCCCCATCGGCTGTCCCAATCACCAGCTTGCCCTTGCGTATGACGCGCCTGGCGGGGATTTTCCTTGCGGGGCACGACTCCCAGCAGAGCCCGCATCCGGTGCACTTGGCATGATCTACATATGTAGCCTTGCGCCGCACCTTGACTCGGAAATTGCCCACGAAACCGCTTACCTCTTCTATTTCACTGGAGGACATCAGTTTGATGTTTTTATGCTGCCCAACCTGCACCATCTTGGGAGTAAGGATGCAGGCGGCACAATCGAGCGTGGGGAACGTCTTGTCGAACTGCGCCATATGCCCGCCGATGGAGGGTTCCTTCTCGACGAGATACACGGTCCGCCCCGACTCGGCTACATCCAGCGCAGCCTGAATGCCAGCGATCCCCCCTCCCACCACGAGCGCCGCATTATTGACGGGGACGGTCTTGCGGGGCAGTGCGACAAGGAGCGTCGCCTTTGCGACCGATGCTGCTATCAGCGCCTTGGCCTTCTCGGTCGCCGCGTTTGGATCCACCGTGACCCATGAGCATTGCTCCCGAATATTCGCCATCTGAAAAAGGTAGCGATTCAGATCAGCTCTCTCGCATGCGCCCCGAAAAGTCGGCTCGTGCATGAGCGGCGAACAAGAGGCGACAACAATGCGGTCAAGCCCCATATTCTTGATATCGTCCTGGATCAGGAGCTGGCCAGGATCAGAGCACATAAACTTGTATTCTCGTGCCACAACCACGTCCGGAATCGTTTTGGCAAACGCCGTTACTTCCGTCACGTTAACTTTGCCCGAGATATTGGTACCGCAGTCGCATACATACACGCCGATCCTGACGCTCATACGGCCTCCTGAGTAAATCGAGCCAAGACATTGGCTGCCGGTACAATACAGCGTTGGAGCCCCAGTGGTTCAGATTTCAATGCGAAGGCAAGGCCCATCAGTTGTGTGAAGTACAGGATAGGGATGCGAAAATCCGTCTTGTAGGTCTTGTTGATCCGGCCCTGGTAAGCATCGAGGTTGATCTGGCACAGAGGACACGTGACCGCAATGCAGTCGGCATTATCCTGACGGGCGCAAAGCAGCAGATTGCGGCACAACCGCAGCGCCACGTCTTCACTCGTCCCCATCAATGACCCGCCGCAGCATATCGTCTTCATTGGGAAGTACGTAGGCGTGGCGCCGAGCGTCTGCAGAAGCCGGTCCAGCATGGTCGGATTGTCCTTGTCATCCTCGATACCGTATGGCCGGGCGATCTGACAGCCATAATAAGGCGCAACACGCAGTCCTTTGAGCGGGCGCTTTACCAAAGCCCGGACACGATCCAATCCCACGTCCTCGATGACAGCGTTCAGGAAGTGCTTGATTACGGCCCCGCCGTCATAGTGCATACCAGCTTGGCCTAGAGCTTCATCCACTTTGTCCCTGAGGTCCTGAGATTCTGCCATGTAAGCGTCGGTCTTGCGTAAATTGGTAAAGCAGGCGCTGCACGCGGTAACAATGGGATCCCCGCTACGATGGGCTTGAGCGAGGTTGCGGGCGCTGAGACAGAAAGATAATATCTCATTCACGTTCATATACGCCGTTGCGCCACAACAGTTCCAGTCATCGATCTCGACTAATTCCATTCCGAGGAGCTTGGCAACCGTGTCCACCGACTCCCCATACGGCCGAGCGGTTGCATCCAAGGAACATCCAGGATAATAGGCGTATCGCATTCACTCACCTCCCAGTTCTTGGGCTTTGGCGACAATCTTACGGAGGCCAACAATGTCGCGCACCTTGGAGCCTCCCAGAGGAAGGCGGCCGTGCATACGGAGACTTATTGCAATCGGCGCCGCCGTGATTGCACCCAGCGGGTCAGTCGAAAGCATGTACTTTGTCATCAGGGTGGTCTCACGATTGCGCCCGTACTTGTTGACGATGTCGACGAAGTATTGCGATAGAGCGCGAGCATGTTTGCTCCGCCGGCGATTCTCCCTGATGGCCATGCGCTTGAGCATGTACATGATGTCGGTAATTTTGATCTCTTGAGGACAGCGCTGTACACATTGATAGCATGAGGCGCAGGTCCAAATTGTGAGACTCTCTAGAATGCGATCCCTCATCCCAGCCCGGATCATGGCAAAGATCTGGCGCGGCGTTTCCTCCATCGCCCAGGATACCGGACATGATCCGCTGCATGTCCCGCATTGGATGCAATCCTTGATCTTCTCGCCCCCATGGATGCGATAGACCTCATCAAGGAATCCCGGGTCCATACTCTGTTCGTAAAGAACAGTCTGCTGCCCACTATCCATGAAAGCCCTCCTGCTCCATAAGCCTTCCTCCCCAAAAAGCACGACTTCCCCAGCAATTCAAACGTCAGCTGTCGACAGGAAGATTTATCGACGGAAATCAATCGATCTACGCTGATGAGTCGCGACTCTCACGGCGTTGTGCACCAATCCTCCTAATGAACATCAAAAAGGATGATTAGAAAACACCGGCCGGTTCGTTTTGTAAGCGAACACCAACAACGTCCAAAGGGCGCATGTGATCAATCTGCCTCTGTGCCCCATTCAGCCCTTATGGAAACGGACCTGCGATCTGGGAGTACGCCGCCGTTCCCACTGACTAGGGGTATGAGTAATGCACATACCCCGCCAAATGAGTCTCTTTTCACGGTGGAATTTTCGGTCGTGATGAATAGAAACAAGTCATTTAGAATGAAAAACTTAAAAAGACACCCCAACCAGAGACAAAATGGCCACCATGCGCGGACAGGCTAAGGAATCCTCTATCATGGTTAAATAACCCATTTTTTGGGCTAAATGGCCCATAGGTGTTTTCGCCGGTCGAATCGCTCTCACAGAGGATGTCCGCCTCTTGGGTCATATAACCCTCTTATCCTTTCTCCTGATAGCCTCTCGCAACTGGCGCAGTCTCGCGAGTGAATCGAGAACAGGTTGTTCCACCATGTCTTATGCCCTACTGTGCGCTTGTCATATCGCAACCTTAGGACATGAAACCGATTGAAATTCATCTATCTACGGCACTATTGTTGTCCCTGGAAAAAATAAATAGAGAAAGCGGTTGGCGTCATGCAGGTAAATTGGCGCGGGATTCGATAGCTCCGCAGCACCTAGAGCTACTATCGAATCATGAGGAGGGAATGGGAATATGAGCAGATCAACCATTCGGGGCAGACTCATAAGAAGTTTCTCCATAGCAATTCTTATCCCCTCACTGATTACAACTGCGGTTGGAATAAGAGTCATCCAGCAGCAGATCTACGCGCAAGCACAGGCGCAGGTAAACTCGGACCTTGAGGCTGCCTTGGAGATTTGGCGAAACAACCTCGAGCGACTCGAAAACGCAATGAGAATCCATGCTACGCGGATGGTCATCTACGGCGCTCTAGCCCGGAATGATCCCAGTGGGCTAGGACCCGAAATGGACCGCGTGCGTGCAGCAGAAAGGCTCGACGTCCTGACTCTTATGGATTCCTCCGGGAAGGTTTTCTATCGTACCCTCAACCCTGTGCTTGTGGGTGATACCGAGGCAAACGACGAGTTGGTGAGCCTTGTCTACAAAAAAAGAGCCCCCATCTCGGGTACTGTAATCGTATCGGAGGCAGAGCTTGCCCGCGAGTCTCAAGTTTTGAGGCGGCAGGCGAACATGGAGATCACATTTACGCCCAGAGCCGGCCCCCCCGGAAAGGCCCGGGAGACCTCAGGAATGATGTTTAAGGCGGCGGCGCCGGTAACCACGGCTGACGGCCGTTTTGTTGGCGTGCTATATGGGGGCGTGCTCATCAATCGCAACTATGAGATCGTGGATAAGATACGGAACGTCGTATTTCGCCAGGAATCGTACAAGGGCAGGGAGGTGGGTACAGTCACTGTTTTCCAAGATGATGTTCGAATCTCGACAAACGTAAGGAACAACGATGGCACCCGAGCGATCACTACGCGAGCCTCAGCCGAAGTGGCAGAAGAAGTCCTCCATCGCAATCAGACCTGGAAGGGCCGCGCGTTCGTTGTCAACGATTGGTACATCGCAGCCTATACACCCATCCGGGACATAAACATGCAAACCATCGGCATGCTCTACGTGGGCGCCCTCGAGCAGCCTTATCGCGACAGTCAATGGCAGACGTTATTCACGTTTCTGGGTATCACTCTCATGGGCATGATCCTGGTAAGCATCGTGGCGATCAGGGTGGCCCAGCGGATTTCCCAACCTGTCCAATCGATGGCGGCAGCAGCCCGGAAAATCGCCGAGGGAGACTACTCACAAAAGGTCGAGGTCCTGTCCAGTGACGAGACCGGTTATCTGGCGGAATGCTTCAACCGGATGACCATGGAGCTTGCCCGTGCGACACAAGAGTTGAGGCAGTGGGCGGAAAGTCTGGAAACCAAGGTGGAAGAACGTACGGCCCAGGTAAAGGCCATGCAGAACCAATTGATCCAGACCGAAAAGCTCGCCGCCATCGGAAAGCTCGCCGCCGGGGTCGCCCATGAAATCAACAACCCGCTCACCGGCATTCTCACCAATAGCAGTCTCATGCTCCAGGATTTGGCTCCCGATGATCTGAGGCGTGATGACTTGAAGACCATAGTCGACGAGACCTTGCGTTGCCGCAAAATCGTGAAGGGGCTGCTTGATTTTGCCAGACAGACCAAGCCCTTGAAGCAGGCGGTCAACCTAAACCAGATCGTTGAGGACGCGCTTAATCTGGTGAGGAACCAGGTATCTTTTAGCAATATCGCGCTTCATACGAACCTGCAGGCGGACCTTCCCGCAATCATGGCGGACAAGGACCAGATGCGTCAAGTGGTCTTGAATATCGTTATTAACGCAGCGGAAGCTCTGGCGAACGGGGGGGAGATCCGGGTAATCTCATGCCTGCATCAGACAGACAACATGGTCTGTTTAAGCGTAGCTGACAATGGGCCGGGCATTCCGGATGCAATCAGGAGCAGGCTCTTCGAACCTTTCTTTACAACTAAGACGAGTGGCACGGGCCTCGGGCTGGCCATTGCTTATGGGATTATAGAGCGGCACAGGGGAACTATTACTGTGGCTAGTGCTGCCGGGAAAGGCACGACGATCAACATTTGTCTTCCGACAAACATCAAGGAGGGAGATGAACAGTCAGGATAGCCCCAGAGTCCTGGTCGCGGACGATGAACTGTCGATCTGTAGATCCTGCGAGAAGATCCTCCGCCGACATGGCTGCGAGGTAAAGACCGTTCTGTCTGGAAGGGAGGCTCTCGCCTTGCTGGAACTCGAGCCCTTCGACCTTGTTTTCACCGACCTGAAGATGGCCGAAGTCGGAGGCATGGAGTTGCTGCAAACCCTTCAAACCCGGTTTCCCGACATCGTGCCTGTGGTCATTACAGGATATGCGTCCGTGGCTTCCGTGGTTGAAACCATGAAGCTCGGCGCCTTCGACTATCTCCCCAAGCCTTTTACGCCCGAGGAAATGGTCGTGGTGGTCACCCACGCTTGGGAGAAGAGGAAGCGTATCCTTGAAAGCCGCGCAGCCGCCGCCGGCGAGCCTGTCGAGACTTTCTCAGGCCTCGTGGGCCGCAGTCTAAAAATGCAACAGGTCTACAACCTGATCCGGAAAGTCGCGCCTACATCGAGCACGGTTCTGATCATCGGTGAAAGTGGTACAGGCAAGGAACTCGTGGCCCGGGCAATCCACGATCTAAGCCCAAGGCAAAACCGTCGCTTCTTTGCCGTCGACTGTGGCACACTTTCCGCCAACCTTATGGAAAGTGAGCTGTTTGGCCACGTAAAGGGGGCCTTTACCGGTGCGGCCACCACTAAACGTGGCATTTTCGAAGTGGCAGACCATGGGACCGTTTTCTTGGACGAGATTTGTAACGTGGATTTGGAGGTTCAAGGAAAGCTGCTGCGCTTTATCCAAGAGCGCGACTTCTTGCCTGTGGGCGGCACGGAGCACAAGCGCGTGGATGTGCGGCTCGTCTTCGCTACCAACCGAGACTTGACTCAGATGGTCTCCGAAGGTTCGTTCAGGGAAGACCTCTACTATCGACTCCACGTGTTCCCGATCTACCTTCCCCCGCTACGGGACCGGCTGGAGGATATCCCTCTGCTCGTGGGCCACCTCCTGCATAGAATCAGGACTCGCAGTGGCAAGAGCGTCTTCTCAATCTCGGACCCGGCACTCGAGCTCTTGAAAGAGCATGACTGGCCTGGTAATGTGCGCGAGCTTGAGAGCGCACTCGAGTGGGCCGTAATCTCCTGCGATGGGGATGCGCTAGAACCTCGGCACTTCCCTACGCTTAGGCATACCCAATCCCCAGTCGCCGATCAGGCTACGCCCCGCAGTAACGCAGAGTTTCTGACACTGAAGAAGAAGATCAGGGAACAGGCAATCTCAGATCTCGAACGTGAATTCGTCTTGGCCGCGCTCCAGAGAAATGTGTGGAATGTCACTCGGGCAGCGCAGGAAGTGGGAATTGCCCGACCGAATTTTCAGGCTCTCATGCGCAAGCATGGAATTCGTTCCAGTGGGGAAACCTAACACCCCCTTGTATTCTCACTCGGACTGCTAGACATTAGATCCCAACGCACTGCCGACGCCGGCTGCGATTATGCGCGCTCAGAGACACCGTCCTGCTCCGGAAAGGGGTGCATAAGCTTCTTGATCGAGTGCATATCAAAACTATGCATCCTTGACAATGTGACCCATGATCAGGCTTTGCCGCATTTGCGCCCAATCACCCCGATGCTACAACTCCCTAAGTGTATGTTTTTTGTATGCACTGTGGGGCAACTGATCACTCCCGGCCTGACTGTATATGGATATATGTACTGTTTTATCAAATACTTACAAATAATGTCGTCATGATCAACAAGCTGGCACGGTTCTTGCTTTATATAGGGTGCAATTATGTTAGAGGCTACTAGACAACATCAGTGAAGAACGGAGGTCATTATGGAACAGACTAATTCTCTTGATAATCAAACTCGCGTATTGGTTGTGGATGATGAACCTGCAGTCTGCAGAAGCGTAACCAAGGTCCTTGAGCGAAAGGGCTATAAGGTCGCAGAGGCGCTTTGCGCATCATCTGCATTGGACCTGCTGGAAAAGGGTGAAACCTATGACTTACTCATCGTCGATCTCATGATGCCACAGACGAATGGGGTTGAGCTTTTGAAGATCGTCAGGGAGCGGTGGCACAAGACGCCGGTTTTGATCATCACAGGTTATGCATCTATCGCTTCAGCGGTCGAAACTACCAAGCTCGGGGCCTTGGGCTATCTGCCCAAGCCATTCACACCCGATGAGTTGGCACGAGCTGTTGAAGAAGTCATGTCCGGACCGGTTCCTGAGGTAGCCGACGGTTTCCCTCCGGAGAGCTCAGTTGACGTGGATCTGCCTTTTGATCGCCATGAACTGGCCCAAGCGACTTCAGCAAGTTATGTGGATCACCTGACGCGGTCCGATCTGCCCTTGGTTAACCAGACTCCCAGCGCATCCTTGCCGGTGGACTATTGTTCCCTCGGCGAAAGGTCCTGCAAGCGCTTCGCAAAACAAGGAATGTGCAAACAACCAGAGTGCCCGATCATCGTGAGCGAGCGTAAGAAGGCAGCCAAGTCGGGAACGGTTGTCTATATGATGACGGATCCTATTGATGTCGACATGCCTTTCTCCCGGGCTGAAGTCGCCTCGATGACGAGCGAAACTTACGTCAATGCCCTCGGCCGATCAGACATGCCGGTAGTCGGTTTCTGGCAGGCCGCATCGGAGGCTGCGGCGGTACCCAAGGTGCTGGTCGTAGACGACGAGCCCGTCGTGGTCAACAGCATCCGGAAGACTCTCGCCCGCAGGGCCTATAAGGTTGAGGAAGCATTTTCGGGTAAGGAAGCTCTTTCCATGATCGCGAAGGGGACCTATGATCTAGTGCTTTTGGACATGCGACTTCCCGACGCAAACGGCCTTGAACTCATCTCTGACATCAGGAAACGCAAGCCCAGCCTGCGGGTAGTCATCGTCACGGGCTATGCCTCTATCGACACGGCGGTGGAGGCAATCAAGCTGGGGGCCAGCGACTATGTGGCCAAGCCTTTTACTCCCAATGAGCTTTATGACGTAACGAGCCGTAGCCTGCAGCGTGCGGTTGCTTGAGGCATTAGAGTAGTGCGTGTTTTGCTGGTACTCGGTTCTGGCGGCGAGCTGAACCTGGACGCTGTCCGCCCGCTGCGGGATCTGTACGAGCTACAGCAGCTCGCGTATCCTTTCGGCGCCTTGGGCGACTGCTTGCTCGCCGAAGGCGCCCGGTTCTGCCCCCGTCGCAGGCCCAAGCACAGATCCGTCCGTACACAGACCCACCAGGAGAATCTGCGTTGCCACATGGGGATGGAGGCTGCGGAAGAGTTTCACGGCCAGAACCGGCGAAAGCTGATGAATGCCAGTTGAGGCCTCCGGCCACGCCACCAGGGTGTCCTCATCCACGAGCACGACTTCACCAGGATTCCCGACCCTCGCTCCAGGGTCAAGAATGGCATCAACCAGCACTACGCGTGCATAGGCCGGAAAACTTTCGATCTGACCCAACAGGTCAGTGTGCGCGTCGATCAGATCGGCAGATCGCACCGAGCCGGAATCCTCGCGACGCAAGCACTCGATCACCCGCGGCCCGAAAGCATCAGCGCTGATCAGCGGGTTGCCCAACCCGATGATCAGCGTCCTTTTACTCGTGCTTTGCGCCTCCATCCTTGACCTCTTGGGCTATGGGCAGCCTGACCGTGAATGTGGCCCCCTTGTGCGAAGTGGCAGCTTCCACCTTGCCGCCAGCGCGCGTGACAATGCCATGCACGATGGAAAGGCCGAGCCCGGTGCCCTCGCCCACTTTCTTGGTCGTGAAGAAGGGCTCAAAGATCAGGGGCAGAATCTCAGCGGGGATGCCCTTGCCGGTGTCGCTGATGCGAATCAAGACCTCCTGGGCCTCCATATCAGTATCGGTTTCGACCGTTAGCGTACCGGTCTCCTCCATGGCATCGACCGCGTTCAACGCGATGTTCACAACCACCTGCTGTAACTGGCCCGGATCGATGAGCACCGGCGGTGGATCTGGCTTGAATTTACGCACCGTCCGCACGTTTTGGAAGATCGATTGATTCTGAAGGAGCGAGAGTGTGTTGTCGACGACCGAGTTGACCTCACACAGGGAAGCGGAAGCCGTCGACTGCCGTGCAAAGTCAAGCAGACCTTTGACAGTCTCGCGGCAGCGCATGGTCTGTTTGATGATGATTTCGAGATTCTGGCGTACGGGATCCTTTTCACTGCAATCCTCGAGCGCCAGCATGCTGAACGTCAGGATCCCTCCCAGGGGATTGTTGATCTCGTGCGCCACGCCCGCCGCCAGCCTGCCAATCGAAGCCAGTTTTGCCGACTGTGCCATTTGATTCTGTACCAAGACCAGTTCCTCAGTCCGCTTTTCGACCTTCTCTTCGAGTGTACGCCCCCAGTCTTCCAACTCGCGCTTCATGGTCTTGATGCTGGTAACCATTTTGTTGAAACGATCGGCAAGGTGGCCGATCTCGTCGCGCGACGGAATGCTGATCATGCTGTGGTCGAGATCTCCGTCAGCTATTCGGTTGCTGGCTGCGACGATCGCCTCGAGCGGCTGGATCATGCTGCGGGTGATAAGGTAGGTCAATCCCAATACCACCAGCACACCGACCGCGGCAACTACCAGAAAGGTGAGCATCATGTCGGTGCGGACTGCCAGGAACGGCATCTCCCGCACACCCACATAGAGGATGCCGATGATCGCGCCGGAGTGGTTGCGGATGGGCTCATAAGCAGTGATACGCCAGTCGTTGACGACGTAAGCCCTGCCATACCAAGACGCGCCCCGCTCCAGCACGGCCTGAGCTACTTGGGCGGACACGCGGGTGCCAACGGCGCGTTGATTGGGCTCCTTCATCACCGTGGTGGCCACCCGCACGTCATCCATGAAGATTGTGACCGATCCGATGTCGCGGCCGTCGGACTGTTCCCCACCGAAAATGACCCTGCTGATCTGATCCACCAGCTCATAGTTACGGTTAAGCAGCATGCCGCCGTATAGCACGCCGGTAAGCCCCGAGTCTGTGGCCACCGGCGCGGCTGCGATGAGAACCAGCCCCGAGTCCACATCGGTCCGAGCATCCGGGGCCGTCATCGGCACGGGTACAATCTTGAAATGCGCGCGTTCCGCCAGAGTAGGTATCTCATCGAGCAGGGCCTCACGGCTCAATACCTCGGTGCTGGCCATTACCTTTCCGCTTCGGGCCCCGGCCAGCAAGTCCGTGAACAGCGCCGCACCGAGGCGAGAAGAGAGCATGCTGGCCTCCGACCCGCGATAAATCCGGCCGCTCTTTGCGTCCACAAAAGTGAGAAAATCGAGGTCATTTTCCTTACGCAGCGTGTAGAGGATCTGTGGCAGGCGCACCATATCCTTGGTAGCGGAGGCCACGGCCAATTGTTCAGCGGACGCCGCCCCGGTGACCGCCTTGCGAATGCCCTCCAGCCGCGCGGCATAGACCATCCGCGCCGCCTCCAAGCCGTGTCGAACCTGCTTGAGCGCCTCGTTGAGCATCGCATTGGTAATGATTCTGGAACCGATGAGGGTAGAAATTGCAGTCCCGCACAGCACGATCAATACGAAGCTGATCGTGATCTTCCCCCTGAGCGAAACATCCCTAAGAGGACCGATCATACGGGCGTGGCCTCGGGTGCCATGACTTCAGTGTTTCCGTTTTCAGCTGCTTCTACCTGGATGGACCGCGGAAAAGTGCGCAGGGGAGCCCGGCATTTTCCCTCCATCACCTGTCTTCAGCTGCGCGCCAGGTGGACAGAGCAGCTGATGCAAGGATCGTAAGCGCGCGCGATGATGGCCAGCCTCTGCTCGAGCAGGCCGTCGGAGGCGCCAGCTTTGGCTCCCTGCAGCACGGCCGTTTTCATCTGATCCTCGATGTGGTTCAAGTTCTGCGCCGTCGGCGTGATGACATCCGCCGCCGCCACCCGCCCCTCGGCATCCAGTTCGTAGGAGTAGAACAGGATGCCGCGTGGGACTTCGGTGGCAGCCGTTCCCTGACCGGCCCGGATGTGGTATGGCGGAGGTGTTTCCGGAGTGACTCCAGTATCGAGCAATTCCGAAACTAGGCCAAGGGCGCGCTCGAGGGAGTAGATCATCTCCACCACCTGAGCGATATTGTTCATGAGGATGTTGGTGGCTGGCAATCTGAGTCCAAGTTCCTCCCACGCTCTGCGCGCCATTCCTCCGATCCGCTGGCCGTTGATGGTCAGCCGGGCCAGCGCGCCGACCATGTAGGAGCGATGATCGTGGGCACTCCGCTTGGCATGGGAATGGGGCACGAGATATTCGTTGGTCAGGGTGCGATACTCTCGAACCGGGATCCTCTTGTTGGCGCCACTGTCGGAAAGCTCGATGTCATCGCCGAAGAAGAATGCTTCGTCCTGGGGCACCAGGGAGGCGCATCGGATCGGCGCGCACACAAAGTCCGGCACTTCAACGTCCCTCAGAATCTCGAGGATGCGTTCACAATCCGCAACTCGGCTCATAAGTTCCTGTCGAAGCAGGAGCAGGTCATCCGTTGAAGGAACCTTGCCGAAACCTCCGATGACATAATTGACCGGATGGACGGCGCGGCCGCCGATGACCTCCTGAATCGTGTTCCCCAGCTTCTTCAGGCGCAGGGCGATCGCTACGGCTTCCGGGTGAGCTTTCGCCAGACTGATGACGCTCGGGTATCCCAGCAGGTCCGGAAGGGCGAGGACAAAGACGTGCAGCGCGTGGCTTTCGATGTTGGCACCCTGGTAGGCCAGGTCGCGCAACTTGCGTGTCTGCAGCGTCACCTCGATTTCCAGGGCGTCCTCAATCGCCTGCAGGGAAGTGATGCTGTGACCATGCGAGCAGATCGCGCAAATGCGGGAAACAATGCCGGTGACATCCTCCAGGCTTCGACCGCACACGAGTCCTTCCAACAGACGGATGCCTTCGAAAATATCGAACTCGACCTTGCTGACCTGGCTCCCGTCGATGACAACCTGGATGCCCCCATGACCTTCGACCCTTGCGAGGTGATGGATGCTTATCGTGCGTGTCATGCCAAGCCTCCCCGTTCGGTCCGGTCCAGTGCCGGCGCGGCAAAAGTCCTGAGCTTGCATCTGATCTCGGCCGCTTTCAGTTCCTTCGCTTCCAGAATCTTCTGAAGCGACATGATGTTGCACTCCTCGACTGGGCCGCGGCAGCCGATGCACACCACGTTGTATCCCGGGCAGCGCGCACCGCAGCCGGCGCTTGTGATCGGGCCGGCACAAGGCAGACCCCGCGAGATCAGCAGGCAATCGTTCTCATTCATCTTGCACTCGAGGCAGACTGGATAAGCGGGCAGTTGTGGCAGGTCGCCGTTCAGAAGGCTCGCGGTCGCCCGCAAGAAGTCGGTCTTCTCCATAGGGCAACCCGGTATGGCTACGTCCACCTTGACGAAATCCGCAAGCGGCCGGTGAGGCCGGATGTCCCAAGCGGATACGGCAGCATCAGCGCCATATACCTGGCAAATAACCTGCTCCCTTGGCTGTTCTGCATCCATGGCGGCCACGCCGCCGAAGCAGGCGCAGGTGCCGCAGGCGACCAGCATCTCAGCCCGTTCACGGATCCGCCTCAGCTGCTCCTCTTCCCGCCCATTCGCTACGGAGCCTTCCACAAAGGCGATAGCAAGCGGGCTTTCCTCATCGTTGACGGACGAGCCGCCAAGGAAATCCACGATCTCCGTGGCTCCCACAATATCCAGCAGCTGGTCCTCACAGTTGAGGATTATGATCTGCTCGCCCCAGCAGCCGCTTAATCCAAATATGCCGATCTTGGGCTTCATGATAATGGACCTCTAGACGATTTCCGGAAGGTTGATTGCATCCCAATAGGTGAATACCGGGCCGTGGATGCATGTGTACTTGTAGCCAACACTGCAGTGACCGCATTTGCCTACGCCGCACTTCATCCGGCGTTCGAGGCTCATCAGGATCCGGTCCTTGTGGAAGTTGAGCTTGAGCAGTTCTGCGAGCACAAACTTGTAAACGATCGGCGGACCGACGACCGCTGCATACGTTCGGCTCGGGTCGATCGTTGCCTTCTCGAAAAGGGTCGGCAGCAAGCCGACATGCTGTTTCCACGTCCCGCTTGGATCCCGATCCACCGTCAGCAGCGTCGTCAGGTCCTCCACCTCTACAAGGGAGAGCATCTCCTCGCGGAAGAGCATCTCCGCCGGAGTGCGCGCGCCGAACATCAGAGTGATGTGGTTGAACTTCTCCCGGTGGTCGAGAGCGTACCAGAGCAGCGAACGCAAAGGGGCCATTCCCAGTCCGCCGGCGATAATGAGCAGATCATTGCCCTCCATCTCTTCGATGGGAAAGCCGTTGCCGAAGGGGCCGCGGATTCCGACCATGGCGTTGGTAGGCAGGCGATAAAGGGACGATGTCACTCTCCCGACGCGGCGGACACAGAGCTCAAGGATGCCGCGGTGCGTGGGCGGTGAAGAAATCGAGATGGGGACCTCGCCGGTCCCAATCACAGAAAGTTCAACGAACTGCCCCGGCCGGTGCTCCCAACCTTCGGCAACCGCATCGTCGGCGAATCGGAGCTGGAACAGATAGTTGTCCGGCACCATCCGATGAATGCGGACAATCCGCGCCAACTTGGGCTGGTAGGGATTGGCGATTTGTTTAGACCACTGCGGCAACACTGCTGCTGGATTCATCTCGCTCACCTCGAATAGTCTCAATGACCGTGACGATGTCGATCTTGGCGGGGCAGATCGTGACACAGCGTCCACAGCCAACACAACTCGGCCGGCCATACTCGGCGACGAAGCCGCGCTGCTTGTGGTAGTAGCGGAATTTGATCCGAGACGCTCGCGACGATCTGAAGTTCTCTCCCCCGGCGACCAAGGCGTGGGTCTTGAAGAGACAGGAATCCCATGATCGGACCCTGCTGCCGGCCCTACCCACAAGCTCGAGATCATCGTTGACGTCGAAGCAGTAGCACGTCGGGCAGACCGCGCTGCATGACCCGCAGGAGAGACAACGCTCCCCCATCTCATCCCATATTTTGCTGTGGTATTCCATCTCCAGGATTTCCGGAAGCTCGCCGAGCTCAAGTCGGGTCTTGTAAGCAGATCGCCTGAGACCCGAACGCCGCTTGTATTCGGCAAAGTCCTCTTCGGTCGGCTCCTGAAGCAGACATCCGCTCATCAGCACGATGTCGTCACCCCGGCTGGTTCCTACCAGAACCAGATAGGCATCCCCGATATCGCTGAAAAAGAGATCGAACCCACTCTCCACGAAATCAGCGTTCATCGAGTAGGCGAAGTGTTTGTCGTCAGGCTCGAAGTCCACACCAATGATGGTGGTGCTTTGCCGGCGGGCCATATAATAAGGATCGACGTACTTGCCTTGAGCGAACACCCGGTCCAAAATGTTCAGGCCAAATATGTCGTACGGGTGGACCCCAAATAGCACAATCGGCTTTGCTGCCTCCGCTACCAGGTCGCGGTAGCCCTCCTGAGGATTGAACACGAAAGTCACTTCGCGCGGAGGAAGCAGGAATTTCTTCGGGGGAAGAATTGTGCGCGGGTATTTCATCTGCACATCGGACCAGCGGGATGGCTGAGCGAAAACAAATCCTTCTCCACGCTTGACCGGGGCATACACCTCCCCGAAGGCGGGCAGAACCGTCATGAAGAGGTCCAGGTTCGGTTTCGGAATCTTGAGTATCTTCATGACTCTCTCCTTCCACCGGCAGCTTGGGTGACCGGGGAGCAGGTGGCGTCCGTCAGCCGCCGGACCTCAGCCAGAAGGCGCGCCGGGTCCAGGGGCTTGGGCAGGAACAGATTGGCGGGGAGCCAACCGGCTTCAGGGCTCACGCGGAATATAGGCTGATCCGCGTAGATTGATGAGATCACGATCACCGGGGTTTGTCGCAGTTCGGGAATCCGTCGGGCCTCTTGCAGCATAAAGAAGCCCTCCGTCCTCTCGGTCATCATGACATCGAGCAGGATCAAGTCTGGTCTGAGCGTCTTGGCCAGATGCAACCCTTCGCGCCCGTTGAACGCGCTCCGGACTTGATAGCCCGAGTCTTGCAACAGGGATTCAATGGCATTCACAAAGTCGCGGTCGTCGTCGATGATCAACACTTTCTTGGATTCACTCATTTGCTTTCACCTGATTTGGCCTCCAAAGCAGCTCCTAGCTGAGCCTCTGCTTGCAATTCTGCCACAGGGAGGTTGACGAGGATGGCGGTCCCTTGGCCTTCCCTGCTTCTAATCTCGATGGATCCGCCAAGCTCGGTGACGATCCGGTTGCAGATCACCAAACCGAGTCCGGTCCCGGGAATGTCTTGTGTTTGCTTCGTCTGGACACGATAGAACTCTTGAAACAGCTGGGGGATGCATTCTTCGGGAATGCCGATGCCGGTGTCGCTTATTTCGAGCGTGACCCCCTTCTCGCCAGAGATCGCGCGGATCGAGACGGAACCGCCCGGGCGGTTGTACTTGATGGCATTGCCTATCAGGTTGCTCACCAGCATGCCGATACTCACGCGGTCCCCCTTCACCGGAGGGAGGCCTGGCGGAAGCGCGACGCTGAAAGTCAAAGCCGCCGCAGACGGCAGCTGCCGCTGGTCCTGAATTATGTCGTCCACTATTGTGGAGAGGTTGGTGTTCGCAGTGCGATCGCAATAGCAGCCCCGATCAATCTTAGACAGTGCCAACCAGTCCTGGATCAACGCCAGCATCTCCCCCAGCCGTACCTGGGAGCGAGTGATCCACTCAACGGCCTTTTCCGGCAGCTGGCTCTGAAGGGAGAAAAACATCACGTCGAGGTACTGCTTGACAGCGATCAGCGGAGTCTTGAGCTGATGCGAAACGAGCGTGATGAACCTGCGCTCAACCTCCTCCTTTTCACGGCGCAGACGCTGCGTCTCTTTGATCAGATGCCAGCGCTCGATGCCGCGATTGACGATCATTCGTAATTCACTTGGAGTAAAAGGCTTGGGCAGGAAATCATAAGCCCCCGCCTTCATCGCGTCGACCGCCGTCTCAATCGTGGCGTAACCGGTTATCACAACAATTACCAGGTCGGGATCCAGTTTGCGGACGATGTTAATAACCTCGAAACCGTCCAACTCGGGCATCTTGATGTCGACGAGCAGCAGAGAAGGCCTGACCTCCCGTAGCCGTCGGATGCCATCGTGGCCCTTCCCGAAGGTCTCAACCCGGCAGCCGGCCTTGCATAGAATCTGCTCGCACGAGAGACGCATGATTTCGTCGTCGTCAATAACAAGGATCAGGTTTTTTTCTGGAAGAGTCGAATCGGTTGGATTCTGCGAAGCCACAGCGCCTATAACCTCGGGCTCATAGATCCCGCCTGCCGCCTGAGGTGGTGGCGGTCAGCAGGGAATCAGCCCTGCCGGCGCCCACTGGACGCGACCCGGCCGGGATCTTTGGTCAACACACCGGTTCCATCAAAGTCAGGAAGCCGGCCGTTGCTGCTGGGAAGATGGCTGCCCTTGACGTGCCGCCAGCAAACACCGAACTCGATTGAGGAACACCGGAATATCCAGCGGCTTCGTCATGTAAGCGTCCGGTGTGACCATCATCACTTCTGCAGCCCGGCTGTAAAGCGTCGCGGGGTCGATTTGAATCGAGGAAACCATCAAGATAGGAATGTCTCGCTCAGATAAGTACTCGTCGCGAAACTTGACCGCCTGATTTACCTCATATCCTGCAGAGACATATTCCATGATGATGTCTAACACTATGAGATCGGGCGGCTCGCTGGCTATCTTTACCAGGCCCTCCCGGGCACTTGCGGCGACGAGAACACTATAACCCTCGCCTTCAAGCACCTCGGTGAGCGAAGCGCGAAAGTCCGCATCGTCGTCTATGATGAGGACCTTCCCCACCGTTGCACACATCACACTCTCCGCATGTCGATTATCGGCTCGCCTGCTGCGCACGTAAGGATAAAACGAACTTACACCATTCGCAGACAGAGTGTCAAAACTAATCCGCACTCGCTTGCAGGCCGGACCAGACTTGGGAAGGTAGCGCTTTGGTTGAGACTCGGGCGATCCTCGCGCTGCTCAGGTGAAATGCGGGCCGCGCACTGTTTCCATGGGCCGTCGAGTCCATGGAGCCAAAGGAGTGGGAAATTGACTTCCACCCCGCATGTCTTTTCGCCGCTGCAGGAGTATGATCTCCAGATCATGGACCTCGAAAGCCGGAACCTGAACTCCCACCTTCCATTCCAAAAATGCGGCTCTTGCGGGCAGATGTGGAACCAGTGGCCGGACTTCATCTTTGATCCGGCTGTGCGCCTTCTCGGGTTTCAGGCGATGCCGGGTTTGCCGGATGCCAACCTGGTGATATTCGTGCACTGCTGCGGCAGCACAATCTCCATACTGGCTCAGAGACTGCGGCACATTCTCCCCGGCCCCGAACAGGCAGGTGACTTGCCCAGCCTGTTTGACACGGACATGTGCAATCAATACTGCCGATTTATTGAGAGTCTCGAGGCTTGCGACCGCCCATGTGTCAACGCGCGCGATCGAAGGCTGATTCTCATGCTGCTCAGGATGAAAGAATCCGATCTCGAGGACCCTCGCCGAAAATGATGTGGGTTCTGCCCGGCTACAACAGCTCAGTCAGAGCTTTCAACCCCCGATTGATGTTCGATCCCAGATCGATCCGGATAACGCGCAATCCCTTACTATTTAACGCGCGGAAGTCGCCCAGAGCCTGCGCCCGCTGGAGGACGGCAAAGCCATATTCCTCGCCGGGAATCGCCAGATCCCTGCCCGGAGTCGCCGTGAACATCAGGAAGACGCCCAGTTTCGGTCCGCCCTTATGCAACTGCCCGGTGGAGTGAAGATAACGGGGTCCGTATCCCAGAGTGGTCGCCACCTTTGCGCGAGCGCGCAGTTTCAGCCGCAGCGCTTGCAGCCGCCTATCGCGCGGGGGTTTGGTCGAAAAGTACGACAAGAGAGCGATGTAATCAGGAGATCGCGCCAGATCCAGAAATGCGTTAAGAAAACTCTCCATCGAGCTCAGATTCCCCGGGGAAAGCCACGATGTCTCTTCGGCACAATAAACACTGAGCCTGTCGTCAGAGATGATCGGCTTCCCCTCACCGAATTTTCCAGTCTGCTTCCATTCCTGCAGCAGCACTGCGGTGTTCTTCTTACTTTCCGCAACATTCGGTTCGTCAAAGGGATTGACGCCAAGAATGGCCCCTGCCGATGCCGTCGCTACTTCCCAGCGGACAAATTCGGCCCCGAGAGACAGCTTGTCCTTCATTTCGAGGCGCACCACGGGGTGCCCGGACGCCTCCAGGGCTTGGAGTTGCTTCTCGGTTTTTGGATCGTTCTCCTCTTTTAGACCAAGGAAGACAAACATGCGGTCTCCGGCGTACGATTCCGGCTTGCCGAGCTCTTCTGCGTCCACGGGAATCAGCCCGCGCCCTTCTTTGCCGGTACTCTCGGCCAGGAGTTGTTCGGCCCAGGCGCCGAATCTCTTTATGGAGGGTGAAAACACGAAAGTCACCTTGTCGCGGCCGTTTCGGGCGTGGATTCCAAGAAGCGTTCCCAGGCTGACGCCCGGATTACTGTCCGGGGGAACGGAAGGTCCGCAACTCTTGCGCATCTGGAGGGCCCGATCGAGCAGTACGCGGACGTCAATCCCCATCAAAGCCATAGGCAGAAGTCCAAAATAAGAAATTGCAGAGTAGCGTCCCCCGATATCTTCAGGATTCTCGAAGACCCGCCGGAAACCGCGTGTACGCGCCTCTTCAGCCAGTTCGGTTCCAGGATCCGTGATGGCGACGAAATGAGAGCCGGCCTTGTCGATCCCTTTTTCGCTTTCCCGGCCGTAGAAATAGCGATAAAAACAGCTCGTCTCCGTCGTGGTGCCCGACTTGCTCGCCACCAGAAACAATGTGCGGCCGAGGTCGATCTCCGCCTCGACTGCCCTGACCGCCGCGGCATCGGTGTTGTCGAGAACCAGCAATTTTGGCCATCCGGATTCGTCCCCGAACGTCTCTCTTGCAACCTCCGGGCACAGGCTGCTGCCTCCCATCCCCAACAGAACGACATGCTTGAATTGAGCGTCCCTGATCTCGCGTGCGAACCTCATGATGGCGTCCGCATGCACCATGAAGTCCTGCATGCTGTCCAGCCAACCCAGGCGTTTGCGAATCGCCTCGCACTGCGCCGGGTCCGACTTCCACAGAAGCGCGTCGCGCGCATACAGGCGTCGCACAAACTGTTTGGCGCCAAGCGAGTCGAGAGCGGCGGCGATCTCGGTTTTAGAGGCCCCGGCGCCGCCCATGGCCTGCGGCTCGATTTGCGCCAGCCATCGCAGGCGTCTGGAAGACAGGGCGCGCAACAGCGCTTCGTAGGGCTCGATGAATTTCTGAATACCCTCGTTCACAAGCTGGCTCGTGACCAGGTCGAGATCCACGCCAAGACGCTTCAAATCGGCAAAAACCTGTCGCGCCTCCTCGATGCCTTTCTCGATGGCGTCCGCTTCAATCACACCATGATCGGCAAACGCGGCAATGGTCTGTTCGGGCATGGTGTTGACGGTATGGCGTCCGATGAGCGGCTCCACATATTTGACGTCCCGGTACAGAGGATCCTTGGTGCTCGTACTAGCCCAGAGCGGGCGCTGGACCCTGGCTCCCAAGTCTGACAGCTTGTGCCAGCGCGCGCCGCTGAAGATCCGTTGAAATTTCAAATATGCCAGCTTGGCGCTGGCGATCGCCGCTGTTCCAAACAGAGATTCCGGCTTCGGCCCGCTTCCGCCTCCGCCAAGGATGATGCGATGGCCCAAAAGCTGATCCACCGTCGTGTCGATCCTGCTAAGGAAAAAGCTGGCGACCGAGGCTACCTGTCTGACCGGCTTGCCTTCAGCCGCACGCCGTTCCAACGCGCGCAGGTAGGCATAGGCGACTTCCTCATAGCTCTGAATAGAAAACAGGAGTGTGATGTTTACATTCAACCCCAGATAGAGGCACTCTTCGATCGCTGGCATGCAGGCACTTGTGCCGGGGATCTTGATGAAGCAGTTGGGCCGTCCGACCGCCTGAAAAAGCCGCTTGGCCTCGACAACCGTGCCTTCCGCATTGTGCGCGAGATACGGAGAGACCTCCAGGCTGACGAATCCGTCAACGCCGTCCGATTCCTCGTAAACCGGGCGCAGAATATCGCATGCATCCTGGATGTCTTTGACGACAAGGGCTTCGTAGATTTCATGGACTCCTTGCCTTTCCTCAACTAGCTGTCGAATCTGGTCATCGTACTCGCTGCTCTTGGAGATCGATTTACTGAAGATTGAGGGGTTGGAAGTAATGCCGCGCAATCCCTGCTCCTCAACGCGTTTTCGCAGCTCGCCGTGAGCGATCATGCCGCGAGTCAAATTGTCCATCCAGAAGCTCTGACCCTGCTCAATCAACTGACGCAGATTGTTCATTGCTACCTCCCACCAAATCGACAGCAGAATGGATGAGTGCCGGGTGCTGTGTCAAAAGATCTCCGCTCAGCACTACAAAAGTTTCTTGGTGCGTGTGACCACATTTTCTATCGTGAAGCCGAAGTGTTGGAAGCTGATTTGATACGGAGCGCTGGCGCCAAAACCGGTGATGCCGATTACATCGCCATCTGCGCCGACCCATTCACTCCAGCCAAAGGGCACGCCCGCTTCGACCGCAAGACGAGCCTTTATGTACGGCGGCAGGACCTCATCCCGATAACTTTGGGGTTGCTCCCGGAAAAGTTCCCAACTGGGCATGCTGACGACACGAGCATCGATTCCCTCCTCCGACAATCTCGCCCGCGCGGCCAGAACGAGTGACACCTCGGAACCGCTGGCAATCAATATCGCACGGGGCTTTGCGCCCTGTTCGCGGGCAAGAACATAGGCGCCCCGCAGAACTCCTTCTGCTCCTGCCAGCAGGCTTCGATCGGCGATGGGCAAATCCTGGCGACTCAGGACCAGCATGGTCGGCCCTTTTTTGCGCCCCAGCGCGACCCGCCACGCAAAAGCGGTCTCATTGGCATCTCCAGGCCTGATCACACACAAGTGCGGCATCGCGCGCAGAGACGCGAGGTGTTCGATAGGCTGGTGTGTCGGCCCGTCTTCTCCCACGGCAATCGAGTCGTGCGTCATCACATAAATGACAGGCAGCTCCATCATGGCGGCCAAGCGGATCGCAGGCCTCGCATAATCCGTAAAAACGAAAAATGAGGCGGCATAAGCGCGGAGTCCGCCGTGCAGAACGATCCCGGAACTGGCCGCGCACATGGTGTGCTCGCGCACACCCCAAGCGATGTTACGGTTGGAGAAGCTGCCTTTTTCGAAATAGCCGGTGCCTTTCATCAACGTCTTGGTGGAGGGCGCCAGATCGCCGCTGCCGCCGATGAGCCAAGGCACCTGATGTGAAAATGCGTTCAGGATTTTATTCGAAGCGACGCGCGTCGCAATGGGACCATCTGATGGCTTGAAGAATGGCAGATCTTTGTCCCACTCGCCGGGAAGGTCTCCACGCAGGGCTTCCTCAAAACGCCTCGCCAGGTCCGGAAACGACTTCCTGTAGTCGTCGAACTTCTCTTTCCATTCCTCTTCCCATTTCCGGCCTCGATCCACCGCCTCACGCATGTGGCTCAGCGCGCGGTCCGGAATCAAGAACGACGCATCTTCAGGCCAGCCATAGAATCTCTTGGCCAGACGCACCTCTTCCACGCCCAGCGGAGAACCGTGCGCTTCACAGGTATCCTGCTTGTGCGGCGCGCCGAATCCGATGTGAGACTGCACGATGATGATGGAAGGCCGGTCTTGTTCGGCGCGGGCCTGAGCGATCGCATCCTCCAGCGCCGCCAGATCGTTCGCGTGGTCGCCGACGTCCTGCACATGCCATCGATAACCCTCAAAACGGCGCGCGACATCGTCTGAATATGAGAGCTCCGTAGGCCCTTCCAGGCTGACATGATTGTTGTCGTACAGCCAAATCAGCTTGCCTAGCCCGAGGTGTCCCGCCAGGGAGGCGGCTTCGTGCGAGGCGCCTTCCATCAGATCTCCGTCACCGCAAAAGGCATACGTAAAGTGATCGACGATACGATGCCCATCACGGTTGTAAATGGCAGCGAGGTGAGCTTCGGCCATCGCCATGCCGACGGACGCCATGAGACCTTGTCCAAGCGGCCCCGTGGTTGCTTCCACGCCCGGTGTCAGGCCGTGCTCCGGATGTCCCGGAGTCTTGCTTCCCCACTGGCGAAACTGCTGAATATCCTCGAGCGAGAGATCATAGCCCGTCAAATAAAGCATAGCGTAGAGCAACATCGAGGCATGTCCGCAGGACAGGATAAAGCGATCCCGATCGAACCATACAGGATTCCTCGGGTTGAAGCGAAGAATGCGGCGCCACATGAGATAAGCCAGTGGCGCGAGTCCCATCGGCGCGCCCGGATGACCCGAATTCGCCTTCTGTACGGCATCGATCGCCAGCGTCCGGATCGTAGCAATC
>Ga0187882_1000359_pt1 | contig 51060 bp, 53 predicted proteins | sample June2016WEW_19_1_3_FD_132991 | JGI IMG/M metagenome (GOLD analysis project Ga0187882, IMG submission 132991) | Peatland microbial communities from SPRUCE experiment site at the Marcell Experimental Forest, Minnesota, USA - June2016WEW_19_150 | ecosystem: Environmental > Terrestrial > Soil >... | reverse complement strand
GAGTTTCCAGGCACCGGTGTTGGCCTGGCCATTGTCCAGCGCATCGTTCATCGGCACGGAGGACAGGTATGGGCGGAAGCCGCCGAAGAAAAAGGGGCGACATTCTACTTCACGCTGAACAGACAAATTTCTGGGAGGGGATAATCGTGGGTGGAAAATTGATACTTCTGGTTGAGGACAATCCGGACGACGCAAATTTAACCATACGTGCACTAGAAAAAGGCAATATTACTAACGAGATTGTTGTGGCCAGTAATGGAGCCGAGGCATTGGACTACCTATTTGGTACCGGCGCGTACAAGGACCGCGACACAAGCACCATGCCTGTGGTTGTTTTACTGGACTTGAAGATGCCAAAGGTTGATGGCCTTGAGACGCTGCGTCATATTCGCTCCAATAAAATAACAAAATTGCTCCCCGTAGTGATCCTCACCACTTCAAGCGAAGAAGACGATATTGCTGGAAGTTACAACCTGGGAGCCAATAGCTATATCCGCAAGCCGGTGGGCTTTAAACAGTTCTCCGAGGCGGTAAGGCACTTGGGATTATACTGGCTGCTATTAAACGAGCCCCCGCACTCAAAGAGGTGAGTTGAATGGACACGCCCTTGTACGACAACAGTTCTGGCATGGCAAAACATTATTCAGGGAAAGATACGGTTAAAAAGCATTGTCGAGGATCAACAATATTATCCAGACAGGGTATTATTTTATAGTGATAGAGACTATAATAGATTTTAGCATGGGTATTTGTGGCATGGAGTTTGCGCGCGGACAGGCTCCGCCAATCAGCACTTGAAAAAATTCAACTTAGGAAGGTCTAGATGGAAAATATCGTCAATCTATTGAGCATTCTCCTGCTTTTCGTCGTTGTTTACTACATTTCGATTTCGTTCTTCGGCTTCATCTACAAGAAAGAGACCTATACGGCGGACCCGCAAAACGTGTTTGCCGTCATCATCCCCGCCTATAACGAAGAGGGCGTGATCGGCGCCCTGGTGGAAAACTGCAAGGAGTTGTACTACCCCAAGGAGATGTACGACACCTTCGTGGTGGCTGACAACTGCACCGACAACACGGCGCAGGTGGCTGCAGAAGCTGGGGCGACAGTCTGGAGACGGTTCAACGACCAGGAGAGGGGCAAGGGCTATGCCCTGGAATGGGCATTCAACCGGCTCTACTCGCTCCAAAAAAAGTACGACGCGGTGGTCATCATCGACGCCGACAACCTGGTCTCGCTCAACTACTTACGGATCATGAATCAGCGGCTGCTGCAGGGCGATAAGATCATCCAGGGCTACCTCGATTCCAAGAACCCGGACGACACCTGGGTTACCCGCAGCATCCACGTCGGCTACGTGATCACCAACCGCTTCTGGCAACTGGCCAAGTACAACCTGGACCTGAGCTGCGCCCTGGGCGGTACCGGCATGTGCATCGCCGTCGACGTGCTGCGTAAATTCGGTTGGGGCGCCAATTCTCTTACCGAAGACCTGGAGTTCCAGATGAAGGCTCTGCTGAACGGCTTCAGGGTGACTTGGGCCCACGAGGCCAAGGTCTTTGACGAGAAGCCGCTGACCATGAAGCAGTCCATGAAACAGCGCCAGCGCTGGATGCAGGGGCACTGCACCGTGGCTGGTCGCTACCTGCCGAAACTGCTGTGGCAGGGGATCAGACAGCGGAACCTGGCACTCCTGGATGCAGTCCTCTATTGCTGTAACCCTTATTTTGTGATGCTCTTCGGCTTCGGCATCCTGTACGAAGTCTTTCAGGGCTTGCCAGCGCTGCTGCACCAACCGTTGTTCCTGATCTTCTTCGTTGCCGATACCATATATTTCGGCATCCCCCTGCTGCTGGAGAAGATCTCCCCCAATGTCTACGGCTGGCTGTTCTATTACCCAGTCTTCGCTTTTTCCTGGCTGCCGGTGGTTTACAGCGGCTTTGCCACCCAGTCCAACCGGGACTGGAATCACACACAGCACACCCGGGGCATCTCCTGGCAGGAACTGCCCGTAATCACAGCGCACAGCGACCAACAAACCCGGCCGGCAGGAGGAGACTGCAGTTCCGGGGAGGACCGCCCCAGCCAGGGTACAAGCAATTGATCCCCCCTCATCCTGACCCCGGTAGGAAGGAATACAGCGTGTCTTTGCCCGTCATCAAGGATCTGAACATCACCGGTTACCTCAGGGAGTTGGCTGACGATTCCCTCTTCCCCAGCGCCGGGGCTGCAGCAGGTCTGACCGCCGCCCAGGGGGCGGCCCTGTTTGCCATGGTCTGCCGGGTCAACCTGCGCAAGCTAACAGACAATGCCGGCGCCATTGGCCATGAGGATCAACCAGCCTTCTGGGAGCGGTCGCTGGAACAGGCGGAGGACCTGACCGCACGCTGCCTGGAACTCGCCCAGGAGGACGGGGCCGCCTACCGGGACGTGGTGGACGACGATTCCAACGGGCCTGCCCATGCCATGGATGTGCCTCTGGAGATCGCCCGGCGTTCCCTGGAGATCTCCCTCCTGATCAGGTCTGCGCTGCCCAGATCCTACGCACCGGTGCGTGCTGATGCCGAAACCGCCCTCGCCCTGGTGCGGGGCAGCTTTAAAGCCGGCCTGGCAGTAGTCCGGTACAATCTTCCGCTGCTCCACGACCAGGCCGAACGGGATAATTATGTCAACTTGATTGAGACGCTGAAGATGAAAGCCGAGTTGGACCCCGTCCCGTGAACTTGAACAGTCGGCTCAAAAAGCGGTGACACCGACTGTCTGCCCCAGCCTATCAATTCCCGGTTTTCATTCTAATCAGTTCATGTATCCTGTTGAATAACGTGATGTCATAGTTTTCATGCAGTGAAAGCTCAAGCACATCGTGAAGCTTTTCCAGTTGTTTTACGATCTGCTCCAAACCCTGATCTTTATTAACCAACAGATATATCTGGCTTGTGGCTCCGTCACCGAGTTGTCCGCACAGTATGCCTTCAAGATTGAACGCCCGCCTCGAAAAAAGTCCTGTGATGTGGTACATGACTCCGGGATGGTTCCGCACCTTTAAACCAATCACCGTTGATTCATTCATCGATCTCACCGCCGATCATTTCATAATTTGCCTTGCCTGGGGGTACCATCGGAAAAACATTCTCCGCATAATCTATAGGTACGTTAATAAGACACGGACCAGGTTCTGTCAGGGCTTTTTGGAAAATGGAAGCAAGTTCGCCGCTCTCCCTGGTTAAATCGTAGCCTCTAATACCGAAACCTCGGGCAATAACTGCAAAGTCGGGGTTGGTCATGAATTTTGAAGCTATGTAGTTCTGTTCATAAAACAGCTCCTGCTGCTGTCTTACCAGTCCCAGGTGCCCGTTTTGGAAGAGGATGATGGTGATATCGAGCTGCCAGTCGGCCAGCGTGGCCAACTCCTGAATGTTCATGAGCAGCGAACCGTCTCCGCTAAAACAGATGATCCGCTTGCCGGGGTTGGCGAGAGCGGCCCCGATAGCTGCAGGCAGGCCAAATCCCATTGTGCCAAGACCGCCGGAAGTTAACAGCGTGCGGGGGCGCTGAAACGGATATGCTTGCGCCACCCACATCTGATGCTGCCCGACATCGGTTGCCACAATGGTATCCGGGGCTGCAAGCCCGCTTATGGTCTTGATGATGTTGATTGGATGGTACAGATCATTTCTGTCCGGCATGAGAAAAGGATAATCCGCTCTCATCCTGTTGACGAGTGCCAGCCAATCCGGACGGGCATCACAGTTCACGAGAGGAATCATGTGTTTCAAGACAGTTCCGATGTCGCCGCTGATAGAGGCATGCGCCTGCTTGATCTTGTTTATTTCCGACGGGTCTATGTCCACATGGACGATAGCGGCATGCGGACAGAATTTCCCTACATTTCCGGTAGCCCGGTCATCGAATCTGACCCCAAAAGCCAACAGCAGATCGGCCTCGTTGATGATGTAGTTCGTAGAACGGGAACCATGCATTCCTAACATGCCAAGATACAACGGGTCATCGGGGGGAAAACATCCAAGACCCATCAGTGTTGAAGTGACCGGAATGGAGGCCTTTTTTGCCAGCTCATATAGCAAGCCATGCGCCCCCGATTGGATAATCCCTCCCCCGACATACAGCAGCGGCCTTTTGGACTTGTTGATCAACTCTGCTATCTGTTCAATCCGATCTGCGTGCGGTTCTACTGCATCATGGTTTTTAAGCGTGAGCGGCCATTCCTCGATATCGACCTCCTCTTGTTGAACATCTTTGGGAACATCGATGGCCACCGGCCCTGGTCGATCGGATTCGGCAATCCTGAATGATTCAGGCAGGATCTGAAGCAGGTCCCTGGCTGATTTCGCCAGGTAATTATGCTTCGTGATCGGTACTGTCAAGCCGTACATATCCACTTCCTGAAACGCATCAGATCCGATCAGGCTCGAGGACACCTGGCCGGTGATAGCGACAACCGGAACAGAATCCAGTTTGGCGTCAGCGATTGCCGTGATCAGGTTAGTGGCACCCGGGCCGGAAGTGGCGAAGCAGACTGCGGCACGCCCCGTCGACCGCGCCATCCCCTGCGCGATGAATCCGGCCCCCTGTTCATGCCTGGTTAAAATATGCCGAATGCTGCTCCGCCTAAGCGCGGTATACAGGGGGAGATTGGCGCCTCCGGGAATTCCGGCAATTATTTTTATTCCCTGCCTTTCCAGAAGCTTGATGATGATTTCAGCGCCAGAATACTTCATGTCCATTCCTCCTCGCATGTTTAACGATAAAAAAGCTCTTCCTGACTTTGAACGACTCCTAAATAACAAAAAACCCTCGTCCGTCTAGGACGAAGGTTGACCTCCGTGGTACCACCCAAGTTTGTACAAATGTACACACTCATTCAAGTACGGGCGTGAACGCCCATACTGCTCCCCGATAACGGTGGGATTCCGTTGAAGTCTACTCTCCTCGGATTTCGGTTCACGGCTCAGAGGCTACCTTCTATATACCCGTCTTGGGGAATTTCCACCGTCATCCCCTCTCTATGTTTCAGGAGTATATATACTCCTCCTCGTCAAAGCCTTTCCAGAGTATTTTTTTGAATTTTAACTGTAAATATAATTTTTGTCAAGCTATAGTTTTGAAAAGAAAACTTGGCTTGCGCCGAGCCCACCCCTTGACCGTTTGCATTCCATTCTTTTGGGATATACATTAGTATAAAGAAAATATTTCCTGCTTCCTCAATAAAACGAGATGCAGTTTACTTCGCGTTAAGATGTTACTCCTCGTTAACAGACTTTGAGAAAAAGGTGTTGTCCTCTTCGAGCGCACAGGCGACAAGGTCTTGCGTTTCCGGTATCACCTCTTCCTGATAGACGTAGCTGATGTCAAGAGCCTCCAGAGTGGCCCGGATGTAAGTGCGCACTGTAGTGGTACCCAAATCATTTAGTAGTTTATGAACATCCAATGTCGCGTCCCAGGCATAGGCCAAGCCGTGAATTTTGACAAGCTCATCTAACAATCCAACCAAAGCCTCTGGAGTCACCAGACTCACGCTAGGACACCGGTTGCTGTTGCCGGTTTCAAAAAATTTCTTAATCTCGTTCTTTACTGCAGCACCAAATCGGTCCATTGCTAAGTCGGGCATGATTGCCTCATCCTTTGTCCGGTTGGCAGCAGTTGGATTCCAAACCCCGGTTTGAAGCGTATCTGCCGCGGCCCCCACGGTATAGATCGGATACTTCATTGTTCCCGACCAGTTTAACAGCCAATTAAGGTTACGGTAAGCTTTTAAACGGCTAATCATACCAAGTCTCCCAACCAGCTCCAGTTCATCGATCAAGATCACCCAGCCTTTGTAGCCGCATAAACAGATAGCGTCAGCCAGCAGACCAAAGAAAGCTTCAGCATCTCTATTGGCCTTGAAATTCTGATCGAACCTTGGCATTGCCTGATCCCTGCAGGCTCGATGAATTCGTTTCAATTCATTCAAGGATACTTTGGCGCCCATCAAATAACCATAAAGTAAATCCTGTTCCTCACCATTGCTTACAAAATAATCCTCGAAAATTACAGCAGGAAGAGGGTGGCAGTAACGACCGGGGCTCTGAATCTGGCTCTCGGGCAGATCGGATTCTTTTTTTTGGTTGAGCTTACGCTGCAAACCATAGACGGTGGAGTCAGGAGTGCGCAACAAAGGTGCCACCCTGCTGTAGAAATGGCTCAGGTTGTGGCATGAAACCTCTCGGCTCAGAGAAACCCGGCTCACTGCAAAGCCCATCTCCAGAGCCAAATGCTCCACCGTGGTAAGCACGTGGGTCTTGCCCTGTCCGTAGGGACCCCAGACCAGTCTGCCGGGCATGGCTTGTCCTTGCTGGAACAACTCAAGGTCGTCCTTGATCAAATCTGTCAATTCTCCCCGCAAATCAGGTAGCGCCTTCGTAGAAGCCCTGGTCGGCACTCCCGCCCGTAATGCCTCTACTACCGAAACTGCTTTCAAGCGCTCGCCGTCATAGGCTATCAATTACTCCGCCTCCCTTTCCATCATCATGGCTGTCTCTATAACTCTTGCTCTGAGAGCGTTATGGTCACTGAGATCAGGCAGATCCCGATACTTACGACGGAAACCTGCATCCTGCAGCAACTGGCTCAGTCTTATCGCCACCTGTTGGGGGAAATCGGCGCCGTTTGTTGCGTAATGTAAATCCAGATCAACTATGTCGCAGTATGGATTGAAGTGATCGCTGGGCACCAGTCCGGTCTGCAATCGATTCCAGAGTGCATCATAGCTGAGGAGGCCGCGTTTTTCGTCTCTAATCACTTCTTTGCGGCCCGCCAGGAGTAGCACGAAACTGTTCAGCAACTCAGAGTCATCGATAAGCTGCCGGAACAACTCGCAGGTGTCCTTCACGGTATTGATGGTATAAGCATGACGGCCGGTTTCCGGGTTAATTTTAATTATCTCTTCCAGATCATCGATCATCACCGCTAAGCCGGCCATTCCAGCAATGTTCAGGATGTGAACCAGAGAGTTCAACCATGCCCTGGCGTTGGACTTCTGAAGTGTCTCAAATAGGCCTGTATCCTGCTTCTCACTCCGTTCCAGCTTCTCACCCATCAGCCAACGGATCACGGATCTGAGCGTGTCCTCCTTACCTGCAACCAGCCTGCTATAGGTCGCCCGGTAACAAAAGGTGATAAAGGCAGGTCCGGCATCTAGATTACGAAAGGTTCGGCCAGCAGCAGTTCTGATCTCTTTTATGGTATCGTTGGCAGACCAACCTTCTCTTTCTACCATTAACGGTAGCAGCCGGTCTGATCCGTCATATTCATCGCTTTCGTATCCCAGGTTCATGGCGACACGGCAGCAAAGCCCCTTTACCAGCTTTTCCTTGTCTATCTGCGCTACGATGGCACGGTAAAGATTCGGCAGATTGTTGAGTTTGAATTCCAAGTCCTTGAGGGAGACATAAACTACCTCGTATCCCTGTACCCGGGCGTCCCTCTCCACGCAGCGGAGCAGATGGGTTTTACCGGTCCCTTCTCCGCCAACCAATAACTTGACCTTGCTTCCATGTCCGTGTCCGATATAGTTGAACAGGTAATGCTCCTGAAATCGATCCAACCAGTAAGGACGCCCAAGGGTCATTCCCTCTAACATTTCGCCATTAGCTGGTGGATGGCCTGATTGCAGATCTAGAAGATCGAGTTCATCAACATTCATGCCTTCTCATCCTCCTTGTAAATGATCAAACTGCCAAGACGGCTTTCCCGGCCCTGGCTGTCAGTTACCAGTAGGGCTTGGGCCTGATTGCGGGCAGAACCGAACCCGAACTTATAACTAAGGTGCCGTATTTCTAGCTGCTCCTTAAGCCGTCCCAAATCGTAGATATACTGTTCTTTCGGGTAGTCCTGCCTTGCGGAGTGACGCACTGTCAGCAATTCGTAAATTGTGCTCAATGATACCCCTCGTCCCCACAAGATCTGCTCTTTTTTAAATGCCAACTTGTTACCTATCTGATAGGCTTCGAGCAACTCCTTACAGAACTGTTGCGAATCAAATCGGCGCTCCGCAAGGTTCTTATACTTGGCGGCAACCCAAGCGGCTACCTGTTGTGGTGCAAAAGCAGAAATCTTTTCCTTCTTACGTCCAACCGACAATATAACTTCTTCCTGCCCTGGATCAATCGTCAACTTGAATGGTATTAACTCATAATTAGGATATTGTCCCTTGGGATATAGGCCTGCATCAATTAGCGCTTTTTCTAAAGCTGCGGCGTAGGTATCGCCAGAAACGAAATCATGCTCTGCCTGCACGACCCGATTTATCTGGGGGGCTTTTTCTTCGCACTTAATTACCAGTAGCCTGGCATCATCACCAAGAGCCGCCAGAGATTTTTCCAAGGCTTTAAAGTCCCAAGTATCAACTGATCTCTTAGCCCTGTTAAGGTTGTTATTCAAGCGCTTGTTGATTGTGGTAATCTCGTTTATTGCTGTCTTAGCATCCTGGGTATCCACCATGATCAACATCACCTCTTAATGGCATAATAAATTTCGATTTACGTTCAAGCTCTAGTTTCTGGTTTTTCCTGCCTCCCTTCATGTTTAGCTTAATCTGTTTTTTGAGCTTCTTGAGCCTGTACTAAGTCCTTGACTAAGCGAAGAACGACTTGTTGCAATTCCGGTTTCAGGTTTATAAAATAATCGCACATCTCATCAGTCGCATTCCCTAATTTCGTATCCGGCAAACAGTAAATTGGGGCGTACCCATCGATGGCATCTTTGTTATTCGATTGGGCAACATAGGGCTGGCTATCACGATCAATTACCTTTGATTCCTCCGGTTTTGAGGTGCTGGAAAATATATTTTTTTTAGGTGGCGCCGATTCTCTAATGTCCCATCCAATCAGGCTCGCTAGTGTGCTTGCAAGCCGCGCCTCTTCTTTTTGCAACAACTGTATGCTTTGCTCAAAATAACTGCGCTGATCCAGCAAGGAGATGTTTGACGCCTTGCTTGGTTTATAAAAGACAGCATCAAGGCTTGTCAGTATCTCTGCGGAGGGCAAGCTGCCGGAGAGCCGTTCGATCTGGCTCAAATAGGAGAAGGAAACCCCACTTTGCCGCTCCAATTGCCGGAGCGAACTTTTTTGATCTGCTCGTAGTTGAGTAATTAGATTGGCGATTCTAACTTTGAAGAGTAGTTCTAGCAGCCCGGTTTCAAGCTTTCCTAAATAGGCCTTTTTTAGTAGGTTGATTCTCGCCACAGTAACATGTTCCTGGGAATTTAAATATGTTTCCATTCTCTGTGCAATTTTCTTATTATGCCTACGGGTTATTGCAGCAAGTCCAGCCAGTGTTGGCTCCGGGTCAGAACCCGTCTTTTTATCGCCTGCTGCAACATCATTCAACTCTACAATAAACTGCTCGATCGAAAAATCACATAATCCATACTCTCTTACACCATTCTGGTTTAGCGCCTGATTGCATTCCTCAAGCCACTTTTTATAGTTGTGAGCCAGTCTAATTAGTCTACCCATATGTAAATCTCCTGTTTTAAATGATGTGCATCATTTCAGTTCATCATATGTACACGTTACCATGACACTAATAGATATGTCAACTATTTCATTCAGAGATTTATTTAATGGTATTATATGGTAATAAAAGCATTATACGCAGCGCTTCTTTAATTAGGGCAAATAAAAAGACTGCCCTAAAGAGCAGCCAACGCTTTTTCTTTAAAATAATATAGATCGTGTAGCAGATTCATCAACCAGTTTCAACCATCTCTATTATAATATTATTATCTCCCTGACGGCTAAGAGCAAATTGGCTTGACTCTTGTAAGCTTGTCAAGTTGAGTAAATATTGGAATGGGAAGTCTAGTGCCGTGAAAGATCCCGTCTAAGATGCAAAGTTCGCTCAAAGGCTTGCAAACACTGGCTTTTGTTCTACCCTAAAAACGCCGCGATAATGCCTACCAGGAAGATGCCGTCGAAGACCCCGGCCCCCCCGATGCTGACCACCTGCGCCCCCAGATTCCGAATCGCCCGCCAGTTCAGGAGATCGGCCCCTACCAGGGTACCGATGGTGCCAGCCACGTAGGCTATCGGAGCAGCCTGGCCGGGAGGGGCGAGGCCGGCGATCTCCATCAGGAGCGCGGCGGCAGCGGCCACCAGCGGCGGGATGAAGGCCGGCATGACGATCCCCACCCCCGGTTGGGGGCGGGCCATCAGCTTGGCCACGACAGCCACCAGCAGCAGGGCAATCAGGGTGGGTTCCAGCGGCACCCGCACAAACAGCAGGTAGAGGGAAAAGAGCACCGGAAGCCCGGCGCCGCCGACATTGACGCAGATCACCTGTTCCTGCACCACCGGTGGAGAGTAAAAGAACAGGAGGAGGAAGGGCAGCGCCCTGCGCTCCCGCGAGACCACCCGGCGGCGGGACAGGGGGATGTTGATCATGCTCCCGAGGACGCAGGCGGTCAGGAACAGAAAGGCGCCATAGGGAGAGAGGCCGAGGCGCGCGAAGGAGAAAGCCGCCACGTTGTAAAACAGCAGCATGAGCAGGAAGGGGATCATCAGGATCAGCAAAATGAAGGGCATCCAGGAGGCCTCCTATCCTTATTTTGCACCTGATGGCAATCCAATTCAAGCAGAAGAGATCATTTTTTCCGGTGCACCAGGGTCACCGCACAGTGCTCCAAGGGCGCCAGGATCCCCTCCCCCTGCAGCAGCCTTCTTGCCAGTCGACCCACCAACCGGGGATTAATCTGCCCGGTAAGGTTGAAATAGCTGATCACTTCGCCACGGCAGGCATGCAATCCAATTTCCAGCGGTTGCTCATTCGGGCCGCTCTCGATGAAGGTAAAGGCGTTATTCTTGTTGAGGCGCTTGAGGATTTCCAGAGTCTCGTCGCTGGAGCCGTCATCGACGATCACCATGTCGAAAGGCGGCAGAGATGTCTGATGGATGGCCAGGATCTCCCTGACCAGGCCTTCCATGATGATAGCTTGGTCACGGACCACAAACAGCAGGCTCAGGTAAGGACCTGCCGGGGCACGGCTGCACAGCAGGCGGGCAAGCTGCCAGAAAAGCAAAATCAGCCCATAAAGGGCCAACCCGCAGATTAAAACCCACAACAGCACCGTACCCACGTTGACATCCCCTTCCGCGATCAATATATGCGAAGAGGAAATACAGGGTTAAACCGATCGTCCGCCTTTTAATGACAATTGTGGACGTGACTGGTGAGTTCTTGTAGCTCAAGGCTTTCAGGCTGAAGCAGACGCCATTTGTATCAGCTTCTCATATAATGTATAGATGCAACCACTCCAGGTTCCACGATCCTGTGATATAGGGCGTGCACATGAAACGTTTCCTCAATATACTTAAAAATGCGTTGCTTTTGATTATTTTCCCCGCGCTGTGGTGGGGGCCTATGGTTCATCCCCACATAAACAGATTGGCTTTGAGAAAAGCGGAAAAAGAGCTGGAAAGTGGGAACACCGGCATCAATGAAGACATGATCGGAAGGCTCGCAGCCAACGAAGAAGCCTTCATTTTTGCCGGCAACAGCGCGGACGCCATATCTATGAACCATATTTTGAATAATGTCTCGGTGTATGACTATGCACACAATGCAATTCCCGATACCTTCGAGGGAAGCCCTCAATTTGGGCAGGCGCTGATCGACGAATGGCGACAGGCTTACGATGGCAAAAGAGATGTGAGGTACTCCGACAGGGACTTCGCGGTTGCCTGTGGCTGGCTGGCGCACCAGTTGGCCGACTGGTATCCCCATTATGCATCGATCGATGGTTCGGGCAGGCTGGTCGGCGCCGGGCGCCAGGCGGGCGATGGGGTAAAAATATTTTCAGGGTTTGCAAATTCGCACCGGGTTTTGGGAACCGATTATTACCCTGAAATATTAAACAAATATGAAGTGATCGACCATGCCTTGATAGAGCTTTTTTACGATCTACTGACCTTGCAAGATCACCGGAAAGAACTAAAACATAATCACGTCGAGTTTTTCGACGTGGAAGATAATCGCTGCCTGCTTACCGCAACGTCAGAAAGATACATCGGTGATGCCGTCCGCATCCCTCCGGAAAAGATTAATGAGTTACGGAAAACCCATAATTTTGTGATCGGTGGTCTGCGGTCTTTACTCAGGTTTTTATCTATAGTGAGACCAGGTACTGTTTCCGCAATCAGAAACACTATTGACCCCAAGATCACCGGCGGCGCCGACTATATTTCACTTTCCGCCGACCATGTTGTCAATGGCCTGTTTAGCCTGTCTTACAATGAGATCAACAGGAGAGCGGCAGAAAACCTGCTGGCCAAGGGGGCGGCAGCCAATATTTCGGTCAAAAAACCCGGCCACCTGTTGTATCCCATCTTAAGGGAACTGGGGATTTTCGCCGATATGCACAAGGCATTTCAATTCACTGAACAATTTTACTGGACATCTAAAATTCATGGCGGCATTGTCTTTAAAAATCTGGTTTCATTCCTGGATAATCACAAAAATATCGCCTACGCACAGAGGAATCATGACACAGAAGCGCTCTTATGTTTCTTGAGCGAACTCATATTGAGGGATCATCAGGATCTTTCGGTTCCTCTGGAGCACTTCAGGCAAACAGTGCGCCCCGTGATCGAGTTTGATGGCGCAGCTGGCTCTGAGGAAGAAATCCTGAAACAGATGCTCCGGTCGCGCCGGCTTGCATTCAGGTTCATACCGGCCACATCCCCTGTGCATCCCGAAGATAACAAGTTGCTACATCGAAACCAACTGAATTTTAAAATTGACGGATACGATGTCTCACTGATGTCGGAATCCTATCATCTAACGGAAAGTTGGGAAGGCCAAGTTCTTACATTGACCTGTTATCTCTTAAAACCGCCAAAAGTGGGAGTACACAATCTTTTTGTCGATATACATGATAAGGGCGGAACATCTGCACGCTACCTGGAATTCGAATTCGAGTTCAGGAAAAGCGCTACCGGGATGCATGAACTGATCACCCTCAACTCTTAAATCTCGACCATCCGCTTTTTAATAGCAAAGATGGCGGCCTGTGTGCGATCCTCCACCTTCAGTTTCCTGAAAATGCTGGTGATATGGTTCTTGACGGTTTTCTCGCTGATGAACAGCTTGTGGGCGATATTCTTGTTGGACTCGCCCTGGGCGATCAGGCCGAGCACCTCTTTTTCCCTTTCGGTGAGCAAACTGATCTCGTCATCCTTGCGCACCGGCATGCTCAACCGGTTGTATTCCCCCAACAGGCGGCTGGTGACTATCGGGTGAAAGGCCGGGCGGCCCTCGTAGACGGTATGGATGGCTTTCAGCAACTCGACCGGTTCCACATCCTTCAACAGGTAACCGCTAGCGCCGGCCCGGATGACTTCCAGCATGTCGTCATCATCGGCGACAGTGAGGATGATGATCCTGATCTCCGGAAACTCCCGCCGGATCACGCGGCTCGCCTCGATGCCGTTAGTGCCTGGCATTTTCAAATCCATCAGGACCACGTGGGGATCCAGGATGCGCGTCTTGTTGATGGCCCCCTGGCCGTCCCCAACCTCTCCGACAACCTTTATCTGTGGGTCCATCTCCAGTATCCGACGCAACCCCTCTCTGATGAGAGGATGATCATCGGCTATCAGAATTCGAATCCCGTCCAAGCGCCTCTACCCCCTATACTATCGGAATAGTAACAATTATCCGGGTCCCTTGCCCGGGAGCGGTCATGATTTGCAGCGACCCATCCAGTAACTGAACTCGCTCCCGCATATTCATCAAGCCATAGTGCCCGTCGCTGGATGCCACTTCCTGCAGGTCGAACCCCTTGCCCTCATCGAAGATATGCACGGTTACCTGGTACTCTTCCAGTTCCAGGTCGACCTGGGCATGATCTGAACGGGAGTGCTTGTAGATATTGTTCAACGCTTCCTGCACGATCCTGAACAGGGTGCCGGCCACCTGGCTGTCGAGTTGCCGTTCCTGGTCCGAACAGTTGAATATCACCGGTAAGCCGTACCGTTCCTGGTATTCATCGATCAACTGGCGCAGTCCGCATACCAGCCCCTGGTTCATGTTCTTTGACTGCAGGTCGAAGAGGATCTTCCGGATCTCCAGCAAGCTGCTGCGGATGATTTCCTTGAGGTTCAGCAACTCGTCCCGAACAACTGACGGCTCTCCGGCCAACTGTTGCTCGCAGAACACCGTTCTGAGCAGCAGGTTGGCCAGGGCCTGGGCGGGACCGTCGTGGATCTCCCGGGCAATCCGGCGTCGCTCGTTGTCGAGCATCCGGACCGCCAATGGACCCGGCGCCGCTCCCTGCAGGCACTGCAGGGCCACTCCGAACCTGGTCAACAGCATGTCCGCCTGTTCTGCAACCTGTGCCAGGTTCTGGCGTTCCGTCTCCGGCAGATCCGGTCTTTTTTCCTGGAAGCTGTCCGCCGTTTCCCGTGCCGCGAGCATTTCCGGCACGGGCTGCGGGTGCCCCAGTTCATCACGCGCCACCTCGGCTATGCCGAAGATCTCCTGCCGTCCTTCTTCGACTGCAACCAAGGTCCTTCTAACAACCCGGTTCAGCGACTGCAAATCCGCCATGCCTTGACCCCCTATCTCAAGCAACCGGGTTGCAACATCACCGTAGCAACAAGCTTTTTGGTGCACTTCGACACTACGTTGAATAATCCTGCAAGCATCATGGAAAATTGATATTATTTTTTAATAATTTTTTGGGCTCATACACCTAGGACTTTCTAACCTCCCGCTTCCCGCTTCTCAAATGCCCAGGACTTGAAGGGCACTCACTTGAAGCCTGTGTAGGCTTTCCGGGTCAGGCGCCTCAGCATAGATGCGGAACAGGGGCTCGGTGCCGGATGCCCGGACCAGCACCCAACTGCCGTCCTCCAGGACCAGCTTGACACCGTCCTTGGTATTCCGTTCCAGCACACCCTGTCCGTCCAGGTCCCTGGGCGCCCATTGCTGCAGGCGTTCCAAGCAGGTATCCATAGCCTCCTGGGGAAGCCGCAGGTCCAGCCGCTCGCTCACCAGCCGGCCATGCTTCTGCCGGATCTCCTCCTGATAAGCCCGGAGAGACTTGCCCCGGGATGAGGCCATCTCCACCACCATAGCCAGGGCCAGAATCCCGTCCTTCTCCGGAATGTGCCCCTGGATGCTCAGGCCACCGCTCTCCTCGCCCCCCAGGATGCTGTGGTGCTTGATCAGAGATTGGCTGATATACTTGAAGCCGACGGGTGTTTCCACTACCGGTAAGCCATAGTCCCCGGCGATCCGGTCGATCATGTGGGTGGTGGCCACAGTGCGTGCCACTGCCCCCCGCCAGTTCCGGTATTCTGTAAGATAGTGCAGCAGCATGTAGATGACTTCGTTGGGACTGATAAAACTGCCATCCCGGTCGATCACCCCGAACCGGCCGGCGTCCCCATCCAGGGCCAGGCCAAGGTCTGCCTGCCCCTGTACCACCGCCCGCTTCAGATCGGCCAGACCCGCCGCGCCGGGGTACCCATCCGGTGGATGGGTCGGGCACCCGGGCTCCGGAAGCTGCCCACCGCAGAGGATGTCCCGGTAACCGTGGATGATCTCGATTTTGCTGCACCCCTCCCGCAGCAGGTCCTCCAGGTAGCCGATCCCGGCCCCCCACATCGGGTCGATCACCACCCGCAACTGCCCGCGGCAAATGTTGCTGTACTTGAGGACGTTGTGCAGGTGAGCAAGGTAGGCCGGCTTCGGGTCAAACTGGCGGACCAGGCCGCGCTCCTGGGCCACCTTGAGAGGCAGCAGTTTCACATCAGCGTCCGCCAACCGGTCGAGGTGTGCCTCAATAGCACTGGTAATCTCTAGGACCGCAGGCCCAGCATACTCCGGAATGAACTTGATCCCGTTGTACTCCGGAGAATTGTGGCTGGCGGTGATCATCACCGCCCCTGCGGTTCCCAGGTCTCTGACGGCATAAGCAGTCACCGGCGTCGGTGTGGCCACTCCGGTCAGCCAGGCGGGAATCCCGTTGCCGGCCAATACCTCGGCCACTGCTGCCGCAAATCGTTCTGACTGGAACCGGTTATCGTAGCCAATCACCAGGCCGCGCCCGGTTCCGGCCACGTACCGGGCAATCGCCTGGGCCACCAGGCGGACGTTGGCAAAAGTAAACTCATCGGCTATACGTGCGCGCCAGCCATCAGTCCCAAAGCGGATCGAACTCATGAATGATGTTTGCTCCTTTCGTGTTGTCAGCCAGTCATAGTTCACAGGGCATGGATGACGGCCATGCTACTATATTTTACTACAATCGGGGCTTTGTTCCAAAAATAAAAAAGCGCCTCTATATTAAATCGGCAGCGCTTGGAAAAAGATTAACGGTCCGATATCTGAGTTGCCTGCAGGCCGTCCACTTTCTTGTCAACGTACAGGTTGCCCAGGGTGTCCAGGCTGGCCAGCATGATCTCCTTGGGCGAGTGGACCCCCTGCCGCTCCAGTTCGTGGATCAACCAGGCCTCGTCCAGGTTGTTCTGCTGCAGGTTCTGATAGATTACCTCGCCGTCGACAATCAGCTCGCTGCACAAGCCTTCGTAGCCGGTGGGGACATTGAGGTCTTCCCTGGTCACCGGTTTCTTATGGGATTTCGGCAGCACGCTCAACTGGCCGTTGGACTCCAGCACTGCAAACTCCACGTCGGCGACGTTAAACACCCCCTGGGTGCGCAGTTGCAGAAGCAGGTCGTCGATATTGTAACGGCAGCGGGCCATATTTTTAGCCAGGATCTTGCCGTTCTGGATCACTAATGCGGGCTCTCCCTCCAGCAGCTTGCGGGCCGCCCGGCTCTTCAAGGAAACGTAACCCATCAGATAGGTCAGGGCGGCAAACATCACCAGGGCCGTGAGGATCACCCAAGGGCTGATAATAGTGATGGTGGCCATGTCCGCTGCCAGCGACCCGATGGTGATGCCGGTCACATACTCGTAGAAGGTCAACTCGCCCATCTGTTCCTTGTCCAGAATCCTGGTCACGAGCAGAATGGCAAAGAATGCAAGCACCGTGCGCAGCGCAACGTTGAAGTAGATTGCATCCGGCAAGATCAACACTCCCCCGGCACTAAGTAATTTGGTGGCTTCGCTGTGACGCTATCAACTATTCAGCGTGTTCTGAATAAGGCAGCCTCCTTGTCGCGTCTGATCTTCCCTCTCACCTGCCGGAAGAGATCGAAAAGCTCCTCCCGGCCTGGGAGGCGCTGCAATCTGATCGCCTCTCGTAACCTGCTCATGACTTTTCCCTCCATAGGGGACATTCCTCGAAGAAGCGTGTCCCCATTCCTTAAACGGTGTATCCCCATCATAGGAGACATTGAAGAGGTGTGTCCCCAAACCTTAAGATCAGGCCTGTTTTGAATGCCTTATCCAAATTATGGCCGTTCTTACCCCATTTTATTCTCGCGGGCGGGTGCCCCGGACGCGAAAGAGCCACGCTTGTCGTGCGTGGCTCTTCCAACTGTTTTAACCCAATCAAATATTCTATTGTTTACCAGATGACTACTCGCTCTAATGCCACCGCTTCTGAAGCGGTGGGATAAGAGCGACTACGTCACTGGTTCCGGCGTCTTCCCGGCACGGCAGGTGCTGCACGAACCCTGACCTGTCTTGGCCTCCGGTGTCTTGGCCTCCGGTGTCTTGGCCTCCGGTATCTTTGCCTCCGGTATCTTTGCCTCCGTTTTACCGCCGGCAGCCGCCGGCTTGACGCCCTTCTCTTCAGACCCACCCGGGCAGGTATTGCTGCGGTGATCTGTACAGTAGAAGCCCGAACCCTTGAAGATGATCCCTACATTGTGGGAGATAAGCCTTTGCACAGGCTGTCCGCAGGTCGGGCATACCGTCAGGGCGGGCTCGGTAATGGGCTGCGCAGTTTGAAAGCGACCGCAATGACCACACTGGTATTCATATGTCGGCATGCTCGTTCACCCCTCCATGGTGTTTTTTACTCCAGGAGATGTTATAAGGCTTCTGCCTCAATTTGTCAAGCGTATAACCAATTAATTACCATTGTTGGAATGTCCGGCGGCATGATAAACTATACTTGTCTGGAATAAAATTAAAGGAACGCCGCGCCCAGAGGCGGTGCCGGGTCCAGTGGACCGGGCGCGGCACCACATATGTTCGCTTCGCTCGACGTGCAGCCGTGCTTTCCTGTGCGCCGCATTCCTTCAGGCCGGGCGTAGCCCGGATGCGGCGGAGCCTGAGGCGAAGCCTCAGAGGCTGCCACCCGACAAGGAAGCAAGTATAAGTGCAACTAAGGCTTCCGCCTGCGCGGGGTACCCGACCCAGAGGGTGCCCCGGTCGGTTCGGCGCAAGCCAAGTTTTAATGATGAGTGGATGTTTCCGATCCGTATTCATTGGGGGGTGGAACAGATGAGCGTGGCGATGAGTTACCTGCAGGACCTATCAGATTCCGACCTCGACTTCATCGTCAAGACCGTGGTGACTAAAAGACAGGACCATGACTACCTGCGCAGCTTTTTAAAAGACAAACCGGACTTCATAGATATCATGCTGGAAGATGAAAAGCTCTTCAGCCGTATCGAGGAAGAAAAAGATATCCTGATCAAAGTATCCCCCTTCTTGCTGTTCAGCATCTTTCTGCGCAAGGCCAAAAGGGATCTTGACCGACAGCCCTACACCATGGAGATCGTCGACCGCAGAATGCGTATTCCGGTTTTTGACGCCGGGCACACCGCCAGGCTGCTGTTGAACAAGGATGTGCGCGAATACCTCGCCCGGATGCTGGCCTCCTTCACCCGGGTGGAGAGCACCACGGTAGTGTACCGTGCCCGGGGGATGACCTACCAGCGGCATTTCAACGAACTGGACTTCGACGACGTGCTGGAACTGGCAAGCATGGTCGAACCGCCCTATCGCTTCCCTTTCTACAAGAGGCTGGCCGACATCACCCTGTTCGTGTCGGGCATCTTTTCAGAATACTGCCGCGGCCAGGAGACCAGCGTCCACGAGATCCCGGCCCGCCTGTCAGGCAAAAAACTGCGCACGCTGCAAAACTACGAGGAGGAGGGCCGGCGCTATTACGACCTGGCTGCATCCTTCGATGAGGCCAACGACCAGGGGCTCCGGGACGTGCTGATCCTGCTGGCTGATAAGTTCACCCTGGCGCGCAAGCCGCTCAACTACATGGTGGAACACTACATATCCGGCTACCGCACTGAACTGTTCTCTTGAACCGGCGCCCAAAGATGCAAGATGGCGCCCGGCCGGGCGCCATCCGTTTTTTCTATCCAACACAGCTGACCTAAATCAAGCAAGACCTGTATAAAGCTACCTGATCGCAATTACTTGCGTCACGCCCGGGACCTGCTCTTTGAGGATCCGTTCAATCCCGTCCTTCAAAGTGAGCGTAGACATGGGGCAACCACCGCAGGCCCCCTTGAGACGCACCTGAACCACGCCGTCGTCGGTCACATCGACAAACTCCACGTCTCCCCCATCGTGCTGCAACATCGGGCGAACCTTGTTCAGCGCTGCTTCAACCTGTTCACGCATTCCTACCGCACCCCTCTCGTGTTGTATTTAGAAACAGCAACCTGATTGACTGCTTCCACAGATATTTTTTTCTGTTCGAACTCCTGGACTACCTCCGTCAGAAAGCTGCCGAAGCTGGCGGCCAACTCCGGCCGCTCCATGGCAAAATGCACGGTGGCCTCCAGAAAGCCCAGCTTGTCGCCAACGTCGTACCTGACCCCCTCAAACAGGTAAGCGTGGATCGGCTGTATCCTCGCCAGTGACCGCAGGGCGTCGGTCAACTGGACCTCGCCGCTGGCCCCCGGCGGAGTGGCGCCGAGGATGTCAAAGACCTCCGGAGTGATAATATAGCGGCCGATCACCGCATAGCGGGATGGAGCATCCTCTACCGCCGGCTTTTCCACCAGGTCCCGGACTCTGATCAGGCGTCCGTTGACAGTTTTCGCTGCACTGCCATCATTTCGATCCGCCGGATCGATAATGCCATACTTTTTGACATCCGGAAGCGGCACCTGCTGCACAGCCAAAACAGTGCTTCCGCACTCCTCGTAAACGTCGAGCAACTGCCGCAAACAGGGCACCCGGGACTCGATCAGGTCGTCCCCCAGCAGCACCGCAAAGGGCTCATCGCCAACAAACTTGCGGGCGCAGTAGACCGCATGTCCCAGCCCACGGGCCTCCTTCTGGCGCACGTAGTGGATGTCCACCATGTTGGAGAGATCTTCAACCAGTTGGATCAGTTCCTGATCGCCCTTCTCCCGGAGTACCGCCTCCAGTTCCACAGCCCGGTCGAAGTGGTCCTCGATCGCCCGCTTGTTCTTTCCGGTAACGATGATGATATCCTCGATGCCAGACGCCACGGCCTCTTCGACAATGTACTGGATCGAGGGTTTGTCTACAATCGGCAGCATCTCCTTGGGCTGGGCCTTGGTTGCCGGGAGGAAACGGGTGCCCCACCCCGCCGCCGGGATGATCGCCTTTCTGACAGGCTTATGTGGCAACTGCAACACTCTCCAATCGGTTCAAATGGTTCGGTTCAAAAAGGCAATATCCGTATATTTCGAGATCGAACGCCGATTTCCTTCATTCCCCCTATAGCCTTCCTCATCCGGGGTGGTGGATGGTCACCTGGCAGATTCGCTCGACGCAACAAATGCCAAAATGGCTCCTAATGCTCACAAAAAGTACCAACTGGTACTTTTTTTTGCCACGCTCGCTGCTGAAGGTCACATCATCTGTAGCAGGTTTTTCATACCCACAGGAATTCAGGGGTTTGGTGGGGAATTAATGATTGTTGTACCGGATTCGTACCCTACAGGAAGCAGGCCCGCCTCATGCCCAAAGAGACCAAAGGATACCTGATGCTGGTCACCGCCACTGTTTTATGGGGGCTGGCCGGAGCTTTGTACAAGTACTTCTTCAACCAGGCCCTGACTCCGTCAATCATGGTAATGATCCGCCTGAGCGGCTCGTCCCTGCTCCTGATGCTGTTCCTAAGCCTCTATAACCCTTCCCTGCTGCGCCTGGACAAAGGCGATATCAAACGACTGATCTTTTTCGGCTTGGCTGGAATGGCCTGCATCCAGTTCTTCTACCTCTATACCATCAGCAAGTTGAATGTAGCCACCGCTGTCTTCCTGCAGTACCTGGCCCCGGCTTTCATCGCCATCTACGCAGTGTGCTGGAAAAAGGAGAGCCTGGGACGGCAAGGCTTCATGGCCCTGTTGCTGGCCATGGCTGGCAGCGCCCTGATCGTCGCCGACCAGGCGCTCATGGGTCTGAGCCTGCATCTGGCCGGGCTGCTGTCCGGCTTTGCCTCGGCCATAACCTTTGCCTTCTATATCCTGTACGGCAAGGCTCTGCTGGAGCGCTACAACCCCTGGGTAGTGCTGGCCTATGGCCAGTTGTTCGGAGCGGTCCCCTTCTGGTTCCTGGCGCCGCCCTGGTTGGTTATGCGCCAACACTACGGATGGCAGATCTGGCTCTTCTTCGGCTATACCATTCTCTTCTCCACCCTGATCCCTTACGGCCTGGCGCTGATGGGGCTGCGCTACCTCAAGCCGGCCCACGCCAGCATCACCATGATGCTGGAGGCGGTGATGGCCAGTGTATTTGCCTACCTGCTGCTGGGAGAGACACTCAGTGGCATGCAGTTGGCCGGGTGCAGCCTGATCCTGGCCGCGGTGGTTGCCCTTAACGTGTAAAGAAGACTTGGCTTGCGAGGGGGCGCCCGCCGCGGGGTACCCACCGCCGGGTGCCCTCTGGGCGCGGTCGTGGTCCACTGTAAGCGCAGGCGGAAGCCTTAGTTGCTGCTGCAGGTGCCCGCCCCTCGGGCGCGCACGTCTACACACAGGCAAATTGCCTCTTCATGTCTCAGATTTCTGACCGGCGTCCGGACCTGGGACAGCGACAGCCTGTTCTTTTTCAAAGCGGGCCTCGGCCACCAGGTCCGACAGGGACTCCTGGGCCTCGGCAAAGCCGGACTTGATCTTATCTGTAAGGTCAGCCAGGCTCTGCATCGCCGTGGCCAGGGCCGGCTTCAGGGCCGGCTTCACCGACGGCCACAGGGCGGCAGCCGCCAGGGCCACAGTCGCTCCCAGCAGGAAAGCCTTGGTTTCCGGGGCACCCAGCAGTTTGCCGGGGCTTGTTCTGGGCGCGGCATCCCTCACTGCCACACCACTGTCAGCCAGTTGGCGCCGCACCTCCTCCCGGATGATCCGGGCCAGTTCCGTTTCCAGGTTATCAGCCATCTAGTCATACTCCTCCTTTTCAAGAGACCAATTTACTTAAGGATGTCGTCCTTTCCAGCAGAAAATCCAGCACAGCCGGGAACAGGATCAGGGGCGCCGACCCGGCCCAATCGCCCGCGGACAGCGCCCTGGCGCCGAACAGGCGCTGGCCGAACGGCAGGTAGATGGACAGGGCCAGCAGCCCCACCGAAACCGCCGATGCTCCGGCAAGCATCGTTGACGGAACGCCCTGCGGGCGACAGGCCAGGGCATAGAAGATCTGCTGGGCGGTCAGACCACCGAAGGCCAGCGTCCGGGCAGTGGTCAGATCCGTGGTCTTCAACATATGCCGGTAAGCCAGCAGCACCGTCAGGCCGCTGCTCAGGCCGGTTATCGCCAACCTGCGGTTGAAATCAGGACTCAAGAGCGGACGGTAACGCAGGGGTGGCTGCCGCATCACATCCGGATCCGGTGGAGAAACGCTCAGAGCAATGGCCGGCAGGCCGTCGCCGATCAGGTTGATCCAGAGCAGTTGCAAGGGCAGCAGAGGCAGCGGCAGCCCCAGGAAGACCGCTCCCAGCATCAGGATCACCTCGCCGGCGTTGGTGCCCAGCAAGTACTGCAGGCTGCGCCGGATGCTCCGGTAGGTCCCGCGCCCCTCCTCCACTGCCGCCACAATGGTGGAGAAGTTGTCATCGCTGAGTACCAGGCTGGCCGCATCCCGAGTGACGTCGGTGCCGATCTTGCCCATGGCAATCCCGATGTCCGCCTCCTTGACCGCCGGGGCGTCGTTGGCGCCGTCGCCGGTCATGACCACCACCTCGCCTCGCCCCTTCAAGCTCTTGACAATCTCGAACTTGTGGCGTGGCAGCACCTGGGCAAACACCTTGGTCCTGGGTACCAGCTCGGCCAGTTGGGCGGCATCCATGCCCTCCAGCTCCGCTCCGGTGAGCACCGGATCCCCGGGGGCCATGAGGCCCAACTCCAAGGCGATCGCCCGGGCCGTGGCCGGATGGTCGCCGGTCACCATCTTCACTTCGATACCCGCCTGGCGGCAGGTGGCCAGGGCCTGGCAGACATCCGGGCGCGGCGGGTCGTGCATGGCGATCAGGCCGGCGAAGACCATGTTCCTTTCCAGGTCGCCGTCGCCCGCCTGCTCCAGTTCTGTTGCAGTGATCCGCTTGTAGGATACCGCCAGCACCCGCAGCGCCTGCTCCGACAGCCCCTGGGTCTGCTGCTGGTAGAAGAGACGCATGGTGGGGAAGAGTGCCCTCTCCTCACCCCCTTCCCGGAAGAGCTTGCACCTTTTCAGGATCGCCTCCGGCGCTCCCTTGGCGAAGACCCAGGCCTGTCCATCCGGGCCGGTGCAGGCGACCAGCATGCACCGGCGGTTGCTGTCAAAGGGTGTCATCCGTTCTATCCGATACTGCTGTTTCAACTCGTCCTGCCAGAAGCCTGCCTTGGCCGCCGCCACCAGCAGCGCCCCTTCAGTCGGATCGCCGGTGATCTGCCAAACACCGCCGTTTGACTGCGGCGGCGCCAGCCGGGCATCGTTGCACAGGGACGCCGCCAGCAAAGCCAGCCGCAGACCCTCGTCAACATCCCGGCGCTCGTCGGATATGAACTCGCCTTGCGGGTTGTAGCCGTCGCCGGTCACTGACCACCAGCGGTCAGTATAGATGACCCGCACCGTCATCTGGTTCTGGGTCATGGTTCCGGTCTTGTCGCAGCAGATCACGGTGGCGCCGCCCAAGGTCTCCACCGCCGCCAACCGGCGGACGATCGCCCGGCGCCGGGCCATCCGCTGCACCCCTACCGCCAGGGATACCGTAGCAATGGCCGGCAGCCCCTCGGGGATGGCGGCCACCGCCAGGCTGGCGCCGCTCAGCAGCATCTCCATCAGGCTGCGGCCCCGCAGCAGGCCGCTGACCACCAGGGCGGCGCAGGCCACCAGGGAATACTGCATGATGCGCGACCCCACCTCGCCCAGGTTCTGTTGGAGAGGTGTCTGCTGGGGGTGGCTCTCCTTGAGCATGGCCGCAATCAGCCCCATCTGGGTGTCCATGCCGGTGGCAAAGACCACGGCCCGGGCGCGGCCGCGGGTGATGCTGGTGCCCATGAACAGGCAGGCGCTGCTGCTACCTGCCTGGTGGCTCTTGGGGACCGGGTAGGACTCGCCGGTCAGGGAGGCCTCGTCCACGTCCAGGTCCCATTCGGAGAGCAGACGCAGGTCAGCCGGGACCTTGTCCCCGCTCCGCAGCAGCACCACATCCCCGGGAACCAGCACAACGGCGGGGACCTCCTGCTCCGCCCCGTCCCTGATCACGCTGGCTACCGGTATCTGCATATTGCGCAGCGCCCTGATCGATTGCTCCGCCTTGCTCTCCTGGAAGGCGCCCAACAGGGCGTTCATGGCGACGATGGCCAGGATGCTGACGGCATCTCCCAGGTGGCCTAAAAAGGCGTTGACCACTGAGGCCCCGGTGAGCAATTGCACCAGCTGGTTATCCAACTGCTCCCGGATCCGGGACCAAGGGCTCAAGGCCTCCGGCTCCACCAGTACGTTCTGCCGGTATAACTGCAACCGCCGCTCCGCCTCGCCGGATGACAGACCCTCGGCCGGGTTTGCCTGCAGGGTTTCCAGCAATACCGGCAGGTCCAGGGCGGGCAGATCCAGGGCGGGCAGGTCCAGGGCGGGCACGCCCGGCGCCTGGACGGCTTGGACACCCGCGCCCGGCGGGTGCCCGCTTGTGGGCGCGGACCCGGCGCCGCCTTTGGGCGCGGACAGCGGGACCACTTTTTCCAGGGCAGTAGCGGCCTGCTCGCGATCGGGCCGCATCTCTTCTTCCGCCTGCTCCTCCACCCAGCGCAGACGTCCGGCGTTGATCAACAGGATGAGGCTCAGGATCTTCTGCCCGAACATTGCTGCCGTGGCATTGAATACTTTCAGGAAAGCCAGCCCGATGCCGATCACGTTGCCGGCCCGGGCCAACAGCAGATTCTGGAGGTAGATCTCCCGGGCCTGTCTGGCCAACCGGAAGATGTCGGCGATACGCCCCGGATCGGCCTGCAGCGAATACATATCCGCCGAGGCCAGGGGGATGCCCAGGGCCAGGCTGAAATCCGATTGCGCCATGGCCTCCACGTCAACCTGGCTGGAGCCGATGGTCATCACCAGCCGGCCGCTGTCCTTCAACTCCTTGACGATCGCCGCTTTTCCCCCGGAAGTCATCCTGGCGTGCCAATGCTCCAGTCCCAACTGTCCGGCCAGGAGTTCCGTGTATTCCTCGCCGGAGCAGCTCAACAGGACCTGCCTGTTGATCCCCAGTATCCGCAATACCTCGATGGTCTCCGCTATGTTCTCCTTCGCCTGTTCCTCGACCGCCATCAGGCCGACCGGGCGTCCGTCCACCACGATATAATAGGACAGCAGGCCGATCTGCTCGTAGCGGAGGGCGTTTGCCTTGTAATGATCGCAGGCAATCCGTCTCCGCCGCAGCGTGGAGCGGGTACCGATCAGCAACCTTTGTTGATCCACTGTCGCCCTCACCGCCCCACCGGCCAGTAATTCGGCATGCTGCGCCCGGGGCGGCTGGATCCCCTGCTCCTGGACCTGGCGCCACAGGGCCGGACCCATCGGATGCGTCACCTCCCGGTAGGCGGCTGCCGCCAAACCGAGCAAACGCGCGGCCGGGTAGGCCTGGTCAATCGAATGGAAGTCCTTGACCACGGGCCCCGCTGAGAAGATCCGGGCTTCGCACCAGACAACCGTATCCAGGGACGGCAGAGCCAGCAGGTGCCGTCCGTCGCCGAGCAGGTAGCCGTTCTCGTTGACATGGCGCTGGCCGGTCAACGATACGGTGGACTCGGCCAGCCTGACCGCAGCCGGCACACCTGCCACCAGCATGGACAGGGCCTGATGGAAATCACGCCGCAACAAATAAACACCGCCAGCCAACGCCAGGGTCAGCTTGGTGGTGTTCTCGATCTGATCGGCCAGGCGTTCGGCATCGGCAGGCGGCAGTGATGCCTGCCTCAGTTCGATTGACTGCTCCTCGGCCAGGCCCAGGTAGTTGGCTTTGGCCCTCGCCAAGGCCACTTTTTCCGCAACATTCAGCGTCTCGGTAAGGAACAGGATGATCACCCCGGGCATGCTTTCACGCGCCAGCATCAGGGCAAGGGAGGCGGCGGCCAGCAGCAGGTCGGTATTCAACACCTGGCCGCGACCGGCCCCTCTCAGGCCGCGTTTCAACACCGGGTAGCCGGCCAGAACGCTGACCAGAGCCGCTGCGTTGATGAGTTGGGGCGACTTTGACAACGGGGAAACACCCCGGACGATTCTTCTCAAGGACAGGGCTCCCAGCAGCAGGCCGGCAGCCGCCAGGCGCAGCACATCCCTGGTATGATCGGCCTGCCCTGCCACAGCCTGCCCGGTCGTGGCAGGTACCCGCCTGTCAGGACTTACACCGCGCCGGGTGCCGCGCTCATCACTCAAAAGCACACGAGATGATGGCACGCTTAACGCACCATCAGGCCTCAACCCCTGGTACACAAAAGATGTATCCGCCCGGCGCGGCACCCGGCGCGGCGGCGCCATGCAGGAGGCTGCAGCCTTGTCGACCTGCCCGATCAGCTCTGCCTCGCCGAGTTCCTCTGGACGGTACAGGATCAACAGGCTGCCGGTGAGAGGGTTCGCCTGGATCGAGGTGATTGCAGGAAGTTGCTGCAGCAACTCACAGAGGGACGCCCCGGACAGACGCCCCGATTTCAGTCCCGCCAACTGCAAACGTAGTCGGCCCGGCAGGCGGTGGCGTACCGACAGTAATTCTCCTTCTTTTGCCAAAATAATCACCGTGTTGTTTAAAATGAGATGCTCATGCCCACGCTTCACTAGAAGCGGGGACTTCCGGCCGGTTAGTGTTAAAAATTCGAGTTCAAGGCAGACTAGGAATGTGAACTAGGAATATTGATTTCCCAACGCGCCTGAATTATACTAGCATTATATTTTTTGCTATCCCACTTTGTAAAGTTATACCAGGAAAGGATGATGACGCAAAATGTTCGGAAGATTGGGGCAAGCTCTCGGGCCCTGGGGTTTGCTTGCGGTAGGCGTCGTAGTCGGCGTCGCGGCATCTCCGCCGCTCCGCAAGGGCGCACGCCGCCTCGCAGTCCTGGCCACACGTGGTGTCCTCAGTATTGCAGATGAAGCCAAGAAGCTCACGGAAGATATTAAGAAAGTCGCCGGTGAGGCTAAGGGCGAACTGGATAAATTGGTCGAAGAGGCGAGAACCGTGGGTACGGAAGGAACTGCTCAGGCCGAGTAAGTTTCCGGGTCCATGAAATTCCCGTTTGTTCTTTCTCGGGACACGCTGTCGTAGAGCAACCAGACCTGTGCGGCAACCTGCAATGAGAATGCTCTAAATAGGCGTTCTGCATGTTAACCCTGACGCCTTCGACCAACCGGGTTAGCTCCTGCAGGCAGCGCCTTTCTTCGTCTGCGGGCGTGGCGCCCGCCAGACGCCACAGTAGCTTGCCCGGCTTCAACCTGCCAACCGGCCATGCGCAATCACTGGCCGCCCGGTTCCAGACCAAGTTACAGGCCTCCATCAACGCCTTGTTCAGAATATGCGTCTCCCGGCTCCAGGCCAACTGCTCGCAGTACCGGGGCGTTGCTTTTCTGTTTCGGTCGCCGGTGGGCAGCAATAAAAAAATCGGCAGCAATACACTGCCGATATAGAAAGACATAGGCGAAAAATCCCGCTCTATTTTTGCGCACACCTAATCCTAGCTTTTCAAAAACTTGTTTCTGATAGTTGTACATTACCCAGCTCATGACGAAGTTTAGCGGCAGGACGTCGATGTCCATCACTTTGGCGATCATCCTGAGTTAATGTTCTTGCTTGTTAGCATTTTGACGTGTGCCCCATTGATCCCGAATGAGAACCTGCTCTCCACCCCCATTGATGTCATGGGGATGCATGTTTTCGCACCGCCTTTTATTTGGTGGGTGGGTGAATTTTCATCTGCCATTATGGGTGATTTTACAACTGCCAATGGCAAGGTGGACTGGAACACCGATTACGGGATTGTAATTATTTGGCCGGATGGCGCTCGGGAGCCTAGCTACCCCAAGGTGGATGATCTACTAGAGCAGCTAAGCCAGATGGCTCAGCAGGGCTACTCCTGGGATGGCCCAACTAGGACGATCACGATCCAATAGCCGGTCTGTAAATATCTTTAAGTACCAAAATGAGGTGATGCTAGCAACCGTGCCCGCAATGGATCTTGATAGAAAAAGAATTGGACTTTCCTTAAGAATTAGCCTTTCCTTAAAAAGAAACTCTAGAAGGGAGCGAATTTAAATGAGAAAAGTGATTATTCCCCCGCTTTTGTTAGTGCTGCTTTTGTTTGTGTTAGTATTACCCGTTAGTGCTGAGCAGGATCATCCTGTTCCGCCCACTCCCATGTCTACCGATGGTTTCAGCTCGTTAAATGCCATGGATGCGGCTGAAACCCCACTTGTAACATTTACTGTGGGCATTAACACTTACTATACTAGTTACCTTGCCAGACAATATGATGGCAGTAATGGCAGCGCTACCATGGATGCGGTACCATTTATCTTTGGGGGTCGTACTTTCGTCCCAGTAAAGTATCTGGCCGAAGCCCTAGGCGCTAATGTATCCTGGGATGCATCGTCACAGAAGATAACCATCTCTTACCCTCTTGCTGTGACCGAAGTGCTGGTTATTGGCAGCACCACCCTTATGACCGGGGGCGTGCCCAGCGAAATGGATGTTGCGCCGATGATTGTCAACGGGCGCGCTTATCTGCCGGCCCATTACGTAGCCGATGGACTAGGGTGCCTGGTACTCTGGTTTCCCGCATCGCAGTCCATCACGATCTATAGTAAAGCTGCCCTCACGGCGGCCGGTTTTACCCAGAGCGACTATAATCTTTTGTTTAGTGGGACCTCCTACGCCGTCTATTAATGTTGTACTTTTCTAGATAGTGCTCAATGGTTATCGCCGGTCGCCGCCCGGAGCTTCTGCGGCAGACGTGTCTCAGTATCTGCTCCAAGTCTTCGTCTTTGATCTCCGGAGCGCCGATCTTGCCCAATTTATTACCTGCCGGGAGGTACTTCACCCCGAAGGCGCGCTCTTTCATGAAGTGACTGCATCGAGGTCGATGACCAGCGCCTCGTTGTTGATCGCTGTCAGGCTGTTAATCGCTTCTCGTGTTTCCTGGGCGTCCAACCTGGCCCCTATTTTCGCCAAAACAGGTGGGTTAATTCTCTTGCCGATGGTTTGTAGATCATCGCCCGTTAAGCTCTTAAAAATTACACTGTAGAGCACTTGCAATCACCTCCAGAAAAAAGCCGTTGGGGTCCCCAACGGCTTTAGAAATCAACCGGATTCAAAATACCCTGGCCGCCTTCTTCTTCAATTATTTCAACAGCTCGCTATCAGCAGATCCGGATACCTTTCTTGATTACTTCGTCATGCAAGAAAGTTCCTGGTTCTGCCGCTTCATATTTCTCGCGGGAATAGGCTCTAGGTTCGACCATTATACTGACATCTCCAAAGGCATTCATCAGCATAACGCCCTCTTCGATAATATCCTTTCCAAATGCCGGGGATACCACTACAAGATCGATGTCGCTGTATTCTTTAGGGCAACCCTTTGCATAGGAGCCATAAAGAAACACGCAGTCGATTGGGATAGTCTGTTTAAGTTGATCAACCTTAGCTTTGAGTCCATCTATTAGCGTTGTAATTGGGATGACATCTCCGAGAGCCATGCGATCATCTCCTTTGCTTTCTTCAAAAGCCCCTCAACCATCACTTTAGTACACCTAGCTGAAACTTCGGCTTTCTGATCAGGATATCTCGCTTCGATAGCGAATTCTGTGAGGGTTGCGAGAAACTTTTTGCCTTCGGCGTCAAAAGAATCAGACAATCCAGCCTTTTCTGCCAAGACTAGTAGGTTATGGATTTTTGGCGGAAACTCACCTTTAGCCTGAATGCACGCCTTGAATGCTTTTTCGACTGCCTGTTGACAGAAGAAAGCTACATATGAATACTTCCTTTTAGAGAAACTTATCTGCGCCATATCCATATCGTCTTGAACTATGTCCAGCCAGTTTTGCACCTGTTTTACAAGCGACATCTTTACATCCCTCGCTTGACGCTTCTCAGGCATAATTATATCCCTCCTCACTTTATCTAGCAATACCTGGTATAATCAGTTATACCTCGCAGCTTGCCATCTGCCGTGCGTAATTCCTGTCATCTGTCAAAAGCACCAAGCGAAGCAACCGCATCAGCCTCTTCCCGGTAGCGATCTCCTCCCGCAACTACACTTCCCGGCAGGCCGACATGGCCACCCGGAAAGTGCCAGGGTCTCCGATCACTTCCGATTCCCATACTCTATACATCCTCTCGATCTGCACCATCTTTCGACATTGGCTACCGGCTTCGGTGTCATTTTAAAACAGGAAAACCCGGCGATTGGCCGGGGCGTAGGATTGAAAAAGTATCGCATATATGCTATAATTTCAGCATGAAATAGCATATTATATATTACGAAGACGGCACAAGGCAGCCCGTCAGAGAATACTTGGACGGTCTGCAACCTAAAGTTAAAGCCAAGATTCTCAGAAACATGCTGCTGCTGAGTGAATTTGGCTTGGAGCTTGGTTTCCCGTTCGTCTCCAACATAGAGAGAAACCTTTGGGAGCTTAGAACTGTTGCTTTTGGCGGAACTTACCGGATGTTGTTTAGCTTACTTACCGGCAGAACATTCCTGATACTACACGGATTCCAGAAGAAAACTGATAAGCTTCCTGATTCTGAACGCGATATCGCCCTCAAACACCTGGAAAGGTATTTCAAACAGAATCGAAAGGAGAATTGATGGCAATGGACGACATTCAGAAGCATATACAAGAAAGCATGACCGATACTGAATTTCAGGAAGCCTGGAAAGAGACAGAACCTGAATATGAGCTTACCCGCCAGATCATTGCCCTGCGCTTGAGAAAAGGGTTAACGCAACGCGAGCTCGCTCATCGTATTGGCACCACTCAGTCTGTTATCGCCCGTATCGAAAATGGCGGCCAAAATTTGAGCATCCGAACGCTTACGAAAATAGCAAATGAGCTTGATGCGGACGTAAAAATAGAGCTTTTGCCTTGCTAAGAAAGATAATTAGCCCGGTCGTAACCGGGCTCAGTTTTAAAGACCTAAAGCAAAGAAAATGAATAACGCGATCGCGATGCCAACAATAAAAAGTATAGTCCCTGCCATGTTATATCCATATATTGACTGAAGACGCTTATCACGGAAGGCGGTGAAATCTATTACAGTTAAAACTGCAATATGTGGCTGAATAGCAAGCGCAAAGCAAATTACTGCCAATAAGAACATTATAGGCGGAAGAACACCGTAATGAGAAAGACTCAAGTTATTCACTGCGTCCAATCCGACGTATTTCATTATGGCAAAATAGACTGGATACCAAGCTGGTTGCCGACAGGACCGGCAGGGACGAAGATCTTACCAGACGGACATATGAGCACGTCATCCCGGATATGCAGGATGAAGTAGCTATGCTGATCGAGCAGACACTTTTCGGACCGGACAATGAAGGAAAAAAATAGGGCCGGACACCGATTGGGCACCGATTTGACTCAGGCAACAGTTTTAGAGGTGAACAAAAACCCCGCAATCGCTTGCGGGGCTTGCTTTCTACTGGAGCCCACATCCAGGCTTGAACTGGAGACCTCCGCCTTACCAAGGAGAGATCATATGTTCTAGAGAATATCCATCAGTCCGCTCAGTGTTAAAAAGTCCACAATTTCAAGGGCTCTCGGCCAGGCCAAATATTATCCAGTCCATATAATCCAGCGAAAATATATCTTTTCCAGGTATATTTGTGTTACTTTTTGTGTTACTCCCCTGCCCTATCTGACTAGGGTTGATTCTGATTTTATATTTCATTTTCAGACCTCCAATGCTTTCTTGAGGTCATCCATGGATTTCCATTCCTCTCCTGTTTTAATCGTATCCTCTGCTTCGGAAAGTTTTGAGAAAAGCTTGATTACAGCCTGCTGTTTTTCATATTCCTGCATATCTAAAAGCACATAGCGGCCTCTGCCGTTTTTGGTCAAAAACACAGGCTCCCCAACCTGACAGGAACGGAGAACCTTGGTATAATTTCTTAAATCCGAAACCGGCTTAATATTTGGCATTCTTCGCACCCCCTTGCTGTTGTTATTGTATCCTAATTCTTCGTAAAATACAACACCATATTTTACAGCAAGCCATATGCTGGTACCATCTTTTAAACTCAATAAGCGTGGCCAGCTTGATCGCAAAGGCCATTGAAATAAAAATCAACGCCGTAGTCATCGCAAGGACGACGTCCCACCGTATGCATCAGCGCACGTATGCCCTACAGGCTGTGAGCGGTAAAATAAAAGGGACGATTTCCGGCCAAAGAGATGAGTTGTCATCTCCACCTAAGCCCCTGCTATGAATGAACTACTTGGTAGCTTTATTTTCCTTTCATATACTTCTTTAAAGCATCATAAAAGTTTTCTCTGCTGCCTGCCATAATTATTACTATGACTTCTCCTTGTTGATTTTCTCCTAAAGTATATGCTATTTCATAATTTACATTATCGTAGTCTACATCATAGCAATATATTCCATCCAAATCTCCTTTTTTCACTTGTCCTGCATCAGGATTTTCTCTGATAAGTCTTATGGCATCTTCATATATTTTCTTTAAATGCTTGTCTTTTATTTTTTTTAGATATCTTTCAGCAGCTGGTAAAAAATCAATTGGGAGCATTTCTAGTCCTCCAGGTCCGAAAATATTTCCTTAAGTTTTTCATCTCCGGACCCTTCAAGCTTGCTTGCTATTAACCTAGCTTCTTCTAGCATTTTTTCAATGGCAGGTTGAACCTGAGCATGCATTTTTTTAAATTGCTCTACTAGCCTCTGACCTTCATAACCTTGTCTTACAAGATCCTCTAAGATTACTTCTGCAAACTCTGTGTCTTTGGGCACTGGTCGGATAATTATCATTGTTGAATTAGGCATTATGCATTCAACTTCATCGCGTATGTTGAGCTTATTAAAAAAATCAGCAGGAATAGTTATTTGCCTTTTCTTTGAAACACTTATTCTCTTAGTCCTCACGTGTCCAGAATCCAAAATATCACCTATTCTTGTTTTCTTAGGTACACGTTCCAAATTATTTACTGACATATTATATGCTCCTTTCTAAAAATAATGCTTAGATTCTTTGAAGTTAAGATTTCTTGGTTTCTTGGTTATTATACCATAGGTTAATATTCTTTGAAAGAGCCATTTAAAAAACTTTTTGTATCTACACCGCCACCTGTATTGCTGGTCGTGGCCCATTTTGGTAGCCCAGCAGCCGTTCAAGGCACCAATGGCATCGAAGGCGGCGAAAGAATTTATGCTCCCAAAACAGAGCCTGAACCAACGCCGGGTGATAGCCTACCTATCCAAGACCAGGTGCCTGCCGGTCGATGTAATCATCGAGCAGATACGTTCCAGGCGGCTCAACCACTACAACCGCAGGGGTCCCTTGTTAATCCAATAGGCGAACTCGTTGGCCTCACTCTCTTGCTTTTTGTTGCTTTTGTAGGATTGGATATCTCGCCCCAGGCAGCGAAAAACCTCGGCCTGGTGATGCGGCATAAAAAAATGCCCGATCTCGTGGGCAATAGTGAAACGTTTGCGGGTTTCGTAACCAATCCCGCTATCGACCAGAATACGGGCGTCCTCGCCCTTTCTTAACAGGTAGCCATCAGCGTCAAGCGGCTCTTCAAAGATTGCTATTCCCAACTGTTCGGCGACATGATCCCGGTTCACTGGTCCAGATAAGTGCAGTTCGGTCCGCAACCGCCGGGCATAATTGCCAGGAGACAAGGCCAATACGCCTACCCCCTCTTCCCCTGCCCCATCTCAGCCAGGTGTTTTTGAATGATTGCAGAATCATGGCTGGAGATGTCCTCATCACCGGTATTCCTGGCAGCGATTGCTACGGGGGTTTCCCGCACCAGAGCCACGGCCTGCTCCTTGCTTCCTTCACCGGCGAGCAACTCCATGATCCTGGGGAGCGAGAAGCGCCATTCCCTGCCGATCTTCGTTGCCGGCAGGCGCCCCTCCGTCACCAGGTTATAGACAGTCTGGTTGCTCACCCGCAGCAGGTCGGCAACCTCACCGACATTCATAATCTCCGGGTACTCTCTATCTTTCAGGGTGCCTTTGATCAGCCCCTGCATCAGGCGCACGTCATCCGGCTCGTAGGCCTCCTCACCGCAGGCTGCACAGCACCATACATCCAGCCCTCTAAAGGTAATATTGCGCCCCATCCAGGTGGCATCTACATCCTTTTTGACCCGTTCCATTTCCGCGCCGCAGATATAACAATGCATTATTATTGCCCCCTTATCTTTTCCTGAAAGACCCCTGGTCGCCCCATACGTCCTTTAGGAAACGGCAAACCGTCACAATTATTGACGGCTCTGGATGCCTCAAGGCCACGATCATATAAAAATCTTGGCCTTCGGAATCCATACTTTGCAGCAGCAGCTTGATATCGTCCCCATGATCCTGGCTCTCAATCACCTTTCCAAGCAAGGCGCATTTTTCCACATCTTCTTCGTCGATACCCCGCTCACCCATACGCTGCAAGGCATGCTTAGAGATCAGAAAACGCCGCCCTTGCGCGGTACTGCGCAATAACACAACCCATGCCTCTTTGATCAGTGTTGCCCTCCTTCTTATAAGATATTATAAGATGATATAAATTGCAATAACATATTTAAAAGGGGGAATAAAAATTTATTGTAACTGCTCACCCTGCTAACGCTTAGGTGAAACTTGGGACAAAGGGATTCCCCAGAAGGGCATCCCGGAGTGCACCCAGTACCGGTGTCAACGGCGTTTGAAATTTCACCCACTTTAGCGTTTGAATTTTCACCCATCCTTGCCCTCAGTTAGTTCGGAACCCGCAACCAGGTGGTGCTGTTAGCCCAATAGAATTCGACCTGTAACGGCATTTAAAATTGACCCCTTTTGGCAATTGAATTTTGACCCCTTACAGATTGAAACTGATTCTTAAGAGAGAGCTACCGAGAGATCGCACCCTTCAGGCAATGATGTTTCGAGCTGTTTCCTGATCAGACCGGCGCGCTGCTTCTCTTTGAGCCGGAAGGATTCACCTTTTATATTGATCACAGTGCTGTGGTGGAGCAAGCGGTCCAGGATGGCTGTGGCAATGATCGTATCGCCGAAGATCTCTCCCCACTGCCCGAAACCGCGGTTTGATGTCAAGATTATAGAACCTGTCATTAATCACTTTATCTGACGGTGACTTCGGAACCGAAAATGACGTGCGAGATTTGCAGTTGCCACCGACAGTGTCGGTGACTTTTCCCTTTCGCCTGATGACAGGAAAAGCCCCGAAGCGGGGCTTTTTGTCCTCTCATCAAAACATCAAGATGGCATCATATCTCTCTTTGGGATGGAGATAGAACTTGACGTCGTCGATCAGAAGATACCATTTCTTATCCTGATTGACAACAGCCGGAAAATAGCGATCCTGCACCCGAATGCCAATCTAGTCCCCGCAATGCAGCGGGCAGCAGTAGCGCATGTTTTCAAAGGCGTGCCATCTCCTCGATTTAGGCAGATACACGAGTTTGGGCATGGTGTCTCCATCAGCACTCCTTGTATTCAGTCAAGATCCTGGCGACATGAATGGCATCCACCAGCTTTTCCTTCCTGACAACCGCATCCAGCAAACAGGATGTACAGACATTGTTGATCTCGCGGGCAATCCCCCGGGTGTGGGCATAGATGGCGTCGATCGCCTCGGCGGTAAAGATAGGGTGCTGCGCTCCGGCCTCTCGCAACTGGTGTTCCACGTAGGCCCTCATCTCGGAAGCTTCCAGGCCGCCCAGATGGTAGCGGATGTTCAGCCGCTGCGTGATCGGTTTGAACAGGCGCATCTGCAGCGTGGCTCTGAGTTCCGGCTGGCCGACCACGACCAGGGCGAGCGGCGAGACCGAATCGATCTGAAAGCTGGTCAAAAATCTGATCTCCTGCAGCATGTCCCCCTGCAGTAGGTGGGCCTCGTCGATTACGGCGACGACGGTTTTCTGCTGGCTCTCATAGAGGTCCCAAACGGCGCGCTCATACTGGCGCCTGGCGTCACTCTTCAGGTTCTGGGGGACGATCCCGAGCTGGAACAGAAGCTCCCGGTAGAAATCCCGGGGCTTCAGGGTGGAGTCGCACAGGTAGATGAAGCGGTACTTCGTCAGATCCAGGGCGTCCCTGAGCGCTCTGATGGCCGTGGACTTGCCGGATCCGATCTCGCCGGACAACAGCCCGAAGGAGCGGGTTCTGACCATGTAGTGGAGCCGGGCCATGCATTCCTTGAATGAGGATGACTGGTACAGCTTCGAGGTCGGGATCTCTTTGGTGAACGGGGTGCCCGTAAGGGTGAAGAATTGGCTGATCATAACGGAACCTCCTCACCCAAAAGCTTGCTGAGGCTCTGTCCGGCCTCCGCTGTCTTATCCGCCATGTACTTCTCGTAGGCGAGTTCGACGTAGTTGAGGCCGGTTCTCGGCGCTGCTTCGGGTAATGGAAAGTCCATGGTAATGTAAAGTAAGGCTGTGAATTGACTGGTTTTACCGGCAGTATTTGTGGTTTTACTTTACATTATCAAACCTCTATATTGATTTAGGCAATCAAGCTAAAATCATTAAGGAGGTCCGATAATGGAGGAGAAACAAAAAACATTAGATATGCTGGCTTCCGAAGTAATCAGTTATCTCCAAAAACTTTCCTATTCTGAATCAAGAATCAACCAATACCGTTCTGCATGGCAAAGAGTTGCAGCATTCATGAAGGAAAATGATCTGCAGCATTACACTGCTATTGTCGGCGAGGCATTCATCTACCATCTGATAGGAGACAGGATCTATGATGACCTTGACCGGTGGGAAAAAGATATCATACAATGCGCCAACGTCTTAACCGAGTTCCTTGAAACCAGTGCTGTTAAATTTAGACGTTGCCAGAAATTCCGCGAACTGCAGGGCGCTGTTGGCCAGACGATGCAGGACTATATCGTATACAGGCAATCTTACGGAATCTCTCGTGACACCGTTGAGGGATACAAACTCAGCTTCCAGCATTTCATCAGTTATCTGGAAGACAATGGTATCGGCAATGTGCGTTTAATCAACCAGCAACTTTTGATAAACTATGCGAATCAACACGGATTCTGCACCCCATATGTCAGGCATAGAGATCTTTCTGTCCTGAAGGGATATTTGAGATACCTCTATGACCAGAGACTGACCGAGACCGACTATTCAAGGATGGTTCCCAGAGATAAATACGTGAGACAGCCCAAGCTTCCCTCGACATACACAAGGGAAGAGGTGGAAGCGCTGATAGCATCCATCGATCGCAGCAGCCCGAAAGGGAAACGGGACTATGCCATGGTGCTGATAACAGCACGTCTGGGACTCAGGGCAACGGATGTCTGTTGCCTCACCTTTGAAAACATCCGGTGGGAGCAAAGCCTCATCGTTCTTAGCCAGCAGAAAACCGGCGAGAGAATCGAACTCCCCCTTCTGTCGGAGATCGGCGAAGCAATCATTGATTACCTGAAATATGGCCGGCCAAAATCTGAGCTGCCATATATATTCCTGCATTTAATCTCCCCGTATGACCGTCTTAACCGGTCAACCCTTCACAGCATTGTCTGCCTCTACCTCAGAAGGGCAGGCATCCATTATGAAAAGGAGCGAAGGCACGGTCCTCATGCGCTCCGCCATAGCCTGGCAGGAGTGCTGCTCGCAAAGAAGACACCGATACCGGTCATTTCCGAAGTACTGGGACACCGGAATATAGAGAGCACCAGGTACTATCTTCGGATCGACATGAATTCCCTGCGTCAGTGCGCTCTTGATGTGCCTCCGGTATCTCCCGCTTTTTACGAAGGGAGGGCTGGCCGATGAGCAGATATCAGGGCATATACGCCACGCTCCTTGAACAATACGTGGATTTCAAGAAGAGCTTGGGATATAGATTTGAAAATGCCGAGACCACGTATTGCCTTTTTGACCGGTTTACAATTCAAAATGGCGAAAACGAAATCGGAATCACGAAAGAATTGGCCGATAGATGGGCGGTAAAGCGTCTCAATGAATCCGATAGCACCTGCTACAAGAGGGCCATGTATCTGATACATTTTGCATCCTTCCTGAACGATTCCGGCTATAACTCCTATATTCCGAGACTACCCAGGGCCTATAAGAGTACATTTACGCCGTATATCTTTTCGCAGAAGGAAATGGAAGACATCTTTGCCGCAAGCAACCGGCTGGAAATGGACAATTCCATGGACTCGACTGCCAATGTAATACCTGCGATTTTACGCATGCTGTACGGAACCGGAATCCGCGTTGGCGAAGCGGTCTCCTTGAAAGTGAAGGACGTAAACCTTGATGACCGGTATCTGATCATAAGGCAGAGCAAGAACGGAAAGGAGCGGATGATTCCGTTCTCGGACTCGCTGGCAGAGGTATGCCGGCAGTACAGGAATTCGCTGCACGTAATAAAAGATCCGGAAGGCTATTTCTTTGTAAAGCGTAACGGCTACAAGTGCCGTGCACAAACAATCTATGAATGGTTTCGTAAGGTACTCCGGGAAGCAGGCATTCCCCATGGAGGGAAAGGGCAGGGTCCCCGGCTCCACGACCTTCGTTACCCACACCTAAATAAAATCCGAACCTTTTCCAAAGAACTGCCTAATCAACGAAAGTCCCAAGAAAAAGGTTCGGATAATAAATCACTTCTTCATCGCGCGAACGCCGCAGTACGAGGACAAGCTGCCGTTGGCGCCCCGCCATTTCTTGGGTGCCGATTTATCGTTTTCGTCGTCGAGGGTGGCCAGCGCTTTTGCTTCCTGCTCAGTCGTTATGTCCAAATAAACCATCGTAGTTTGGAGTTGCGCGTGTCCCAGCAGAAACGAAATTTGCACAATGTTCATGCCGTCTTCCAGCCAGTGTGAAGCCTTGGCGTGGCGAAGTTGATGCGCGTGAACATCAACGGGAACTTCATCGCAATGCGCACGCGCTGTTTGTGCGTGCTTCCGCAACTGTTTATTGACGGCGTTTTGGCTCATTTTCCCGCCATGCCCGGTGTTTCTTGAATAAAATACGTACGACGACGGATCTGGAGAGTCCCCATGAAAATCTTTGAGGTACGCCCGTAAATGGGCAACCGCTTTTGGCAGCAGGTACAGCGTCCGGATTTTGCTCCCTTTTCCGATGACTGTGACATGCGGCTTGTCCGCGCCCAGATGAAGATGCTCAATCCTTATGGACAACACCTCGTCTATCCGAGCGGCGGTGCTGTACATTACGACCATCAATGCGATGTCCCTGCGCCCTGCCTTTGTTGATGAATCCGGCGCCGCCAACAACGCTTGCACTGCTTTTTTGCTCATACCAGTCACTTTTTTGGCGTATACCTTACGGCGCTGTATCTGTGACGCGGCTTGTGCAAGATGAAGGCAGGAGATGTCCCTTTCGCCGAGATATTTGAGGAATGCCCTCAACGAGGCCAGCCGGTTATTGCATGTCTCGGGGCTGCACGAACGGTTTTCAATGAGCCACACAAGCCATTCCTCAATGTTTGGGACGCAAAAGCAGTTTCCGCTGAGGCTGCCCGGACGAACACCCTTTTCCGTTTCAAGGAAACCGATATACAAACTCAGCGCGTCGCGATACGATTTAAGGGTGTGGCTACTCCGGCTCTTTTGCGAAGGGACGTATTTGTTCAAGAATGTGCTGATATGCCGCGCCACCGCGACAGACTCGTCAGAGGTTTTCATAGTCCACCTCCGGGATAACAGCGTCTTCATCTGTTTGAGCCTCAAGCACATCAGCAAGCCCCGGTACAAGCGAGTAATAATATTTTGTGTCCTCCAAAACGCTATGTCCCATGCTTTTGCTCAGATAAAGAAGCTTCTCGTTGAAGCCGAAACCCTCGCCCGTCCAATGATTTATGTTCTCAATAGCGTAGTTGTGCCTCAATTCATATGCGGTGGCGCGACCGCTGTTGTACCGGCTCCACATCTGGCGGAAGTTCTTCTGTACCCATGCCCTTTTATGAAAGCCACCATTTCTGGCTGGGAAGAAATACGTCCGGCTGGCGTACTGCTTGCTGATGACGGCATCATATTGCCCCATCAGTGACAGCATAGAATCATGCAACACAACATAATGCTGGGCGTGGCCTTTGGAATACTGGATGTTCAGGACGCCGTGCTTGAGATCGACGTCTTCCCGCCAGACCCTCGGTTCTTTTCGCGGAATAACGGGGGTCATAACGGTCGTTAACCCGCGTTTTCGCAGGTAGCGTATAAAGCTGACTACCGGGTATATTCTTGAGCGACACGAATTGTTGGTCTCTGTTTCGCGTTTACCGCACCATGAACTCACCATCTCCTGTGACAGTTCCGATGCATTAGGATAGTTCTTTTTACAATGTCTGTCGAACAGCGTCATCATGACTTCGTAAGAAGACTCGTTCCAACGTCCGGACGCCTTCTGATAAGAAACATACGCCCGCATCAGCGGCGCGAGGAAAGACGTGAATTCACGCATTGCCAAACACCCCCTCCGACACCGGGAACCCTTCTATACGGAGGGCGCATTGCTTTAGATGCTTAAAATCGGCGCTCAAGTACGCTTCAAGAGAATCGGGCGACGTATGACCAAGCGTCCTGCTGATGACCGGCTGCGGGACACCGTTGCCCAAAAGCTCCGTAGCCAGGCGGTGTCGGAAAAGGTGGAACCCTCTGCGCTCCCCGGCGGATTGCCTGACGTTTGAGACTTTCATGATTTTATTCGAAATATTGCCGAGGCTCCCGTTCGTCAATCGTCTGAAAGGGCGATGGCTTGAAATGAACATGTACCCACAGTCGATTTCCGGACGCTCATACGCCAAATAGTCAAAAATAGCGTTGCCGTCGGCAACGCTCAGCGGCAATTCCAGCGGAACGCCTGTCTTTTGCTGGCGGATACAGATTCGCTCATTGTCCCAGTCAACGTCGTTTATGGTTAGCCCGGCAATATCACAGCATCGCAGACCGGTATACAACGCCAGTATTCCGACGGCTCTGTCCCTGAGAGAAAGACCTGATTCTTTGCCCATAAGTGCTTGCTTAATCAGGGCGACTTCCTCTGGTTTCAAATACTGGATGTTCTTCCGCGTTTCCCGCAATTCCGGGAGGAATGCTAGTATTTTAGCGAAAGTTTCAGGCGCTTCGGGGATACAAGCCTTGAAAACCGCAGCTACATTTTTCTTGTATGTGCAGCTTCGGCATAAACTGCCATCCTCGGATACGAACACCGAAAGGACGGCTTCTTCCGTAATCTTTTCAACGGCATCGATGCCGCTTTGCTGCAGGGCGAACAAAAAGCTTGCCGCACTGTGGGATTCACAATAAATGGTGGCTTCTTTCTTACCGCGCAGCCTTTCGGCGGCGCAATAACAATCGATCACGGATTTGAACTCCTGCGCCAACAAGCGATACTTCCCGCGCTCAACGAGTTTTTGCCGACGCTGCCCGTTAGGGTATTGACCGCGCACGTCAAAGTGTTCAATAACCCCCAGGAATGTAAGTTTGTTGCGAAGATACGACGGGGAGCTTGATTTCTGGGTATATTCCAGATATATGTCCGAGTAGGATGTCCAACATTTTGAATCAGCACTTGAAAGAATGCGGCTTATCTCGCGCTTCAGTTTGCCGACATAGCAAGCGGAATAGCTGCTTGCTTCCATGCGCGAAATTAGTTTGGGATAGTTGTCCCGTAAGCTCTGCACGTCCATGTGTATACCTCCTTCATTTGATAGGAGCAGTATACAGCACGGAAAATAACATCCACACCTTTTATAGACAGTTGAGCGGTTTCTCAGGCATTTAACGAAAAGGTTCGGATTTTATTTAGGTGTGGGTAACTCAGAAAATCCAAACCTTTGGATTTTCTGCGTCATGCGTTCAGTGTCCATTCATTTGCTGCCATGGCAGAGTCAGGGTTAGATCTTTATTACTCGCTTCCAATCCTTTCTGAATATCTTGGTCATCAGTCCCTGGAAGCAACAGATAAATATGTCAGGCTGGTTTCCGATATGTATCCCGGCCTGCTTTCCGATATCAATAGCATCTGCGCTTATGCCTTTCCAGAGGTGAGATGTCATGAAACCGACTGACTTTTCGAAAAGCCTGACGGATTTCCTTGCCTGCTATCTGCCTGGTGAAAGAGGCGTCAGTAAGAACACCATTGCTTCCTATAAAGATACCTTCATACTTCTACTAACTTTCCTGAAAGAAAGGAAAGACATACTAGCCGAAAGACTGACATTGAGCCAGATAACTAAAGAAACCATTGTGGAATTCCTGGGCTGGCTTGAAGAAAAAAGGCACTGCTGTGCGGCTACAAGAAATGTACGCCTTGCTGCTCTGCACTCGTTCTTCAAATATCTCCAATATCAGAATCCGGAAAACCTGATAGAATGGCAGCGCATCATGTCCATCCCGGTCAAGAGAACTGAAAAAGCAACCATCAACTATCTGTCAGTAGAAGGCATCCGTCTCATATTAGAAGGCCCTGACCAGTCAACCAAAAACGGGAGGAGGGATCTGGCGTTGCTATCGCTTATGTATGACAGCGGGGCGCGAGTTCAGGAAATCATAGACCTCACGCCATCCATGGTGCGCCTTGACCTGCCCTGCACTATTAAGCTGATTGGCAAAGGCAACAAGGCCAGGATTGTTCCGCTGCTTGAACAGCAGGTAAAGTTTCTGAGGATCTATATGGCTGAGCAAAAACTGCTGGCGCCATATGCAAATATGTATCCGTTATTCAGCAACAGCCGCAGGGAAAAGTTTACCCGCGCCGGTGTAAACTACATACTTGCAAAATATGCAAAACAGGCACGAATGAAGGCGCCTTCTCTGATTCCTGAGAAACTCAGCTGTCACTGCGTGAGACATTCCAAGGCAATGCACCTTCTCCAGTCAGGCGTCAATCTGGTATATATCCGCGACATTCTGGGGCATACATCCGTACAAACTACAGAGATTTATGCACGGACAGATTCACGTCAGAAAAGGGAAGCAATCGAAAAGGCGTATTCGGATGTCGCACCAAAAGAGACGCCTTCATGGTTAACCAACGATGATTTGCTGAGCTGGCTTAAGTCTTTTGAAGCTTGATAATGTAAAGTAAAACCACAAATACTGCCGGTAAAACCAGTCAATTCACAGCCTTACTTTACATTACCATGGACTTTCCATTACCTTTTTCATGCCCCTCTGCCCGGGTGCAGAACCAGGTCTCGTAGGCATAGTGGGCGCGGAAGGCGATAAATTTGTCCTGCTCCTTGGCGAGCTTGCCCCAGCCTTCCTTGACGGCAGTTTTCAGATTGTCATAGACCTGGGTCCTTGCAACTCCACCAAAGTACTCGAAAGCTTTCTGATGCGCTTCCAGAAAGGTTTCTTCACGCTCCACCGGGAAGGCCATGACGAACGGTGCGCAGCTGTGGCAGAACCGGACACAGAAGAGGTGCGCAGTCGTCTTCTCGCCGGCGATGTAGACTGTGGCAGTGCCCCAATCAACCTGGGCGGCCTCGCCCGGGGAGAATGCCAGGGGAATGTAGACATCCGGGCCCCTGGGTCTCAGTTGTGATACCAGACGGCGCACCGTAGATTCTGCGCCCTGAAAGGTTTCCTCATCTCTCAATCGTTCATAGATCCGCTTGGATGTGTGATGCTGCTTATTAGGTGCCGTCTTGTCCTTTTCAAAACACTGGTTTACGAATTCTTGAACTTCTTTTGTGATGACCTTTTTCTTGCGCTCCACCCTTGGTCGTTTTTCCCAGGGCATGGCCTGTCCGAGGCAGTAGCGCCTGACAGTCTTTCTTGAGATCCCGAGCATCCTGGCTGTCGCTCTTTGCGACAGCCCTTCAACTGCTGCAAGATGTCTGATATCCTTGTATTGGTCCACTCCAATCAACTCCTGTCCTCCCCATATCATCGTATTTGTCCAATTCAATGATACGGGGTATTTGGTTGGGGTGGATCCCTTTTACGTGATCACAACCTAGTCTAGTGGTACACTTTTATAATAGCGTTCGTAACAGGTAGTTGTCTGGGTTTTCCGTGTCTATTTTATCGGGGACAGCTCAAAGTGGATCACATTGGGGTTGATGATCGCACAGGCTCGTTCCGCTCATGCAATTGGTGCATTACCAGCCCAAACAGGAAACACATTTGAGGCATAACAGGAGACTTCATCCCACTTTAGTTGCTTTATTTCGCTTTTAGCCATAGTAATTACCTCAATAGTCCAATTTTTCACCTTACAAAAAATAAGGAATGGCAAATAGAGTTTCCTTTTGTTAAGATATCAACTTTACAATGCTCTCTAAAAAAGTATTGCTAAGGGGGCCTTGAAAATTAGTGCTCGCTTCATTAAGAGCTTCAGGTATATATAAACCCTGGATATATATGCTCGCACCAGTGAGACCAAATGTATTTTTAATATTCAATTCTATAATAGTGCTTACTGTGCTTGTAGAAGGGTAAACTAATAACGCAGGGGGCGAGTGGCTTTCAATCCCTTTTCCATAAGCATAGGCGTAAAGAAACAATTGATAGACATCTTGGGGATCTAACTTTCGTTCATCATAATTTTTGTACTTTGCATCAATTGCAAGTTGTTGTTCAATATGATCGCGACTTCTAATCAATAAATCTGGAATTACTTTAGAATAGGAACGTCGAGCTGTTGCGTTCCAAATGATAGACTTATCTTTAACTTGATAGCGTAGGCTGTAATTAAGGTTACGGATAAGCTGCTTTATCCATTTATAAATAAAATGCTCGAAAATTGTGTTCATATCAAGTATAAAAGCAAAACATCTTGTTTTCCCGCTCTTATATAAATCATTAATGCCTAATGCATCAAAGAGCAGCCATACCAATTCATGCGCTTCCTTATAGTGCCCGTTTAAGCGATTGTATATAATTGACTCTCGCGTACCAGCAATATCAAGCTGTTCTTTTTTACAAACTCCTTCAAAGACCAATAGTAAATGCCTGAACTTACGCTTTGTCGCCTCATGCTTAACCCTCTTTTCAATCTCTGACAGTGCATAAGCAATAATCTGATTTTCAATAATGTCACTCTCATATTCGTCATAGCGACACTCAATCCTGTCAACTCTGCCAAAACGAAGCCTCATTTGGCGATCAACAAGTATCTTACCTTTGACTGTCGTCAATTCTGCTTCGCGTTCAACATAATCGTATAGGATTCCTCTCCTGATCAGCCTCTCGCATGCTTCGGCAAAAAGCAAAGCAATTAAATCAAAAAGGTTTCCTCCATCACTGCATAGGGTTCTAGCGCCTATACTGCGTTTAAACGAGTCTATGCCCAATACATATTCAATAAGTTGCAGCAAACCAAGATGTTCACCCGCCAGTTTAGGGGTAATCTGTACTTCAAAATTAGTAAATTTTACAACCCCTATCCAAGATGTCGCTGAAAATCTTACACCATTTCGCAGTTCATCTACTTTAAAACAATTATCAGAAAAACGGTTTAATAGCTCTCGATCATCGGGGGTTAATTCCATCTCGCCAAATGTTTGGCTTTCCCATTCTCTTAAAACGTATGGTGAAGTTGACGTCTTAATCATCACCACCCGATCGAACAAACTCTTCCTCCAACCTGCCGAGTAACACATCCGGATCTTCTAATATTTCCGTATCTAAAGCTTGGGTATCTTTAATAAAGAACCTTTCACCTAGGTATTTACTTAGAGTGGGGTAATCATCGTAACAATACTCCTGTAATAAAGGCAGGATCTCCTGTTTGAAACAGCAAGCAAGCTCTTCAGGCTCGCTAATAGGTTTACCGTTGCTCATCAGAAATGAATGTCCAATCTGCTTTTCTCGACCCTCATGTTGAAGAATCCTGGTATTTATTTGCTCAAGGAAATCATCAAGCGGAAGGTTTCCGATCTTTACACCAGATAGGATTTCGATATTCGGCATCATCTCAATAAATGCAAACCTTCTTCTTAAAGCAGCGTCGAGTAATTTAATGCTTCGATCAGCTGTATTCATGGTGCCCAGTAGAAAAACATTTGAAGGTACTGAGAAAATATCTTTGCTCTGAGGTAACGTAATAACTAAATTACGTTTATCTTTTTCTAAAAGAGTAATTATTTCTCCGAACACCTTTGCAATGTTAGCCCTGTTAATCTCATCGATCAAGACGAGGTATTTTTTCTTCGGATTTGCCTTCGCTTCACTGCAGATTCTCTTGAAAATACCATCTTCGAGGCGTAAAGCCAGTCCGGCGCTTCCAGTATCGATCGGGCGAAAACCCTCAATAAAATCCTCATAACTGTATGAAGGATGAAACGTCAAGCGCGTCAAGTGGCCAACCGTTTCCTCGCCTTTTAAGAAGTCTTGCAATTCCGGATCCCGCTCTATCAACCTGGCCAGCAAATATTCTGTTTCCCCATCTGTTAAGGCAAAAAGGGTCCCTTGATTGCGAAACCGGAGTGGCTCCGAATTTTTCAAAACTTCATCGTTTTGGAGCTCCTCGAAAGTAAGCCCGTTTTTAATTTGATGGACAGACGCCAGGCTAATTTTTTGTTCACCAGTAGTGGTTGGATGTAAACCTTCTATAATTTTTGCCAAAGCGACAATACGTTTATCAGGACTAGCCTGATACCCAATAACCATGTCCCCCGGTTGGACTTTCACAAAGTTTTTTTGCAGACGCCCGTAACGATATTCAACACTGCCATTCGGAAAAAGTTCACCCCAGTTCCAGTTTTGCGGATTAGCAACCATCCACCAGAACTTAGCAGACACTTGAGCCGTGGAAAGGGTTTTTTCTGCTTTATTAAATGCGTCTTGGTCAGCAAGAACTGTTTCCGAATCTTGAGACCCTTGGTCTTTAAGCAACCACCAGACCGAAAAACGCCTTGCATAATATGTTTTTCCCGTCCCAGGCGGTCCGTAAAGAATCACCTGGCCCTTACGCTCGATGGCATCTTCTATTTCCTTAAAAAACGGTTCGGCGGTTAGCTTAGGTGTTTGTATTTGTTGGCCAGGCTGGTTTTGTGTTATCTGCTGATAAAGAGGGAGCGACACAAAAGCAACAGTCGTCGTACCCCAATTTCCCTGAGGTTTAATATCTTTCGCGAAAGAGGTATCCCATTTAACATGAACGATATGTTTATACTCTTTTCTTTCAGAATTCCAATCATAGCCCGGTTCGATGACCTCACCGACTGCCAGCACCTTTGATAAACCTTTATTGGCGATGATAATGTCTCCAGCTTCCAATTCCCGTAAAGTCCATAATTCATTGGCCTTTCTTGTGGCCGTACCCTTGCTGTTGTTATAACCTGCAAGATAAAGCTCGGAGAATTTTTCCTTGAACGAATTCTTAGAATCGAACTCTCTTAAGTCCCCAATTTCGTCCCATCCTACGCAAACATAGCTGCCTGCCAAGCAGTCTTGCCAGAACTTAGCATTATCGCCAGGAGGTACCTTGACAATGCGATTGGACTCCCTTGGATCAGCCCATTGATAAAGGAAGCGCATCATTTCAATTGTGGTCCAGTTATTAAAAGCAGGATTTTGTTTTAATAATGTCAGCAATGACCTGTTCAAGCGGATTGGTTCAGCGTCAATTTCTGTTTTTCCAAGCAGGCTTAAGAAATGTTGCATATGAGCCTTTGTATAAACAGGCAAGATCTCATCCGGAAAATAAAGATGTAGTACTTTGACACGGAGAGAAGGACCAGAGCGCAAAGGGATTAGGTCGTCGATGCTGTTATAATCACCTGCCCCTGCGAGTTCAAAAGCTTTTACAAATGAGCCCCGTACATTCTGCCAAGCATCCTGTTCGTTTTTATAAACAGAGGCGTCATAATACCATCCCGGCTTATTCTTATGCTTGTAAATTATTAGCTTATATGCCGACCCACCACGAATACTTCCTAAATGCTGTGTATTAAACTCAATCCAGCGACAAAAGGTATTTTCTGAGTTCTCTTGCCCCAGGGCGTATTTTTCTACCGGCATTTCTTTCCAAGACTCGATCGGAAACAACTGCAGCATTTTTCCACGCTCTTGTTCGGCTGACTTTGCAAAATCACCAAATAATTCCCTTGGATATTTTTCTAAAGCTTCCTGGAAGGATAACATGCAGATCTGCCTCCCTTACAATTCTGAATAAGCTGGCGCTACGTGGCAACTTTGAAAATATCCACCTTTGTCTCCAGGCATTTTCGCAGGGACAGGTCATTGGCGCCAATTTCGAACCAATTATTGGGTTTCTGGTAAATATCAAGACCACGCCCGATTTTGATTACCCAACCGTTATCCAGGCGGATTTCACGGTCATGCAAGTTGGGATTCAGTTTGATATCCAGAATGACGTCCAGTTCAAGCAGACTTTGCTTAAGCTCATCAAGTCGATCATGCATTTCCGAAACATTGGAGCTATCGTCAGGAGCCGTAATCAGGTTTATCTTCCGGATCGGTGAGAGCTTTACAGCAGTCTCACAGAAGCGGACAAAATTCTGAATCTGATAAGGCACACGCATATAAGGGTCTTCTACGGTGATTTCCTTGGCTACTTTTAAATATGGTCCGATAATCGACTCGTAGCTGTATCCCGTCTCTCCATAGAAAATCGTATAATGCCGCTCCCTGGGTTCATCTTCATTGGGAATCTTGGAGCGATCTTCGCTCACGTCTTGTACATAGGATGATATACCGCCATTTATTTCACTGGTTCCAGGAGCAGGCAAATGTTGTTTTTCCTTAGATGGCTCCCCCTGCCTTAATAAGCCGGCCGCTGGAGATTGCTCAAGTTCTTTACGGACTGGTTTTTGGGTAGCTCGGGCATTTTTAGACTCGAGACAATAGATCACAACCTCATGCCCGTCTGCAGTGAAGTAAGAGAGATTGATGTTCGCGAATTCATCATCCGGTTTTCGCTTGTTCATCTGCTCCTTGACGCGACGGCGGCATTCCACAGCATATGCTACGTATTCTTCAAACTCTTCGTCTTTCGGTTCAGCAACCGGGTGTAGTATTTTTAAGAAGGCACACACAGTTTTTTTAATGCTCTTCTCATCGCGGCCCTCAACACTTTGACCTAGCCGGATTCTTTTACTGACATCCTCGTACCGATTAGTGTGGCTAAACTGATAATGGAAAGCTTCAGCCAGGTAATCGGTTATGAAGCCGTAGTTACTGGTCAGGTAGTCACTGCTGTTCTTTGGCATTTCCCACCCCGGCAGATAACAATCGAACCGATCCATTATTGCCAGGTCAAACTCCTTGGGCAGAGGTATAAAAAGATCGTAATCCGTCGAGTTGACAATCTGCTCAATGGAATAGTCGATATTCCCTACAAAGGCCATGCTAGCATCGGCGATCACGTCGACACCTCGAGAAAACCGCCCATTGGCCATGTAATCTTTCATGATCTGGATGGTGTCCGCGTCCTTGATTTTAATGCCCGCAACTTCATCAAAGGCGACCGCGTCCCAGAAGCCCACCAGGCCGATCTTATTCCGGGCGTTATTGTAGAAAAGGGTTGCTTTAGTAGCCTGACCGCCGCTGAGCAGGGTCGCATAGGGTGAAAATTCACTGAAGAAATACGATTTACCGGTACCCCGGGGGCCTAACTCTATGAAATTATAGTTAGCCTGCACTAGAGGCGCTAACCGGGCAATGAAATGGAATTTCTCTCGTTTCGCTAGTTTTGAGGGCTCTAGTCCCAGCGAACGAAGCACGACGTCCATCCACTCATCTCGGGTAAATTCGCATCGGCCATCCCCATACGCTTCAAAATCAAATCGGCTGAGTTGGATTGGTCGAAGTTCCTCGATAAAAAACGCATAATTGTCCTGGTCAATATCGTTATAGGCAATAGTCACTTCCGCCCAGATGCCGCCCTCCAGGAGACGATCATTGTCCCGGTAGAATTTCTCTCCGATGGCAATGCGATGCGAGTTGAAGTTCTCCAGGGCAGCCCAGTGGCGTTTTTCCTTTTCTATATAGCTCACATGTATTTTGTCAATGAAGCGATGCTTGCCTTTGATAGCAACTTTTGATTGGGCGGCGTTGGCCTCATCCGGTCGAACGTAATTATCCTGTAATGTAGCCAGGACAGCTTCCATCCCTGCCTGGATCTCGGCGGGATCGTCGCTGGCGCAATAGCGGGCCAGCAGGAATTCCAAAACGAACGTCGGGACGTTAGTTCCCTTTTTGATGCGATGCAAAAGGTCCTTCCGTATAACGCGACCCTCAAAGGCAGATATAAGTTTTTCATCTAATTTGTCCATATCATCACACCACATAATCAGTTTTTAATTCTAATTTACAATACGTCGTCAATGTGGATGGATTCATAGCCTTTACCGTAAAGCTACCTTCAAACTCCGGCTGCATTTTAAGCGTCACCTGAACTCGATCCTCTGGTTTTAAAGTTATGGTTCCTGTCGCCGGATTGACTGGACCACCAGCTTTTGCCTCACCTACAACATTACCCTTTTTGTCATGAGCCTCTAAAAGAATTTCAAAATTTGGGTCTTGCGCAAAAAGGTCAACAT
>Ga0187882_1000357_pt1 | contig 51221 bp, 44 predicted proteins | sample June2016WEW_19_1_3_FD_132991 | JGI IMG/M metagenome (GOLD analysis project Ga0187882, IMG submission 132991) | Peatland microbial communities from SPRUCE experiment site at the Marcell Experimental Forest, Minnesota, USA - June2016WEW_19_150 | ecosystem: Environmental > Terrestrial > Soil >... | reverse complement strand
CAGGAAGGCGAGCGAGCCGAGCGCCCCCGCTCTGCCGAACTCGATATCCTCGAAGGCATAGTTGTAGGTGAGGAGCATCACGGAGAGACTGGAGTTGTTCGGACCGCCGGCGGTCATCACGAATGGCTCCTGGAGGACCTGGAACGTGGCAATGAGCTGGAGAACCAGGAGAAGGTTGATCGTGCCCGAGATACCGGGGATGGTCACGTGGCGGACGCGCCTGAAAAAACCCGCCCCCTCCAGCTCGGCCGCCTCGTAGAGCTCGGAGCTGACCGTGGTGAGGCTTGCCATATAGAGAACCGCAGTCCCGCCGAAGTTGGCCCAGGTGGCCATGAGGCTCAATGAGAACAGGACCTGCCGGGAAGAAAGCACCCACTGCTGGGGCGGGGCCCCGAAGAGACCGATGACCTGGTTGAGAAGACCGAAATCAGGATTGAAGACCCATCTCCATATGATGTAGAGAGCGATCCCGGGAATCATGTTCGGGATGTAGATGGCGAGCCGGAAAAATCCGCGCCCCCGCCGGATCTCCATGATGGCGATGGCCACGACAATGGGAACGAGAAAACCGATTGCGAGGCAGATGCCGACAAACTCAAGCGTATTGAGGATTGCCCTCGGCAGCCGGGGATCGTGCAGGATATAGGCGATGTTCTTCAGGCCCACCCACTCCTTGTCAAAGCCCGGCACGTAGCTTTGAAACGCGAGGAGGAAGTTCTGCAGTATCGGGTACCATTGAAATACGGCGAACACGAGCAGGGCGGGAATCAGGAACAGGAGCCCCATTCCGTACCTCCCCCACCCCGCACGGCTCCATGGCCGAAGGCCATCCTTCTTCCCTATCGCCAGATCCATGCATTCCCCTCTCAGAGGATCCCCCCCGTCTCCGACGGAGGGGACCCGAGTCCAATCACACTCTTACCTGGCGGCGTTGAGCGGGTCCAGCACCTCGGCCTGGAACCTCTTGTTCGCGTCCTTCATGATCGCGGCCGGATCCGCGTTCTTTTCAGAGAACAGTACCTGCACCACGTTGTTCAGATACTTTCCATAGACGTCCTGGGCCGCGACCGGCGGCTCGATATGCGCCGTGGCCGGCAGAGCGGACAGGAAGGCCGCATCTCCCCACGCCACCGCGGCGTCGGGGTTCTCAACGAGGATCGCCCGTTCCTTTTGCACGTACGGGGCGGTCGGGAGCAGAGGAGAGTACTGGAACTGGGCGCGGAACTGCTTGTTCGCCCGCGCGTCCTCGATCTGCGCCTGGAGGTCCGCGAGCCCCGCGTCGTCCCAGCGCTCGAAGACTATCCATTTCCAGGCGGCGTCCCGGACCTCCTTGCTCTTCGCAAGGCCATTGGTGACGAGGAACGTGCCGCCGAGGACTCCGGCCTGTCGGCCCTTTGCGCCCGGGCCCTTCGGCATCAGCGCGAGCCCGATATTGGCGGGATCCATCTTCAGGGAGTTGATGGCGATGGCGCGGCCGTTGTCCGCGTCCAGCACCATGGCCGCCTGCAGGGAACCGAATACATTGTAGACGTCTCCCCATCCATTGGCCCAGTTGGCGGGAATTGCGTCATATTTCCATTTCAGGTCCTTGAAGAATTGCGCGGCGGCAATGGCTTCGGGTGAGTCGAAAACCGCGTAGGCCTTGCCGTTCCTCACCTGCTCGACCTCGCCTCCGGCCATGTAGATGAAGTCCGTGAATCCCCAGCCGCTTTCCGCGCCCTTGCCCATCGGCGCGAACCCCGCGATGCCCTGCGCCTTGTCCGTGCACTTCACCATGGCGTTCGTGAAATCGGCCCACGTCCAGTTGAGCTTCGGGGCGGGTACGCCCTTTGCCGCGAACATCTTCTTGTTGTAGATCACGTGCTTGATGTAGTTCTGATCAGGCACGCCGTAGCGCGTCCCGCCCACGACGAAGGGCAGGAAGGCGTCCTTGTTGTACCAGGCGGTCCTGTCCCAGGTCTTGATGTAGTCGTCCAGGGAAACGATCCACTTCTTCGCAACGAGCATCTGCGCCTCGGTGGCCCACACGCTCATGACATCGGGCGCCTGCCTGGCCGCCTGCATGACAAGGAACTGCCCCGTGTTGTCGTATTCGAAGTTCACGGCAACGCACGTGATGCCGGGATTCGCCGCCTCGAACCGCTTGATCTGATCCATCTTGGCGTCGATGCGGTACTTGTTTTCCGGCGTATCCCGGGGAATCGGCACCTTGAGCTCGACCGGAGCCGCATACACGCCAAAGGCGATGCACGCGGCCATGATGATGAACATCACTCTCTTCATACACGCTACCCTCCTTCGTTCGGTTCACTGGAACGGATGCCCCATCTGGTCTCCAACGGAGACGTGGGGCTCCGCTAAGCTATCTGCCGAAAACCTCCAGCTCCGCGACCTGCCCGGCCGTGGCCCCGTCATTCGCGCTGAATGACAGCTTGATGAAACGGGCCGTGGCCGCGATCGGAATTGTCACCGTGTTCCCTCCCGCGGCGGGGTCGAATCTCCAGGCCCTGGATTGCGCCGCCGGGACGAACCGCTCTCCCTCCGTGCTCGCCAGCACCGCGAAGGTCTGCGTACGGGCTCCCCAGATGCGCGGGGGATTCAATTTGATCCGCACCGCCGCCAGGGCGAGCGGCGCGCCAAGGTCCACCGTGATCTCATTCGGGTAGGAATCGCGTGCGCCTTCCCAGTACGTGCGGGTGTCTCCGTCCACGGCCATCTCTGCGGTAAATGCGAAAATGTGGTTGTGGGACGCGATGGGCCTGTGGAGCGCCAGGTTGACTGCCGCCGCGAATGGATCGGCCGGCTTCGCTGCATCCGACGCCGCGGCTGCAGGCGGCGCCATCCGTGCTGTGCGCGCCGCGACCCGGGCCTTGAACGCCGCAAGAGGCGCGCGCAGGTCTTCCCGGGTGGAAGAGAAAGAAGGATCCAGGCGCCGCCTGAGCTCCTGGAGAGTCTCCAGCTCGCGATATCCGTTTTGAACGGTGGGCTCGATCATCGTGCCCTCGCCGTAGTCGTTCCACGTCACGAGCTGCACCACGTCGGCGCGCGCGGACACCGCCGCATCGAGGGTCATGCCGAACGTTTCTCCCAGGTAGTCGTCGAGGTAGCCATAGCTCGGGCGGACCCCGGCCTGGGAGTAGAAGTCATGGAACCCGGGAAAAGCCGAAGAAACGAGAAAAGGTTTGTCGAGGTTCTTTCCATAGAAGTCATTGAGATACCGTACGAGCGCATCGGGGGAGAGTGTGCCCCCCGAAGACGCGCCCATTGGGGGCCAGGGGTACGAGCCGTCGGACGCGCTGCCGCCGGCCCCATCCAGGGTGATCAGGAGGGGCCGCGGGTCGATGCCGGAAAGAATCACGTCCCACTGCCGGTCCTCCTTGAAGTATTGGGGACCGAAGCACAGGACGACCGGCCGGCCTCTTATTTTCAGGTACGTCTCTTCCTTGAACCAGACGCGGGCTGCCCAGCTCATGTCCGCTTTCGCCGCGTCGGCTGCGGCCGCTGAATCGATCTCCTGGGACTCCACCCGTCTTGCCACGCTCTGGTCTTCATAGCAGATGGCGAACTTCAGGCCGGCTTTCTTCACGGCAAGGAAAACGGCCTCCGAGCTCTTCTGGAGCTGCGGGTAGTCGAAGGAGGGGCTGGTGCCGTACCAGTCCACGATCACCCCGTCAACGCCGCTCGCCTTCATGAGCGAGGTCTGGTATTCGAGCAGATCGGGATCGTCGCTGTCGTAGGGGCCGGTCAAGGGATAGTAGTGCGCGGCGATGCGCGAAAGACCGTGGGCGTCCTTCTGATAGGGATCCGTGGACCCCATATGCCAGTGCCAGCCGAAGTTGTCGGAGAAGGGCGGCGCCTGGAACCACGGCATGTAGTGGGCAAGAAACAGGGGCAGCTTCGAAGAGCGCGTGACGGGCTTCGCGATGCGCACGCCGGCCCGCGCCCTCTGGAGCTCGGCCCCCTTGCCTTCCGGGGCACTGAGCGGGTCACTGGACACACAGCCGCCCAGAAGGATGAAAATGCCCGCGCAGAAGACGAGGACGGACGCTCGATACAACGTGCTACTTCTCCTTCATGAACGCCTGGCCCAGGCGATTGACGAACGCCTGGTGGCTGGTGGAGTAGTAGCCGAGGTTTTCCCGCATCACCACCTCCAACCGCGTGAAGACTTCACTCGTGGGTGGCATGATCGAGTCGATCGTGTAGTCCAGGAGGATCTTCACGGGGTAGTATCCCTGGTAGAAAGGCTCCTGGCACACGACCGCGGTGATCGTGTTGTCCTGGATCAGCGTGCCGTGCTCGTCGTTCAAATCATGCCCGATAAGAACCAGGGACCCCGCGACGCCCGTTCGCTTCAACGCCCTGCCGGCCGCGGCCAGGGATTGATTGACAACGTAGATTCCGACCAGCCTCGGATTCTCCCGGATGATGGCCGCAATCTGATCCTCGTCCTCGGCGGGGGATTCGGTCAGCTTGTAGGGACCGACGATCTCCACGGATGATTCGCGCGCGACGATGTTCCTGAATCCCATGATGCGCTGCTCGAGGATCGATATGCTCTGTTTCTTGGTGATGACGGCCACCTTGCCCGATCTGCCCCGGACAAGCTTCGCCATCAGCTCGCCGCAGAGCTGGCCGGATTCGAGGTAGTTGGGGCCGATGTAAAAAAGCCGTTTGCTCGTGGGAACGTCGACGTTGAAGGTCGCCACGGGGGTGCCGCCGTCCACAAGCTCGTCGATGAGGCCTTCGAAGTACTGGGGCTCGTAGACGGAGAGGGCCAGGGCGTCGCACTTCTTTGCCAGCGCCCTTATCTGCGCCACCTGGGCCTCGTAGGATTCGCATTCGCCGCGCACCAGCATGGACAGCCCGTAGCTCTTCAGCTCCGCGAAGGCCTTCTCGCACCCGTCCAGGATCTGTGTGGCGAACCATGGCGGAAGGTAGTAGGAGATTCCTATCGTGCACTTCGTCTTCTTTGAGAGATGCCGGGCGGCCCGGTTGGGCGTATAGCCCATCTCCCTTGCCGCGGCGATGACCCGTTTCACCGTCTTTTCAGAGACCCCGCCGGAATTGTTCATGGCGCGGTAGACTGAGAGCAGGGAAAGCTTGAGCTTGTCGGCCACGTCCTGGGCGGTAACAGTTTTCCTGTCCATAGCTCTACCGATATACGTATATCATAATTACGATATACGTATATCGTGAACTGCAGATTATACCCGATTCGCCGTATTGTCAACATTTATTTTTGCGTTTTTTTGCGTCTCTCGGCCTGCTTGCATCGCCGCCGCATGCTATATTCGAGCCGTGTGCCGCGCGCGTGTCGTCTGGGTTCTCATGGCATTCTGCTCGATTTGCTCCGCGGCGGCGGAGCCGGTGAGGTGGGAACAGGCGGAGACCGAGCATTTCCGCTTTATCTTCGAGCCCCGTGACCGCCCCTCCGTCGACGAGCTCCTGACTTTCTGCGAGCCGGTGTATGAAAGGATCACGGGATTCTTCCATGCCTACCCGAAGAAGGTCCCTGTCATCGTGCACGGAAGGATCGATGCGGCCAACGGATTCACCTCTTTCCTCCCGGCGCGCATCGAGCTGTACCTCACCGCGCCGACCGACCATTTCATGGGAGCCCGCACCGAAAGCTGGCTGAAGATCCTGCTCACCCACGAGCTCACGCACTACGTGCACGCTTCGATGGACACGGGGTTCTTTTTCACGCTGTCCCGGCTGTTCGGCGGGGACCTCTCGTCGGCCGGCTTGTTCTTTCTTCCCGGATGGATGATCGAGGGACCGAGCACGAACCTGGAAACCCGATTCACCGCGGGAGGCCGCGGAAGGAACCCCCTGTTCGAGATGTACAGCAAGGCCCCTGTCGAGGAAGGAAGGCTGTTCAGCCTCGAGCAGGGCGCTTATGGATCTGCGTTCCCTCCTCCGGATCGCATCTACGTTGCCGGCTACATCCTCGTCGACTACCTCCTGACCACCTACGGCGTGGACAGCTTCCGCCGCATCATGGAGGAGTACCTCGGCTTTCCCTTCTTCGGACCGTGGGGTGCGATTCAGAAGATCACCGGGCGGAACGCCTCCCAGGTATTCGATGACCTGAAACAGTACCTGACGGAGAAGTACCGGCCCTCCCTCTCCGTCGCCTCGGGAGCGCGCATCACCCCGAAGGAGCCGGGCGACTGGGTGCATCCCCAGCCCACGGATCGGGGACTGTACGTGTACCACGGCTCGCCGTACGCGTTCCCTGCGATTGTGCGCTACGATCCGGCGAACAGGAGCGAGCGCGTCCTTCACGCTGTGACGAATGACGCGGTCTCTTTCAGCGCGACAAAGGACGGCCGGACAGTCTACTTCAGCTCGCTGACCCAGACGTGGGCGGATCCGGGCACGCCCGAGCTCGTTTCCGACCTCTACACCCTGGACACGGACACCGGTGCAACAAAACAGATCACCCGCGGCGCGCACCTCTGGCAGCCGGCAGTCTCACCGGACGGGAAAACGCTCGTAGCGGTCCAGGGGACGGGGCCGTATTCGCGGCTCGTGTCGGTGGACGCGCACTCCGGCGCCCTGCGGGTCCTGTACGCCTGGTCGGAGGGCAACGTCTACACTCCGTCCTTCTCTCCCGACGGCCATCGGCTGACGTTCACCCTCAACCTGCGGGGATACCAGGACGTGTACGTGGCTGAATATGCTCCGCTCGCGCAGGCGTCCACGGCGCTCGACGAACCGAGGCTTCCCATCGTGAGCACGAACGCCGGCGCCGCGCGTCCCCTCCTCGGACCCGACCCGTTCGGAGAGTATTTTCCTTCCTTCCTCAACGATGACACGGTGCTTTTCTCATCGGACCGCGGAGGCACGCTCGCGCTGTACCGGGCAGATCTTCGGTCGGGTGAGATCCTCCGGATCCAGGATGACCCGGTGGCGGCAATTTCAGCGGTCCCTGACGGGGACAGCATCCTGTACTCCAGCTACTCGGCCGACGGCTGGTGCCTGAAAAGGACCCCTGTCGCTGACCTCGCTGCATTCGTCCTGCCGCAGGCGCAGAAAGAAGCCCTGGAGTATCCGGCGGAGCTCGAGTGGACGGGGAAGTCGGTGACGCAGAAGCCTTATGCCGACTGGCCGGCACCGTTGATGTGGCTCCCGTTCCCCACGCTGACCCGCACGGGACCGGGCTCGCCCGGAATCGAGCTCGGGCTCGGGGCCATCGCGTATGGCGCCTCCCTCCTGGGAAACACGACGTGGCTCGCGGATGCGGCGTGGTCCTTCGCGTCCCAGCAGCCTCTTGCGGCTCTCTCCCTCTCCACCGTGGCCGGCCCATTCACCCTTTCCGCGGAGAGCCAGCTCGCCTACCAGTATTCGGATGACTACATGCAATCCCTCGTGAGCACCCTCACGCTGGGGTTTCCCCTGTTCGACGAGATCGCCTTCGACAGGCAGAGGATGTTCACCCTGTCTCTCGGGATCGGTCACAGCGCCGAGCTCGAAGAAGCTTCCCCATTCACATTCGCGCAGTCGTTTGGGCCGTTGGCGGGGGAGCGGCAGAGCACGATCTTTGCCACGAGCGGAATCTCTTTCCAATGGTGGCGCAGCGGAGGGCGGATCGACTTCACCCCTCCCCTTGCGCTGGACGTGCTTCTGCAGAATTCCACCCGGCTGCCCGTGCTCGGCTATCGCACCCCCGAAAGCGATTTCCTTCTCAGGCTCGGCCTGAACGTTCCCTCGTTCATCCCTCACCACGTGGTGAGGCTCGGGGTGAAGGCGACCGACGTCCTGGGCGGCCCCTTCGCAACGTACAAGGACAGTTTCTCGGTGCCGCGGGGTTTTCCCGGGCCCCTGTTACGAAGCGTTCCCGGGCAGGTCCTGGCGAGCGTCGATTACGTGGCGGCAATCGCCCTTCTCGACCAGCCCCTGATTTTCAGCTTTGCCGCAACGGGGGCGGCAATCGGAGTGCACGCGGAAGGGATCGGGCTCTGGGATAATGCCCGGCCCGTGCTCAGCCTCGATCCCTCCTTGTACGTGGGTGGAGACTTCACGCTTCACATGGCGTTCAATGCCGTGCCGTTTGCCTTCGTGATCGGCGTGGCGGCGCGCATCGACACATCCGCCCCCGGCAGCTTCGATGCAGGACGGGACCTGGGCGTGTATCTCTCCGTCGCTCAGGAAAGCGCTGCCGTCGGGCTCGAAGGCGCCCCCTCAATCCCGGTCAGGGTCTCCCCGTGAATGAAGGGGCGTGGGCTCATGCATTCGGCGCGTGCAGCTTGTAGATCTTATAGCTTGGGGCGATATTCCGCGAAAGCAAATTCCCGTGCCCAAAGACGGTCTCAGTGAGTACTTTGTGAGTAAAGGAGGAATTGAACATGCTGAATCTTCGCTACCACGGCCATGACTGCTGGGAAATCGACGACGGGACTCATCGGGTGCTCATTGATCCGTTCCTCCAGGGAAACCCATTGGCGACTGTAAAACCTGATTCGTTCAAAAAGCTCGACGCGATCCTCGTGACGCATGGTCACGGCGACCACCTTGGCGATGCGGCAGAGATCGCCGCGAGGACAGGTGCGCTGGTGATCTCCAACTATGAGATCGTCGGATACCTCGAAGCCAAAGGAGCCAAGGGGCATCCGATGCACATCGGCGGCGGGCGGCAGTTTCCATTCGGCCACGTGAAGCTGACCATCGCGCATCACGGCTCCACGGGACCGAACGGGGAAGCGCTGGGCAACCCCGTGGGATTCATACTTACCATGGGGGGAAAGAAGGTCTACCACGCGGGTGACACGGGACTGTTTCTCGACATGCAGCTCATTGGTGACGCCTGGGGGCCCCTGGACGTTGCCCTGCTTCCCATAGGGGACAATTTCACCATGGGAATCGACGACGCGGTGCGGGCGGCCGGCTTCCTGAAGGCGAAGGTCTACATCCCGATGCACTACGAAACGTTTGATCTCATCAAGGCGGATCCTGCGGAGTTTGTCCGCAAGGCAAAGGGAAAAGGATACAATGCCGTGGTGGTCAAACCGGGGGGAACCTACAAGGTGGAATAGACAACTGCAGTCATCTGTCCGCACCCTCCCTTGATCGAATGACAATCTCCCGATATAAGGAATGTCACGTATGGCAGACAGACTGAGAGCAGGTATCGTGGGGGCCACCGGGATGGTCGGCCAGCGCTTTGTATCGCTCCTTGCGGACCACCCCTGGTTCCAGGTCGTGAGCGTCGCGGCGAGCGCGCGGTCCGCGGGCAAGCCGTACGCCGAGGCCGTCGGTGCACGATGGGCCATGGCCGCCCCTGTCCCGCCTGCCATCGGCGCGCTGGTCGTAAAAGATGCGTCGAAGATCAGCGAGGTTGCAGATGGCGTGGACCTCATCTTCTGCGCCGTGGACATGCCGAAAGAAGATACCCGGGCCCTCGAAGTGGCTTACGCGAAAGCGGAGACCCCGGTCGTGTCCAACAATTCGGCGCACCGAATGACGCCTGACGTGCCCATGCTCCTTCCCGAGGTCAATCCTCATCACCTGGACGTCATCGAAATCCAGCGCAGGCGCCTGGGCGTGAAGCGCGGCTTCATCATCGTCAAGCCCAACTGCTCCATACAGAGCTACGTTCCCGCCCTCCATCCTCTTCGTGAGTTCGGCATCGAAAAGGTATTCGTCTGCACCTACCAGGCGATCTCCGGCGCGGGCAAGACATTCAAGGATTGGCCGGAGATGGTGGACAACGTGATTCCGTTCATCGGCGGGGAGGAAGAGAAGAGCGAGATCGAGCCGATGAAGGTCTGGGGTACCGTCGAGATGGACGGGATCATGAACACCAGCTCACCCGCCATCACCAGTCAGTGCATCCGCGTGCCTGTCACCGACGGCCATCTGGCCGCGGTATTCGTATCTTTCGAGCGGAAGCCTTCACGGGAGAGGATCCTGGAGCTGTGGAAGAGCTTCGAAGGAAAACCGCAGAAGCTCGGCCTGCCCAGCGCGCCCCGGCCTTTCCTCCGGTATTTTTCCGAAGAGAATCGGCCGCAGATCAGGCTGGACCGGGACGCGGGCGGCTGCAAGGACAACCCGCGTGCCGCCGGCATGGGCATCACAATCGGAAGGCTTCGCGATGACCGGCTGCTGGACTACCGGTTCGTGTGCCTTTCTCACAACACGATCCGGGGTGCGGCCGGCGGGGCTGTGCTGACCGCGGAGCTGCTGAAGGCCGAAGGATACCTGGTCCCGAAGTAGGAGGCGCCCGGTTACAGCGGCTGCACGCTCTGCTGAGGCAGGGCCGGTTTCTGGACGGCCGAAAAGATCATGCCGTGTTATAATCCCGCAGGAACCGCACGCATGGCACGCGACACGCCGGCATGGATTCGGTCAGCCGCTCTTTACCAGGTTTATCTCAGGAACTTTACGCGGGAAGGAACCTTCTCCGCGGCAGTTCCCCGGCTGAAGGCAATCCGCGAGCTCGGCTTTGACCTCGTCTGCCTGACGCCCATTCATCCGGTCGGCATGGCCAACCGCAAAGGCGAGTGGGGAAGCCCGTACGCCATCGCGGACCACCGGGCGGTGGATCCGGGGCTCGGCGGAATCGAAGACCTCCGGCGTTTTCTCGCAGAGGCACACGGCCTGGGGCTCAAGGTCCTGATGGACGTCGTATTCAACCACAGCGCCTGCGATTCCGTTCTCCTCGGCACCCACTCCGAATGGTACCTGCACGACGCAAAGGGCCGGCCGACCCGAAAGGTGGCGGACTGGTCGGACGTGTACGACTTCGACTTTGCCCATCGCGAATTGCGTGAGTACCTTCTCGAAACCCTCGCGTTCTGGGCGGAGACCGGATTCGACGGGTTCCGATACGACGTGGCGAGCCTTGTCCCTCTCGATTTCTGGATTGAAGCCAGGTCACGGCTCAATGCAGAACGTCCGCTCCTCTGGCTGGCGGAGAGCGTGGAAACCGGGTTCGTGAAATACCTGCGCGGCGCGGGATGGAATGCGGCCTCCGATCCCGAGCTGCACGAGGCATTCGACCTCACTTATGACTACGACGGTTTCGGGTATCTGAAAGCGTACTTCAGCGGCTCGATCGGGCTGGACGCCTACCTGCGCCACCTGCTGGTGCAGGAGACCCTGTACCCGTCCCACGCGGTCAAGGCGCGGTTCCTCGAGAACCACGACCAGCCGCGCGCGGCATCGGTCCTTCGCGGATCCGATCGGCTGATGAACTGGACGGTCTTTTCCCAGCTTCTGCCGGGCCTGATTTTTGTCTACATGGGGCAGGAATACGCGATGACCGGCCGTCCCGACCTCTTTGCGAAAGACCCCGTTCCCTGGGACCAGGGATCTGATGAGTTCCTCGCCTTCTTCCGCAGGCTCCTCCCGATCTGCAGGCGCGTCAAATCGGATCACGACGCGTTCGAGCTTGTCGAGCTCAGCGCCGGAGTGCTCGCGCTTCGCTGGCGCCACCCGTCGCAGAATAGGCGCTGCACGGCGATCGTCAACCTTGAAGACCGGTTCGGCGAATGCACCCTCCCCTTCCCGCTGAAGGGACGCGATCTGCTGGGAGAGACGGACTCTCCCTCCATCGGGGTCAAGAATGGCGCAAAGATGACCATCCCGAAAAGGCCGCTGATCGTACAAGAGACCTGAATCGACGCGCCCGGCCCCCTCACGGAGCAGTGCGCGGATTGCGCGCGGGCTGATGAGTTTGCGCACCTCGAGACGCTGGATTGCGGAAAGCTCTACCCCAGCGTGCGCTACTTCGAGGTCCCCAACGCCATCGACGGCTTCGAGTATTCGGCCGGCAAGGCGCGGGGCATCGAGGGCCGTGTGGTACCCGTGGGAGATGGGCCGCGCTGTCTCAACTACGTGCTCTGGCAGCCCGTGGGCGTTGTGGCCGAGATCCTGCCATGGAATGGCCCGTTGATGATGGGCTGCCAGAAGGTGTCGGCAATCCTTGCGGCCGGCAACACGGTGATCATCAAGCCCTCCTCCTGGGCGAGCCTGAGCCTGCTCGCGCTCGCTTCGGTGTTCCACGAGGCGGGCTTCCCCCCCGGCGTCGTCAACATCATAAGCGGGCCCGGATCCATCGTCGGTGACGCGCTCACTGCGAGTCCGGCGGTGGACATGGTCTCCATGACCGGCGGCACGGCGACCGGGAAGCACATCCTCGCCGCGGCTGCCCCGACGGTGAAGAAACTGGCGCTGGAGCTGGGGGGCAAAAGCCCCAATGTCGTCTTCCCCGATGTGGATGTCTCGGACACCGCGCGCTGGGCCGTATTCGCATTCACACTGAACGCGGGGCAGGTCTGCGTGGCGGGGACGCGGCTGATCGCGCACGAGGATATCTACGAGAAGCTCCTGGAGGCGATCGCCGAGCAGTGCCGCAGCCTGCGCCCCGGCAATGGGTTCGACTATGAGCGTGGAGTCAATTTCCAATCCCTGATATCGCGCGAGCATTGCGAGGCTGTGTGGCGGTACATCGCGGAGGGCAAGAAGGGAGGGGCGCGCCTGGTGACAGGCGGGGAGCCGTAAGGAAGCGGTGCGCCTTGCGAACTCGGTCCGCTACGGCCTGGCAGGCGCGGTTTTCACCCGGGACGTTGCCCGCGCGCACCGGGTCGCGGCGCGCATTCATGCCGGCAGCTCTACATCAACTCCTACTACAGCAGGGGAATGATGGAATCCCCGGGCACGGGCTGGAAGGAGAGCGGGCTCGGGGATGCGGGTGTTTTGAAGTACATGCATCCCAAGACGATCTTCGTCGATCTCAACGAGAAGAGCACGCCGCCCGTATAGGCGGGGCGCGGCCGGGACCTCAATTGCCGCGCCTGAAACACCGTAGAACGACCTCTCTCATCGCGGCAGCGGCGGGACTCAGCGCGCGTGAGTCTCTCCGGGCCAGGAGGATCGTCCGCGAGGGAGTCGGGGGCGCAATCTCGACGTAGGCGGGGCCATCCGCCCGGCGGACCATGGTCGGAACCAGGCTGAGACCGAGACCCGCCTCGACAAGGGTCTGCACGGTGTCAATGCCGGCGCTTTCGTAGACCACGCGGGGCTGGACACCGGCACGGGCAAGCGCATCCAGGACGATTGTGCGGAAGCCGTGCCCGCTCTTCATGAGGATGAGCGGCTCGCCTGTTAGTTTCCCCAGCTCGATTTTTTTCCGGGCCGCGAAAGGATGACCCGGAGGAACGGCGACAAGAAGGGGCTCGCGGAACAGGATTTCCGAGCGCAATCCGGGGCCCAGACCGGCCTCATCCATGATCGCCAGATCCACCTCGAGCTCTCGAAGCGCCCTGCCGAGGATCGGCGAGGATTCCTCCCGCAATTTCACCTGGATGAGCGGGTGGGCTTCGCGAAATGTCCTGAGAATCACCGGCAGAAGATAGGCCCCTGTCGTGGGAAGACAGCCCAGAGTCACCTCGCCCCTTTTGAGACCTGACAATTCCTCCAGCTCGCTTCGGCCGCTCTCCAGTTGCGACAATGCCTCCAGCGCGCGCGGTCGAAAAACCAGGCCGCGGGGAGTCAGCCGTGAGCCCTGGCGGGAACGCTCGAACAGCGCGCCCCCCAGCTCAGCCTCCAGCTTCGCAACCTGGGCGGAAAGGGACGGCTGCGAGACGTGGCAGACCTCAGCCGCGGCGGTGAATGATCCGTGCTGGGCAATCGCAAGGAAGTAGCGCAGCTGGTGTATTTCCATAGCTTGCACCTATGCTATCTATAGATAACATATCTTTTACAAATAGTCATCCGGGTGCTACGCTCGCTCCATGGACACACAAGGAGGCCTCTGATGGCGGCAGGAACGCTCTACAACAAGGTCTGGGACTCCCACGCGGTGACCACACTGCCCACCGGACAGACCCAGCTTTTCATCGGCCTTCACCTCGTGCACGAGGTCACCAGCCCCCAGGCATTCGACATGCTCCGCGAGCGCGGCCTGCGCGTCGTCTACCCCGACCGGACATTCGCCACCATGGACCACATTGTTCCGACAAAGAGCCAGAAGCGTCCGTTCGCCGACGGTGAGGCCGAGATGATGATGAAGGCCATCGAGCGCAATACGAAGGACTTCGGGGTGAGCTTCTTCGATTTTGCAAGCGGTCGTCAGGGCATCGTGCACATCATCGGGCCCGAGCTCGGCCTCACGCAACCGGGAATGACCATCGCATGCGGCGATTCCCACACGTCGACGCACGGCGCTTTCGGGACCCTTGCGTTCGGCATAGGCACCTCGCAGGTCCGTGACGTCCTTGCCACGCAGTGCCTGGCAATGGACCCGATGAAGGTCCGCCGCGTCGAGATCGGCGGAAGGCTCAAGCCGGGCGTCACGCCAAAGGACGTCGCGCTCTTCATCATCAACCGCCTCGGCGTGAAAGGAGGAATTGGCTTCGCGTACGAATACGCCGGCCAGGTGTTCGACGAGATGAGCATGGAAGGCCGCATGACGGTCTGCAACATGGCCATCGAAGGCGGGGCAAGGGTCGGCTACGTCAATCCGGATGAAACGACTTTCGCCTTCCTCAAGGGACGTGAACACGCCCCCAAGGGCGCTGACTGGGAGAAAGCCGTTACCCGGTGGAAAACCGTCGCCTCGGAAAAGGACGCCGCGTACGACGACATCGTGAAGTTCGACGCGGGGGACATCGAGCCCATGGTGACCTGGGGCGTCACCCCTGGACAGAGCGTGGGGATACTCCAGAGCCTCCCTGACCCGGAGGCCATCCACGACGAGGGGGAAAAGCAGTCGACCCTGCTCGCCTATCGCCACATGAAGCTCACGCCCGGCCAGAGGGCGCGCGACATCAGGATCGACGTCGCGTTCGTGGGAAGCTGTACGAACGGGCGTCTCTCCGATCTGCGCGCCGCCGCCGCAATAGCAAAAGGACGCAGGGTGGCTCCGGGGGTTCAGGCCTTCGTGGTCCCCGGCTCCATGCGCGTGCGCCGGGAAGCCATGGCAGAAGGCCTGGACAAGGTCTTCACCGAGGCGGGCTTCGAGTGGCGGGAGGCGGGGTGCTCCATGTGCCTGGCCATGAACCCCGACCAGCTCAAGGGAGATCAGATCTCCGCCAGTTCCAGCAATCGTAATTTCATCGGCCGACAGGGCAGCCCGACGGGAAGAACCCTTCTCATGTCACCCGCCATGGTGGCCGCCGCGGCCATTGCCGGCCATGTGACCGATGTGCGGGAATTCTCTTCGACAGGAGCATCTCATGTCTAAGGTCATCCAGATAAAAGGCCGCGGCGTGCCGGTCATCGGCGACGACATCGATACCGACCGAATCATCCCGGCCCGGTATCTCAAGGAAATCACCTTCAGCAGAATGGGCCAGTACCCGTTCTACGATGAGCGCTTCACCGCGGAGGGGAGCATGAAGGACCACCCCTTCAACAAGCCGGAATACCAGGGCGCTTCGATCCTCGTTGCGAACTCGAACTTCGGCTGCGGCAGCTCGCGCGAGCACGCCCCCCAGGCCCTCGTGCGATGGGGCATCAGGGCGATCGTTGCGGAAAGCTTCGGCGAGATCTTCGCCGGCAACTGCGCCATGCTCGGCACCCCCGCCGTGACGGCGTCGAAGTCCGACGTGGCCGCGCTCCAGGCGCTGGCCTCTGAGAAACCGGGCGCCGACTTCATCATCGATCTCGAGGCCATGGTGGTGCGGGCGGGCAGCATGACGGTGCACGTGACCATGCCCGGATCGCGGCGCAACTCCCTGATCCAGGGAACGTGGGACAGCACCGCGCTGCTCCTGGCCAACGCCGCTCTGGTGACCGCCGCCGCTGCCCGGCTCCCGCACCCGTCCGGCCGGCCTCTGGCGTAGAATCCAGCGGCGAATGTCCTGCCGGGATTCTTGACACCCCAGTATTCTAATGCTATAATACTCTAATAAGAGAGTAGCTGGAGTGACGAACAATGAGCTGGCCATCCTGGGATTGGTGGCCGAACAACCCAAACACGGTTACCAGATCGAGCAGGATATCGAGTCGCGCGGAATGCGCAATTGGACGGAGATAGGGTTCTCCTCCATCTATCACATCCTGAACAAGCTCCAGGGGGCCGGCTGGATCGCCGGCATCGTGAGGACCGCTCACGGAGAACCTCCGCGCCGTTCGGGGCCGGCGCGCAAGGTCTTCCACCTGACGCAAGCCGGTGGAAAAGCGCTGCGGGACGCGGTCCATCAGCGGTTGGCGCGGCCCCGTCCCCGCAGCGCTGACTTTGACCTGGGGCTGGGAAACCTTGCGGTTCTGCCTTCCCCGGCGGCCCGTGCGGCCCTCTCCGCCTATCGCACCGGTCTGCGCGCGCGCCGCAGGCAGGTGCAGGCCAAATGGGCAAGCGACCGGCAGGCGGACGAAAACCTCCCCCCTCATGCCGAGGCGCTCTTTGCGCGGAGCCTCGCGTTGATAGACGCGGAGCTCAAATGGATTGAAAAATACCTGGATGAAAGGAAGAAAAAATGAAAGCCCCATCGAGTCGTGTCGAGCCCATCGAAGGTTTCACCGCGCTGCCCGGGTGCCATTGCGTAACGGCATCATTTCGCAAGATGTGCGCGTTCAACGGATACACGGTCAGCGAGGAAATGCTCCTCGGGCTGGGGGCCGGCGTCGGATTCGTCTACTGGCACCAGAAGGGCCAATACCCGATGCTGGGAGGCCGCGGCAACACCAAGAGCTTCCACCAGGATCTGTCGCGGCGTACGGGAATCGTGATCGAAGATCACCGCACGTCAAGCGCGAAGACTGCGGAGCGGGAAATGGTGAAGCTTCTGGAGGCGGGACAGCCGGTGACGATCTATGCCGACATGCCCTTCCTGACCTATCTCGGGCTGCCTGAGAAAGCGCATTTCGGCGGGCATGCCGTGGTCGTCTGCGGGTATGAGCCGGCCGCGCGCCAGGTGCTGATCTCGGACATGGCCCCGCGCCAGACAGGATACAAGGACCCCATTCTGGCCCCGCTCGGGATGGACCAGCTTGCAAAGGCGCGCGGTTCGAAGTGCAAGCCCTTTCCGCCGGAGAACTGCTGGTTTACCTTCGACTTCGGCAGGGCCCATCCACCCACGGAACGGGATGTGCGCGACGCGATCTCCCAGTGCACGAAAGACATGCTCAACCCGCCGATTCAAAACCTCGGAGTGGCCGGGATCCGCACCGCGGCGATGCGCGTCAAGCAGTGGCCCGCCGTTTTCGACAAGAAACAGCTTCGAATGGCTCTCTTTAACCTCTACATCTTTAGAAATCGGCGGATCTGGAGGGGGATTGTTCCGCTTCATGTACTCCCGTTTCCTGGAAGAGGCAGCCGGACTGACCGGCGATTCGCGCTGCTCCGGTGCGGCGCGCGCAATGCAGGGCTGCGCCGAGGGCTGGCGCGCCCTGGCAGCGCCCCTCGAGTGCGCGCTCGAATCGGCAGACCCGGCCGCGCTTGTCCCTGCGGTCGTTGAAGGACTGGAAGAGCTGCATAAGAAGGAAGGCAGCGTCTGGCAGGAACTCGCCGCGCTCTAGGGCGCCGCGGTGCTCCGCGGATTCTGCATCGCGGTGCTCCGCGGATTCTGCATCGCGGTGCTCCGCGGATTCTGCGCCATTCTTCTTTCAAAGCGCAATTGGGCCTTTCTTTCCATGCGGTCCCGTATGGCAATGAGAATCGCCTTCGAGATGAATGGCTTCACCATGAACGTTGCTTTTGTCTCGCTCCGGCCATGCCGAATATCATCCGCGATTTCCGAGAATCCCTTCCGGATTCTCATGTCCAGAAATGGTATCCTGCCTGCCAGGGCAGCAACCGGGCCGCATCCAATTGAAAGCGCGAACCTCCATTCAAGCCCGGCCCTTTTGCAGAAGTTGCGAACGACGCGGATCGCTTCCGCGTTTGTTTCCGGCGCGGCAAAAGCGCAGTTGACGATTGCATATACCTTCGCGTTCTCACTCCTGCCGCCGTTCTTTCTCAGGTACGCACAGTAATCTTCCAGCAGCCTCATCATGGCTCCGGGCAGGGTGTAGGAGAACAGGGGGAATGCAATGACCAGGGCATGCGCGCTTCCCATGATTCTCAGCGTCTCTTCGGGATAGCCGCCCCTCACCATCGCCTTGACCGTGATAAATGGCTTTTCAAATTCCTTGTCGCCGAGCAGTTTTTCGACGCCGTGCAGGAACTTGAGCGACGATGCGTCTTTCCCTCTCAGGCTCCCGTTTACGAAACAGATCCTTTTCACATGACCCTCCGGATCTCTTCGCAGACGGCATTGGTATCGTCGATCGATCTGGTCACAAAGACCTTGATGGTCTCTTTCTTGTCCGGATGCACGACGTCGGCGCTGCCGCGGTGCCGGGCGATAATATCGAGGAACGTGCTCTTTTCTTCATCGTCCACATCGTCGCCGTACCCGATGATGAGCTTCATGCGGTCCCTGTTGGTAAAGAGATGATCGTCCTTGTCCAATGCATTCTTCACCGTGGAGATCATGCTCCCGAACATGACCGGTGTCAGGTACAGCACGATGCCGCAGCGCTTCTTGTGCCTTGTCATATCGCCCAGCGTGTCCCGGCTGACGCATTCCCTCGTCTGCTCGGCCCAGCACCGAAGACACCCCGTGCAGGCGGCAGCTTCGTTCCTGTCCAGCAGGATCGACTCGATGGCGTATCCTTTTTCCGCGGCAAGCGCGCACACTTTTTCCAATAAGTCGTCCGAGAGCGCGGTTCTCGAATCCCGGTCAGAAAAACAGCACATGGTCATGACGCCGCCCCCGTCAATCCGTTACCAGATAAGCGGAAATCATATCGATCCATAGCTCCTTCGCCGCGTTGAAACCCGGCTCATCTAACTCGTCGCGGTGGATGATCAGATAGAACAGGGACCGGAAAAGCCCGTTCAAGCCTTGAGGATCAACCCTGCGCATCCAACCCTTTTCAATCCAGGTGCTGAAATGCGCGACGAACTCATCGATATAGCCCATCATGCTCTCGGTTTTCATTTCGGGCGGGAGTTTCCGCATCAGGTATTCGTATTCCGACGTGTTCAGCTGCCGGTACATGGGGGTGGTGGTCAGGAGATCCAGCGCCAGTCTCAAGGCGGCTTTGAAACCCTCCTTTCGGCTGGCCGCGGGCTCGAAGACCTTGTCATAGATCTTCCTGCGGTTCTCCGCCTGTATTGCCTCGGATATTTCCTGATACAGCATCTCTTTGGATGGGTAAAACAGGTAAAAGGCCCCCTTTGAAGTGTGGGCAGCCCTGACGATATCGTCGACGGTCGTTTTTTTGAGTCCGAATTTTTCGAACAGCTTTTTGCCTTCTGTCAACAAAGTCTTCCTTATCAGGCTCTTTTCCCGATCGCTCCAGGCTTTTGGCACCTTGCTCCTCTATGCCCTGTGTGACTATATCAGTATTCATAGTCACACAGTTTTGTCAAGGGGACGGGACGGAAAATTATTCGCTTTTTGCCGTTGCCGGCCCACCCGCGAGTTTGCGCGCCGCGGTACCCCGCGGATTTGCGGGTCTTAGTCAAACCGGGCGTTGTTCAAGTCCCAATACTGGGCGGTGCCTTTGAGTTTTTCATTCTCATCCGCGTAGGCGCCGGCAGTCTTGCCTTCCTTGCTTGTCAGCTTTCCATTTGCGCCGGCCTTCAGGAGCGTGGAGACCACATCGGGGTTCGTGTTGTGCTTTGCCGCCCACATGAGGGGGGTCATCCCCTCATTGTCCTGGGCATTAATCTGTGCCCCCGCTTCCAGCAGCAGCAGGAGCACTTCCGGATTCAGATTATTGTACGCGGCGGACATCAGGGCGGTCCCGCCGTTCGAATCCCTCGCGTCGATGTTATCCCCCGCCGTCAGGAGTGCCCGTATGACCTTGGGATTCGAGTTGTCATAGGCGGCGGACATCAGCGCGGTTCCCCCGTTCGCGTCCCTGTCATCTCGGTTCGCGCCAGATGCGAGAATCACCTTCAGCACTTCGGGGTTCGAGTTTTTTGCGGCGAACATGAGCGGCGTGAATCCATTCAACGCCCTGTCCTCCACGTTTGCCCCCGCCTTCAGGAGGAGCTTCACGATGTCCGGATCTGAATTGTTCAAGCAGGCCCACATCAGGGACGTTTGACCTTTCGCATCCTTGTCCTCGACGACCGCTCCCTCCCGTATCAGCGCCGCAAGCACGTTCGGGTTCGAGTTGTTGTATGCAGCCCACATCAGGGCAGTGTGGCCGTCCAGGTCCCTGTCGCTGACGTCAGCTCCCGCGTCCAGCAACGCGTTCAATACGCCGACGTCCCCGTTGAAGCCGGCGGCGAACATGAGGGGGGTCATGTTGTACCTGTCCCGATCGTCGATCTTCGCGCCTGCTTTCAAGAATGCGGAGATCACATCGAGGCTCTGGGTGTGATAGGCGGCATCCATGAGGGGTGTTCTTCCGCTTGCATCCTTGACGTCGGTCCTCGCGCCGGCATTCAGCAGAGACAGAACGACATCGGGATTGCTGTTGTGGACCGCCGCGAACATGAGGGGGGTCACTCCGTCCCTGTCCCGCTCCCCCGTCCGCGCCCCTGCTTTCAAAAGGGTCTCGATTATCTCCGGTTTGATATTGTCCCTCGCGGCGAGCATGAGGGAGGTTCTGCCGTTCTTGTCCCTGTCGTCGATCCTTGCTCCGGCTTTCAACAATTCGACGATGACATCGGGGTTTCCATTGGTGGCCGCCGCATTCATGAGCGGGGTCATTCCATCCTCGTCCTTGGCGTCGATCCTCGCCCCTGATTTCAGCAGCTCGTTGATCACTTCGGGGTTCTCATTGCCCGCCGCCGCGAACATGAGCGGTGTCCGATCGCCTTTGTCGCTTTCCTCGATTTTCGCCCCTGCTTTCAACAGCGCGCTGATGACCTCCGCATTCGGGTTGAAACGAGCGGCGAACATCAAAGGGGTCCTGCCATACTTGTCCCTGTCACTGAGCTTTGCGCCCGTCCTGATGGCGTCCAGTATCAGCTCCGGCGTGCTCTGAGACACCAGATCGAAGAAATCCTCCGCGAAGGTGAATGCCGCCAGAAGCATGAGGGCAATGAAACACGCGAGCCTTTTCATTTATGTTCCCCGGGACATTATAAGATATTCGTCCCTGTTCTGCCCGTCCATCCCCTGAAAACCCGCGGCTCTATGCGAGGAGCGCGGGCAGGGTCACCCGGGCCGCGGCCCAGGATAGCCCGACTCCGAATCCGACGAGAAGGAGCGTGCTCATCGGCCGCACGAGACCCTGCGCGTGCGCGTCGTAAATCGCAATGGGAATCGTGCTGGAAACCGTGTTGCCATGGAGCGCGATATTGACGAAAAAGCGCTCGGGAGGAATCTGCAGGCGTTCGCGGAGGGTCTCGAGCATGAACATGCTCGCCTGGTGGAAAATGAACAGGTCCACGCAGGAAAGGCTGAGCGCGCATTTCTGGAGCAGGTCCATGATGGCCTCAGGAACCCTCTTCAGCCCGAATGCGAACACCGCCGGCCCGTTCATTTCCAGAAACGGCATCCCTTCGGCGGGTGAGCGGGGATTACGAAATCCCCCGGACCGCACGATGAGGTTCTCCGCGCCCGAGCCGTCGGTGCCGAAGCTGAACGGCCCGATGGACTGCTTCCCCTCGCGCGCACCCGGCTCGGCGGAAATGAGAGTTGCGGCCGCGGCGTCGCTGAATATGCTGCGCACGCTCCTGTCCTCCGGCCGCAGGAGCTTGGTGTAGGTATCCGCGGTGATGAGAAGGACCGCTTCCGCGCTCCCGGATTCGATGAGCCCCTTCGCGAGCGCCAGGCCATAGATGAAGCCCGAGCAGCCGAGGTTCATGTCGAAGCTTCCGGTTCGGGTCGGGATTCCAAGGCGATCCTGCAGGATGCACGCGGAAGTCGGCAGGTAGTAGTCGGGGCTCTGCGTGCAGAGGATCACGAAGTCGACCTGCGCGCGCTTCACCTTGCCTTTGGCGAACATTTTCTCCGCCGCCTTGACCGCCATGTCGACGGACGTCTCTTCCGGGGCCGCAATGTGACGGCATGCAATTCCCGTCTTGGCGAGTATTTTGTCAGCGCTCCACTCGGGAAAATCCCTTGAGAGATCCTCGTTCGTGAGCACCTTTTCGGGCAGGTAATATTCGATGGCCGAGATGCATGCGCGGTTCATCCGATTGCCGCCGCCCTTACGGCCTCACTCGTGGGCGGCCGGGGCGACCGGGTCCGGGACCACAAGACGGACAAGATCATTCACGGTCCGTGCCCGGGAGAGCAGCAGGCTGTCGAGCACCACACTCGTTTTCTTCTCCACCAGCGCGATATACGCAAGAATGGCAAGCGAGTCCCACTCGGGCAGATCGTCAAGAAGCTCGCCGCCCGTGAGAGCCCCTTTGGGTTTCTCGAGGACTTTCTCCAGCTCGTATAAAACTTCCTGCCGAGTCATCGTTATTTCCCCCACCAAGTGTCAATGCAAATATGATGCCAGCAATCGCTTCTGTCCGCCACGGATAATTGTCTGAAGAGAAAGCAATTAGAAAACCTCCTGTGCGGAGAGAATCCAGTCTGCTCTTTTGTCTGTATTCGTGCACGAAATCATATCAAATTCATTCAACAGCAGGAAGGCGCTCGAATGACCCGAGTGACTCTGGTCACACAACCAGTTCATGCTATGATCGGCGGGGGAGAAGCGTCCGATGAAGAAGATCATACGCCTGCTGATCGTGGACGACCATACGATCGTCCGCAAGGGAATCAAGGTGCTCGTCGCAACTGAAAAGGACATGCAAGTGATCGGAGAGGCCGAGAACGGGGCGGAAGCGGTGGAAAAGGCGGCCTCTCTCAAGCCGGACGTCATCCTCATGGATCTCGTCATGCCCGGCATGGACGGCATAGAGGCCACGGGCAGGATCACCGCGCAGCAGCCCGAGGCCAGGATTCTCGTGCTCACCAGCTTTGCCGCTGATGACAAGGTCTTCCCCGCGGTGAAGGCGGGCGCGCTCGGATACCTGTTGAAGGATTCCAGCCCCGCGCAGCTTCTGGAAGCCATCCGGCAGGTCCATCGCGGGGAGCCCTCACTCGAGCCCGCCATTGCCCGCAAAGTCCTGCAGGAGCTGTCCAACCCCGGCCAGGGCAAGCCGACCGCGGAGCCTCTCACGCAGCGGGAGCTGGAAGTGCTTCGCCTGATCTCCCAGGGCCTCAGCAACAAGGAGATCGCGGCGAAGATCTTCGTGGCGGAGTGGACCGTGCGCACCCATGTGAGCAATATCCTGAGCAAGCTCCACCTCGCCAGCAGGACCCAGGCGGCCCTCTACGCGCTCCGGTCAGGGCTCGCCTCGCTGGATGATGTTCCCGCACGCCGCCCATAGAGGCGCCCTCAAAAATCACTCTTTTTGGCGATGCTCCCGGGCGGCGATTCGGCCTTATAGTTGCCAGAAATCGCGGCAGCCTCGAGGCGCCGGCCCAGGAGAGCCAAAGGGTGAGGATTATCATCGCAGACGATCAGAAACACGCCCGCAGCGGCCTGAAGGCCCTGTTGTCGGCTTCACTGCCTGGATCGGAGATCTGGGAGGCGGCGACCGGCCTGGAGGCGGAGCGCCTGGCAGAGGAAGTCCGTCCGCAGCTCATCCTGATGGACATCCGCATGCCGGAGCTGGACGGCCTTTCCGCGACACGGCGCATCAAGTCACGGCAGCCGGAGATCAAGATTCTCGTCCTGTCCCTGCACGACTGCGGGGAAGAAGCCAGGACATCCGGTGCCGACGCATTCGTGAGCAAGGAAGAAAGCCCTGAGCAGCTCCTCGCAGCAGTGATGGCGCTTGTGACGGCCCCGGGGCCGGGTGATTCCGGATCCTGAATTGACAACGCGGACTTGCGCGTCTTTCCGCCCGGCTTTAGGATCGAAGGACAATGCGGAAGCTCGGAAGCAGTGACCCCCGGACGCGCATGGAGTCAGACCTCCAGGCGTGGAGGAGCAGGGCCCTCTACCTGGTCCTTATGGTCATTCTCGGCACAGGATTGCTGGCCTATGCTTCCACCATCGTCGGCGCGGTTCTCCGCGGACACGCCACACCCCTTCTGTGGATCTATGCGGGAGTGTACGTCGCATTCGCCCTGCTCGCCTTCCTTCCCCGGTTGAACGTCACGCTGCGCGCATCGGCGGTCTTCTTCGTGGCTTACGCAAACGCGGCGGCGAGCCTCGCCCGCCTGGGGCTGGCGGGCAGCGGACGGCTCTACCTCATCATCCTCCCCGCGGCGGCGGTCATTCTCATCAGCGGGCGCGCCGGCTGGCTGTGTCTCGCCGTCAGCCTCGGCATGTACGCGGGATTCGCCTCGCTGGCTGCCGGGGGGATTCTCGCGAATTGGCTTGCGGAGAAGGAAAATCCCCTGAGCGCGGGCTTCTGGATCGAGGCGGGGGCGGCGCTCGCGGTCTTTCTGATCACCCTGACGGTGCTCGTGGAGCGCTTCTACACGAAGCACCTCCGCACGCTGGCAGCGAGCAATCGCATCGCCACCGAGCTCGAACATGCCTATGAGGCGCTGGATCAGAGAATGCAGGCGCGCACGCGCGAGCTGGAGCTGGTCAACTCGATCGCCGCCGTGGTGAGCGGGCTCGTGAGCCTCAGGGACATCCTCCGCGTATCTCTCGTGAAGACGATGCAGGCGTTCGGGATCGAGGCGGGCGGCGCCTATGCGCGGGAGGAAGAGAGCGGCACCCTGGTCATGCTCGCCCACCGCGGGCTGTCCGAGGAGTTCGTCCGCCGGATGAAGCGTCTTCCCCTGGAGACGGCGATGGCGGGAAAACAGATCAGCCTCGATCAGCCGGTTTTCTTTTCGGTTGACGAGTATCCGGAAGGGCAGCTCAAGCAGTTCATCATTGCGGAAGGGCTCAAGCGGATGATCGGCGTGCCGCTTGCGGCCAAAGGCAAGGTGGTCGGCGGGCTGGTGCTCAATTCCCGCTGGGACCGGGTGCTGACGCAGGAAGAAGGTTCCCTCCTTATCGCCATAGGACGGCAGATCGGGCTTGCGATCGAGAACGCGCGGCTGCTGGAGAGGGAAAAGATCGGGCGGGCCGACGCGGACAGGCGGCGCGAGGTTGCCGAAGGCCTGAGGGAGATGCTCTCCGTTCTCAACTCCAATCGGCCGCTCCAGGAGACCTTGAATTTCATCGTGAGCCAGGCGTGCCGGCTCATAGGAAGCGATGCAGCTTCGCTCCTGCAGACCGAGCCCCTCGGGGGAGTGCTCCGGATTCGGGCCTCGTGCGGACTGGATCCCGAATACGTGGCGCAGGTGCAGTTCTCTCCCGGCAGGGGCGGCGCGGGCAGGGCGCTGGCGGCCCAGGAGCCGGTCACTGTCCCGGATGCCGGCGCGTTCGTGGAGTCGCAGAAGCGAGAGATGAGCGCCGAGTATGCGGAAGAAGTGGCCGGGCTGCGGCTCATGGTGAGCCGCGGTTTCAGGGCGCTTCTTTCCGTGCCTCTGATCGTCCAGGGAGAGGGCTATGGGGGAATCACCCTGTACTATCGCCAGCCCAGAAACTTCAGCGATGAAGAGGTCCTCGTGGCCACGAGTCTGGCCTCCCAGGCCGCGCTGGCAATTCAAAACGCCCGGCTGCGCGGCCAGGCGGAGCAGGCGGCGGTCTTCGCCGAGCGAAACCGCCTGGCCCGGGAGCTTCACGATTCGGTGACGCAGTCGCTGTACAGCGTCACCCTCTACGCCGAGGCGGCCGCGCGTCATCTCCAGGGCAACCAGACGGCCGAGGCCGCCGAGCACCTGCGGGAGCTGGGCGGCACGGCGCGCGAGGCCCTGCGGGAGATGCGCCTGCTGATTTTCGAGCTCGCTCCCCCGGCCCTGGAGAAGGGCAGTCTCGTCGACGCCCTCCAGATTCGACTGGACGCCGTTGAGTCCCGCGGCGGCATGTCCGTGAGCTACAACGTGGAGGGCACGGAGCGGCTGGACCCGCGAGTCCGCCAGGAGCTGTATCAGATCGCGCAGGAGGCGCTGAACAACACCTTGAAACACTCGCGGGCCCACGCGGTGCGGATTCTCCTGCGATTCGGGGAGGAAGAGGCGCGCCTGGAGATCAGTGATGACGGCGTGGGTTTCGAATTCGACCAGGCGCAGAGCAGCGGGGGAATCGGAATGCGCAGCATGAGGGAACGGGTGGAGAGGATTGGGGGCGGCCTGACCGTGGACTCCGCCCCGGGCCGGGGCACGTGTGTTTCCGTGGTGGCGCCCATTGCCCGCCAGGACCCGTAGGCAGGGACGCCGAGGGGGCGCCTCCCGTACGTACGGGAGGCGCCCCCTCTACCGATTCATGAGGGCAAGACCCTGCCGGCGGAGCGCGGACAATCTCTTGCGTACGCCGGAGCTCGACAGCCCCACCCGCTGTGCGGTCTCCCTGAGCGTCCCCGCCTCCAGGTAGTAGGTCTCGGCCGTCCGCCGGGTGCTCTCCTTTGCTCCGCTGAAGATCTGTTCGAGCAGACAGGCGTCCAGGATCCGCTCCTCGTGGCTCTCCTCACCCACCATCTCCAGGAATGGCTCGCCCCGGAGAGTCGGCCTGCGCCGCTTTGTGCGCATGAGGTTCAGGCAGACGTTCGTGGCGATGCGGTACAGCAGGCTGGAAGGGTAGCGGGCATGCAGCGTGGTCCTGTGAGTGAGGACGCGCACGAACGTTTCCTGCATCGCATCCGCCGCTTCCTCCTCGTTTCCCAGGATGTGCCTGCACCGCCGCATCACCATCGGCCCGTACCGGCGGTACAGGGCTTCTATGTCACCATTGATCATTTTTTTCTCCTCGTCAGGCCTGAGAGTAGGAAAAAATCGACCCGCGCGGCATCACCAAAATGTGGGATTCATGCTCGCGAAAAGGGGGTGTACGCGTATCCGCGTATTAGAGGCGCGCGTCTCCCAGGAGCTCTTCGATGCGGTTGAACACGGTGTGATCCAGGTCGTCCTGCACGACCACGGACATCACATCATAGAGCTTGCGAAGCTGCTTCACGATCTGTTCCAGCCTCTCGTCGTTCCGCACGAGGAGGTACATCGCGCTGTCTTCCCCGCCGCCCACGGGGGCGCAGAGGATTCCCTCCAGATTGAAGCCGCGGCGGGAGAAGAGACCGGTGATATGGGACATCGCTCCCGGGTGATTCCTCACCTTCAGCTTCACGATGGTATTCGGCAGATTATTCATGCGTTCCTCTCCTGGGCCCAGATGGCCTCCACGTTGCCCTTGCCGGGAGGGACCATCGGATAGACATTTTCCGTTTCCGGAACGGCGATGTCGAGAAGCACGGGTCCCCTTGCGGAGAGAGCGCGGGCAAGGGCGCCCTCGTCACGGTCGAGCGCGAGCGTGCACGCGCGGACGCCGAAGCCGCGGGCGATTGCCGCGAAGTCGGGCCGGGCGTCGAATCGCGAGGCGACATAGCGCCTGCCGTAGAACAGCTCCTGCTGCTGGCGGACAAGGCCGAGATGGCCGTTGTTCAAGACGCAGATCCGGACATCGAATCCGTTTTCCGCGATGGTCGCCAGCTCCTGGATATTCATGAGCATCGAGCCGTCTCCCGTAAGGACCAGGACGGCCGTGCCGGGATTGGCAATGGCCGCACCCATGGCCGCAGGAACCGCGAACCCCATGGTGCCCAGCCCTCCGGACGTGAGGAAGCTCCTCGACCTCCGCACCGGCCACGATTGCGCCGCCCACATCTGGTGCTGGCCGACGTCGGCGGTGACGATGCAGTCCGGGGGGGCCGCGGCGGCGAGGCTGCCGATCAGGCGTACCGGATGCGAGGCGTCCTCCGGAAGCGGGAGGGAGTGCGTGGCGCGCAGCGCCTCGATCTCCGCCTTCCACTCCCGGCGCTCGGCCCGTGCCACCAGCCTGTTCAACCGCTTGAGACCCTGGCGCAGATCGCACTCGCAGGAGATGTCCGGGCGGCGAATCTTGCCGAACTCCGCCTCGTCGATGTCCATGTGAATCACCCGCGCATGGGGGGCGAAGGACGCCACCGACCCCGTCGCGCGATCATCGAAACGCACCCCGAGCGCGATGAGGAGGTCCGTGCGGTCGACCGCGAAGTTCGTGGCCCTGCTCCCATGCATGCCGAGCATGCCGAGACCGAGCGGATTCTCCGGTTCCATCACGCCGAGACCCATGAGGGTGGTAACCACAGGGATGCCGCACCCGGCCGAAAGCGCGCGCACCTCCGCTTCCGCCCCGGAAGCCACCACACCGCCGCCCACGTACAGGAGCGGGCGCTCCGCCGCCGCTATCATGCGCGCCATGTGGGCGAGGGCCGCACCGTCGGGCTCCGGCGCGGGATCGGGGACGCCGGGGGCCGGCAGCGCATCCAGCTCGATGGCTGCCTGCTGGACGTCCTTTGGCAGGTCGATCAGGACCGGCCCCTGGCGTCCGGAAAGCGCCAGACGGAATGCTTCCGGGACTATTTCAAGAAGTTCCGCGACGCTTCGGACGAGGAAGTTGTGCTTGGTGATCGGAATGCTCATTCCGTAAGTATCCACTTCCTGGAATGCATCCGTCCCGATCAGAGCCGAGGCAACCTGACCGGTGACCGCGACGACCGGTATGGAATCCAGTTTCGCGTCCGCGATGGCGGTGAGCAGGTTGACCGCGCCCGGTCCCGACGTGGCAAAGCACACGGCAGCTTTGCCCGTGGAGCGCGCGATCCCCTGCGCCATGAAGCCGCCTGCCTGCTCATGGCGGACCAGCACGTGGCGGAGATCGCTCTGCCCGAGTGCGTCATAGAGCGGAAGATTCGCGCCGCCGGGGATGCCGGCAACGGATTCGATACCCTGTCTTTTCAGGAGCTCGATCAGGAGCGATGCGCCATTGAGCTGCATGGGGCCTCCTTTGCCCGAAAAAAAAGCCCCGCTCGGTGTTCACCGAGAGGGGCCTATCTGATTCGATTGATAAGCCTACGGTGCACACGCGGACGTACTCCCGAGCAGTACGACCACTACGAGGACGAGCGCGACCTGTGTGTGCCGAAGGCTGATCTGCTTCATGATCCTATGAAAAAATAGCCGCTGTACGTACGCGTGTCAAGCCGGCGCAGACTGCTGGCGCCGGGCCCTAGCGATGTGTCACGCGGGCGTGTCTCGCCACCTTGAAATGCGCGTGAGAATCGCTTCATCCCCTAATGCGAGGCAGACCTCTTTCAGCGCGGCAGCGGCGCCCCGCCACTCAAGATCCTCGAGCTCGTGCGCAATGGGGACGTCGGTTCGGAGAGTCGCCAGCCGTCGGTAGAGCAGGGCCTCCTGACGGCGGGTGCGCAGACTCTCTATCAGCTTCAAGGCTCGGGTGGGAGGAATTCCAAGCTGGGCGGGGTCTTCTGGAATCGACTCGAGATGATCGAATCGAGACAGGACGACGGATGCTGACTTGCCTCCCCACAGCGGAATGCCGGGATATCCGTCGGCGGCGTCCCCCACCAACGCAAGCCAATCGGGGATGGACTGCGGCCGGACACCGAACTTCGTGATGACGCCCTGCTCATCCAGAACGATGTCGCGGCGGCGGTCCCAGCACACCACCTTCACTCCGGAAACCGACTGGGCCAGGTCTTTATCCGGGGAACAGATCACGATCTGCTCGACACCGGGCCGGTCCTTGAATCGTGACGCGCCGGCAGCCAGAGCATCATCGGCCTCGAACTCCACCATTGGCCAGACCACGATCCCGAACGCGGCAACGGCATTCTCGGCCAGCGGAAACTGGGCCAAAAGAGCAGGCTCGACGCCCTCGCCAGTCTTGTATCCGGGGTAGAGTTGGTTGCGGAAAGACTCTATGACGTGGTCGAAGGCGCACGCCACGTGTGTGACGCCGGGCGTCGAAACGAGCGAGAGAAGACTCTTCAGGAGGCCGACCGTTGCGCCGACCTCCCGCCCGTCAGGAGCCTTGCGGGCAGGAGCGCCGAAGTGGCTTCGAAAAAGCTCGTATGTGCCGTCCACAAGGTGGATCTTCATCTCAATTCCTTATCCTGTTCAGCCCAAGGGCACGAAGCATCAAGCGGGAAAGCGGCTTCTCGGGCTTCCTGCGGCTCAGGTCGATGTGCAGTCCCCACTTCTTGGCGATATCGAGTCGCCAGGTCTCCACGAACTCGATCAGTGTCCCGTCCGGGTCCTCGACGTAGGCGAACCGGCCCGCCGCGCCGCCCATGGAGAAGGAGCCGCCGCTGTCCACGGTGAACGGGAAGCCTGCGGCTTCGCAGCGATTCTTCAGCGCGTCCATTCTGCGCACGTCGAAGCAGAGGTGGATGAATCCGGGGTCCCCCCAGAATCGGTCCGCAAATATCCGGCGCGGCGCGCGATCGAGGGCCTGCACGAGCTCGAGCCGGCTGGAGCCAAGGAGAGGGCTGAAGGCGCCGCGCGGCGGGGCGCTGTGCTCCAGAAGCACGCGCCGCACATGCGACGAGCCGCCCAGATCCACGAGGTCCTCGAATCTTCCTTCCTTGTCATAGACGATGCGATCGTACCCGAGTATCCCCTGGTAGAATGGAAGCGCCCGCTCGACACGAGTGACTCCGATCATGCAGCCGCTGACGCCGCCCGTGGGTGAATGTCCGGCGGTCAGCCAGTCCCGGCCGCGCACAACCTGGAAAGCCAGGCCCTGGGGATCACGCAGGTAAAAAGTCGGCTCGCCGGATGGATCCGAACGGGCCGGTCCAAGGTCTGGAACGCCGGCAGCTTCCATGCGCGTCCGCGCATTCTGCGGGTCCCGCGCCTTGATCCGAACGCAGCAAATTCCGATGTCGCCAGGCTGGACGACGAAGCCCGGCGCCCGGGGTGTCCGTTTCGTGTACTGCCAGATTTCCAGGCCTGCGCCTCCCTGGATGTTGACCGCAAGCAGCGCCCGTCTCTCCTGGGGGACCCCTCCCGTGTAGGGAAGCATCAACGCGGCCTCGCCCTTCTCTTCGAATATGCGGACATCGATGCCCAGCACGCGGCCGCACCAGCCCACTTCCCGCGCGAAATCCTGCACGCCCACTCCGACCTGCTGGATCCCGCAGATGAGGAATTCCTGCATGCCGCAATTCGTACCATGACCGCCGGGACACCGTCAATTGAACGCGCGGTACGGATGGAGTATGGTATGCCCATGGTGCGAGACCCGATACGGCTCACGTCCCTCTGCTCCGCCGGTGGCTGCGCCGCGAAAATGGGCCCCGAAGCCCTGGCGCAGGTTCTGCGGCCTCTCGCTGCTCTCTTCCCCGCAGGGAGCCGGCCCGAGCTCCTTGTAGGACTCGAGGCAGGGGACGATGCGGCAGTGTACAGTCTTGATGACTCTCGCGCGCTCGTTTTCACCGCGGACTTCTTCACGCCGGTGGTTGACGCCCCCTACGATTTTGGCGCGGTTGCCGCGGCGAATGCCCTGAGCGATGTTTACGCAATGGGAGGGGAACCGACCATTGTCCTGAACATCGCGGGCTTCCCTTCTACCCTGCCCCCCGACGTGATCGGTGAGATACTTCGCGGCGGGGCGGAGAAGGCGTGGGAGGCGGGTTGCGTGCTTGTCGGCGGCCATACGATCTGCTCGCAGGAGCCCATCTATGGCCTCGCCGTGATCGGGTTCGTCGATCCTCATCGTATGTTCGTCAAGACGGGCGTCCGGGCCGGCGACTCGCTCATTCTTACCAAACCCCTGGGCATGGGTGTCATCACAACGGCCCTCAAGCGGGGTATCGCCCCCGCGGCCGTGCTCGCCCGCGCCGTCACGTCGATGACGAGCCTCAACCGGGACGCGTCCCGGATCCTCGCCCTGCACGGAGTGGCGGCGTGCACGGACGTGACGGGGTTTTCGATTCTTGGCCATGGCCTTGAACTGGCCCGAAAGAGCGCGATCGGCCTGCGCTTCCACGCGGCGCGCATGCCGTTCATGGACGGGGCATCGGCCGCAGGCGAAGCGGGGGCTTTCCCCGGGGGCACGAAGAACAACCGCGCCGCCTACGAAGCCTCTGTCCGATTCAGTCCCGAAATCGCTGAGCTCACCAGAAAGCTTCTCTTCAGCCCTGAAACTTCCGGAGGCCTTCTTGCCGCGGTCCCGGGAAGCGAAGCCGGGCGCTGTATTGCCGCGCTGAAGGATGCGGGGATCGGCGCTTTTGCCATCGGAGAAGCGGATTCGGCACTCCCCGCGGGCACGATTGATGTAAAATAGGCCCCGTCTGCAGTGTCCCTCATCCCCGTGACGAGCGGACATAGCGGAATATCGAATAGAGGATCATCGCGACGACTGTGAAGACATACGGCAAGGCCAGGATGAACTCCACCGGCACCCTGATTGAGCCCTGGGCGTAGTTGGAAATGCTCTCCGCCATGCCGAACACGAACGAGGCGACAAAGATTCCCCACGGCGTCTTGTTGCCGAGGTAGATCGCCACCAGGGCGATCCATCCTCGTCCTGAGGATATCTCGGGTACGAAGGCGGCCAGCTCAACGCTGAGCATCGCGCCCGCCAGGCCGCACGTCAGGCCGGAGATCAGGATGCCGGCGAGCTGGTATCGCCGGGGGTTGAGCCCGAGAGAGACGATTGTTTTTGCGTTCAACCCTGTGCCACGCAGGCGCAGCCCGAACGGCGTCCGATAGATGACAAGAGCGGAGAGCAGGACGATGGCCCAGGTGACATAGATGATGACGTTGTGTCCGAACAGAATGTCGCCTACCACCGGGATTCTCTGGAGAAGAGGGGGAACGACGAGCGCGGGCAGCTTCGGAATTCCGGGGAACTGGATGACCCCTTTGGTCTTGAAAAGATGGTAAGCGAGCACGATGGTGAAGCCGGACGCGAACAAGTTCGTCGCAAGTCCGGTGATGAACACGTTTGCGCGCATGTAGAGAGTGATGGCCCCGAACATATACGCGAGCGCCATTGCGCACAGGAGTCCAAGGAGAATCCCCAGGAAAAGGTTCCCCGTGGCCGCCGCGAACACGATGCTGAAGAAGGCGCCGGTCAGGATGAGCCCTTCGAGGGCGATATTCAGCATCCCGGCGAGCTCCGTGAAGAGGCCTCCGATCCCCGCGAGCAGGAAGGGCGTCATGATGTCGATCGCATTATGGACGAGAGGAATGGAGAACGGAGAGTTCGTCATGCCCTTCTCCGTTTTCGCGCAAAACCGTAGAGGGCCTGCGCGGTGACGAAATAAAAGATGAAGGACTGCGCGATCGCCGCGATCTCGAATGTGACGTCCGAGTTGAGCATCGCGGCCTTGGCGCCTGCGTCGAGGTAGGCGAACAGAAACGCGGCGGGGATCAGGCCGAGCGGATTGTTCTTCGCGATGAGCGCCACGGCGATCCCGTTCCATCCCATGCCGAAGGAGTATCCTTCGATCGTCGCCCCGTAGGTTCCGAGCACCATCAGCCCTCCCCCCAGCCCGTGCAGGGCTCCGCTCATGATCATGGGAAGCACGAGATACTTGGATACGTTGATGCCGCCGTAGCGGGAAAACTCACGATTGAGACCGCACATCCGCATCTCATAACCCGCGCGGCTCTTGTACATGAAGAAGAACACCATCAGGGCCGCCGCCATCGCGAAAAACGCGCTGATATTGAGCTTGGAAGGCGGAAAGATCCTTGCAAGCCCGTACTGCGGTCCGACGGCCAGCGTGGCAAGGAGATTGTTCTTCGGATCGCCGAGGGGGCCCGTGATGAAGTAGTTCGCCGCGAGGACCACCGCGGAGGACAGGAGGAACGAGGAAATCATCTCATCCGTGTTCCACTTCATCCGGAAAAACCCCGACACGCCGGCGATCGCCCCGGAAAGCACCGCAGCCCCCGCGAGGGCGGAGAGCCCGCCCAGGAAGCCGTTGGCCGCGGGCATGGCGAGGCACACGGCGGTTGCGGCCAGGCCCCCGGCGTAGATCTGTCCCTCCCCCCCGAGGTTGAAGACGGACGCCTTGAACGCAATCGAGATTCCCAGCCCGGTGAAGACGAGGGGAACGGCGACATTCAGCATGTTGCCCAGGTAGTACCTGTTCGTGAACGCGCCGACGAAAAAGAAGTAGATCGTCCTGAGCGGCGTTCTGCTCAGGATGAAGATGAGCCCGATCACCAGACAGAATGACAGCAGGAGGGTGAGCGTGAGACCGGTGAGACCGGTAAGCACCTCGCCGAACTTCCTCCTTTCATTCACGCGGGTTCGTCCTTCTTCTGCGTCCTCGGGGGCGCAAAATCGTCCCGCAGTCCCAGCATGTACTCCCCGATGCGCTCCTTGGAAAGGCCCTTGACGTTCGAAAGAAACGCCACCACCCGTCCCCTGTACATTACCGCGATTGCGTCGGCGATCCCGAGAAGCTCGTCGAGGTTGGAGGAGATGAAGAGGATCCCCGCCCCCGCTTTGCGCATCTCCAGTATCTTCTCGTAGACGAACTGGCTGCTGGCCACGTCGAGCCCCCACGTGGGCTCGGCGACGATGACGAGGTTGGAGGCCGTGGCGAGCTCGCGCGCAAGGATCACCTTCTGGATGTTGCCCCCCGAAAGCGTGCCGACGGGAACCCGAGGGCCGCCGTCGATCGAGAAGCTCTTCGTGAGGCGTTCCGCGAATTGCTTTATTTTTCCCCCTTTGAGAAAGCCCGCCCGCAGGAAGCGGTGATGGCTGGTCACGATCATGTTCTCCGTCACCGTGGACTGCAGGCTCGCGCCGCGTCGCAATCTGTCCGCCGGCACGTACGCAAGACCCCGCTCGCGAAGCGTGGCGGGAGCAAGGCCGGCAATGTCCTCGCCGTTGTGCAGGATCCTTCCACTTGTGATCCTGCGCAGGCCGGCCACGACGTCCTCCAACTCGCCGAGCCCGTTTCCGCTGACGCCCGCCACCCCGACGATCTCGCAGGAGCGGACCGTGAGGTTGACTGCGTCCAATAGCGCACGGTCCCGCCCGCGCTGCTTCAGCGTGACATTCACCAGCTCGAGCACCGCGCTTCCACACGCGTTTTTCGCCCTCTCGATCTGGAAAAGCACGCTTCTGCCCACCATGAGGCGGGCCAGCTCTGCCTTGTCCACCTCCGCTGTCCGGCGGACGGCAATGACTTTGCCCTTGCGCATCACCGTGACGCGGTCCGAGATTTCCATCACTTCCTGCAGCTTGTGGGTGATGATAATGCAGGTTTTGCCGTCCTTCTGAAGACTGCGAAGGGTTTCGAACAGCTTGTGGATCTCCTGCTCGGTCAGCACCGAGGTGGGCTCGTCGAGGATGAGGAGATCCACGTTGCGATAGAGCATCTTGACGATCTCCACCTGCTGCATCTGGCCGACGGTAAGTGTCAGCACCCTCGCCCGCGGATCGATGTTGAATCCATGACTGGCAATCACCTCGCTGATGCGCTGGACGGCGGCGTTTCTGTCCATGAAGAGCACGTTCTTTCGGGGCTCGATGCCGAGCACGACGTTCTCCGCAACCGAGAACTCCGGGATGAGCTTGAAGTGCTGGTGGACCATGCCGATGCCGAGACGATTCGCATCCAGCGGGCCGTGGATCGTCACGTTTTTGCCCGAGAGCATGATCGAGCCGGCATCGAGCTGCTCCAGGCCGTAGAGAATCTTCATGAGAGTCGTCTTGCCCGCTCCGTTCTCACCCACGATCGCATGGATCTCGTTCTTCTCCAGAGAGAAATCGATCCCATCGTTGGCACGCAGGTGATTGGGGTAAAGTTTCGTGATGCCCTTCATCTCAAGATATGGCATGGATCCTCTGTCGGCACGGGACGCGGCCCGATTCGGCCACTCTACATCTGGGGAACCGCAAGCGTCATGGCTCCGCTGCGGAATTTCTTCAGGAGGTCCGCCATTCGCGCGCGCACGTCCGCGGGTACGTTCTTCGTGTACAGCGGGTCGTTGTCTGCGAAATCCACGAACCCCGACTTGGCGTCAACGACGTCGGCCTTCCCGAATACAAGGGTTCCCTGTACGGCCTTCTTCAGTGTCTCGTACACGGCGCGGTTCTGGTCCAGCGTCGCGCACCCTACGATCGTCCCCGGGGCAATCGCGTACGCATTGCTGTCGAAGTACACGACATAGCGCCCGCGCTCCTGCGCCGCCTTGATGACGCCCTGCCCCGCCCCACCGGCGATCGGAAGAATGACGTCCACCCCGGCGTCCATCATGCTGTTCGCGAGGTCGGCTCCCTTGGTGGCGTCGTACCAGTTGCCGATCACCCGATAGTCCAGCGTTATTCGCGGGTCTATCGCCGTGAACCCCCGTGTATAGCCGGGGATGATTTCCTTGGTGAGCGCGGGGTATTCCTGCGCGACTATGGCGCCCACCTTGAGCTCCGAAGTCGCACCCTTCATCCTGCTTTTGGTCACCAGCCCTGCGAGATAGCCGGCGAAGTAGCCCTGTTCCACCTGGTTGTACATCAAGGTGTAAATCTGGGGGTTGCCGGCCAGGTAGCTGTCCATCACGATGAACTTCTGCTTCGGGAAGCTCTTCGCCACATCGGCACAGATAAAGGGCATCGACATATTGGAAGTAAGGATGTATGCGTATTCGTTTGTTGCGGCAAGGGAAGTCATCTTTTCCGGCCAATCCGCCTGATTGAATCCGGCTTCCACGACCTTGAGGGTCATGGGGGGGAACTCCTCCGCGGCCTTCTGCGCGCCCGTCACCAGCTGCTCATACAGGGGGCTGCCCGCCGCGACGCCCGGTACAAAGATGGCGACATTGACGGGCCCCGCCGCGAAAAGCGGCGAACCCAGCATGAGGGCGAAGACCGTGACCGTCATGCACACGAATCTGTTCTTCACATCGACCTCCTCTTCAAAAGGAGGATAGCCTTAACGATTGCGGTAAGGGAAGCAGGTTTCCACGGTCCGCCCTCGTCATGAAAGCACGATCACGGAGACCGAATGCGGCGCGATAGTCAGACAAGTCTGGTCGCTCTCCCTCAGGGAGTAGGAATCCCGGCCCGGGGCGACCGTGTCGGGTGTGTCCGTGTCGTTGTACGAGTCCTTTGACGGCGCGCCAAGGGTGTGCACGGCCGCCTTCGTGTATCGACGGATATCGGTGCCGCTGATCGTCAGGCTGACCGCTTTTTCCGGATGCCTGTTCACCACCGCGATGCGCAAGGCATCTTCGCCGGCGGTCCGTGTGGCCACCGCATCGATGGCGGGGACGAAAACCTCCCCGTCAGGCCGGGTCACGGAGAACTCGGCACTTCGCCTGAGCCAGGAATCCAGGACCACGTCCCCCATGTGCCGGGTGAAAAGCTGGAACACGAAATACGTGGAGCGAAGGACGATCCCCCCCTCGTGCGTAAATATGGCTCCGCGCGCGTTCACCAGCGGGGCAAAATTCGCCATCCCGACCGTGCGGCAGTGCCTCAGGCACTCGTTCAGGAAACAGGCGGTGAAGACGGCGTCCGCCATTGTATAGCTGGAGTTCAGGTCATTCTTGTCCCGGGGGGAGAGGTACTCCTCGGTCGATGACCAGCGGTTCGGATGATGCCACCCGCGCAGGTTCCATTCGTCGAATGCGATCCTTATCCTCCCGAGCAGACCGAGCGCGCCCAGAATGTGCTCCGTCGTGGTGATCTTCTCTGCGATCGTTGTCGTGAAGGCCATGCACGTTTCATACGAGCTGAGATCGTTGCGCTCCCACAGGGGATCCCAGTAGCCATGAATGGATATCCAGTCCAGGACCTTGCCGGCCTCCCGCAGAAGCCGGAGGTTCCAGTCGAGCTCGGCCACGCTTGCCGCCATGAGTTGGATCGAGGGATCCACGGCCTTCATCATCTTCCCGGATTCCTTGACGAACCGGGCCCATTCTTCCGCCGTTTTTGCCCCGATTTCCCAATCCCCGTAGTTCTCGTTGCCGATGCTCCAGTACCTGACGTGGTGAGGCGCCGCGGATCCATTGTCCTTCCGCAGGCGCGCCCATTTGCCCTGGTCAGCCAGGTTGCAGTATTCGACCCAGTTGCTCATCTCTTCGGGCGTTCCTGATCCGGCGTTCGTGCATATGTAGGGTTCCGCCCCGACCTTTCGGCAGAAGCCGATGAACTCATCCGTGCCGAACGCGTTGCTTTCTTCGACCCTCCACGCCTTGTCGAAGCGCGGGGAACGGGTGGGACCTATGCCGTCCTCCCAGTGGTATGCGGAGACAAAACAGCCGCCGGGCCATCTGATGATGGGCGGCCGCAGGGCCCGCACCGCTTCGCACACGTCGCGTCGAAGACCCGCCGCGTCGGACAGGGGAGACTCGGGGTCGTAGATGCCGCCATAGACCTGTCGATGAAAGTGCTCGATGAAGTGCCCGTATATCATCGGGTCTCTCTGTCCGAGGGCACGTTCAGAATTGATCGCCAGCTCCGCTTCCATGATCAGGGTGAGTATATCAGAACCCGCGAAGGTCGGTGCTGGTCCGGGGCGGCAGCCCCGACCGGGGGGCCCGGCGGAGCACGACGTACTCGATGCCGCTTTTCCTGCAGAACTCTCTCTTCTCCGGCCTGTCCCCGTCTTCATTCACCACGTAGAGATCCGGCCTGATGGTCCTGATCTCGGGCTCCGCGTCCAGCCAGCCCTTCCCTGTCGCGATGAGCGCCTGCGCCACGAAACGGACCGAGGATGCCTGGTAGCGTCGTTCATCCTGGGAAAAAAAGGGGTGGCCTTCGCCTTTCAGAAGACGAAGATTCGCATCATTGCCGACCACGACGTAAAGCGCGCCGAGGCCCGACGCTTCCTCGAAAAACCGCACGTGCCCGGAGTGGAACCAGTCAAAGCAGCCGGTCACGAACGCCGTGCGGACGGACGCGCCACTCTCCACGGCAGGGGCGTTCGCGACAGGGAACCCGGCGAGGTCTTTTGACGCGATGACGTGGTAGTCCATTCCGCGGGACTTCGCTTCCTTTCTCCTGCGCGGGGAATCCCGCTCCTCGCTCGTCACCCACAGGTCGGCCCGGGCAAACTCGCTCTCGGGCAGGGCGTCCGGATCGATCGATTCACCCGTCACGGACGCCGACAGGACATAGCGGAGGGACTGCACGAGATAGAGGCGTTCCGCCTCCGGGAACCGAGGGCTGCTTCCGGTCATCCGGCGCACCGCGGCATCGGACCATAGGAGCGCATGAACCGCGCCGAGCCGCGATGCCTCTTGCAGCAGGCGCATGCTGCGCGATCTCAAGTCGTCGAAGCTGTCGTAGACCAGAACACGCGGCATGCTCAGGAATCCCTCCCGGTGCGTACCTGGACGGAGAACGAGCCCGGAACCGGTTCCTCGGAGACGACATAGAGATACCCGCCGCCGCAGCCCGAGTACATGGCGCCTGCGCTCCGTGCCTGGTAGAAGCTCAGGATGCCTGCCAGGTCGACGGTGATGCAGGGATGGCGCACGGTCTGGGGAAGGATGACCTCCCAGCATCGCATGCATTCGTTCATCGAATGCCCGAGAGCTTGCGTGTCCCGACGCAGGATTGCCTCGAAGCAGTCCCTTCCCGTCCTGCCCAGCCGGGCGACCCACGCAGGATCGAGGTTCTTGACGCCGAGCGGGTTGTACCCGTCGGGCCGGGGCGCCACCGGCACGACGTGAATGACGCGCTCCAGCCATTCCGCCAGGCCGGGATCGTTGTTGGATTCGATGTGCCGGGGGAATATCCCCTCCTCGTGCTTCGCGTCGAAATCGAGCCTGCTCACCCCCGGATAGAGCAGGCCGATCATGTCCTGCGAGCCCGAGGGCTCGGGCCTGCCGCGGTTTTCTTCCGCGTAGAGCTCGCGCACCCGCCGGGCGGGATCTCCGTCCGGCATGGCTCCGTTCCACATCCGAATGGCCACGGCACGCGTTCCCCCTGCCATGCCGCAGCGGTCCATCCAGCGGAATGTCGGCTCAACGGCCACCACGACCATGGAGCCGGGCGGCTCGGGATTCAGCCGGGAGACAAAAGGCTGGTCGATCCATCCACCGGCAAACGCCATGCGGTAGGGGATCTTTCCGATAACGGAGGTGATATCGTCGGGCACCTTGGTGCTCCCCCGGCCCGGACGGCTCAGCTCACCGTCCGCGCGCCGGCCTTGCGGTCCCGGTACTGCTGCTTGATCCAGCGGTAGGTCTTCGTGATGCCGTCCTTCAGGGGCGTCGACGGTTCCCATCGCAGGATGCGCTTGATCATCGTATTGTCGCTGTTGCGTCCCGCCACCCCCTTCGGCGCGGCCGTGTCGTATTTCCTGGTGAGGCGAACGCCGCCCACCCCCTCGACGATCGTCACGAGATCATTGATGGACACCAGCTCCGAGGAACCCAGGTTGATCGGCGCGGCGATCAGCTCTTCGCAGTGCATGATCTGATCGATGCCGCGGGTGCAGTCATCGATATACATGAAGCTGCGCGTCTGCGTGCCGTCGCCCCAGATCGTGATTTCGCTGCCGCCGGTGTCCTTTGCCTGGATCACCTTGCGGCAGATGGCGGCCGGTGCCTTTTCCCTTCCCCCGTCCCATGTCCCGCAGGGGCCATAGACATTGTGAAACCTGGCGATGAAGGTCTTCATGCCGCGCTCGGCCCAATACTCTTGGCAGAACATCTCCGACACGAGCTTTTCCCAGCCATAGCCGCGCTCGGCCATCGCGGGATACGCATCAGCTTCCTTGAGCGCGCGCACCTTCGGGTCCTTCTGCAGCTCAGTGTTGTAGGCGCACGCCGAGGAGGAGAAAAAGTAGCGCTCGGCGCCCGCCCGCCATGCGGATTCCAGCATGTGCGTGTTGATCAGGATGCTCCGCAGGCAGTCGACCCGGTTGTGCTCGATGAAGCCCATGCCTCCCATGTCCGCCGCCAGGTTGTAGACCTCGGCAGCGCCTTCAACCGCCCGCCTGCAGTTCTTCTCCTGGCTGAGGTCCAGAGAGAGACACTCCACGCCCGGCACGCGCCGGTACCACTGCGGAAGAGGCTTCTTGTCCACGGCGCGGATCCGCGTGAAGCCCTTCTCCTGGAAATAGCGAGCAAGGGCACCGGCAATGAATCCCCCGGCGCCCGCAATGACCACCAGCTCATCCTTCTTCATTCCTCTCTCCTTCGTCAATAAATGTGCACCGATCGAGGGTATTTCACAATATTGAAAAGCGTATAATATATCACGTTTTGCGCAAATAGGAAGGAAGGGGGATCATGCAGCGCGGAAAGGAAAGCCGCAGGAGAGTGGCCCTCGTCATGGGGCTTACCGATACCTACGAGCACGGCATCGCACGGGGGGTGGTCCGCTACGCGAAGACCCGAGGGGGGTGGGACCTGTACGGCTATGGATGGATGTTCAGACCCTTCGACGCTCTCGAGGTGTGGAACGGCGACGGCATCATAGCCCGGGTCGAGTCCGTGACTGCCGCGGCGCGCCTTGAGCGGCTGGCCGTGCCCGTCGTCGATGTTGCCGGCGCCTTCCCCGCCCCGTCGTTCTGGCCCGTCACCAACGATGACGAAGCCACCGGGCGCCGGGCGGGCGCCTACCTTGCGTCCTGCGGGTTTCCGCGCTTCGCGTACTGCGGCGTGGCGCATACGGGATGGTCGGAGAAGCGGTGTCGGGGTTTTCTTGAAGCCGTGCGCGGCGTGGATCCCGCTCCCTCGGTCTTCGATGAATCGCAGCCCTGGTGGGAGCGCCTCGATTCGAAGGGACGGCTTCGCAGGTGGCTCGCGGGGCTCCGCCGTCCCATCGCCGTATTCGCCTGCAACGACACGGCGGGCCTGAAGCTGGCGGGCCTCTGCAGGGACCTGGGAATTCCGGTCCCCGACTCCGTCGCAATCCTGGGAGTGGATAATGAGGATATCCTCTGCGAGATGACGTACCCGTCGCTGTCGAGCATCGAGCTCGACTGCGAGGCCATCGGCTACCGCGCCGCCGCGCTTCTGGACGAAGTCATTTCGGCCGGCGCGCAAGCGCGCCGGCCCGCACGCTCTGTGGTGGTGCCTCCCCTGGATGTCGTGGAGCGGGAATCGACCCGCGTGTATGCCGGGGATGATCCCCTGGTGCAGGAGGCGATACGGCACATCAGGCTCCACGTGACTGTGCCCATGAGCATCCATGAGCTCCTGGCGGTGATTCCCGCCTCCCGCCGCAGTCTGGAAACGCGATTCAAGAAGGCCACAGGCAGAACCCTCAAGCAGGAGATCGTGCGCGTGCGTCTTGCCCATGCCCGGGCTCTCCTGCGCACCACCCGTCTGACCGTGGCTGACGTGGCTTCCCGGAGCGGCTTCGGCTCGGCGCAGAGATTTCACGAGACCTTCCTCGCGGCCGAAGGGGTCTCCCCGGGCATCTATCGCCGCACCACAAGCCGATAGTGCCGGAAATTCAACACAAAGTGCCGGATCTTCGATTGCGGCCCGGTAACAACCGTGCGTCCATGAATTACGGAAGTCCAGCAGCCCATGCCAGAAGTCATTCTCCAAGTCGAAAAAGTCTCCAAGAGCTTCCCCGGCGTGAAGGCCCTCGATCAGGTCTCGTTTAATCTTTGCAAAGGCGAAGTCCACGCGCTGGTGGGGGAAAACGGGGCCGGCAAGTCGACGCTCATGAAGATCCTCTCCGGCGTCCACGAGGCTGACGAAGGCGTCATTATCTACAAGGGTAGGCCGGTCCGGTTTCAAAGCTCCACGCAGGCCCGGGATGCGGGCATCGGCATCATCTACCAGGAGCTCAATCTCATCCCGCACCTCTCGGTGGCGGCCAACATTTTCATCGGCAGGGAGCCCCTGACCCGGTTCGGGACGCTCAATGAAAAAAAAATGAACGCGGACGCCGTCGCGATTCTCGCGCGGCTCAATCTCCGCATCGATCCGACCATTACGCTCAACCGGCTTCCGATCTCCAAGCAGCAGATGGTCGAGATAGCGAAGTCCCTCTCCTTCGATTCCGAGGTTCTCATCATGGACGAGCCGACCAGCGCGCTCACGGAATCCGAGATCGACGAGCTGTTCGACGTCATCCACACGCTGCGGGACCGCGGCGTGGCGATCATCTACATCTCCCACCGCCTTGAAGAGCTGAAGCACATCGTCGACCGGATCTCCATCTTCCGCGACGGCCGGTACGTGAGCACTGACCCGTATGCCGCCATCAGCATGGAAGAGATCGTAAGCCGGATGGTGGGACGGAAGCTGGAGAACTTGTTTCCGCCCAAGCGCAATGTCCCCACCACGGAAAAGATACTCGAGGTTCGCAACATCACCCGCAAGGGCGTTCTGGAGGACATCTCCTTCGACCTTTTCAAAGGCGAGATCCTCGGTTTCGCGGGCCTGATGGGCGCGGGAAGGTCGGAGCTGGCAAGGGCCATCTTCGGGGCGGACCCCATCGACTCGGGGGAGGTGCGTATTCACGGCCGCAGGCTGTCCCTCCTCTCACCCTCGGACTCCATCAAGGCGGGCATCGCGTACCTCTCGGAAAACCGAAAACTGGACGGCCTGGCGGTGAAAATGCAGCTTGCCGAGAACGTCACCATGGCCAATGTCCGGGAGGTCTCCCGCTCCTTCGGCGTCATCTCTCGCGCACAGGAGATGGAAGCCTGCAGGAAATACGTGGACGACCTGAACATCAGGACTCCGAGGCTCACCCAGGTGGTGAACAACCTCTCCGGCGGAAATCAGCAGAAGGTGGTCGTGGCCAAGTGGCTGTTCTGCGACTCGAAGGTGCTCATATTCGACGAGCCCACGCGCGGCATCGATGTGGGAACCAAGTACGCGATCTACGAGCTCATCGAGCGGCTTGCCCGCGAGGGGGTCGGCATCATCATGATCTCCTCGGAGCTTTCCGAAATCCTCGGGATGACCGACCGTGTCATTGTACTGCACGAGGGAAGGCTTGAAGCCACGCTTATCACCCGGAACACCACGCAGGAGGAGATCCTGAACTACGCCGCCGGACTCGGGGCCTCAGCCATCAGAGAATCGGCCATCCGCACGACACACCGGACGAATGAGAGGCACGGCAATGAGTGACACATCCACGACACACACCGACGAGCGCGCGGGGAATGCCACGGTCCGGAAGGGTCGGTCCAAGCTGGCCCTCGACAGGCTTATCACCTTCGGCGCGGTAATCGTGCTGTTTGCCGTTTTCTCGATAACGGCGAAGAATTTCTTCACCATGCGAAGTATCCTGTCTCTCGCCCTGCAGACAAGCACGACAACCCTCATGGGCATTGGGGTGACCTTTACCATCATCACGGCCGGCATCGACCTCTCCATCGGATCGGTCATCGCCTTTACCGGTACGGTCGCCGTGATGGCCGCGATTGCCGGAGTCCCGATCTGGATCAGCATGCTCGTCGGTCTGCTCGCCGGAGTCGTCTGCGGTCTCGTCAACGGCCTTCTGATAACCAGGATGAAGTTGCCGCCCTTCATCGCGACGCTCGGCATGATGATGGTCGTCCGCGGGGTCGCCCTTACGATAACGAACGCCAACGCGCGGCCGGCGCCGGAATCCTTCGGCGTGCTTGGCAACGACGCCATCTTCAGGATCGGGCCCCAATTCCCTGGAATATCCTATCCGGTGCTCATCATGATAGCGGTCGCCTTCATCTTTCACTTCATCCTCAAGAGAATGAGAATCGGCAGATACACCTACGCCGTGGGATCCAACGAAGAGGCGGCGCGGCTTTCCGGAATCAAGGTGGGCAGGGTCAAGATCGTCGCCTACATCTTCAGCGGCCTCCTGGCAGGCCTGGTCGGCATCATCCTCGCCTCACGGATGGTCACCTCCCAGCCCAACAGCGCAACGGGCTATGAGCTGAACGCAATTGCCGCCGCCGTCATTGGCGGCACGAGCCTCATGGGGGGCGTGGGCACGGTGGGAGGAACGGTGATCGGATCCTTTATCATCGGCATACTCACGGTCGGTCTCACGATGCAGGGGGCGAATTACTTCATGCAGCAGATCGTTATCGGGCTCGTCGTCATTTTCGCCGTATACTTCGATCAGCTGCGGAGCAGGAAGTAGCGAACGGGATGATTGCGCGGGCCCTCACGTGATTGTGTGGAAACGCAGTCCGTATGGACTGTGAAAATATCAAGGAGGCTTGTATGAGAAAGCTGCTCTTCATCCTCGTGGCGCTGGCATTCATCGCCGGGGCGGTATCGGCCCAGGAGATCGCTGTCATCGTCAAAACGGGCAACTCCAGTTTCTGGCAGAACGTGCAGACGGGGTGCTTCAACGCGCAGAAGGAGCTCAAAGCGCAGTCCCCGAAGCTTTCGGTCACGTTCCTCGGACCCCAGTCCGAGAGCAACATCACCGAGGAGATCAACATCGTTGAGAGCGCCATCGACCGCGGCGTCAAAGCCATCGTCCTCGCCCCCTCGGACGTGTCCGCGCTGGTCCCCGTCGTGAAGAAGGCGAAGGAAGCCGGCATACCGGTCGTCATCATCGACTCCCTGCTGACCGGAGACCCGTCCAATTACGTTTCCTTCCTCGCCACCGACAACGATGCGGCGGGAAGGGCGTGCGCAAAAGAGCTGATCGCCCGGGTCAAAGCGGCAACGGGCAGTGACGCCGGCAAGATTGCCGTCATGTCCTATGTTGCGGGCGTCGGCTCCGAGATCGGACGCGTGGGCGGCTTCAAGGACTACATCGCCAAGAACTCCAAGCTCCAGGTCGTGACCACCCAGTACTCCAACGCCGACATGCCCACCGCTCTCAACCAGACGACCAACGTCCTTGCCGCGAATCCCGACCTCGTCGGTATCTTCGGCGCAAATGAGCCGACTGCGGTTGGAATGGGCCGCGCCATTGCGCAGGCAGGGCTCGCCGGAAAGATCGTGGCAATCGGCTTTGACGGCAATGCGCCCCTGCAGAACTTCGTCAAGGACGGTACTTTGCAGGCAATCGCCGTGCAGAGCTCCTACAACATGGGCTATCTCGGGGTCAAGACCGCCTACGACGCCGCGATTGCAAAGAAGAAGGTCCCGGCCAAGGTGGACACCGGCTTCATCATCGTCACCAAGGACAACATCGACTCCACGGCCGCGAAGAACGTCCTGTACTGATCGATCCTTCTCTGGCGGCCGCCGGTCCCCCGGGGCCTGACGGCCGCTTTCTTCGGTATCCACGCACATATGAGCTGGTCTAATATGAGGGCGCGGCCGATTCGCTGCGCCGCGGTATTCCGCGGATTCTTGGCGCCGCGGTATTCCACGGATTCTTGGCGCCGCGGTACTCCGCGGATTCTTGCTTTTGAGGCATGGCAATGTACAAATTCCTGATGGTGGACGACGAAGAGATCGTCCGACGCGGGTTCAGGCGGAAGATCGACTGGGCGAGTCTCGGGTTCGAGTTCCTCGAGCCCTGTGAGAACGGCAGGCAGGCCATCGAGGCCATCGAGAGCCTCCGCCCCGACGTGGTCATGACGGACATCTACATGCCCCACGTGGACGGGCTCGCCGTCGCGGCCCATGCGGCGGAGCACCACCCCGACCTGGTGATCGTGATCCTCTCGGGATACGACGAGTTCGAATACGCCCGCAAGGCCATCGCGAACAGGGTCTTCGAATACGTGCTCAAACCCGTGACCTCGCGGGAGCTCACCAGTCTTCTCGTCAAGCTCAAGGCCAGGCTGGACGCCGATCGGCGCTCCCGCCAGGACGAGAACGCCCTCAAGGAGCGCGCCGACATCGGCGAAGGCCTCCTGAGATCCCGCACACTCCTCGACCTGGCTTCGGGGGCGTTGACGCCTCCGGAGGAGGTATTTCACGGCCTCTTCGGATTTTCGCCGCGCGGCCTGGCCTGCGCGGCGATAGTGGCCATGAAGAGCTCCGCTGATACCGGGCTCTCCCGCGTCATCGGGACCGCGGCGCAGCTCGCCCGGCATGCGCTCTCCTTCTCTCCGGGGGAGGATCGCGAGGCGATTCTCGTGTTCGAGCCGAGCGCACAATCCTGTGACCGGGTCGCCGCGGCGATTGCGCAGAATCTCGCGGAAGCCGGAGACCACCCGCCGACCGTGGGAGCGGGAAGGACCTACGAAAGCTGGGTCGATGCACCCCGGACCTTCGAGGAAGCCTCGGCTGCGCTCGCCTACCGCCTGGTGTCGGGACCGGGAAAGCCATTTCTCTATACACAGGCCCGGGAAGATAATCCCGCGTGCCTCGAAGAGCTCAAGTCGTGCAGGGAAAAGCTCTGCAGGGCCGCGGTCTCAGGGGACGCTGAAGAGACACATGCGCGGACTGCGGCATTCAATTCCCTGCTGGTTTCAGCGGAGCTTTCGCCCCAGAGGGTGCGGCACGAGATAGGCGCGTTGTTTGCCGGCATCCTGGACGCTCTCGGCGACCTTGGCGTCTCTCCGGCCGCCGTTTCCCAGGACCTCGACATTGACTACGATCGGACCGTGGAGCGCCTGCGGACGGCGGAGGAGACAAAGGATCTCCTTGCGCGCCTGTCCGCGTACGCCGGATCGGTCCTCGCGCAGCGCAACATCCCCGCGCCGCGGTGGAAGGTTCTCGACTTCAAGGCGTATATCGCACGCCATTTTGGTGAGCAGAACCTTTCGGTCCAGAAGGTGGCTGAAAGTCTCTCGATCAGCACGAGCTACCTTTCGAAGCTCATCAAGCGCCACCTGGACACGAGCTACGTGGACTACCTCACCGACTTCCGTCTGGCGCGCGCGAAGGACCTGCTTGCCACGACAGATCTCATGACGTACGAGATCGCCGAAGCCACCGGTTACCCTGATGCCCACTACTTCAGCTCGACTTTCAAGAAGCGGTTCGGCATCACCCCTTCCGAGTTCCGGGAGGAAGGCAGGAGACGCCAAGCCAATCCATGAAGATCCGCCGCATCCAGAACACCCTGATCAGGGCTTTCGCGGCCCTCATCGTATTTACCCTCCTCCTTCTCGGATCCGTTGCCTACTACTATCTGCGCAAGATCCTGATCCAGAACGCCGAGGGCACGACGATGCAGCTCGTCATCCAACTGAACAGGGTCATCGAGAATTATATCAGCTACATGGACGACATCGCCCTTATGGCCGTGAACAACGAGGACGTGCGGGCATTCATGCAGAACCCGTCCGCTGATTCCCCCCGGCTCCGGGCAAAGATCGGCACGTCCTTCGAGGCAATCCGGTCCGTGCGCAAGGACATCGATTCCGTCTTCCTGATCACGAGGGACGGGAGGGCCATCGCCGCCACGCCGGGCGGCGGGCTGAACCCCTCGGTGAATCTCAAGGACCGTTTCGATGAGCTGGAGTCGAAAATCGGCCCTGACCGGCCCTCCGTGTCCTCCGCGCACGTGGAGAACCTCATGGACTCTCGATATCCCTGGGTCATTTCACTCGTGCGCGACATGCGTGCGTCTCCCGGCGGCCCGAGCTTCGGCCTCATCCAGGTGGATCTGAACTACGACATCATCGCCAGCCTCTGCAGGAACATCCAGCTCGGGATCTCCGGCTATGTCTTCATCCTCGGCAGCGGCGGGGACATCGTCTACCATCCCCGGCAGCAGCTCATTTACGGAAGCCTGAAGTCGGAACGGATCGCCGAAATCCTGGCGATGGACGGGGGCAACCGAAATGCCGTGGTGGACGGAAGGGCCATCCTCTATACCGCGGTCAGCTCGCGGGAGACGGGCTGGAAGGTCGTGGCCGTCTCCTATCTCGACGAGCTGTTCTCCGCGACCCGGGAAGCGGAGTACTATTTCTTCCTGCTCTCCCTTCTCGCCTTTGTCGCGGCCATTGGGGTCGCATTTTTCATTTCGACGAACATCTCGAAGCCGATCGAGTCGCTGCGTCGATCCATGCAGGCGGTGGAGAGCGGGAATTTCGACATCGACATCACCGTCAACGCCACCAACGAGGTCTACCAGCTCGCGCGGGACTGCGACATTGCGGTGAAAAAGGTGAGAGACCTCATCGCGGAGAGCCGGCGGGAGCAGGAGCTCAAGCGCAAGCTGGAGCTGCGGACACTGCAGGGCCAGATCAATCCCCACTTTCTCTACAACACGCTGGATTCGATCATCTGGATGATCGAGCTGGGAGAGAACGAGCGGGCCATCGATATGACCTCCTCCCTTGCCAAGTTCTTCCGGCTCGGGATCAGCCGGGGCAGCGAGACAATCAGCATCAGGACCGAGATCGAATACGTCCAGACCTACCTGGCAATCCAGAAGCAGCGCTACAAGGACAAGCTTTCATATGAAATCGCGTTTTCCCCGGAGCTTTACAGCCACCAGATCCTCAAGCTGCTCATCCAGCCTCTGGTGGAAAACGCAATCTACCACGGGATCAAGAACATGGAAGGGCCCGGTCTCATACGCATCATCGGCGAACGGGAAAGCGATGCGATGGTCATTCGCATCGGCGACAACGGCGTCGGGATGGAGGCGGCGCAGCTGGAAGCCCTTGCGGCAGGGCTTATCGAGCCCCGCCAGAGCAGCGGGGTGGGTGTCAGGAACGTGCAGGACCGGATCCACCTGTATTTCGGAAGCGAGTACGGAGTGCGCTTCGAAAGCGCGCCCGGGGCGGGCACAACGGCCACGATCAGGATACCTGTCATCTCCGGAGAGCTCCCATGAGGAGCCGAGGCCTGCTCTTGTTCCTTCTGCTGGCCGTTCTGGCCGCTGCCGGGCTCACCCTGCTCTATCGGGGAAACAGCCTGTTCGGACCCGGCCCCGAGGCAACCAGAAAAGTCATCGCAATATTCAAGACCGTCAACTATTCCGCCAATCCCTTCTGGGGGAACGTGCGGGACGGAGTGGCATCCGCCGCCAAGGACTTCAACATCGAGATCTCCGTGCGCGGCCCCGACCTTGAAAGCGACATCAAGGGACAGATTGCGATGATCCGGCGCGCCATGGAAGAGAAGCCGGATGCGATCGTGCTCGCCGCGGCGGACTACAACCTTCTCGTCCCCCTGGCCAGGGAGATCAAGCAGCGGGGCATCCCCCTGGTCTGCATCGACTCATTCATCAACTCGGACGACGCGGATGTGCGGATCGGAACCGACAGCTATGAAGGCGGCCAGAAATGCGGAGTAGCCCTCATGCGGTGGGTGAAACCGGGGGATACGGTGGCGGTCATGAGCTACGTCAAGGAGAGCTCCACCGCCATCGATCGGGAGTCGGGAGCGCGCGATTACCTGAAGGGGCGGGTGCATCTGCTCGATACGCTATACAACAACTCGGACGCCCGGCTCGCCTACGAGCAGGCGGCTATTCTTATCGGACGCACGCCCCAGCTTCGGGGGATCATTGCCTTGAACGATCCGACGGCGCGGGGGGCGGCACAGGCACTGAGCGAATCGGGCAAGGCGGGCACGATCGCGCTCATTGGTTTCGACAATTCCTTCCCGGTCCTCAAGTACGTGGAAAGGGGAGTCATCCGGGACACCGTGGTGCAGAAGCCATTCAATATGGGATACCTCGGCATCGAGATGGCGCGGCAGCTCATCAATGGGACGAGGCCCCCGCGCTTCATCAATACCGGCTCCATAGACATCCGCCGGCAGAACATGTTCCGGACCGAGAATCAAAAGCTCCTCTTTCCGGTGCCGGAAAAACCCTGACGTGCTTTTTCACGCTCCCTTTGTCTGAAGGAAAGAGCCGATGTCGAACGCCAGTGGCCCCTCGTTGAGGAAGGCTTCCGCGTAGGCTACACCCATCATGATTCCGGCCGAGGCGCGAATACCCCTGAGGATCTGCAGGATCATTCCGTCTCGAATTTTTGTCTGTGACTCATGACAGCGCGCGATGCTTTCCCACTCCTCCATGAAGGACGATACGTCATTCAGCAGCGTGGGCGAACGTGACTGGGGGACCATATAGTAGAGGAGGTGCGACGCATTCCACGGCTCCTGCGTCAATTCCTTGAGACCGGAGAACCGCGCGTACCGCAGGGCGGAGCGGACGATTGCGCCGGTTCCCATGTGGTCGGGATGGGCGCTGCCATCCTTGTGACTGCCGGGGTTCGTGTGATAGGGAGCGAAAACGAGCTTCGGCCGGAACTTCCTCACCACCGCGGCCAGGCGCACCCGTGCCTCATAGGTGTCGAGGATCTGGCAGTCCCGGAACGACAGGACTTCCAGCTCTCCGCCGAGCTTGTCCGAGGCCGCCCTCATCTCGGCCTCGCGCTGTTCTGGTGTTCCAAAGGTGCCTGCCTCCCCGCGGGACAGCACGCACACCGCCACGGAAGCCCCGCTGCGCACGAACTTGACGAGGCTTGCGCCCATCCCGAACTCCGCGTCGTCAGGATGGGCCCCGAAAACCAGTATGTCCGCCATGAGCAAAAAGGATAGATGCGCGGGGCCGGTGCGTCAATGCGCCGCGGTACTCCGCGGATTCTGCGCCGCGGTACTCCGCACTCCGTGCAGTCAGGCGGATTTGGAAGGAGACGGACAAGTGCCCCAAAAAGGGCT
>Ga0187882_1000352_pt1 | contig 51945 bp, 63 predicted proteins | sample June2016WEW_19_1_3_FD_132991 | JGI IMG/M metagenome (GOLD analysis project Ga0187882, IMG submission 132991) | Peatland microbial communities from SPRUCE experiment site at the Marcell Experimental Forest, Minnesota, USA - June2016WEW_19_150 | ecosystem: Environmental > Terrestrial > Soil >... | reverse complement strand
CGTTAGACCTTCTTCGACGACACGCAGATGGTCCACCAGTGTGCCAATTCTGACGCTGGAACGTTGCACCACGTTATTTTCGTTCACCACCAACACATATGATCCGCGCTGGTCATATCCGATAGCTTCCTGAGGCACCAGAAAAGCAGGTCCTTCCTTAACAGGCAAATGCACCCGGGCATAGAGTCCCGGCAGGATCTTCCCGTCAGGGTTTGAGAAGACTCCGCGCATCAGCAAGGTACCGGTGGTGGGGGTGAGGCTAATGGATGCAAAATCGAGCTGGCCTTTGTGAGGATACTCTTTTTCGGTAAGGAGGCCCACGAAGACCGGCCATTTTATGGCACGAGCCTGGCCTGGCGTCCAATGAGCCTCTCCTATCAGGCGGGCAAGATCCGCATCGCTGATGTTGAAATAGACATAGATGGGATTGATCTGGTTGATCTCTGCCAGGACCGTATTTTCACCTGACCCTACCAGGTTACCAGGATCTTTCTGCCTCCGATCGATCCTTCCATCAAAAGGAGATCTGACCTCCGTATAGCCCAAATTGAGTTTGGCCAGGTCATGTTGCGCTTCCGCCGCCTGCAGGTTGGCCTGGGCGGAATCCCTTTGATACCGCCAGTTGTCTACGTCGGTTTGAGAAGCCGCCTTCTCCTGAACCAACTTAGAATAACGGGCCAATTGAATTTCGGCATACTCCAGCTGGGCCTTCTGCTGTAAAATTGCTGCCTCGGTTTGCCGCAGGTTGTCCTGGTACGTGTTCTGCTGAATGAGAAAGAGCAATTGACCCTCTTTTACCAGTTGCCCGTCTTGGAAGAAGACCTTTTCCAGGTAACCCGAGACCCGGGCGACCAGTTGCACCGTCTTGATGGCCTGTGTATTACCGGTTAGTTCGAGGTAGTCCGTCACTGTCTGTTGGACGGGTTGAGCGACCGTGACAGTGGGCGGAGGCGGTGGGGGGGAGGTTTTTTCTTTGCATGCCACCACATAAACAAGGAGCATCAGACATATTACGCAAGCTAAAACTTCTTGAATTGGGCGATAGGTCTCTCTTTTTAGGCAAACCATTACTATATCTCCATATCTTCTGTCACTCTAAAGGCTTCCATCCTGACTTTTACGCTGCTACCAATCGGGAGGCCGAATCAGGGATTTGGGCTCCTCGGAGACTGGCGGATTATATGATGCCGGAGCGAGCAATTTCCCCCAACTGGTGCGCTTTGCCATCTCCCCCTTGATCTCAGAGGGCACCAAGTCCTTTCCTCCTCTAATCTCCCAACCGCCACCCAGGGCCCGGTAAACTCCCACAAGACTGCTTGAAACATTGCCCAGGGTGGTTGCTAGATTGTCCTGCTCATTCAAAAGAGCTTGCTGGGCGATCAGGACGGTCGTAAAATCTTTAGTGCCTTCTCGATACTGCAGGACTGCGAGATCGAGAGAACGCTTGGCGGCTGCTACGCTCCGGGCCAAAAATTCGGCCCGCTCCTGAGCCCTTAGAAAAGCTACCAGATTATCCTCCACCTCCTGTTGGGCTGTGAGAACAGTGTTCTGATAAGTGATAAGCAACTCCTGGAACCTGGCATCCTGGACCCGAACATTGTTCGTGATCCGCCCATAATTGAGGATATTCCATTGGACGGAAGGCCCAGCCTGTGCAGTACGGCTCTTCCACTGAAACATGTCGCTCAAATTAAATTTCCCAACATCACTCGAGAGAAATCCAAAAGTTCCTGTGAGTGAAAAAGCGGGATAGAGATCCGCTTTGGCCACACCGATTTGGGCGCATTGAGCCGCTGCCCGAAGTTCTGCACTCCGAATATCCGACCGCCGTCGAAGGAGGTCGGCAGGGATGCCCACTACTACTTCAGGTGGTGAGACAGGAATCTCCAAAGAGCCTTCCAGAATGTCCGCCAAACCGCTCGGCGGCAAACCCAGCAATACGCTAAGGGCGTTCTTAGCCTGCCGCAGTTGGGTTTCGAGGGCAGGGATGGAAGCCAGGGTATTGTTCAGCACCGTTTTTGCTTGCTCCACATCCAATTGCGAGGTTGTGCCGTAACGGAACCGGGCGTCCGCGATCTTCAGGTTCTCCTTCTGCGTCTCTACGTTTTGACGGGCAATATCGAGCCGCTTCTCAAGGGTCCTTATCAAGACGTAAGAATTCGCTACATCCGCCGTAAGACTCACTAGCGCGTTGTCATAGTCGGCGACCGTTGCGAGTAAACTGGCATCGGCGGACTCAATCGCCCGCTTGAACTTCCCCCAAAAGTCGAGTTCCCAGGCGGCTTGAAACCCAAGCTCGGATTGCCGGAAGTTCAAAAGAGAAGAGGTAAAGTTGGGGGCACGTTCGCTCGTCCGGTTATACTGCAGGAAACCGAAGGCCTGCTGGATCTGAGGGAAAAGTCCTCCAACGGCGATGCCGAGCTGGGCCCTGGCTTCCAGTACCCGGACACCCGCGATCCTAAGAGATAGGTTCTCCCGATAAGCCCTGTCAATGAGCCGGTCCAGGACCGCATCATTGAATGCCCGCCACCAGTTGCGGTAGTCTGCCGGTTCTGTTTTCACACGCTGATCACCTGCATCCAGCCAGGTTTGCGAAACATTTACCGGAGGACGAGTGAAATCAGGTCCAACGGCGCATCCGCAATGGAGAAAAATAATGGCGAGCACTAGGGGATAAAGCCTCCTATCACGAATCATGCTACATCCTTTGCGTGACATTGCTGAATTCTCCAATCCTCCTCTGGATGGGGGTTAAAAAAAAGTGAGCCTCTTGTTCACGGAACGCTCACCAAGTAATACGATAATATGCCTATCGGATTTATGCACCAGATAAGCCATGATACAATTTACCCATCTCTATGTCAAATGGAGGTGGATCCCAAATTACGATTGACATTCAATGATCTTTCAGCGATATTGTCTTCGATCAAGAGATCGTACAATTTGGATCTTGGAAATGGGAATGAAAGATAGAGAGGCGAAAAAAATATTGGTTGTCGATGATGAGATGGATACCGTGGGGATGATCACTGCGCTCCTGGAATTGGAAGGATATCAAGTCCTCCCTGCCCTCTCCGGGGATGAAGCGCTGAGAATCTTAGAGGTGGAAAGTCAAAAAGTTCCAGAATCGGAGACGCCAGTCGATCTGATCCTCCTCGATATCTTGCTGGGCGATGTAGATGGAAGAGATATCTGCCTCAAGATCAAGGAGGATGAAAAACTGAAATTCATCCCGGTCATCATCCTCACCGTTCGATCAAGCCTTCAGGATAAGATCAACAGCCTCAATCTGGGAGCGGATGACTACCTCACCAAGCCATTTATTAATGAAGAATTGCTGGCCAAGGTGAGAGTGATGCTGCGGATTAAAGATCTCCATGATGAACTGAAGAGGGAGAAGGATAAAAATATTCTCCTCACCCAGGCATTGGAGAAACGATACAGTTTCGGAAACATCCTCGGGAAAAATACCCGAATGCAAGAAATCTTTGAGTTGATCTCGGATATTGCGAACACAGATTCAACCGTCCTCATCCAGGGTGAAAGCGGTACAGGAAAGGAATTGATCGCAAGGGCGATCCATTTTAACAGCCATCGGAAAAACAAACCCTTTGTCGTCGCTAATTGTTCAGCCTATTCTCAGAACCTTTTGGAAAGTGAACTCTTCGGTCATGAAAAAGGGTCTTTCACTGGGGCCATCCGGCGAAAGATTGGCCGGTTTGAAATGGCGAATGGAGGAACGATATTCCTCGATGAGATTGGTGAGGTTTCTCCTCCCACCCAGATCCTGCTCCTTCGGGTCCTGCAAGATCACCGTTTTGAGAGGGTCGGTGGAGAGGAGACCCTGGAGGTGGACGTCCGGGTGATCGCTGCGACGAACAAAAATCTGACCGAGGAGATGAAGAAGGGTACCTTCAGAGAAGACCTCTATTATCGACTCAATGTCATTCCCATTTTCGTCCCACCCCTTCGTGAGAGAAAAGATGATATCCCAGTTCTGGCCTCTCATTTCCTACAAAAATTCATCCATGAGAGGGGAAAAGAAGTTACCAGTTTTTCTCCTGAAGTCATGGAGATTCTCCTCGCACACTCTTGGCCTGGAAATGTACGTGAATTAGAGAATGCCATTGACCATGCGATCATCATCGCCAAACAGAATAAGATATTAACAAAAGACCTTCCTCAATTCCTTCTCCAAAGGCCTTTGCCCACACAGGAATCCACAACCCTTCAAGATTATGAAAAGAGCCTAATTTTAAAAACTTTACAAGAAACGAATTGGAATAAGCATAAGGCAGCGAAAATACTTAACATTAATCGTTCTACCCTTTATGGAAAGATGAAACGGTATGGGTTGGAAAAGGACCAAAATTGATACAATAAATGTCTAAAAATAGACATATTTGTAACTTATTAAAATATAAATATTTTTTAATCAATAAACTTAAAATCTAAAAATTTTTTGTTTAAAATTATACAAATTTTCTATCCAAACCATATTCCCTACCAATCCTCAACTTCTTGAAAATCGCTAACTTATCGATATCCTGAGAAAATCTAATTTTTGGTATAAAAATTGCTTTTAATTCAAATAACTTAAACATTGGAGGTTTATTATTATGAAGTGTTATCGTTGTGGTGGAGCCATGGTCTTCGAAAAATTCTACGGTATATGTGAAGAGTTTTTCGGATGGAGATGCATTTTCTGTGGCGAGATCGTCGATAAAGTGATTATGGAGAATCGACTCGAACAGAAAAGGTAATATCCCCTTCCCAAAGACTAACTGAGTGCACTCAACTTAGAAGGGGATAATTATGACAAGCAAGATTTGTATTGTCGACCACGAACTAGCCAGTCGAGGTTATTTAAGGGAATGTTTAGAGAGAGAAGGTCACCAGGTTATCACATTAGATAGCGGTTATCAGATCAAACCTTACCTTTCTGAAGAACATCTCAATATCCTCATCTTAAATATAGATAGTCCCGGGGTTAAAGAAAAGGGGCTACTGTTCGAGATTCAGAACCCCTGCCGACCAAGAATCCTTCTAATTGTTTCAGAAAGGGGGGACCCCTTCCTCAAAGAGGCCATCGAGGCAGGCGTTTATGGTTTTATTCATAAACCCTTTAATCTCAAGGAAGTCTGCGCGATGGTCGACCATTTGACCCGGTGATCCATGTAAGGGAAGGAGTCTAATCATTTATGGACGAATTATGGAGTGGTGTGCCAGAATTTCCTCAGTTAAAAGATTTAACCCTCAAAGACAAACCTCTCTGTGATCAACTCTTCACCCAATTCCCTCCTCAGATTTCAGAATTTACCTTTACCAATCTTTTCATCTGGCGTCATGCCTATCAGATCAAAATCAGTCGTCTTCAAAATTTCCTATGCCTCCTCTCTGAGCAGGGAGAGAGTTCTTTTTTCTTTCCTCCTATCGGAGAGGGAGATGTGATAGAATGTTACCAGAGTTTGCTTCAATATCTTGGTCGAAAAGTAACGCTTCCTAAAATCGTCCGTGTCCCTGAAGCCGGGGTGACTCAGATCGATTGGAAGACATCGGGTATGAAGGCCGAACTGGATCGAAATCAATGCGATTATGTCTACCTTACCCTGGACTTGATTGAATTGAAGGGCAGAAAATATCATCGGAAAAGGAATCATATCAAACAATTTCAGGAAAAATATTCCTATCAATATATCCCCCTCACTCCTGAATGGATTCCACAATGCCTTCAATTGGAAGCGGAGTGGTGTGATCTCCGACATTGTGAGGCCAGCCCAGGTTTGCTCAACGAATCCTTCGCCATCAAAGAGGCCTTTACCCACTTTGGGGAGTTAGGAGTGAAGGGAGGAGCCATCCTGATCAATGGAAAAGTGGAAGCTTTTACAATGGGAGATCCGCTTAATCCGGAAACAGTTGTCATCCACATTGAAAAGGCAAATCCGGCTTATGAGGGACTCTACCCTACGATCAATCAGACCTTTTTAGAACATCAATGGTCAGGATATACCTATGTCAATCGGGAACAGGATTTAGGGGAAGAGGGTTTGAGAAAGGCAAAGGAGTCTTATTTCCCTCACCACCTGGTTAATAAATATACCATTACGTTGGGGTAAGGAGAGAGGAGGGGAAAATGCCAAAGAAGGATTTTCTACCATTTTCCTACAAGCGTCTGAAGAAAGAATTCCCAGAGATTGAAAAGGAGTATGATCGTCTCGCCAAGAAATGTCATGCCTCTGGACCTCTTAACGAAAAGATGCGAAGGCTGATCAAGCTGGGGATCGCTATCGGTTCGGAATCAGAGGGGGCAATCAAATCTCATACACGAAGAGCTCTGGCTATCGGGGTCACTCGGGATGAGATTCGACATGCCGCCCTTCTTGGGCTGACCACCATTGGATTTCCAAAAATGATCGCCGCATTGAATTGGGTCCATGAGGCCTTTGAGGAGGGTCCCATTAAACATCGCAGAGGCGATTAAAGAAGAAGCTTCGTTCCGGCATTTGCCGGAACGCTACTCTTTAAAAATGTAGCGCCCCCATTTATTGCCTGCCTGCGGTAGGCAGGGGGGCGAAGGAGAAAGGATTCCAAAATGGCAGAGAAAAAGAATTGGAAAGTCAAAACCTTTACGACAGAGTTGAAAATCTTTCAAACGATAAAAGAGTTAGAGATCTTGGATGACAAGGTAAATCGTTTCCTCGCTGAAAACAAAGTGAAAAAGGTTGTCTCGGTCAGCGATACGACCACCACGGACAACACTGGAGCTACCATTGGATTGATCCGGGTCTTGACTTATGAAACATAGACATAAAGAAAAAATTCTAAATCCGAAATACAAAATTCAAAACAATATCGAAGGTTCAAAATATAAATGCTCTAAAGAAAAAGTTTTGAAATTTGACATTTGAAATTGGGATTTGCCTGCCCTGTTAAGTATGTTGAGTCACTTTTAGGTTTGATTCTGACGATGCCTTTGAAAAAGTAACATCATCCAAAATTACTTAACAGGGTAAAGATTTCGATATTAGGATTTCGGATCTATGAACGGCCCCCTTCAGGATATGCTTCATAGAAATATCTGAAGAACAAAAAAGAAGGTGAAATTTATGATCCAATGGGAATATCAGATTACAATCCACGAACTGCCAGAACCAAAGGCCGAAAAACAGAAGCGTACCATCGAATGCGATCAGAATGGCCTCTGTTTTGTCCACGATGTCTTTCAAGGAGGCATTGAATGGCTACAGGATCTCTTTCGTGAGAAAGGAAAGGAAGGCTGGGAGTTGGTTCAATCCGGATACCATAACAGGGAACTCCTTTGTATATGGAAGAAGAGAAAAAAAGCCGGGGAGAAAAGCTGAGGAGATTTATTTTCTCTCAAATTGAAAAAAGAGGTTTCATTCCCTTTTCTCAATTTATGGAATGGTGTCTCTACCATCCTGAATACGGCTACTATCGGTCGGAAAGGATGAGCATCGGAAGGAATGGGGATTTTTATACCAGCCCATGTGTTCATCCCCTTTTCGGAGGCTTGATCGCTAAGCAACTCTCTCAGATGTCAGAACAATTGGGAGGGGCATTCTTTGATGTCGTGGAGCAAGGAGGGGACAGAGGATTTCTCTGTGAGGATGTCCTCCAATGGGCGAAGAAGAATTCCTCGGTCTTCTATCAACACCTTCGATATCACCTTATCGAGACATCTCCCTTTTTATTAAAGGAGCAGAGAGAAAAGCTTGTAGAACACGAAAAAGAAGGAAAGGTCTTTTGGATAGACCCAGAGGCCTTCGAAGAAGAAAAGAATCTGATGGAAGGTTGCTTTCTTTCCAACGAACTGGTGGATGCCTTTCCTGTCCACCAAGTCATTTTCGATCACGGGAATCTAAAAGAGATCCATATCACCCAAGATCATGGCCATTTGAAAGAACAATGGGGGGAACTCTCGGATCCAAGGATCGCTTCCTATTTCCAATCCATGGACATCACCCTCCAAGAGAGCCAGCGTGCTGAGGTGAATCTTAAGGCCTTGGATTGGATGGAAAAGGTGGCTCGGTGTTTGAAGAAGGGATTCGTCCTGACCATTGATTATGGCTATCTTGCGAAAGAACTCTACGGTCCCCATCGAAGAGAAGGAACGCTTCTCTGTTATACCCAGCATCAGACTTCAGATAATCCTTATGAGCGATTGGGAGAACAGGACATTACCTCTCATGTCAACTTCTCCAGTCTGATCCAGAAAGGAGAGGAAGTAGGCCTCCGCTTCACAGGTCTCGTCCCCCAATATCAATTCCTCATTGCGTTGGGTCTCCTCCAGGAGATGGAGTCTCTGGGAAGAACGATGTCTGAAATGGACGCACTTCAATTGAGGCTTTCATTAAAGCATCTGATTGAACCAGAGATGGGAATGGGTGAAGTCTTTAAGGTATTGATTCAACATAAGGGAATTGATCAGCCCCAATTGGATGGTTTAAGAGATCTCGGTTCAATTCCCTGGCCCATTTCCGAAGAGGAGGCTCGAAATTGGCAGAGGTAGTAAAAATTCTTGGCCTCTTCGGCAGCCCGCGAAGGGGAGGCAACACAGAACTCCTTTTGGAAGAAGCCCTCAAGGGAGCCGAGAAGGAAGGAGCAAAGGTAGAGCGTCTTTATCTCAGTGACTTCACCATCACCCCCTGTAAAGAATGCCACGGATGTGACGACACCGGAAATTGTATCATTCTCGATGATATGGAAAAAATCTATCCCAAACTGCTGGAGGCAGATGTGGTAATCCTCGCCTCACCGATCTTTTTCTACGGCGTCACCGCCTGGGCCAAAGCCCTGATCGATCGAAGTCAAGCCCTCTGGGCAAGGAAATATCTTCTCAAAGATTCTTCTTTAGGGAAAGAAGGAAAAAAGAGGAAAGGGTTCTTTATTTCTGTGGGAGCGACAAAAGGACAGAAAGTTTTTGAAGGGGCCATCCTCACGGTCAAGTATTTTTTTGATGTCCTCAACGCAGAATATGCGGGCGAACTGGTCTTCCGAGGCGTGGAGGCCAAGGGCGATATTTTAAACCATCCAGAGGCACTCCAACAGGCCTATGAGGCAGGAAGGAAATTGGTTTTAGAATGGAGAAAATTGAATTGATCTCACCAAGATCTCTTTCAATGACCAAATTCCAAGCACCAATAATCATATAATCACCAAAACGCAAACACAGGTTTTAATAGTTTGAACATTGGGAAATTGGAGTTTATTTGATGTTTGGAATTTGGTCATTGGAAATTGATATAATAGCCTATACGAGTATGAAGCCAAGGTTAAATGTGATCTGGAATGAAATCTATTGCAAACGGTGCCTCCTCTGCGTAGAGGTCTGTCCGGTTCAGGTCCTCTCTCTCGAGAGGAATGAGATCATGGAGAAAGATGGATGTATCCGGTGTTACCAGTGTGAACGCTATTGCCCTGACATCGCCATCGAGGTGATGGCCAATGAGATGATGGAAGATAAGAAGGGAACATAATGAAGCGCCTCGTTTCCGGAAATGAAGCCATCTTACAAGGAGCCATTCGGGCCGGCGCCAGTTACTTTGCTGGTTATCCGATCAGTCCGACCTCTGAGATTTTACAACAGGCCGCCCTCTATTCAGAGGAAAACAAAGAATTTCGATTTCTCCAGGCTGAGGACGAAATTGCAGCAGCTATCGCCACCATCTCTGCTTCCTTGGCAGGTGCCAAAGCTTTTACCGCCACTTCTGGACCAGGATTTTCTCTGATGCAGGAGGCCTTGGGATGGGGTCATGTGGTGGAGGCTCCCTGCGTCTTCGTCAATTCCATGAGGGTGGGGCCATCCACGGGGATGCCCACTCAGCCCGCTCAATCGGATCTTCTTCAGATTAAGGCAGGAAGTGCAGGCGATTGTTATCCTATCGCCTTCTATCCAAATTCGGTGGAGGAATGTTTTTGCCTAACTGCCAAAGCCTTCAATGCAGCAGAAGATTCCCTCTCACCGGTCATCCTCCTTGCCGATGCCTTCCTTTCCCACCTCTATGAGATGGTAGATCTTGAAAGGATAGCCATAGAAGTCATTCCCCGCTCCAAAGAACCTTTGGGCAGAGGCCAGCGGCTCTTTACTGGGACTGCCCATGATAAGTTGGGAAATGTGAAAACCAATGATCCAGAGATCTATCGGGGATGGTTCTGGGAATTGAAAGACCGTCATGATCGTGTTGCCGAGAAGTATCCTCTTTTCGAATATCTTCCCTGTAAGAATTCTGAAACTCTGCTCATCGCCTTTGGAATCACCTCGAGGATCATCTCATCTTTAAAAGATCGTTTCTCCATATTTCGACCCATCCGCATCTATCCTGTCCTGGAGAAGGAATTAAGGGAGATGACTCAATCCTATCGACACATCATTGTGGTCGAAGGGAGTGATGGGCAGTATGCGAGTTGGGTGGAATGCGCCATTTGCCGAAAGGTGATGAAAGTCCCCTGTTTAGGGGGAGGGTTCAAGCTCAAATGGATTCAGAGTCAGATCGAGGAGTGTTTGAAGGGAGCGGGAAGGTGATGGATCGTTCTTATAAAGAACTCTTAAAGATGAGGCGGTTCCCTCACACCTGGTGCCCTGGTTGTGGCATTGGTGCTGTATTAAAGAATGTGGCCATGGCCATCAAAGAACTCGGTTGGAACTATCAAAATACCGTTGCTGTCTCTGGAATTGGTTGTTCAGGAAGAATGTCCGGATATATGAACTTAGATGCGATTCACACTCCCCATGGTCGAGCGCTGACTTCGGCTGAGGCCATCAAGACCGTCCGTCCAGACCTCAATGTCATTGTCCTCTCCGGAGATGGCGATCTGGCAAGCATTGGAGGAAACCACCTCCTTCACACCTCCCGGAGAAATCCTAACATCACGGTCTTCTGTAACGATAACGAGATCTATGGATTGACAGGTGGCCAAGCCGGACCGACCACACCCAAGGGAACGAAAACCATCACCTCACCTCATGGAGAAACGTATCTGCCCCTTCGATTGGGTTGCATCCTCACCCAACAAGCTCCCTATTTTTATGCCCGGACAACCGTCTATCACCTCAACCACTTTAAAACCTGTATTCGTGAAGCCCTTCTCTGGAAAGGTTTCAGTTTTGTAGATATCATCAGTGACTGCATTGAGCTGAACGGAAGAAGGTTAGGTTTCAAAACAGCTCATCAGATGTTCAAATGGTTTGATGAACGATTCCATATCGTCGAGGGCGAAAGAGACCATCTCCAAGAGGATGAATTGGGGATCGTCAAAGCAACGGCAGAAGAAGTGATCCAGCCAGTGGAGAAGGTGGAGGTAAAACCTGAGATCCCGATGGAGAGTTTAAAACCCTTCACCCTCGAGGAACTCCAACATTTCGATGGCACAGGAGGAAAACCTATTTACATTGCCTATAAGGGAAAAGTCTACGATATTTCGGCAAGCCCTCTCTTCCAGGGAGAGAAAAGGATGCGGTGTCATATTGCAGGTAAGGATCTGACTAAAGATATTGACATGGCACCGCATGGAGAAGATCTCGTCTTTAAATTTTCTTGGGTGGGGAGGATAGAATAGGCAGACAGGTATACTTCAAAAAATTTTATAAAGCGAATATCAAAGAGAATACTGGGTGATCAGTCGGAATCCAATGAAGGGGTTAGAGGGATTTTCAACCTTGGGATATGAGACTTAAAGAGGTGTCGCTATAAAATTTTTTTCAGCACACCTGTCTCCTATTGGTGGAGAGAAATCTTTATGAAACGAATTGTCTTCACAGGAGTGGGAGGGCAATCGGTTAGGGTCATCTCCCATGTCCTTGCCATGGCATTGAAGGAGTTGGGTTATGAGGTGGCTCTGCTCTTTGACTACGACGCCTCCATTCGCCATACACGGATTAGCGCCTACCTCACTTATGATCAAAAGCCTATCGAAAATCCGATGACCGATGAGGCAGACATTCTCATCCGTCTCCACGAAAAAGGAGATCAACTCATTGCCCAGAAAACCATCTGTGACACTGGGCTCTGCACCGATGAGGAGGTTCCTTTTGGCATGATGGGGATTGAAAAGTTCGGTCAGGCGATCTTCGGTAACATGATCGCCCTGGGGAGGCTCTTTCGATTGATCGATCTCGACATCTCTCATGTCGAGCTGGAAAAACTTTTGCCCAAATCCTATCTCAAAGAGAATTTGAAGGCGATTCGATTGGGTTATGATCTCAATCTTTACGAAGATTAATATCAACACTTTTAAAGGAGGGAAAAATGATAAGAAGTAAAAAATTGGTTTTTTTAGGATTGATTTTGGTTTCGTTATTCTTGGTGGCGGCTAAATACGATTACCTTCTTGAGATGGGTGAAAAGACGGTGAAGTCCTCAGAGTGTAACAAATGTCATAAACTGATCTATGAGGAGTGGTCGAAGGACTTCCATGCCAAGGCTTTTATCAATGACCCATTTAAAAAGGGATCGAAGAGCTATGGAGCCGAAGAGTGTATCATTTGCCATACTGCTCAGGGGATTGCCGATGAAAAGAATCTAAAGACCAGGCCAGTCCATAAGGAGGAAGGGATCAACTGTACTGCCTGCCACCTCAAAAATAATATGATCTATGGCCCTTATAAGCTCACGGCCAAGCACAAATCCGAGCAGGATGAATCGATGCTCAAATCCGAATTCTGCGCAGGATGCCACATGCCGACCTTTCAGGAATGGCAGGCAAGCGGTTCAAAAAAGACCTGTCAGGAATGCCATATGCCAAGGGTGGAGCGGAAAGTAGTACAAGGTTTTCCCATTTCTATGTTTGTGTCGAATAGGATGGTCGGCCAACATATGCAAAGTTACGAGAAACTCCTCAAAGAGGCAGCCCTGATCACGGGTGAGGCAGGAAAGGGGTCGGTTAAAATATCCCTCACGAACCGAGGGGCAGATCATAACATGCCCACTGGAAAATATGGGGATGATCGGTTTGTCCTCAATACTCAGGTGAAGGAGTCGGATGGAAAAACAATCTTCTCCAAGGAAGAGATCTTCTCGACCCTTAAGAAAAATGGGGTGCCTCCCCAAAAAGCTGTTACCTCCGAATACCCCATCTCTCTGGAAACGGGAAAACGATATAAGGTGAATTCAAGTCTTCTCTACAAGATGGAGGGAAGGCCCGACCAATCGGTCGCCAGTTGGAATGGAGAAATTGAGGGAGGGAAATGAGATGGCGTTCATTCACCCCATCATCATCCTATTGGCGATCCTCTCAGGAGCCTATACCGGTTACTTGGGTTGGAAACGATTCCAATTCAGAAGGGGCCGTGGATCCGCTTCGGACTTCCCGTGGCAGAAGCATATTCGATGTGGCAAAAGATTTTATATCCTTCTCTGGATTGGCTTTTTATTGGGGGGCGGGGCTCTATTCTATCTGAAGGGGGAAATTTTTACTTCGGGCCTCCACGCCTATTTGGCGATTCTCATTCTCCTTCTCTTCTCCATCGGGGTCGCCCTGGGAAGAAAGCTTTCTAAAGGAAAGGGAACGAATTGCCTTGCCCTGATTCATATGGTCATCAATTACAGTACTTTTATCTTTGTTTTGATTCAAATCGTCCTGGGTGTGATTTTCCTTACATTTTTTCTTTAGGAATAGAGGAGGTGAGATCAATGACTCAATGGAAATGTTCAAATTGTGGTTACACATTTGGAGCCGATCCAGTGCCTGAGCGATGTCCTTCCTGTAAGCAGGCCTGCACCTTCAGTGATGTGACTTGCTATATTCCTGATTGCGGAGGATCAGGCAATATTGACCCGAGGCTCGTGGGCAAAAAGGATAAGCCCCTTAATGAGTAATTTTTCAAAAACGATCCATCCGTCCTAACGACCGATCGAGGCGTTCACCAAATGACCGATGAGAGGAAAGGAGAAGAGGATAGAAATGAGTAAAAAAGAGACTTTCACCTGTCAACACTGCGGTGCTGAAGCAGATATCACTCTCGAAGGATTTGAAAAAGTGGAGGATGTCATCAAAAGAGAGAAAAAAGTGATATGTAAGACCTGCGGGCAGGAGATAGAGATGAAAACGAGTTCAAAAAAAGCCTTTGCCTGTCATCATTGCAGTGCTGAGGCAGACATGACGCTCGAGGGCGTTGAGAGTGTAGCAGATGTGATCCAAAGGGAGAAGAAACTTCTCTGTAAAACATGTGGGAAGGAGGTTCCATGGACAAAGAGGGAGGATATAGAAGCGATCAAGATAGCCATGGAAGCTGAAAAGAATGCTTATCAGTCCTATTCGAAGGCTGCGAAGAATACGAAAAACCCAAAAGGGAGGGATATGTTTCAACAACTCTCTGAATTCGAGATGAACCATTACCAGAAATTAAAAGAACTCCTCAAATCGCTTCAGGAAAAAGGAGAGTGGGTTCTCTATGAAGGGACCACTCTTAAGAAGAAGGCCATTTCCTTGAAGACACAGAAGCCCAAAGGTCAAGAGCAGTTGACGGACATGGATGCTTTGAAAATAGCTGTCCGAGAAGAGAAGAAGGCGCGGGCTTACTATCGATCTATGGCTGAGTTGACCAAGGACCCCTGTGGAAAGGATATGTATAAACGATTAGCCGATGAAGAGGCTCTTCATGAGAAGCTGCTCAACGACCAGTATTATAGTCTTCACAACACAGGTGTATGGAGCTGGGGAGACTAAGTATTGCAGATTGCGGAATGCGGAATCTCGGCGCAGAATAAAGTGTTTTTTTCTATAAAACTTTAAAGGAAATATTATTTCGCTATGCGCTATGCTCTTTGCGCTTTGCGATTTTAGTAGTGAAGAGCAATGGAAGAGAAAGAAAAGAAGTTTGAAGGTAAATCTAAGATCGTCGTCAATATTGAGAACATCCATTGTGGCGATTGCGCCCTGAATATTGAACGCTCGGTAGAACATGTCCCTGGAGTCCTCTCTGCAGAGGTAAGTTATGTCCTCTCTTCTGCCACTATTTACTACGACCCTCATCGGGTGGAAGAAGATCGAATCAAAAAAGCGATTACCAAACCCGGTTATGCGGTCAGGGAGACCTTCGCAGAAAGAACTCGGACCTTCTGGAACAAGAAAAGGTCTTTCATCTTTCTAACCCTCTCAGGAGTTACCCTTGGCCTCTCCTGGATTTTCGGGTGGATTGGTTTGGGTCCCTTCTACCTCCCGACTGTTCTTGCCATCGCTTCCTTGATTCTTGGCGGTTACCCGATTGTGAAGAGTGCTATCCAGACGCTCCTCATTCCGGATTTAAATGTGGATACCCTTGTTTCCATTGCTGCCATCTCAGCCACGGCAGTGGGTGCCTATCGAGAAGCAGCAACGGTCATCTTCATTATGCTTCTGGGTGAATTCTTAGAAGGGGTCACTGTGGGAAAAGCTCGGAAGGCAATTGCCTCCCTGATTCAACTTTCTCCAAAAACAGCCTGGGTGAGAAGAGAGGATAAAGAAGTTCAGGTTCCGATTGAGGACGTGAAGCCCAAGGAGGTTGTGATTGTCAGGCCTGGAGAGAGAATCCCCGTGGATGGCAAAATTATCTCTGGTTGTGGCTCGATCAATCAGTCCACTTTGACTGGAGAGTCGATTCCGATCGAAAAAGAGACTGGGGATAAGGTTTACTGCGGAACCTTCAATGAGTCTGGCTCTTGCGAAATTGAAGCGACACAGGTCGCTGACGATACGAAATTAGCCCAGATCAAACGGCTGATTTTGGAAGCCCAAGCGGAGAAATCGCCCACACAAAGAGTGATGGACCGTTTCTCGAGATACTTCATCCCAGCCATTATCCTGATTGCCTTCGCCACTTTTCTTGTCACAGGGGAGATCATCCGGGCGATCACCATCCTCATCGTGGCCTGCCCGTGTGCTCTCGTTCTGGGCACACCTACCGCCGTGGTGGCGGCCATTGGAAATGCAGCCCGGCAGGGGATACTGATCAAGGGAGGAGCTTATCTGGAACAGATGGGAAGATTGAAGACCCTCTTGATGGATAAAACCGGAACCTTGACACACGGAAGACCAAAAGTTGTAGAGTTAAATGTTTTAGATGGAATGGATGAAAAAGAAGTCCTTTATTGGGCAGCGATTGCGGAGAAACGTTCTGAACACCCTTTGGCGAGAGCCATCACGGAGAAAGCAGAAGAGTTAGGTCTGAGCATCCCTCATCCCCAGTCCTTCGAAAATTTTAGAGGGAAAGGCGTGAAGGTTCAGTGGAACTCCAAGACCATTATCGTGGGGAGTTCTGAAATGATGAAAAGCGAAGGGGTTGATATTCCGGAATCGGCAAAAGGGTCGTTGGAGCTAAAGCAATCGGAAGGGATGACCTCCCTCCTCGTCACATTGGATCGTCGTCTCCTGGGAATCATTTCCATTGCCGATACCTTGAGGGAAGGAGCCAAGGAGGCTATTGATAAGATCAGGGAGCAAGGGGTATCGGAAATTTGGATGCTCACGGGTGACAGTGAGCTGGTTGCCGACCGCATTGGAAAACAATTAGGCATAAGGTACGAAGCAAAACTTCTTCCCGAAGAGAAGGTGATGAGGGTAAAGGAATGGAAAAAACAGGGTCAGACAGTGGCCATGGTCGGTGACGGTGTGAATGACGCCCCAGCCCTGGCTGCTGCCGACATCGGCATCGCCATGGGAGCTGTGGGAACGGATGTGGCCATCGAGACAGCCGACATTGCCCTGATGACCGATGAGCTCGAAAAGATTCCCACGGTCATTCGACTCTCCCAAAAGGCCCTTCGGGTGATCAGGGAAAATCTTATCTTCGCCCTCTTTTTTAATGCAGTTTTGGTTATTCTATCAGCCCAGGGATGGGTCACCATGATCCTGGGTGCCGTCATGCACCAAGCCAGCTCACTCCTTGTCATCCTTAGTTCAATGAGGCTGTTAAAAAGAACATAGTTCGGAGTAATGAGTTCAGAGTTCGGAGATTTTCAATGATAAGTAACGATTTATTAATTCTGAAATACTCCGAACTACCTACTACGAACTAAAAAACTTTATCAATTTTGTCTTGACCATGGAGAAGGCATCTCGTAAAATGAAGCGGGGTTAGGATCTGAGTGGGGGAAATTATTCAAAGGAAGCAGGAATAGAAAGGAGTAGTTATGGACGAGAAGAAATTTAAGGAGATCATCAAGTTTGCCATTGATAAAGAGATTAAATCTTACAATTTTTATACGAATGCCAGTCAGGTGGCAAAATATTCGGGTGCTAAAGATCTTTTCTCCGACCTGGCTCAGCAAGAGGTGGGCCATCGGAAAATGCTCGAAAAGCTCGACCTGAAAAAAATTGCCCAGGCAAAGATTGAGAAGGTTCCTGATCTCAAGATCAGCGACTATATTGTGGATGCAGAATTTAAGCCGGATATGCCCTATGCTGACATCCTTCGAATGGCGATCAAAATGGAAGAGAGGGCTCTCAAACTTTACAACAATATGAATCAATCGAATCAAGATGAAAATTTGAAAAAAGTCTTTAGCCTTTTGTCCAATGAGGAAGCCAAGCACAAACTAAGACTGGAAAAAATCTATGACGACGAGATTCTGAAATAGTCCCAAAGCACATGGCGCCCCCACCCAATCCTCCCCCCTGAGGGGGGAAGGGGGTGGACGCTATGCGTTATGCTTTAGGCTCCTTGCTTTCTTAGAATTTCAATTCGAATAGGAGATAGAGATGGAAAAATGGAAATGTAATGTCTGCGGTTATATTTACGATCCCGAAAAAGGCGATCCTGACGGTAATATCCCTCCAAACACACCCTTTGACAAACTCCCGGACGAATGGGTCTGCCCCGTGTGCGGCGCTCCCAAAGATATGTTTGAAAAGGCTTAGCATCACACACCTAACCTCAACCCTGATCCAAAGATCCCATGCAAGGGGGATATTTTGGGTCTGTCTCGCATAGAATTTATCCTTAATCATTTTTAGAGAAAGGGAGGTGATTATTCACTACACAGGGATGTAAAATGACAGAGACATCTCAATCCACCAAACTCTTTTTAATCTTCTCAACTCTTTCAGCCCTCTTCATCCTTTCCATGTTTTACCGAGTCTCCAACGCGGTCATCGCTCCCAACCTCATCAAAGATCTGGGACTCGATGCGGAAACCCTCGGCATTCTTGGGGGAGCTTTCTTCTACTCCTTCGCCTTGCTTCAGATTCCAATGGGGCCCATGCTTGATCGAATTGGGCCACGCATCGTGATGACCTCTTTTTTAATGATTGGGGCGTTGGGAGCGTTTGTGTTTGCCTTTGCGAATTCATTCCTTGTAGCCCTTCTAGGAAGGATTCTAATTGGAGTAGGGATGGCTTCAGTGCTAATGGGTTCAATGAAGGTCTTCATATTAAGGTTCTCTCCTGATAAGTTTGTCACCCTCGTAGGCCTCCTTCAAGCAGTTGGGACGTTGGGAAATATTTTTGCTGCTTCTCCTCTAGCCTTTCTCACTTCCACGATAGGATGGAGAATGGCTTTCGTTATTGCCGGTGTGGTGACAGCCATCCTTACCATTACGGCATACAGAGTTTTAGGAGGAAAAAAGATGGGGGATGGGGAAGTTTTTTCTCCCACCTCTTCTAAGCCTCAAATAGGAGTTCTCCCATCGATTCGTCTGATTCTCGGGTCCCTTGCTTTCTGGCAGATAGGCTTTGTTGCCTTTTTTAGATACGGGACTTTTGTAGGCCTTCAGGGTTTGTGGTTGGGACCTTATCTCATAGATATCAAAGGATATTCCCCTGTTCAAGCAGGTAATCTAATCATCTTACTAGCCATTGGAATCATTGTGGGCGCTCCCATTGCAGGGCGGCTCTCTGATCGGACCTTCCATTCTAGGAAAGGAGTTATCTTAGGGGGATTAAGTCTTTATTGTCTGAGTCTGTTTCCTCTGATTGGAGTTTTAAAGATTCAGAGCCCAATCTGGTTCGGTCTCATCTTCTTCTTCATCGGTTTTTTCTGCAGCTTCGGGATGGTGATTTACGCCCACGCTAAAGAACTTTTTCCCATCGGCATCTCGGGCACCGTGATGACATGGATCAATTTCTTTACCATGGCTGGTGGGGCCGTCTTCATGCCGGCATTAGGAAAAGTTATTGAATGGTTCCCCCGCACCGATCATTCTTATCCAGCTGAGGCTTATCATCTCTCCTTCCTCATCTGCTTTATTGGAATGGCAGCTAGCCTGATCTTCTATGCTTTCTCCAAGAAAGAATAGATAGGGAGATGGGGGGATGAGGCGTTGGGGAGAAAAAGATATAAAGACTTTTACCCCATCACCCTATCTCCTCAACTCCCCAATTTTTTCTTCATTCAGTGGGGAAGGTCATCTGACCTCCATAGTAACCCAGGATAGAAACGATGGGAGGGAGGATAATGACCATGATGAAATAGATGGGATTGGATATATGTGATTGAAAACTACGCCAGAGGATGAGGATGATCTCGAAAATAAGAAGGAGGATAGAAAACTGAATCTTTCTCTTCACAAAAAGGGTGAGCTTCAATCGATAATTCACCCACCAAGTGAGGAGTCCCGTGGCCATAGCAAAAGGAGAGGCGATTGCTCCCAGAATGAGGAGGTAAAAACTGGTGATCTCGAAGGAAGGATTTTTAAAGATAAGATAGAGAAGGATAAAGAGGGTTGAGGCCATCAAAAGGGCAATAGGAAAATGAACGACCATGGGGTGAGGATGGCGTCTTGCCATTGGAAACTTTTGGAGAAGATTCTGAAGTACAGGAGGAAGGTGTTTCAATTCCTCAGGTGCTCCTTTTTTCAAAACCCCCACCTGTGGATATCGCTCAAATACTTCTGTTCCATGAGGAGCCGCAGAGATCTCTCCAGTAAGATCCTTGCCTGAGGGATGCCTATTCATGTGAAGACCTTTAGACCAGAGAGGGCTTTTGGAGACGTCATAAACCTTCCCTTGAAAGGCAATATAGACGGGTCTTCCATCCTTTCCGTTAAACGATAATAATTCTTCAGATGTCATCTCTTTCACTTGATCCTGTCTATTTGGTATGTCTTTTTCCGCTATGCTCTATGCGTTTTGCTCTTTGCGCTATGCCTGTCTGCGGTTGGCAGGCGATTTTCATTTCTTTTTCGGAGGAACTGCAAATCCTACAACTGTATAGACCAATGCCCAGCGCTCCTGCTCAGAGAATTGATCCCATTTAACCATGGAGGTGTTAGGAATTCCCTTTGTGATCACATCAAAAACCTTCTTGAGGTCTCCTTTGCCATTCGCCCATTGATTAAAAGGCTTGGTGAAGTCTGAGGGCGGCGGTGTGAGAGCTGCTCTAAGTTGACCTTTCCCATCCCCTTTGGGGCCATGGCAGGTCACACAATTCTGTTCATAAAGTTTTTTACCTTGTGTCAATAATTCAGGTGTCTTTTTAGGCGGGGCTTTTGATTCACCTAATGTTTGACCCCATGAAGAAAAAAGGAAGAAAGAACCTAACATGACGACCCAAAGCAACTTTTTCATTTTGATCCTCCTTCTCCATCTTAAATTAAAAAAATTATACTCACCCTTTTTCATAAACACAAGCCTTTTCATCTCAAAAATCATCTCCTTGAATTATTCGCAATGGAATGATATTTTTTAAAAGGAGGACTTTATGATTCTGAAGATTTTATTGGGTATCATAATAGGTGGCTCTGTGGGATTTGGCGGAAGCACTCTCTTCCGAAGCATTGGAAGTTCCTGAGCGATCACCTGTAACCCCTACATTTCCATCCCTTTGGGTGCTTTAGTGGGGTTACTCTTGGCCTTAGGTTAAGGCCAAATACTGCAATTCACACACCGAAATTGATAGGGAGGTCACCATGCCCCAATTAAGACAAGATCCGACCACCAAAGAGTGGGTCATCATTGCAATGGAGCGTTCAAAGAGACCTCACGATTTTAAAAAGATCGAACCTGCCATAGAAAAACCTGCTTATAAAGAGGACTGTCCTTTTTGTCCTGGCAACGAACACCTCACCCCCCATGAAACCCTTGCATATCGAAAGGGCGGTCCGGCAGATAGTAAAGGATGGTGGGTCAGGGTTATTCCCAATAAATTTCCTGCCCTTTCTCCAGAAGGGAGTCTGGAGAGAAAAGAGGAGAAGGGATTTTTCAGAATGATGGATGGAGTAGGGATCCATGAGGTGGTCATTGGAAGCCCTATCCATAATCAACTCTTTCCTTTAACGGAGGATAAACAGGTGGAAGAGGTTCTCCTCGCCTATCGAGAGAGGTATCTTGCCTTGAGGGAAGATCCAAGGATCAAATTGATCATCATCTTTAAAAACCATGGTAAAGCCGCTGGAACATCGCTGGAGCATACCCATTCTCAAATCGTCGGAACAGCGGTCGTCCCTTCCAATATTCGAAAGAAATTGGAAGAGGCAGCCCGCTACTATGATGACCATGGGAGGTGTGTTTATTGCGATTCGATTCAGGAGGAACTCAATTTTAAAAAGAGGATTGTGATAGATACGGAGAAGTTTATCGTCCTTCAGCCCTTTGCATCTCGAGTTCCCTTCGAAACCTGGATCATTCCAAAAGAGCATCAGGCCTCGTTCGGTTTAATCTCTGTGGAGGATTCTAAAAGATTTGCAAAGGTCTTAAAGGAAACCTTATTCAGGCTTTATTCCAAATTGAACAATCCGGATTATAACTTTGTCATCCATACCGCTCCCATTAAAGACGAAGAGGAAGATTACTACCATTGGCATCTTCAAATTATTCCCCGACTGACCACCCCGGCAGGATTTGAAATGGGATCTGGCATCTATATCAATGTCTCTTTTCCTGAAGAGACGGCCCAATTTCTGAGGGAATAGGCATGTAAGAACCAACAGATCTTAAAAAATGAGTTAGTCATCACAATAAGAAGGTGGTTTTATGAAAAAAAATGCCAAGACAAAAACCCAGCTTCTACTCGAGATTGACGAACTCCGAACCCGCCTTGAAGTGGCTGAAGAGACATTGCGTACCCTCCAGGGAGGCGATAAGGTGACGCTGAAGGAGATCGCCCACCTCAAGAAGGCTAATGAAACCTTCGCGCAACTTGCATCCTTTCCTGAACTGAACCCAAACCCCATCATGGAGATCGATTTAGCTGGAAATGTCTACTATCTAAATCCGGCAGCGAAACAATTGTTCCCAGACCTCCAGACAACCGGGCCCCACCATCCATCGTTGAGTGATTTGTCGTCGTTGATCGAAATGTTTAAACACCAGGGAAAAAGTTCGATCATCCGCGAGCTAAAAATCAATGACTCCTGGTACGAACAGGCCATTTACTATGTTTCGGAGAACAATCGCCTACGCATCTATGGCCGTGACATTACCGACCGCAAGCGCACTGACGAAACCCTTCAGAATGCGCTGAAAGAAACAGACCAGCGCAGGGCAGAGATCTCAGCCTTGCTGGAAGCCTCCAGAGCCGTCTTGGAAAACCGTAAGTTTAAGGATGCAGCAAGAGCCATATTCGATTCTTGTAAAAATCTAATTGGAGCCAACGCTGGATATGTTGCTTTATTGACTAAAGATGGTACTGAAAATGAAGTGCTATTTTTAGACTCAGGGGGACTTCGTTGCACGGTTGACCCAAACCTCCCAATGCCTATCCGTGGACTACGCGAAGAAGCATACCGGACTGGCAAGGCAGTTTTTCATAATGACTTTCCCAGCAGTGGGTATATGAAATATATGCCGGAGGGACACGTAAACCTCAATAATGTTTTATTTGCTCCTCTGGCGATCAGTGGGAAGGTAATCGGTTTACTCGGCCTTGCCAATAAACCGAGAGGGTTCACTGAGAACGATGCCCGGATGGCGTCGGCATTGGGTGAGCTGGCCGCCGTTGCTCTTCATAACAGCCGTACACTCGAATCCCTTGAGACAAGTGAAAAGCATTTTCGTTCTGTTGTTCAAACCGCAAATGACGCCATTATCTCCATTGACAAACAAGGTAATATCATTTTCTGGAATAACTCAGCAGAAAATGTTTTTGGTTATTCGACTAATGAGGTAACCGGCAAACCTGTTACCTTCATTATACCCGAACGATTCCGCCAAATTCATCAAAAGGCAATCCATCAGGTAGTTTCGACAGATAAATCAAACCTTATCGGAAAAACAATCGAAATGACTGGGCTTAAGAAGGATTGCAATGAATTTCCATTGGAACTTTCACTGGCAACCTGGGGAGCAGGGGAAGAAATTTTTTTCACAGGAATCCTCCGTGACATCACCGAGCGCAAGCGGATGGAGGAGGAACTCCGCAAATCCCGTGACGAATTGGAAATACGGGTTCAGGAGCGAACCGCAGAGCTCATGAGCGTTGTTGAGGCATTGCAAGACGAAATGGCTGAGCGCAAGCAAACAGAGGAAGAGCTGCGAGACATATCTTTATATGCTCGGAGTCTAATTGAAGCAAGTCTTGACCCTCTGGTCACCATCAGTAGGGGTGGGAAGATCATGGATGTGAACAGTGCAACCGAACTGGTTACTGGCCTCTCCCGCGACCATCTCATTGGAAGCGATTTTTCGGATTACTTCACTGAACCCGAGAAAGCGAAAGAAGGATACAAGGAGGTTCTCCTGAAGGGGTTTGTGAGGGACTACCCTCTTTCCATTCGGCACACATCGGGACGAACCACCGATGTGTTATACAATGCCGCACTATATAAGAATGAAGTTGGAGAAATGCAGGGCATCTTTGCTGCTGCACGGGACATCTCCGAACGGAAACGAGCAGAGGAGGCACTGAGAGAATCAGAGAATCGGCTCCGCTCCCTCTCTTCGCAGCTCTTAACCGTCCAGGAAAATGAAAGAAAACGTATTGCCATGGAACTCCATGATGGAATTGGACAATTGTTGACCGCTGTCAAATTCAAAGTAGAGAGTATCCTCCAAGTAAAGGGTAAGGGAAAGGCTAAGGCAAAAGAAGAATCATTAGAGGCTATCATTCCAATGGTTAAAGAAAGCGTTGAAGAGGTTCGAAGGATCCAGATGGATTTGCGCCCTTCCACCCTGGATGACCTAGGGATCTTGGCTACCCTTGGGTGGTTCTGCCGTGAATATCAAAAAATCTATTCCCGTATCCGTGTCCAAAAAGAGATTGACCACCAGGAGAGTGAAGTTTCTACCCCTCTTAAAACCGTGATCTACCGGGTGATGCAGGAAGCCCTGAACAATATCGCCAAACACAGCAAGGCTGACCTCGTTTATCTCTCCTTAAGAAAAAAAGAGAACAAGATTGAATTGACAATTAAAGATACTGGGATGGGATTCGATTTGGAAGAAATTCTTTCTCCGGAAAGGTCTAAAAGAGGACTGGGGCTTAACAGTATGCGAGAACGAACCGAACTTTCGGGAGGGACTTTTGTGATTGAGTCTACAGCAGGGAAAGGGACAACGATTCGAGCGGAATGGCCCATTAGTTAATTCATTCTTGGGTAACTAGTCCCCTTTCTATGGCAAAGGCGGTTAGGGCTTGGATGCTATGAAGGTCCAATTTCTCCATGAGGTTGGCCCGGTGTTTTTCAACTGTCTTGACACTGATACAAAGGTCATCGGCAATTCCTTTGCTCTTGTATCCTTCAGCAATCAATTTCAGGATCTCTCTCTCGCGTTGGGTCAGGGTTTCCCATGAGGATTTGGTTTTTAAAGTTCTTCTCCCATCTAAGTATCCTTCAATTACCTTTTCTGAAATTTCAGGACTAATATAATGTTTACCGCTTAAAACTTTTTTAACTGCCATCACTAACTCGGCGTGTGTGGAATCCTTTAAGAGATATCCATCGGCTCCAGCCCGGAAGGTGGCAAGGATATATTCCTCAGCCCTGTGAACTGTCAAGACCAGGACCTTAATCGTTGGGGATTCCCTCTTGATTTCCTTAATGGCTTCCATACCGTTCATCCTTGGCATAGAAAGGTCCGTTAGGATGAGGTCAGGTTTGAATTTCTCAACACACTTGATGGCTTCTCGGCCGTCTTCTGCCTCCCCTACGATTTCGAAACTTGGATTTGAGGAAAGGAGTGACCGTAATCCCTCCCTGAGGATTGTATGGTCTTCAGCGATAACGATTCGAAATTTTTGGCTCATGATTTTCAACTCACCTCCATTCCTACCTAACCACCCTACCGGCAAAAATCCTTCCTGGTTTCATCTTAAAAAATACTGTTTAAGAACCCCCAAACTACAGTGTATACCCTATTTACCATGTTTGTAAACACTAGTAAAGTGGAGACATGATGGGTATGGAAGGAAAGTCAATCAGAATAGATATGGAACGCATATTAATTGTTGAGGATAATGCCTTGTTCTTGCAATTTCTCAAAGAGACTCTTCGTTCCCGATTCCCTTCAATAGATATTCTTGAAGCAGCCAACGGAGAGGAGGCGATGCAGAAAATAAAGACTCTCCCGCCCGACGCCATTTTTATGGACCTCAGATTGCCTGGGGAAAATGGCCTTGAATTAACTAAAAAGATAAAAGCTAAATATCCTGACATCATCGTCGTCATTATTACAAATTATGATTTACCGGAATATCGAGAGGCTGCCTATCAATGCGGGGCAGATCATTTTCTCTCAAAGGATTCCTTTCTAAGAATGTTAAAACCCATTTTAGCGGATCGAAATATTGATCAGGATGATTCATATCGCAAGGAACCATCTTAGAGGAGGCAAAATTACCGTGCCCAAAGTATTGATCGTTGAGGATAGTGCTTTTTATCGGCAATTATTAAAAGAAGCTTTGCTCTCTCGATTTCCATCGATGGAACTTTTTGAGGCTGCAGATGGAGAGGCGGCTTTACGAAAAATAGAAACTTTCCTCCCTGAGCTCGTCTTTATGGATATTAAATTGCCCGGGGAAAGCGGCCTTGAATTAACCAAAAAAATAAAAACCCAATATCCCAATATGATCATTATCATTCTTACAGCTTACGATACCCCGGAATATCGAGAGGCAGCGGTTCAAGCAAAAGCCAACTATTTTCTCTCAAAAGGGCTGGCCTCCAAAGAGAATATTTTGACATTGGTCGATTCCATTTTATCAGATCGGCGCATAGATCATAGCGGCTCAAAAAGTGAAAATCCATAGGTGGGTGAGGGGAAATCAAGTAAAAAATACAGTATTTCTCTTTTTGAAATACAAGATTCACCTGATTTACTTTTTATACCATTTTATATAAAAAAATTTGTAATTCCTTTAAACTAAGACCTCTTCTAAGGAGGCAAAAAATGGGAGGCTATCAAATCTTAATAGCGGACAGGGATCCACAAAGCCTTCATGAAGAACGAAGGAATTCCCAATTAGAATCGGAGAAACCTAACCTCGATGAGAGGGTTCTGAATATGGTGAGGATAATGTCGCACGATATCAGAGGATCCCTTATTTCTATGTCGGCAACCCTGAAGCTGCTGAGCCGTGGTTATTACGGAAAAATGGATGAGGGGGTGGCGAAGAATCTGAAAGACCTGCTTTCAAAAACTATCAGCTTAATTGGCATAACCGAAGAATATTTTGGCCGAACCTTTTCACTCAATGATGATTTAGAGATGGAGGGCGAAACATGGGATTTGAGGCAGGATATTATAAACCCGGTCTTGGAAGAACTTGCTGCAGAGATAAAGGACCGACATATCCTGATCGACAATTGTCTGAGTACAATCTCTTCCAACGAAATTCCCATTAAGGGAAGCAAGATCTGGTTGAAGATAGTTTTCAGGAATCTTCTTAAAAACGCCATTAAGTATGGTGACAAAGGGAGCACGATCGCCATTGGTTTTGAAAATTACGGTTCATGCTGCCGGTTGAATGTCTTTAACAGCGGAAAGCCCATCCCAGAAGATCACCGTGACAAACTTTTTACAAAGTTTATGCGTTTTGGAAATAACGGCAATGGAAATGGAATTTTGGATGCTATGGGGCTTGGTCTATACCTTATTAAAACGATCATTCAGAAACATGGGGGTGACATATGGTACGAAGCCAAAGAAAATGGTTCGAACTTTGTATTTACACTTCCGTGGAATTAGCAATTACTCCAGGTTCCCCGTTGCTATTTGCCTGTCTTTCTAATCCCTTGGGGAGATGGCAAAATCAGGAGGTAACGAACCACCGAGAATTGCAGCCTTTTTCCCTCTTAAGAAGGGCTCATAATGATCATCTGTTCTCAAGAACACACCTTCACCTATAACCAAGACGAAACATGGATGTGATACAAAGGGGAGACTTTTTCAGTGTGTTGAAACAGGAGGGGTCATTGGATAATGAAAAAGGAGATTCTGAAAGCTTTGATTTTTAATCGACGCCAGTTTCTAACCCTATCTGGTCTTGGAGGATTATTTTTCCTATCCAGTAAACCCAAGACCTCTTTGGCCCAGACAAGAAAGGAGGAAAAGATGACCTATATTGCAAAAGATTACAGCCGACTTTTGGGAATGGAGGGATTCAGTGAAACACTCCTGAAAAACCACTTCACCCTCTATCAAGGGTACGTCGCGAATACCAATAAACTCATCGAAATCCTCGGTCAGATGCTCAAAGAGGGAAAAGTGGGCACGCCTGAATTTTCTGAATTGAAGAGGAGATTCGGATGGGAATTCAATGGGATGAAACTTCATGAATATTATTTCGAAAATCTCGGTGGCAAAGGAGGTTTAGAAAAAACAGGAAAGTTGTTCAAAAAGATCTCTGAAGAGTTTGGAAGTTTTGAAGTCTGGGAGAAAGAGTTTAAAGGGGTAGGAGCGATGCGGGGAATTGGTTGGGCTATTCTCTATGAGGATCCTCTTACAGGAAGGTTGGTCAACTTCTGGATCAATGAGCATGATGTAGGGCATCCTGCTGGTTGCACCCCTGTCTTGATCTTGGATGTCTTTGAACATGCCTTTATGATCGACTACGGGTTGAAGAGGGCTGATTACATTGAGGCCTTTTTCAAGAATATCAATTGGAAAGTCGTAGAAGGAAGGATGAGGTAAATTCTATAAGGAGGTGAAGGACATGGCCGTTTCATTAAAACCGGCAACGAAGGTAAGTGACAAACTCAAGGAAATGTTAAACGATGCTATTGCAAGAGAAGTGGCCGTTGGCATTCAATACATGTGGCAACACGTACAGGCGATCGGGGTGAAGGGAATTGCCGTACAGGACCAGTTCAAGCAGACGGCTATCACAGAAATGAAGCATGCAGAAAAGATTGCCGAGAGGCTTTGGTATCTCGAGGGAACTCCGACTATCAAACCCGCACCCATCAAGGTCGGGGTAAGTCTAAAGGAGTTTCTCGAACTGGACACAAAGGCCGAAGAGGAAGCCATCCTGCTCTACAAGAAGATCATTGAGCTCGCTCAAAAAGAAGGGGATGTGACAACGGCTTTTATCTTTAAAGAAATTCTCGAAGATGAAGAAGAGCACCACGATCTCTTTACCACGATGCTCGAAGAGGTATGAAGTCAATAATTGATGTTTAATAAAATTTAATCTGGAGGCTCATATGAAGTGTTGTCGTTGTGGTGGAACCATGGTCTTCGAAAAATTCTACGGTATATGTGAAGAATTTTTCGGATGGAGATGCATCTTTTGTGGAGAGATTATTGACCAATTGATTTTGGAGAATCGACTATCTTCAAGGGCAGGGCTGGCAACCAATATGAGAAATCGGAGGACGTAATCCCCGGCGATTATCTGAGAGCTTTAAAATTTTTTAATAAAAAATATAAGGGAGGAGATTATGGAGAAGTATGAAAAAATCCTTGTCCCTCTAGACGGATCAGAGTGTGCAGAGAATATTCTTTCCACGGTTGAGAAGTTGGCTACTGACTTAAAAGTCAGCATTGCCCTGTTGCGAGTAGCCTATGCTCATACCTTTCCAGGAGTTGACCCTACCGAGGCAGAGGTTAAGGTCGTTCGGGAGGCAGAGAAATATCTACAAGGAATAGGAAAGCGGCTTCAAGCCAAAGGATTCAGAGTGGAAAGCCATGTTCGATACGGAGATGAGGCAGGAGAGATTCTGGACCACGCCGCCCAAAAGGATATAGATTTGATAGCCATGTCTACACATGGTCGCAGCGGAGTCAAACGTTGGCTCCTTGGGAGTGTTGCGGAAAAGTTGCTCAGCCATGCAACAAAGCCCATTTTTCTAGTTCGATGTACTTAATCATTTGTCCTTTAAAGTTTTTATATGAGAAGGTAAATGAATCTTCTCAAAACGAGTCGCCCTTATTTAGTCCAATAAAAAATATATTCCCGTTGTTGGGTTATGGGGACTGGTTAAATAAATCCATCCATCCTTCTAATCCCTTTCGAATCATCATCCTGGCAAAGGCAGCCAGTAAAAGGAAGAGACCTTCCCGATCCCTTTGGCTCCCCCTTCTTTTATGAGTCGCATGATCGAATGGGATTGACTGAATACCAACCAGACCACAAAAAAATTAAGGATGAGGCAGAACGATGTGGTGATTGCTTATCGAGGAAAAGAGATTCCCGATTCTAGCACGCTGCGAAATGAAGTGGTTGCTACTCCGATTGGTCAGGAAGTGAAGGTCACCATTCTTCGAAATGGTAAAAGGGAAGAACTTAGCATCAGGATTGGAAATCTCGAATCGTCAACTAAAGTCTTGGCTACCGCTGTCAAAGAACGGTTGGGAGTAGAGGTGCGTGTGGTATCGTCTAGAGAAGTCAACAAGTATGGCCTCAATAATAAACAGGGGGTTGTCGTTACCTGGGTAGATTCTAAAGGACCTTTAGGAGAAGCAGGCTTTGAAGTAGGGGATATCATCCTGGGAATTGAGAATCAGCCCATCGAAAATTTGGAGAGCTTTATTGACCTGGCGGGTTCATTAAAGCCGAAACAGAAAATAACCTTACTTGCCCTTGATCACCGAAGCGGGAATATGGGTAAGGTCCAAGTGGAGGTGAGATAAGCCAATTAAGTTTTTCTCTATAAACGACCCGATAAGTGTTATATTTTAAGCTAGGGGAGGTTTAGATATGATGAATATCTCACTTTACTTGCTCTTGGGTTTAGTCGCTGGAATCCTTAGTGGATTGATTGGGATTGGTGGTGGAACGATTATTGTGCCCGCCTTAATCTTTTTATTTGGATTTTCTCAACATCTCGCCCAAGGCACAACATTGGCCTTACTAGTTCCACCAATTGGAATACTTGCTGCATGGACATATTACAAACAGGGGTATGTAGACTTGCATATAGCCGCCTTGATCTGCATCGGTTTCTTTTTCGGTGGTCTGCTGGGTGCTAAGCTCGCGACTCATTTGTCCAATGTAATTTTAGAAAGGATATTTGGGGTCGCATTGCTTCTGATTGCGCTGAAGATGATATTGGCTAAATGAGGAAACAGTGTCGATATTCTCCTCGTCGCTGGGACATCAAGTTCATCCGCAACTTTATGATCACCTTTGGTCCAGTAAGTTCGGTCTTCGACTTTCTCACCTTTGGCGTGCTTCTGCTCATTCTTCATGCTCAACCGGATTCGTTCAGAACCGGCTGGTTTCTGGAATCTGTGATTTCGGCTTCGGTGATTGTTCTCGTCATTCGTACACGCAGACCTTTCTTCCAGAGCAGGTCTGGAAAATATTTGCTGACTGCAACTCTGCTCATGGTAGGGGTGACGCTTGCTTTTCCTTTCAGCCCCTTACGAGGCCTTTTTGAATTTCGTCCCCTGCCAATTCCATTCTTTATCGCACTGGGTGTGATTATGGTTCTCTACATTGTTGCAGCGGAAATGGCGAAGAAGATGTTTTACAAGAGAGAGAAAAAGGAGGTTGAAGAGTTAATCAAATAGAGCAAATCGAGTAAAAAGACTCTTTAAGTTTCTGAAGAGGACTCCTTCAAAAAATGGAATCAGATAAATCCCGCTCTGTTGATGCGAAAGGTCTAAAGCTGATCTTTCGAGCTCTCACCCATAGAAACTATCGCCTTTTTTTTGGGGGTCAAGGCATCTCTCTGATCGGCACCTGGATGCAGCAGATTGCAATGAGCTGGTTGGTCTATCGTTTAACCAATTCAGCCTTCTTATTGGGTATGGCAGGATTTTTAGGTCTGATTCCCACCTTTCTTTTAGCTCCTTTTTCGGGTCTTCTATCTGACCGATTGAATCGCCATCGCATCCTCGTCATTACACAAACACTGGCTATGATACAAGCCTTTGTCTTAGCTATTCTGGATTTGACCGGCATGATCGATGTTTGGCATCTCATCATCCTCATCCTATTCCTTGGTTTTGTGAATGCCTTTGATGCACCGGCTCGCCAAGCATTCGTCGTGGACATGGTAGAAAAAAAAGAAGACTTATCAAACGCCATTGCCTTGAACTCCTTCCTGTTTAATGGTGCCAGATTGGTTGGGCCCTCCATCGGAGGCATCGTGATTTCGATCCTGGGGGAAGGACTATGTTTTCTTCTCAATGGGCTGAGTTTTCTTGCAGTGATTGTGGCTCTCCTAGCAATGAAAACCACATTTAAAAAAAAAGAAATCCAGAGGACCCGGGTTTGGCATGGTTTGAAAGAAGGATTTACTTATGCCTTTGGTTTTGCCCCCATCCGGTTTATTCTATTTCTCCTTGGTCTGGTCAGCCTAATGGGAATGCCTTACACAGTCCTAATGCCTATTTTTGCCAAAGATATTCTTCATGGCGGCCCTCATACACTCGGTTTTCTTATGGCAGCTTCAGGGATGGGTGCTGTGGCCGGTGCCATTTTTCTGGCATCAAGGAAAAGTGTATTGGGATTGGGCAGAATCATAGTAGCCGCTTCCATTATTTTCGGAAGTGGACTCATTACTTTTTCTCTATCTCATGTCTTATGGTTATCTTTGTTCCTATTGGTATTTACCGGTTTTGGAATGATGGTGCAAATGGCATCGAGTAATACTATTTTGCAGACAATTGTTGAGGATGATAAACGTGGTCGGGTAATGAGCCTCTATGCAATGGCATTTATGGGGATGGCCCCTTTCGGAAGCTTATTAGCGGGGAGCCTAGCGAGCAAGATTGGCGCTCCGAATACTCTGATAATAGGCGGGGTTTCATGTATTTTAGGCTCGTTCATGTTCATGAAAATACTTCCTTCATTGAGGACAATGGTTCGCCCAATCTACATAAGAAAGGGCATCCTTTCAGAAAAATCGGAAATAAAGATACCCACTCAAAATTGAAAAAAAGTTAATCATTTGTTCTACAAAAGTAAACACTGTATTTTTGAAAAAGGCTTGATATAATTTATTTGATGTTTGAGGCAACTGCTTTCATAGAACATTTTCCATACATCGGCATTTTTCTTCTCTTGGTTCTCGGAGATATTGGATTACCCTTTCCAGAAGATGGTACGCTTATATTGAGTGGATTTTAAATTGCTCAAAAAGTGACAAAGCTATTACCAACGCTTCTGGTTGTCTATTCTGGTCTCCTACTGACTGACTTTTCCCTCTACTGGGTTGGCAAGAAATACGGCAGAAGGGTGGTTGAACATAAAAGATTTCGCCGAATCATATCCGCTGAGAAGCTTTCAAGACTTGAAGAGAAGTTTAAGAAATGGGGCATCTTCGCCGTCTTCGTCGGAAGGCATTTTTTAGGGATAAGGGCCCAGATCTTCCTCGCAGCAGGAGTAATGAAAATGTCCGCTCTAAAGTTTCTTATGGCTGATGCGGCTTCAGCGATTCTAACGATCACTCTAATGGTTGGAATAGGTTTTTTAGGAGGCAATAGCATCCAGATTTTACAAAAGGATGTGAAAAGAATTGAGCATATCGGAATTCTTATTCTTGTCATCTTGCTCACCGGATGGATTGTTTATAAGTACTTTAAGAACAAAAAAATTTGATGAGAAAATCTGACATGGGCTCTGCATTCAGCGGTTCCCAAAATAAAGTCTTTTCCTCCGTAAAATACAGGGTTTGACCCATTTATTTTTCTCAATTTTTTGGTGATCTTATATATAATATAATAAGGATAGCTCAAGAAAGGAATGGTGTTGAAAAAATGGAGGTGTACTGAATGAGAAAAAGAGATGAGTTTCGAAGAGGGTATTTGTTCTTGTCCTTCATCGTTCTGATTGTAGTGTTACCTGCATGGAGTCTGAATGCCGCCGAGAGAATCACTGCAAAGGACTGGAGAAACGGTTTTGTTCAGGTAGCCAAAAAAGTCCAGCCCTCCGTGGTCTCCATCCGCTCTGAACGAACAGTGACTGTTTCGCCTGGGGAGGGCTTCGGAGAAGACTTCTTCAAAGGGACACCTTTTGAGGACTTCTTCAAACAGCATGGGGGGCCCCCCATGAAAAGGAGACAGATGGGGGAAGGTTCTGGCGTGATTGTAGATCCAAAAGGTTATATCCTCACAAACTATCATGTGGTCGCAGGAGCGGATAAACTGACCGTCCGTCTTTTCGATGGAAGGGAGTTGATAGGAACGATTCAGGGGACCGATCCAAAGACAGATCTTGCGGTTGTGCATATGGAGGCAAAGGACTTGCCTTTGGCCACGTTGGGAGATTCGGACAAGATACAGGTGGGAGAGTGGGCGATCGCCATTGGTTCTCCATTTGGACTGGAAGAGACGGTAACCGTAGGGGTGATCAGCGCGAAAGGTCGGACAGGCCTGGGGACAGGTACATATGAAGATTTCATCCAGACCGATGCCTCCATTAACCCGGGGAATAGTGGAGGTCCCCTTGTCAACATCGAAGGAGAAGTGATCGGAATCAATGCAATGATTATCTCGCCTGGTCAGGGAATCGGTTTTGCTATCCCCATCAATCTCGCCAAGTCGATCATGGCGGAATTGATCAAGACAGGCAAGGTCATTCGTCCCTGGGTGGGAATTGGTCTTCAGGATATCACCTCGGATCTAATGAAATTCTTCAATCTAAAGGAGAAGGAAGGAGCACTCATCAGTCAGGTCTATGGAGGAAGTCCTGCAGAAAAGGCTGGTCATAAGGTAGGAGATGTCGTTGTTGAAGTCGATAGAGTAAAGGTCAAAAATAGCCAGGACGTGGTCCAAGAAGTTTTAAAGAAGCAAGTAGGCCAGAAGGTTAATTTTGTGATCCTCCGGGAAGGGAAACGAGTTGAAATCTCTTTGACCACTGCTCAGATGCCAGAAAAGATAGGAGAGCGAGAACCTGCCAAGCCTAAAAAAGAATGGTTTGGTCTTCGGGTATCTAATGTCACCCCGGATATTGCCAGACAGTTGGATCTCACAAAAACAGAGGGCGTTGTTATTGTGGGAGTGGACCCCAATTCTGTTGCCCAGACTGCAGGTTTGAAGGCTGGGGATATTATCTTGGAGGTGAATCGACAGAAGATCTTTAACGAGAGCGACTACCGCAGTGCTATGGAGAAAGCAAAGCCAAACCAAGGCATGCTGTTCCTGATAGATCGGCAAGGCTCAACGTTCTTTGTCACATTGACTGAAGAGAAATAATTCCCTCTTTCCCTCTTCCCTTGGGGAGAGGGGTGGGTGAGGGGGCAAGAAAGGAGCCTGAAATTGAATTTTTCATTGAAATCAGCATGGAGAATAGTTCTGCTTTTGTTACTCTCCTTCATTCTTTTTGTTCCAATTTCAGAAGCGGGATTGAAGGAGAACGTCTTTGAAACCGTTCTGCCCAATGGGCTGAAGGTGATCCTCCTTGAAAACCATAAGGCACCGCTCGTCACATTTCAGGTTTGGTACCGTGTGGGATCCCGAAATGAAGCGTGGGGAAAGACAGGCCTCTCCCATATGCTCGAACATATGATGTTTAAAGGGACAGAGAAAATTGGCCCCGAGGAGTTTTCCAGGATCATCCAGGAAAACGGGGGAAATGACAACGCCTTCACTTCACATGACTATACGGCCTATTTCGAAAATCTCAGTGCAGATCGGGTCCAGGTGGCAATCGATTTGGAGGCCGACAGGATGCAGAACCTCGTTCTTCGAGAGGAGGACTTCCGGACCGAGCGAATGGTGGTGATGGAGGAACGGAGGCTCCGCACCGAGGATAACCCGCAAGCTGTTCTAATAGAGCAAACCATGGCAACCGCATTTGAGATTCATCCTTACCATTGGCCCATTATCGGCTGGATGGAGGATATTGCCCGTTTCACCCTTGAGGACTTAAAAACGCACTACAGGACTTACTATAAGCCCTTCAATGCCCTTCTTGTTGTCGCTGGAGATTTTAAGAAAGAAGAACTTTTCCCCAGAATTGAGAAGGCCTTTGGTTCATACCCGAAAGGAGTAGCTCCTAATCAAGAAAAAGATAAAGACCCTACACAGATTGGGGAGCGAAGAATCCTTGTGAAGAAAGAGGCTCAACTTCCATCCCTTGTGATGGGGTATCATGTCCCGAACCTTCGAGAGGAGGATAGCTACGTGCTGGAAGTGATCGCTACCCTTCTCTCTGGAGGAAAAAGCTCCAGGCTCTACCAGAGCCTTGTCCGAGAAAAAAGGCTTGTGCTCAGTGCCGATGCAGACCACTCCCTTATCTCCCGAGACCCAAACCTCTTCACCCTCTCCGCAGACTTGCTTCCTGGAAAAGAGGTGGCTGAAGTAGAGAAGGCATTCGATCAAGAGATAGAGCGACTTCAGAGAGAACGAGTAGGAGACCAGGAATTAGAAAAGGCAAAGAATCAAATTGAAGCCTCCTTCATATTTGGGCAGGATTCCATTTTCAACCAGGCCATGCTCCTCGCCCATCATGAAATCGCCATTAGTTGGAAAGCGATTGACGATTACATTCCTTCCATCCGAAAAGTCACTCCGGAAGATATTCAGCGGGTGGCAAAAAAATACCTTATCCAGGATAATCGAACCGTGGGAATACTGATTCCTCTCCCACCTAAGGAGGGAAAGCCTTTGCCAGAAGGGGCTTCCATTAAAGAAAAGATTGTGAGGTAAAAATTTCCCCCTCACCCCTTCCCCCTCCCCTACGGGGAGAGGGGGAAGGTGAGGGGCGATTTCAGATTGAAGAAAGGGAAAATTTATGCATTTAATTTTTAGATTTTTTATCCCGCAATCCGCAATCCGCATTCTAAAATTAAAATATTTTATCGTCCTTGTATTTTTAATGTTATGCGTAGGCCTGCCGCGCGGCGGCCTCTGGGCCATGCCTTCAGTCCAGAGAACAGTCCTTCCCAATCGACTTGTCCTCATCCTCTGCGAGGAGCACTCCCTTCCATTTGTCACCTTCCAACTTCTTATTGACTCAGGATCCTGGAAAGATCCCTCTGGAGAGGAAGGCCTGTCATACCTGACAGCCAGAGGTCTTCTTCTGGGAACTTCGAAGCGGAAGGTCACTGCCATCCATGAAGAGCTGGATTTCATGGGTGCTTCTCTTTCTTCTTCCTCAGGTCGAGATTATGCCACGCTCAGCCTCCAGGTTTTAAAGAAGGATCTGGACAAGGGATGGGATCTCTTCATGGAGGTGCTCACCCAGCCCACCTTTCCTGAGGAGGAAATCAAGAGAGAAGTAGAAAAGACGCTGGCAGCCATTCAATCCGCAGAAGATCAGCCTGATGAGGTGGCGGGAAAAGAGTTCCAAAAAACACTCTTTTTCAACAGTCCCTATGGCCACCCTGTCGAAGGAACAAAAGAATCAATTCCTCGCATTACCCAAGAGGCGATTGTCCGATTTTATCGATCCTATTACCATCCCAATAATGCCATCTTAACGATTGTAGGGGATATCTCTGCTGACGAAGTGAAGACAAAACTTCTTCCAAGCCTTACAAAATGGCCGATGGCCGAGATTCCTAAAATTCCCTTTAAACCTTCCTTTGCAAAAGAGCAGAAGACAGTGAAGATCGACCGGGGGATCACACAGGCCAACATTATCATTGGCCATGCCGGAGTAAGCCGAGACAATCCAGACTACTATGCCCTCACTGTCATGAACTACATTCTGGGAGGCGGAGGTTTTTCCTCCCGGTTAGTAGAAGAAATTCGAAACAAGAGGGGACTTGCCTATTCGGTAGCAAGTTTTTTTGATACCGGGAAATACCCGGGTTCTTTCCAGATTGTTCTACAGACAAAAAATTCATCCGCTCGAGAGGCCATTGCCCTCTCCCTTCAAGGGATGGAGCGGATTCGAAAAGAACTCATCTCAGAAAAAGAACTGGAAGGGGCAAAGAAATATCTCATCGGAAGTTTTCCCATAAGGCTCAATACCCAGGGAAAGCTGACTAATTTTCTCACCCAGGTGGAGTACTATGGGTTGGGTCTCGATTATCCGGAAAAATACCCTTCCCTCATCCGATCCATCACCCGGGAAGAAATACTCCGAGTCGCAAAAAAATACCTCCACCCTAAAAACTTGATCCTCGTTGTGGTTGCTAATCTGAAGGAATCAGGGATGGAATAATAGAGTTGAAAATCCTTCCATAGACTTCTTGATAGATAAGAATAACTGGGATAATATAAAAGGGAAGAGAAGCCTGGAAGGGAGGGAAGAAGATGAACGAAAAAGAACGTCTGAATGCTTTGGAGGTAGCCCTCAATAATGAAATGAGGGAACGAGAATTCTATCTTAAAAATTCCAAAAGAACGAAAAACCCCCTCGGTAAAAAAATGTTCCAGCAAATCGGGGACGATGAACTGGAACACTACGAACGGCTGAAACAGCTCCATCAAAAATGGTCAAAACAGGAAAAATGGCCTGAGACAGTGCCCCTCAAAGTGAAAGATACGATCGTGAAGGATATCCTCCTTGAATTCGTCAAAAAGGTAGATGAGACAACCAAAGGAGATTCGGATGACCTGGAGGCTGTCCGGACAGCTATCGATTTCGAGGCAAAGGGAGCAAAGTTCTATGCTGAAATTCGAGATAGCGTGACTAATCCTAAAGAGAAGGAGTTCTTTGATCTCCTGGCAAAGATGGAAAATGAGCACTATCTATCTCTCAAGGATACAGAAGAATACTTCATTGATCCTGTCTCTTGGTATCGAAAAGCAGAACACCATACTTTGGATGGAGCTTAATTCTTCCAAGGAAAAAAGCTGAGCTCTCCTTGAAGATTTTTGAAAATGGACTTAGAGCAAAAAGCGCCTATCTTCAAACAAATTTATCAAGATTATCTAAAGCAACTAGGTCAAGTCGATCTTCAAACCATAGCCAATAGAATAGGGGTCGAAATAGAAGGAGACTCCATTCTGGTCCCTCTTTTCGGTCAACGTTATAAAGTCTCTCCCAGAGGGATTGTGGATCCATATGGGAAAGAACCGATTCACTCTGTCAAGGTGGTCTTGTGCCAATATCTTCTCCATGTTCCATCCACGGACCCGCAAGAAGAAGATTGGGTTTCCTATAAAGATTTTAAGGATGCCACTCCTTTTGTAGGAGGATTTCAGAATAATACAGAGAAGGCCATTGCAAAAAACTTTGCCGGAAGGCTTGAAACATTGAAAAGGGCGTGCCTTCAACTGGACGGGAAGGATCCTGGATTGGATTGGGATTACCAATTATCGATGAAGTTCAATCCCCTCCCCCGCATTCCCATTCTCCTTCTTTTTAATGATGCGGACGAAGAATTTCCAGCCCAATGCCTTCTGCTGTTTGAACGTCGGGCAGAAAAATACTTAGACATGGAATCCATGGCCATACTCGCCTGGCTTCTCACAGACTATTTGAACCAATCTCTGGGAGACCCGAGGACAACGGTCATGTAGGGCTTGACCGGATCAGGACAGTGATCGCGGGAAGATCACGAAGGTAAAAACCTGGATAATAGCCAACTCACGATGCTAATCAAAATTGAACCGAACACCGCTCCCCAGAAACCACTGACGTAAAACCCCCTTACTAAGGCTGAGACCAACCAGAGCATCAACCCATTGATAACCAGTAAGAAGAGCCCCAGTGTTAGTAAAGTGATGGGAAGTGTGAGCAAGACTAGGATGGGCCGGACAATCGCATTGACGATCCCCAATAGAAAAGCAGCCACCAGAGCGGCTAAAAAACCATCCACCCAGATCATCTTTGGAAAAAGGTAAGAGATGATCAGGATGGCCACCATATTAATGATTAAACGAATGATGAAGAACATAATCCCTCCATTAAGAATAGTTCTCTTTTATCCCAGTATAGGGCACATCCATTCTCTGAATCAACTCTTTTCTTCCATTCTTCTCCGATGAAGTTTTTGATTCGCCATTGACAGAGGAGCTATTATTTGTTAACCTCATTACTCAATTTGGTTGACAATGGAGCCCCACAGGCAAAGCCCGTGGTTCCCTGTCCGACGCCCATGTGGGGCGACATCCCGGCCACACGATGGCGCATTCCTCCACGGCCAAAGGCTGTGGTCTCCCGCTGTCGGGATAATCAGGAGCTCTTTATGCCCATTGAAAAATTACGGATGGTCGTTCTCGCTTCCCTCATGGCGGCGCTGACGGCTGTGGGGGCCTACATTCATGTTCCCATTGGACCTGTGCCGATCGTCCTTTCGACCCTCTTTGCCCTTCTCTCGGGCCTCCTGCTGGGAAGTCGCTGGGGACTGGCCAGCATGGGCCTTTACCTTCTGGTGGGAGCCATCGGCATGCCTGTTTTTGCAGGAGGTAAAGGAGGATTCGCCCATTTTTTCGGTCCCACAGGAGGTTATCTTTTCGGTTTCGTTCTTGCTTCATGGCTCACGGGTTTCATTTCAGAGCACTCCCCAGGTTCACTGACTCTGGATGTCTTTGCTGTCATAATTGGATCGCTTGCTATCTATGGTTTAGGAGTTCCCTGGCTTAAAATGGTTACTCAAATGTCATGGCCAAAGACATTCATGGTGGGCGTGATCCCATTTCTTATTGGAGATGCAATTAAAGCCTCTGTGGTTGTCATTCTTGCGAGGTCTGTCCGGCCTATTTTGAAACGACAATTCCAATCTTCTTAATGTTTAATCGGACACGAAACACGGACACGGTCACGTTATCTTCAAAGAAATATGATTGAGATCCGAAATCTTCATCATCATTACCCTGACGGAACCCGTGCTTTAAAAGGCATTAACCTCAACATCCCCAAAGGCGAATTCCTTCTCATCTGCGGCCCCAATGGAAGTGGTAAAACCACACTCATCCGTCTCATCAGCGGTCTCTTGAAACCCACTGCTGGATCTGTCCATGTAAATGGTCTCGATCCCATACATGATTCTAAGGAAGTCAGACATCTGGTGGGTATGGTTTTCCAAGATCCCGATAGTCAAATCGTCGGAGAAACAGTAAAAGAAGATGTTGCCTTTGGTCCTGAAAATCTGGGACTTCCATTAACAGAAATTACTGAACGGGTGGATTGGGCGCTTCAAGTGATGGGGCTTAAAGATCTTTCAGAAAAAGCCTGTTACCTGCTTTCAGGTGGAGAAAAAAGGCGGCTTTCCATCGCCGGTGTGCTTGCCATGAGACCTCAGGTGATTCTTTTTGACGAGCCTTTCTCCTTTTTAGACTATCCCGGCATCCAGGAAGTCTTAAAACATATGGTCCATTTACATCACGAAGGACATACCATTTTGGTGACCACCCACGATGTAGAAAAGGTGATTGCTCAGGTGGATCGCATCGCCATCATTCATGGCGGGGAACTTAAGTTGGCAGGTCCACCAGAAGAACTCTTAACCAAACTCTTACAATTTGGGATCCGGCCCCCTTGTTATGCGCTTCTTGGAAGGGAAAAAATTTCATGGCTCGAATAATTCTTCACTACTTTCCCGGAAATTCTTTTCTTCATCGTTGGGATGCCCGATGCAAATTCTTCGGACTCCTGATCATCACCGCGACCCTTCTTCAATCTAAAATCACATGGCTTATCTTCGATTCGACTTTACTGATGGGTCTTCTCATTCTTTCGAGATTACCCCTCAGGCAGTTTTTTCGGGATTTTTGGATTTGGGCGATCTTTCTTTTTGCCCTCTTCCTTTTTCAAGCTTTCTTCACACCGGGTCTCCGGGTTTCTGCTTTCCCGTGGCTTCCCGCGAGTCAGGATGGACTCCGTCTGGGAAGCCTCACCTGCTGGCGTCTTGGGCTCATTCTTAGCTTTTCAATCCTTTTTACCGCAATGACCCGCCCTCGCGAACTTCAGGATGCCCTCATCTGGCTCCTAAAACCTGTCCCGTTTCTTCCGGAACGGCGGATCGGACTCATGGTCTCTCTGACCCTCCGCTTTTTCTCAATTATTATGGACCAGGCCGATGAGGTTCGCCTGGCCCATAAGGCACGATTAGGTGACCAGAACAAGAATCCCTTTCGTAGAGCCAAATTTCTTGCACTCCCTCTTCTTCGGCGTTCATTCTCCCGGGCAGAAGATGTCACCCTTGCCCTTGCCGCAAGAGGTTATCGCGATGACCTACCCCTCCGACTTCCAAAATTGCCGATCTCCCATCTTATCCCCCTCTTCTTTCTTTTGGTGTTTTTTACAGTTATAGGATGGCTTAATTTATAAGGAAGTCCAAGATAATAAAAGATGAAAAAAAATAGAGACGCATCGCAATGTGTCTCTATCAATGATTGAGTCGTTTAAAAGCTAAGGATGGAAGGATTTATAGAAACGGTTTATGCCGGAACCATTTCTGGAGCGAGAAAGGAGAAGAAACCTTCTTTGAGACTCTCCCGCTCAATCTTTCCAAAGGCACATTCCACGGCTGACTTGACTTCCCCCAAATCGACGGGTTTCATCGCCTGATAGAAAATTCCCGCTCCCCGGAGGCGTTTCACTAACCCAATAGATTCTTCTGACGAGATGACAATAATCTGAATCTTCGGATTGATATTCTTCAACAAGGGGACGACATCACAGGCCTTCACCCCTTCGATCTCATCGTCGATGAGAACGACATGAATATTCCCTTTTCGAATCCTTCGAATCATTTCGCTCATCACTTTGGTAGCTTCGACCTTATATCCTATGCCATGGAAAAAAGTGGAGAGCGATCTGGTCCAGAGGTCATCCTGATAGGCTATTAGTATCGTCTTCGATTTCATGGTCATCTCCCCCTATTCCATTCCTCCTACGTCACACGGATGGGAATTTCAGACCTTCTTGTAGGAGAGGTAGCAGCTCCGATAAAAGAGGAGAGGAGGATACCCGCCGGGATCAATTGGGCCAAGACCACAATAATCCCGAAGGTAAAGAAGAACATGACTCCTACGAGTCCTATTCCCCTGACCCCTCCCTTGTAAGCAATCCCTAAAGAGAACAAGGTGATCGACATTACCAGAACCAGACTCAGGGTTGTTAAAATCTTTTTCATCTTCTCAGACATGGCGATCATCTCCTTTATAGTGATTGCCTCTACTCTTTGACCGTTACGGGCTGAGCACCTGGAAGAACCACTTCCTCTTCAACCTTCTTCTCTTTCTTTAAGACCGCCGTTGTGGCAGTTCCAATGAAGCTGAAGAAGAGAATGGCTGCCGGGATCAACTGTAGAAGAACGATAATCGTTCCAACAATAATGAAGATCCAGAGCATCGTCCCACCTTCTTTCAGGCTGATGGACCGTGCAAACGCCGGAGAAGCAATCAAAGTCATCAACCCAACCATTAACCCTGTCTTTAATCCTTTTTTTGTTTTTTCCATTTTTAATTCCTCCTTTCTTTGATGTTCACCCTAAAACATTGCATTTGGCATGCCAAGAAATAAATTATTGTTTAAATATATGATATTACTTAATTTTTTAAAAAATTTGGATTTGTGAGGAAGGGTTTTTGAGGCCTAAATGTATAGTTTAAATATACATATTTTGAAATTTATATTTTGATAGATTCATAAGCATATAGAATCATTAATTTTAATTAATTATAAAAAATTTATACATAAAACCTAAATTAGATAAAAAAAATATACAAATTGAAATTGACCTCTCCCTGTCCGTATTTACAGCCATAATCTATATCCATTCTCTTTCAACCAGAATCTATGTTTCCTATAGTCAGGAAGGATTGTCTCCAAGTAGGTCCAAAATCTTTTGGAATGATTCTTTTCTTTTATATGGACAAGCTCATGAATCAGGACGTAATCAATAACGCTCAAAGGTGCCATAATAATCTTCCAGCTAAAAGATAATCGACTATCTCTGGAACAGGAACCCCAACGGTACTTGGCGCTTGTTATCTTTAACCCTTTCGGAAACAATTGAAGTCTATTACTGAAATAATGGAGTCTTCCTTCTATCTTCTCTTTTGCCTCTCTTTTATACCAATGGATAAAAAGATCTCTCGCCTCTTCTAAACGATCCTTATCAAGGATGAATTTACCAAAAGATAATTTGAGTGGAAGCCCTCTATAGTGGGTATCTCCTATTTCTAATGGATACGATTCTCCTAAATATAAGAATTTCTCTCCTGGGATAAATGCCTTTTCTGTTTCTTTTATCGATCTTCCTTTTTCTGAAATTTTCTTAATAACCCATGACTCTTTCTCCTTAATAAATCCCTCTATCTCCCCTTTCGGTGTATGATAAGGGACGTAAATGACTACTCTCCCATCTTCTTTAATATGGAGGGATATCGTTTTCCTCCTTCTTTTACTTCTGATCAACTGAAAGTTAAGACAATGATCCATGGGTCATGTAATTCCTGTAATTTTTATTAACTAACTTATGGAATATTTCCATGTTTTCCAGAAATCGATTGATAAATTTAAGCGTAGATTGGACTCTTTCTGGTTGACTGATCAAAGCATCGCTGCCAAAAAGTATCCGATCTTGATACCGTTTGATAAAGCTTTTATAGGGTACCGGATCTTTTTCCATAAAGGACTCCAAAGAAGACATATCCGTGTAACAATTTGGATATTTATCTAACAGAAAGGCTATTGCCCGTCTGGAAAATCCAAAATGGGGGATATTAAAATTGGTCTCGGGGTAACTCCCGATCATTTCTGCAACAAAGTTTCCATATTTTCTCAAATCGGCATGCATCAGGATTGGCATACCCTGAGAGGATGCATTTTCGATGATCAATGATGTAATTTTCTCGGATTGCTTGCAGGTTCGGCGAAATGTCTTTTCCATGCCACCTATTCGGAGCGTAGTATCTTCCTCTGGAACATAAAGCAGCTTAAGACCTTTAAATCCCCTCTGCCTGTACATTTTGATTTTTTCTTCGATATTATTTTCGATAAAACGAGCGTCTAAAAAAGGTACAATCTTCAGGTGACTGGGCAAGTTAATAACTGTAAATGGGTCCTTTTGATTTTCAAGGACTTCCTGGGTAATATATGGATGATAGGCTCCAGGTATCATCTTCAGAACAGTATTTATTTCGTTGGGAAATTCACCAAACACCAAGATATTAATACCTGCAAGACCGATCTTTTCTAAATTACCAAAAATACGCTTGAGTTCGTTGAAAGAACATTGATAAAAAAAATGAATATGAACGTCATAAAATTTCATGTTCAAAACCTTTTCCGGTGTGTGAGTCAGAAATTCGTTTGCTTGAAACGTCATTCCTGCGGAAGCAGAGCTTGCCCCGCATTTGATGCGGGGAATCCATGTTTTTTTAAATACTGGTTCCCTGTTTCCACAGGGACAAGTCTGGATTCCCACTTACGTGGGAATGACACTCCTGGCATTTTGTCATCGCATTAATAACTCAGGAAACTAGATTTCATCACTATAATACTATTTATCGTCATCCTTTCTTCAATATCTCTAAAACCCGATCCCGATAGACCTGGCTTTTTTCATCAGCAGGGATCACATCGATCTCAGAAGGAGAAGATACCCCCAAACCAAGTTCCACTGCTCTTGCAATCTGTTCCTGTTCAAATATCTTTGGTTTCATGATGCTTTCATTGCTTCCGAGAAATTTTAAAATGGCTACTCCCACGGCATCGATGGCCACCCGATCCGTAGAGGCGAGGAAGACCTCTCCTCTTGCTGGCTTTCCAGTCATGGGACCCCCATCCACAAAGGCATCGATTCCGTCAAGGATAATAAGAGCAGGGTTAAAGGGTTCGTTAATCTCTGCAATCATCCTTCGTTGATTGGGAGAACTGTGAAGTTCCCCCATATAATCATATCCATGACGAAATGTAGGAACGACTCCGACATGGAGCTTTAGCGATAGGGTGAAGATTCCTCCATACTGATGGGTCTTCAGGCAGCATGTGGAGATGAGACACTCTGCATCAAGGATGGGCTGTGCAATCCGAAAGCCATTTGACCAGTGACTCTTTTTAGGTTTGAATAAGACCCAATCCTTATTGTCAAGTTTATCAAAGTCAATGACCTTTACATTCAATTTATCCAGAATGGGCAAAATGCCTTTTTTCTCCATCACCTCACGTGTAGGTGGATAGCTTCTTTCTCCAAGACTGATTGACTTTGCGCCCATTTCCCAAATCTCTTCTATTAACGCTACTAATGTATCATTGTGCGTCGAGCCCGGAGTGATATCCGCGGTGTTGAAATTAGGTTTGATCAAGACATTCTTGCCTTTGGCAGGATTAATATTGAGTACCTTCAAAGAGGCCTTGACTCCGTTCTTCCTATTATCTGTCTTCACCAATACAACACGGCTCATAGGTTTCGGCATAGCTATTCCTCCATCCATTCCTAAGAATAAAGCTCCTCCGGCCACTCCAGTATATCTTAAAAAATCCCTTCGGTTAACACTCTTCATCTCTTATATAATGTTTAGAGTTTATTGTGGGACTCTCGGTCGTATCTCCCCTGATCAAGACAGAGGCTGCATCGCGAGTGAGAACACCATTGGCAGAATTTGCAGTCGGGGCATTCATGCTTCTTATCCTTGCTCTCTTTTAAACAACAGATGAGTCCATACGGTGTTACCTCAAAACAAACTCCGCCTTCATAGATAAACTTTTTATCTTCATCAGCCATTCGTTAAACCACCAATCTACTTCCCGTAGAAGAATTTCATAAAATTATAAAATATTCTTCTTCCAATTAACCAATTATCTTTGCAAAGGCAGGAATGAATGTTACGAAGGACTTATCGATTAATTCTTAAGGTAGCTATAACGTGGCTTGGAGAGGTTTAGGTGATTTATGAATACTCACCATTCCAAAGGGCTTGCATGTTATTTGACGACTTTGTCGTCATTTGTCATGACAAATGACGACAAAGGATAGGTTAGGCACTCTTTTGATACTGTGAGGCATACCAGTCGATCACCCTTCTGATCATTTTTTGATAGGATGTACGATGTTTCTGTGCTTCTTTCTTGAAAAACTCCACGCTCGACTTTCTCAAGGCGATGGTGACCTTCACGTTTTCTTCCTTCAAAACCAACTTATCCGGTGGGGGGAGAAAATCTTTAACGACCCTTAATTCTCCCATCGGTTCATCCGTATATCTTATTTTGTTCTTCATAGATCTTCCTCCCTTTTCTCCAATACCCCGCACCATAAATGCGGATGACATTACCTCGATATGTGAATCGAACAGTCATGATGCCGCCCTCGACACTGCCAACACAGTAAAATCGTTCCTCCCCACCTCTTTGGGTTATATCTTCTACAATAACACGGTGAGGATCAAGAAAAGCATGTTGCGCTAAAGCAAAAGAAATACCATACTTCTTTTGATTCTGTTTGTCTTTGTCCTCATCCCATTCAAAGAAGGTCTTTGGCACATAGAAATTATACTATTTTATAAATTGCGATGCAATATAGAAGTATGGCGAAATGTATGGAAGGAGATAAGGGGAAATAAAATGAATTTGCGTCTAACGGTCGAGTCAAGTCGCGGGGAAATACTTCCTTTGCTTGTCCTTAAATTCCCCGAATGGCTAAAATGCAGATTGAAAACTCGGTCTCTCGTAGTAAGTATCAATGGAGCGGAGAGGCTTTGGAAAAAGAGCTAGAAGAAGCGAACAAGGGTAAAAAAGAAGAATATACCTATCGGGTTAATTGAGCTGATTCTCTCGCTGCTTCCTTTTATCTTCCATGAGTTTTTTCCAGGATTCAAATCGATCCCTCTTAAATTTGAGCAATTCTTGTCGTAACCTAAGTCTTTCTGCTTTGAGTTCGATATCTCTTCTTTTTAGCTCAAGATTTTTATCTTTTTGATCGAGACAATAAAGATAACACATCAAATTAGCTATATATCGTCTGTGTCTATTTTCCTGTTTCCTTTTTTTGAATTTAAGTTGCTCCCTTTTAAGCTTGATCGCCTTAAGTCTTATTTCAGAACTCAATCTGTGTTTATGATTATCTCGCTCCCTTCTTAGTTCAAGATTTTCATTTTTTTGATTGAAGTACTCTCCCATCAGAAAGTCTACTATTTTTTTGTAAAGACCATTGTCTCCATTCTCTCTATCTTCAGTATCCTCATTTCCCAGGCTTTCCAGTATTGATTCAAGGGTAAATGTTTCATCCCCATGCTTACCAATGGGTTTATACAGGCTCTCCTCTCTGTATCTTTTATTCATATACTGTTTTATAGCTTTGTTTCTAACCCTCCTAATAATGGGAGTAATTTCTTCTAAGGTTTGGGGATTACATTCAAGTATTTCCACCCAGGCTTGCTGAAAACTATCTTCGTACCGTCCCAAAAAAGGTTGCAAATAACTGTTTACTTCGGTTTCATTCAGTTTCATGCTGGTTACCTTCCTGAATCAACCCGACAGGCAGAAAGAAAAATTACAAACTTAGCCTCCTGAAGTGAGGGATCATTGGATAATCGTTCCTTCCCATAGCATGGAAAGAAAGCTGCGCCATGGAAGAATATGGATGCTTTCGTGTATTCGTGGAGTGCGTTCATTACAAACGAGCAATGCTTTTCTGGGACGGTACTCTTGGATGAAAGCCTTGAGGGGTTTAAGGTCTGAATTATCTACGTGACGGGCTCCTTTCACTTCAACCGCAACTTGTCCGTGCCCCAAAATAAAATCCACTTCCAGCCCTGTCTTGGTTCGCCAGAAGTTCAGCTCGTAATTTAGCTCCTTGTAGGAACGATGCGCCAGGATCTCCATGAGGATGAAATGTTCGAAGGCTTTTCCGAACTGCTCTCCCCTTTCTTCAGGGATGTGGCGCTGTGTGATGGCGCCTGCAACACCGACATCAAACAGGTAGAACTTTCCCGCTTTCGTAATCACCTGCCGTTCTTGCCTTTTTTTATATGGCTCGATCAAGGTACCGAGCAGAGTGTCAATTAGAATCTGATAGTACTCCTTGACCGTCTTAGCATCCACTCCGCAATCCCTCGCGATGTTCGCATAATTCGTCAGTTCGCCGTGGGAGTACCCCATCGCATCAAAGAACCGCGAAAACGCAGGAATGTTTCGAGTCAGGCCTTCATCGAATACCTCCTCTTTGAGATAGTCCCGGACATAAGCTTGGAGCGATTTATTGTATTCCGCCTGGAGATAGTGATCGGGGATCATGCCCCGGTTAAGTGATCTAAGAAGATCCAGGTCCTCAATTTCCGCGGAGACAAGCGGGTGCATTTCATAACGCCATGCACGTCCTCCTAACAGGTTTGCTTTGCCCCGTTTCAGCTTCCTCGCACTGGAACCGCTGAGGATAAACCGCAGACCTTTGTTTTCAATAAGCCAGTGGATTTCATCAAGCAGCTGGGGTGCTTTTTGAACTTCGTCGATGATAATCGGTTCTTTCAACCGTTCAGGCTTTGCCGCCATGAGCTGCTCCCGCAACAGGAAGGGACGCTTTACAAATTCGAGAAAAAGGTCGGTTTGCAGCATATCGAAGATTAGACTGTTTGGGAAAGCAGCTTTGAGGTAGGTCGTCTTTCCCGTTTTCCTTGGCCCCCACAGGAAAGCGGACCTCCCTTTCGGCAGATCAATCTTCAGCAATCGATCAATGATTTTTTCCATGGACCGTACTCCATTTTAGTATTACTAAAATGGAATAATATCCATTTTGGATTATTTCGTCAACTAAAAAAACACCCATTACTTTATCTCCCCGGACCGTGTTCCTAAAATGATTGAGATCCAAATTAAAGACTTAGCCTCCTGAAGTGAGAAATCCTGGGGCGGAGAGGTTTTGTAAAAAGACTTAGAATAAGTGTGCTTGTGGATTACATTTAAGTATTTCTACCCAGGCTTGCTGAAAACTACCTTCGTACCGCCCCAAAAAAGGTTGCAGATAATTATTTACTTCGGTTCCATTCAAATTCATACCGGTTACCCTTCTGAATTAAACCGATAGGCAGAAGGAAAAATTGAAGTAAAGAGAGAAAGTAAGAAAGGGGGATGTAAGGTGCAAAGCATTTTAAAGAAGCAAAATCATTACCAGCTACCTCAATTGTCAAGTTGTTTTAGAACCTACGTCCCCCCTTCTTGCACACTATCATCGGTCAACCACCAAACTCGATCAAGAATCCAATAGTTCATTTGGATCGCCATCTGAGGTCATCTGAAATAAAAAGTGGAACCGTTTGTCAACTTTCAAGGGCAAATTCCATCGCGTTTTGCCAACAAAATGGAGAACCCCCAACCTTCAAAAATGCTTTTTGTATAATTCATAAGCTTGCTCTGCATAGATACTTTCCCGAGGCTTTATGGACAAAACCTTCTCCAAATTAGTACTTGCCTCATTGTCTCTATTATTTGCCAAATAATATTTCGCCAACTCTAGATGTTTTTTTTGGGATACGTTCTTGCGAAGAATTTCGTTTGCTGCAAGGCTTTCTGCCAAATTGTACAACCTCCTCCCTTCTTCTACATTCCCTTCCTTTATTCTAAGTAAACCCCTTGTAGCAGTTAAGAAAACATCGTTAGTGACATCCTTAACCTTTTCCAGCAATTCTCTGGCACTATTTATGTCATTATCCATTAAGTAATTATAGGCTAGGTTGTTGATAACGTGTGTGTTATTCGGTAAATAATTCATTGCTTCTCTGTTCAATTCTATTGCTTTTTTGTATTCATATAAGTATTCTGAAAAAATGAAGCTTAGAAGAGAGTACGCCGAGGCAAATTTTTTATTTGTACTCAAGAAGATATTTATATTGTCTATTGCGTCTGGAAGTTTCTGAGTATAGTAATTATACAAAGCAAGGTAATAAAAATAGATACTCTCTCCCTCAAACGCCTCGTGGAGCATGTTGATAAATTCTTTTGCTCTTCCAATTTTATATTGAGCAAAATATAGATCTATTAAGTTTGTCAATATTACTTGATTTAACTGCTTAGTTATTTTTATACAGTTGAGATAATGGTTCTCAGCATTCTTTAAATTCCCCATAAGTGTGTAAATTACGGCTATATTATTGTGCAATTTAGCTATTTCATTCTCAGAAAATCCGGCCTTCATTGCATTTGATAGTGCTACAGTTAACAGTTTGATGGATCTTTGGTGTTCGCCGCTTTCCGCGTAAAACCTGGCAAGTAATTCTCTTATTCGAAAATCTTCATTCTTTCTTAAGTAGTTATCCAAGAGGTCTATTGCATCCGAGAGATTATTCTTGAGTCTTAAAGTAGTGGCCAAATTTTCTATCGCACTTATATAATTGGGAGATAATTTCAAAGCTATCTTGAACGATGATATTGCCTTCTTATGAGAGCCAGTAAGTCCATAGGCAACACCTAAGTTATTGTAAATAGAGGGCCATCTCGAATTTATTTGGAGACACTTTCTAAACTCTGATATGGCTCTTGTATACTTAAATTCTATGAGATCAATTACACCTAATCTACTTTTTGCTGTTATATTATTAGGGTCTTTTTTTAAAATTCCTTCAAAAATATTTCTGGCTTCCACCAATTTCTTATTCTTAGTATATATATCCCCCAAATTAATTATTACTCGCGTATCTTCGGGATATTTTTGAAGCAAATCCTTGTATATATCTGTTGCCTCTTCTTCTTCGTTCTTCTTTATGTAGACAAACGCCAAATTCAAAGCTGCTACTCTGAAATCATGTTTAGCCTCTAGCGCTTGTTTAAATAACCCAATCGCCTTATCTAATTGTCCACTGCCTAAATAAGCTAATCCAAGATTATTGAGGAGATAAGGGTTATTAGGGGATCTCCTCAGATCCCTCTCAGCATTTTCTATTTGATTTCCCCTCAAGATAGAAATCAGGCCTTCGTTTTTCGAAGCCGAAAACTCCGTCTCCCTTTTACGAAATGTAACCTCACCTTTATTCACGGATGAAGTAGTGCCAGATAAAATTAAATCATCGCCACTTTCAAACGGACTGCTGATTGTCCCCTTCACTGGCACTTCTTCTCTAAAGATTAATTTTTCCTCATTTCTCTTTTCCGTATTCGGATTCAACATATCTCTCCCCTTCTACTTTTATGGGTTCGAATAACCTTTTCACAGATATTGATTCTCAAAAATATTCTCTGGAAATCCTTTTCTCTTTTCTTGTAATTTAAACACGCCATACTTTGGTATAGCCTGTCCACCTCATAAGCTATTGCCTTTGGAATAAATTCATTATGCATTCTTACGGGAAAAAGATTCCTCTCTTCTGAAAAAGCATCTATAAAACCATCAAAAACTTCTACCCTATTCTTCTCAGGCACCAGACTGAAATGAGTAATAAATTCTAATAATTCATCGTTCTTATAGATAACTGATGCAAGCTCTGATTTAGTAAACAATTCATATAAATTAGCACCCAATGAGTATATATCTGCACAGTAATTGTGATAATCGGAAAAATGTAATCCGCAAAGTAATTCTGGAGCCGTATATCTCATGTCACCGACTGGTCCAAGGTAAGAATCCAATAATGTAATACTTTTTTCTCCAAAGTACCGCGCCGTACCAAAATCACTCAAGCATACATATCTTTTGTTAAAAACGAGAAAATTATCAGGTCTCAAGTCACGATGGCAAATCCTTTTACTGTGTATCCTTTGAATCGCCTTACACATTTCTCGGAAAAAAAGAATGACCCCCTCCCCATTGTCAAGACAAAAAATGGGGGTACATTTGGTGCATAGTCTGACAAGCCTGCCCTAGGTTTAGGGGGATCGGCTGCTTGAAATAGACCTCATAAGGGGTTCGGTTCCCT
>Ga0187882_1000350_pt1 | contig 51995 bp, 88 predicted proteins | sample June2016WEW_19_1_3_FD_132991 | JGI IMG/M metagenome (GOLD analysis project Ga0187882, IMG submission 132991) | Peatland microbial communities from SPRUCE experiment site at the Marcell Experimental Forest, Minnesota, USA - June2016WEW_19_150 | ecosystem: Environmental > Terrestrial > Soil >... | reverse complement strand
TCATTACGATATTATTGAATGGTTACAACCTGATTGGTATTATGATGTAACTTCTAATCAATATTTTCGGGGGTGTCTTCAACGACCAAAAATTCAATTGGAAATCTATAAATGTTCACGCTCTCTCTGGGGAATGTTTAAACCGCATCATTATTTAAGCGGAATGATATCTAATAATGCACAATGTTTTATTACATTAATTAATGATAATCCTGTCGCATTTAGTAGTTTTATTCATTTTCAACATCCTCATTTAAAAAACACTAAACGAGAATATCGCACTGTAGTTTTGCCAGATTATCAAGGTATAGGCATAGGAAATATACTTTCAAATTTTGTCGGACAATATTGTTTAGATCATGGTTATAAATATACTAGCGTTACAAGTCATCCAGCTATGATCTTCCATAGAATGAAAGATAAAAATTGGGTTATGTATCGCGCTCCTCAAATTTTAGGTAGATGTAATAATAATTATACAAATAAATTGCAATCTTCCTACAATAGAATTACTGCATCTTTTAAATTTATTGGTAATTCAAAAAATCCTAATTGACCTTTTACAGGAAAAGGTTTAATTAATTTAGGATTTTTTAATATCCAAGCATAAGGATATATTTTATCAATATATGCGTTTTTACAATGCTTTTTATTCATTTTTATTACATTTTCAAGTGTTATTATACATAAAGCTTGACCATGTAATTTATTTTCAAAATATGGTTTTTTTGTAGAACATATTAAAATATCTCCTCGATAAGAAGTTTGCCAAGAACGACATTCAATTGTTTTTAACCCTGCACTAATTAAATCAGCATAAGGTTGATGTATACTTAGACATTTAAGCATTTTATTTTCCTGTTTAATTTAAAATTCATAACCAATCGGTGAACTCATATTACCGTATATCCATTTAGGTTTGCCAAAATGTCTTTTTATAGCTTTTAATAATAAATGAAGTCCATTAATGCGCGAAATAATTAAATTTGATTGTATTAAATATTCGCGCATATCGCCTTTAATATTGTCTTGAGATTTTATAAAAAATCTACTTGTTTTTAAAGCGCATAGATTTTTATTGCAGTAAAATTTTATTTCAAATAATTCTCTCATTTTAGTTTCTCCTGTTTTATTGATTAGCTAAATTAGCAGATAATTCAGAAATTAATTCGCCTATTTCATTTTCTTTGTCTTCGTCAAATTCTCCATTATTTGTTACCGATATTTCATCGTTAAAATCTGAGCATTGATTGGGTAAATAATCAACTAAATAACTTATAACTTCTTCGTCTTTTTCCAAGACATTTTCTATCGCGTCTATTAATTTATCGATATCTTCAAAACCCACCGCTGAATAAGCGCTTGAATTTAATCTTATTTTTACTTTATAATTGTTCATTTTAATCTCCTGTTGTTGTTATTAAGTTATAATAAATTTTCATTTATTATAACTATATAATATCATATATTCCGCTTTTGTCAAGGAAGTTTATTAAAATAATTATTTATAATGTTGATTTTACTTGCTAAATATTATAAAAAAGATTATTATTGATTTTATTTAAAATAATTCGAGTAAATTGCGAGTAGTATTAATATGGCTTTTAGTCCTAAAAGTGTAAAAAATCTTAATCCACCTTTAAAAAAAGGACATCCTCCTTTACCAGGAGCAGGAAGACCTAAAGGAAGGCGATCAATTTCTGATGCATTACGTCAGATTTTGGCTGCAAGTGCAAAAAAGTTACCTATTGGTTCAGAAATGGCAAAAATTGCAGCAGAATTTAAGTTGGATAAAGTTAGCGATGTAATGGCTTTAAAAATGATTTTATTAGGATTTTCTAAAAATCCATCTGCATCATTAAGCGCCATTAAAGAATCTATGGATAGAACAGAAGGACAGGCAGCGCAAACAATAAATCTTCTAAATGATAACCTTGATTTCACAAAACTCACAAAAGAACAACTCCAACTTATTGCCGCAGGTAAGAGCCTCGGCGATATTGGAATTGATGAGACGAAATGAATGTGAATTTTACGAAAATTCGTTTTATGAATTTGTAAAAGGTGCATGGAATAGTATTGAACCCAACGAATTTCAAGATGGTTGGCATATAAAGTTTTTATGCGATCATTTACAAGCAGTTTATGAAGATAAAATAAATAATCTTTTGATTAATATTCCTCCTGGTTATGGAAAATCCCTTATAGTTTCTGTTTTATTTCCCGCATGGTGCTGGACTAAAAACCCTTCTTTGCGTTTTCTCACTGGTTCAAAAGGATTTGATTTGTCAATTCGTGATTGTCGTAAAAGTAGAATATTATTTAATAGCGATTGGTATCAGGAAAAATGGAGTAAATTATGGTCATTTTCAAGTGATGAAAATCAAAAAAGTAGTTATGAAAATGATAAAGGAGGTTTTAGAAATGTATTTTCAACGGGTGGTAATGTAACAGGATTTCGTGGTGATATTAGATTAATAGATGATCCACATGATGCAAGCGAAACTTATAATATAGATGCTTTAAAAAAAACATGTGAATGGTATGGTGGAACATTTTCTACTCGTACAGATCAACTTAAACCGTCCAAAACAATTATCATTATGCAGCGTCTTTCTCCTGCTGATTTGAGCGGGTTTTTATTAGAAACACAAAAAGAATTATGGGTTCATATTTGTTTGCCTCTTGAATATGAACCAGAAAGAAAATGTAGAACAATATTAGGTGAAGATCCAAGGAAAATAGCTGGGGAATTGTTGTGGGATAAAATATCTCAAGAATCTGTTAAATTATTAAAGGCAAATCTTGGTTTAAATGGAATTGATGGGCAATTACAACAACGACCAAATAAATTAGATGGAAATATCATAAAAATATCTTGGTTTAAATATTATAATCCAGAATTTATTAAAAATTTTGATTGTATTTATATGTCAGTGGATGGCGCTTGGGAAACTAAAAAAGAAAATGATTATAGTGTTTGTACAGTTTGGGGTGTAATTGGTGATAATTATTACTTAATAGATATGTGGCGTGATAAAGTTATTTATCCAGATTTTAAAGTTATGATAAAATATCTGAATGATAAATATTTCCCATTTACAATAATTATTGAAGATGCAGCGTCGGGAAAAGCATTTAAACAAGAAATGCAATCATCACTTGGTGTTCATCCTTTTAAACCAGAAGGGGATAAAGTTGCACGTGTTTATGCTATAAGTGATATAATTGCTGCAGGTCGTGTATTTTTGCCAAAATCTGATATTTTTCCAGAAAATTATAAATGGGTTTATGATTTTATAACTGAAGTGTCGGGCTTTCCAAAAAGTGAACATGATGATATAGTGGATACATTAAGTCAGTTTTTACGATACATGGCAACAATGTCATTAACGCCTTTAACAATATTTTAACATTATGAACATCTTACAAAAAACAGGACAACGGATAGTTAATAAACTTGGTTATCAAAAGATAGAAAAGAAAGATACTTTTGTTAATGACCAATTGGGGTTATCTATTTGGCCCACAGGAGATAAACCAGTTTTATTTGCAACAGAAGCAGTCTTATACATGATAGAATGTGCTCCAGTATGGACGGCATTGCATAAAATAGCCAAAGGTATAGCATCAATCCCACCGAAAGTAATTGATAAAAAATCGGGGGAATTTGTAGATCATCCAGTTTTGAAATTATTAGATACTCCAAACGCTGATAAAGTTTTTAGTGAATTTATGGAAGAAATGTCGCATTGGTATTTAGGTACTGGAAATGTTTATATCGAAGGATTTGGTTTTATTGAAAGACCGCCGCAAATAATACGCGTTATGCCCTCTGCTACAACGACAATTATAACTGGCATGGATGGATATGCTCAAACAATTATAACTCGATTATTAGGAATTGCTAATACTTATAATCGTACAGAAGTAATTGATTATGATAGGCCAAGATTTAGATTTTATGATATTAATAATCCAGAATTTAGAGAAATGTATCATATTAGAAGCTTTAATCCTATGGTTAGCTCTAATATGGCGTATGGATTATCTCCGCTTAATGCTGTTTTTTATGAAATGAGACAATTTATTGAAGGCGCTAAATCTAATTTATCTTTACTATTAAGATCATCGCGTTTAAGTGGTATCTTTACTTCAAAAATGCCACTGGATGATAAGCGTAGAACAGAATTACAAAAACAAATTGATTATGCATTTTCAGGATCAAATAATTCTGGGCGTAATATTTTGTTAGGAAACGAAACGACTTATCAAGATGTATTGCATACTATGCGTGACATGGATTATGTTAAAATGATGACTCATACTGCCGAGACCATTTATAAAGCTCTTGACATTCCTTTGCCTCTTGTTAATGCTGAGAATATGACATATGATAATTATGAATCATCACAATATTATCTATTTAAAGACGCTGTTATTCCATTGCGTCAAAGATTTGATCGTGAACTCACTAACTTTTTAATGCCACGTTATAATCCCCAAGAAGACCGATTTGCAATTACTTTTAACCCTAAAGATATTCCTCAACTCGAACCAGAACGTAATGCGCAATTGCAAATCAAGAAAAATACTGCAATTTATACAATCAATGAATTACGTAAAGAATCAGAAGCCGAGCCATTAGATGGTGGTCAATATGTTTATGGGACTATGGGAGCCGTACCTATTGCTACAGATGATAACGATGAATATTCAATAGGTGATAGTGCCTATGCTAATGTTGTTAGTACCAATAATTCTGAATCGCCACAACCTAGCGAAACACAAGATGAACAATTAGCACGTGGTAGTGATCAATCAGATGCGGCAGAAGCAGCAGAAAATCAAAAAGCAGAACAACGCGCAACTAAAGAAGAATTTATGCGTAAATTAAAATTGCAAGTGAATAAAGACGGTACGCCACGTTTTACTGAAAACGAAATTAACGAATTAGCAAATAGACATTTTGGGGAATAGTTTTGGCTTTAACTAAAGAACAATTTAACAAACTAGCCAAACAAGCGGCTAATGATTATGCTAAAAAACTAAAATTAGAACCCGCTCTAAATAAGCAAGTAAATTCTTTGTTTAATCAAATAGTTAAAGATTATGACGAGCATTATTCTAAGCATGGAGCCGCAATTGATCTTTCTTCATATCAAAAAGAACTGGAAAAAATACTCAATGATCATGGCATAAAAACCGCATCTACATTCTCAAACAATCTTAGGGATATAATCGGCAACCCAGACAATAATAATGTAATACAGCGCAAATTAGACGCTAATATTAAGGGATATTCTGCGCAACGTTCACACTTAATGAGCCATAAAATAATGGATACTACTCGTGATAATATGGAAAAGGCAACAAAAGATGCTGAAATTGAAGCAGCATTAGCTGATACAGAAATGAGTAATGCTGAAATAGCTAAATCAGCCACCAATACTCTTAAAAACAGACTTATTAATCGTTCCCCCATTATAGCGACAACCGAAACTCAATCAACGGCTGAAATGGGGAAATGGTTAGAATATACTACTATGGTTGCTATGGATGCTGTCGTTAATAGCGAATCAATTAAGGAAATGACGCAAAAAAAAGTATGGATTACTATGCTTGACGATCATACGAGGGAAGCACATGCAGAAGCAGACGCTCAAGAGGTTGATGTTAATGATCCATTTGAAGTTGATGGAGAAGAGTTAATGATTCCTGGTGATGATAGTTTAGGAGCTAGCGAAGGAAATTTAATTAATTGCCGATGTTCTAGCGAATTTGTTATTGATTAAAATCAATGATTAGATTTTTTTTAATAAGTTCAAAATTATTAATCATTTTTATCTTTTATAGATATGAATCTATCCATCAATCGCTTTTCATTAACTGAGTTAGATTCAACTTTATGATAGATATTCCCATTGTCATCTATATATAAATTATCATATATCATGGGAATGCCTTGTTTTAAGCAATATTCTTTTTCTATTTCAATTATTTTCATGGTTTTTCCTCCTTTTATTACTATTTCGCCTTGGTTTGGTTTTGGCAATTCTATCGTTTTTTGAGAGGCTTCGTTTGATGCATTTTCAATTTTGCTAATTCGCTCTTCAATATTGTTAAATTTATCAATAATTTCATCGATTTTATCGCAGATATTATTTAACGCTTCAACTTCAGAGTATGGTTGTTTACCATTAAGATAAAAGCACATATATTTATCTTTATATGGCTTTTTTTCTGCTCTTAACTTTTCAAGTTTGTTTGTCATCTATTTTATTTTTAATATTATAATCAGTTACGTAATAATAACCACCAGTTTTTTTGTTGAATTTTATATTAGCATTTGCATCTTTAAATGAATGATTTTTTCTATTTAACCGCCTTCCTAAAAATATTAATATTAGATAAACTATTATAAAAATTAAAAAAACAAAAACTCCTGTTGTTATTCTCATGTTATCTAATTCTTAATTATTAATTATTAATATTAGTAGCCAATAATTGATCTAATATTGTCGAATTATAATCGCTTACTATTTTTGACGAAAGAAACATAGCAAAAAAACTTATTATTCCTGGGATAAATGTCCAGAAAAAAGCAACGCTTAACCATCCTTGAAGTTTTTTACCAACATAAAACCACTCAATACCTAATCCACCTAAAAACCACGCAAGAAAAAAAAAGGATGCGGTGCTTTTCTTCATCATTTGATATGTCATCAATTGCTGCGAGTTTAATTTGCTAATTTTATTGATAAGTTCTAATTTTTTCATATTCATGTGATATTCTCCTGTTTGTTTAAGTTTCAATTCCATTACACAATAATGCATACTTCGCATTTTGTCAAGTATCTTTTGAAACTTTATTTCTTGAGAGCCAATTATTCGAATAGCGATTTACGATTTGTTGATTATCTTTAATAATGAGCAAGTTTTCAGCATTACGCTTTTCTGCGCTTGTAGTAAAGTTATAACTTCCTGTAATTACGGTTTTTGAATCAATAATCATCACTTTGTTATGTGCTATTGATACAGTATAATCAATTTTAATAGGAATATTATTTAATTCTAATAAGCGCATTACCGAATGTTTATCTTTGATGTTGCTTTTATCAAGTATAACCTCAACATCAACGCCTTTCTGCTTGGCTTTTATTAATGACATAGCAATATCTTGGCTAGTAAATGAATATGCTTGTACTAATATTTGCTTTTGCGCATGTGATATTTCATTTACTATCTTTGGCGCGCATTTTTCTCCTGGAGTAAAACAAACATCAAGCGTTGTTGCTAATGAGCTATTGCAAAATAATAATAATATTAATAGTTTTTTCATAAATTTAATAAATTTGTAATAGATTTTGGATTGTTAGGATTGGGATCGTCTTCATCAAGCACCTTGATAATTTCTAAAATCGGTTTAAGTAATTTATTCAATTGCGATATCCCAATATTATCATTAGATGTTTTTGCTTTTTTTAACTGATGATTTATTATTGAAAAACAATAGCAAAGAGCACATTCAAATTTAACATCATTATATTTATCAATTTTATTAATAGTTTCCGCCACTTTAATAATTATTTCTTTTTTGTTTTCTTCGGTTAATGTGATTTTATCATTCATCTTTTATCCCTTTGGGTTTTATAAAATTGGCATCTCATATTTTAAATTTTTCTTTATACGATAATGCTCTCTTATGCTATCCTTCAATTTATTTAAAAATGTAGAAGAGGGATGAAAATCATGCTTTAGGTTAACAAGAAATTTATTTTCATGATTGAGTTTTAGAGATACGAAAGGAGAAAAAATATTCATATTAATTATTCCATTATAAGAATCTTCAAAAACTTTATAGCTAATAAGAGAAACTTCATTGTCATTTAGAGATTCATTTAAAGCTATTTGTATGCCATGAATGGTATTGTCCTTTATATCAAAAAGATTTTTTCCCTCAGCATCTTTATATTCTAAAATATATCCAATGGTTTTATGATTGCAAAATAGTTTAAAATGAAGAATTTCTTTTTCTATTTTCATAAATTATCTCTTATTATCGATAATACCGTTAATAGTTATCTCATAAGCGTCTTTATAAGGATCTAGATTTACTTTTTTGATGTTAATATCATAAATTTGATCAAATAATGTGCGGAGGTTTTTTATTGTAGGTTCTAATTTATCGTTTGAACAATTAACAACAGAAGGTAAATTTATGGTTACTTCTTTTTCTTTTTCCTTTTGCCTTTCTATATATTGTTCTCTGTTGATTTTGATTTTTTCGAGGATAGTGTTTTGTATTTCAGACAATAAACTAGAAGCTGTTTTATAACTTCCAGTTTCTACGGGAATATATTCATCTGAGTTAATTTTTATCCTAATATTAAACGCGCAATTTTTATATAAATATGAAATCGAAATTATAGGATCGTTTGAGTTGTTATCCCCAACTGAATCAAAATATAAAATAGACATCTCGTTGTCACAATAGAGCAACGGAACATTTAAAAATTTTTGATTTTCTTTATCAAAAGCTAATTCTCCGTTATCATATCTTATTTTTGATATAAAATCATAAAGGGATGTATTGATTGTTATACTTTCAACTTTTATTTTTTCCTGCATTTCAGTTATTTCTGTGATCATTAAATTAATTCTCCTTCAGCGGTTATTTCAATGCAATGACAATTATGAAGACTTTCTTTTATTTTTTCATAAATTAAGTCTCTTGCGGATTCAGTTGGATAAAGATAATAATTTTTGTGTATAACACCACCTATACAATGAATTAAAATGCCAAAATTAATTGTTTTTTCTTTTTTTATAACATTATAAACCTCAATACTTTTTATGTTTTCACGTAAATAAAATACTTTAATTGTTTTAATGGTCATTTTTTCTTATCTTCCATCCACAATAATATTTCTTCATAATCCCAAGCAGCAACTTTCTGCGCTAATTTATAGCGTTTGGGAAATTTACCTTGTATTTCAAGTCTTCTTATAGTTGTTTTACTTAATGTTGTTAATCTTTTGACTTCTCCTATGCGAAGAAAGCGCTTATCTTCATTTGTCATTTATATTTTTACCTAAAATATTTATTTCTATAGGACATAACCAAGATAAAAACAAGAGGTTATGTCCTATGGCTATTTAATCTAAAATTTAACCATAAATTAACGATTAAGTCAATTATAAAAATCAATATGACGCGATAAAAATGTAAATAAATCAATATGGGATAAAAAACATAATGGCTTAAATCATTGATATTTTTAATAAATTTGCTTCCATTTGATATTTTAACCTGTTAATATGGATAATAAATAAATTATGATCTTAAGATAGTTAAAATTTATGCCTGAAAAACACGAACATGCAGCTCGAATAAACTCGCCCGATAAATATAAAAAAATTCGTCGTGAAAATGATAAATTTGGTTCTGGAATCGATGTTATATGGGGAATTTTAGATGATGGTAAAACTGAAGTACAAGCCATCAGATTTGATTCGTCAAAATTCACCGCTGATGAAGCGAGAAAATGGCTAAAAGATCACGATTATAAACCAATAGAGTTTGAGCCAGCCACAGGAAAAAATATGTCTAATACTATAGAATATAAAACTTTTAGATTTAATTTGCTTTCTACTGAAACTAAAGCAGTTAAAGATCAAAATTTTGGCTATATAAAAGGTTATGCTTCTACTTTCGGCAATGTAGATCGAGGCGGTGACATTGTTATGCGTGGTGCTTTTGTAAAATCCATTGAAGATTATAGAGTACAAGGAAAAAAGATCCCAATGTGTTTTCAGCATTCTATGATGGATATGATTGGCGGTTTTGATCCTCAAACGATGCGTGAAGATGAAAAAGGATTATATTGTGAAGGTGCTATTAATTTAGATGTTGGGCGTGGTAAGGACGTTTATGCATTAACTAAACAAGGCGTTATCGATTCAATGTCTATTGGTTATACATCTGATGATTACGATTTTGAACCTTCTGGTGATGATGACGGCTCCATGATTAGGAAATTAAAACAACTTAATCTTTGGGAAATTAGTGCAGTTGGTATACCTATGAATCCATTAGCGCGCATTAATGATGTTAAATCCAGTGAAGATGAAATAAATACAGTACAAATCAATGAATTATTACACATTATTAAAAGTGAAGAATTAGAACAAGGAACAAAATCATATTTAATTTCTAAATTGCTTCATAATGGAATTTGCTCTAAAAAAACAGCTCTATTTTTAGCAGAAGCAGTTGTACCAAAGTTAAACATTAAAACAAAAACAGATTCTTATTTTAATAAAGAGAATCAACTTAAATCTGCCGAATCAATTTTAACAGAAACATTACATAATTATAAAAATGTAATGCAGATTAAAGAATCAATCAATATTCTTAAATCAATTCAAAAATAACGCGTAAATTACGCGTATCTTATTCAAACGGGCATTCCGTTGTCATTCCATAAATGGTTTTCCATTAAAAAAATTGTATTTATTTTATTTTTTTATCAACTAAACATTATGTGAGGATAATCATGTCCGAAGAAATTAAACAAGAAGCAACTAAAACTGAATTGCAACAAATGGATTCAAATCTTGCTGAAATAGCGCGAGAGATGCAAAAAACATTTAGAGATAGTGAAGCTTCTAAAAAAGAATTGATGGACAAAGTCTCTAAAGACTTAGATGTCTGTCTAAAAGCAAATAATGATTTGCAATTAAAACTTGCAGAACAAAAATCAAAACAAGAAGAACAAGATAAAGTCATCAAGGCTTTTGAACGATTCGCTTCTAGCAAAGGTGGTGTTAAAACTGCCGATGGCGAAGAAGTATTAAATAAAGATTTACAAGAATCTTTTGAAAAATTGATTAAATGTCGCGATCAAAATGTTTTAAAACAAAGCGATCCTATATTTATGAAGCATATGGCTTTGAAAGACGATGTTCAAATTTATGGCTATAAGTACAATCCAATCGCTAAGCAATATGGTCGTCAAGTAATTGATACCAAGTATTTACGTACCGATCAAGCCGATTCTGGCGGTTTATTAATTGCACCAGAAATGACCATGCAAATATTCAAGCGTGGTACTGAATATTCACCGATTCGTCAATATGCCAATGTCATGCAGACATACTCAAATGTAATTCAATTCCCAGTTCGTAATGTTTTGACTACATCATATTGGGAATATGAAGCCGCGGATGTAACTACTGGCGTATCTAATTCTTTATATGCCCGTGAAGACATTCATATGAAACGTCTTTCTGTGCAATCAGTCGTTACTTTAGAAGACCTACAAGATAGTCCTTTTGATATGCCATCTTTAATTAGTGCCGATGTAACAGAATCTTTTGCACAAGCAGAAGGTAATGGATTTATCAATGGTACTGGCGTCAATCAAGTCGAAGGTATTTTAGTTAATCCAAATGTAATTGTTTATAACTCGAAAAAAACTGGCGTAATTACTGCGGACGATTTGAAAGAAATGATGAAATCTATTAAATGGAACATTTACGGTCAGCCAGCATATGAAAAAACTTTCATTATGAACAAATTTACCTTTTTGACTATTTGGGAATTAAAAGACGGTCAAGGTCGTTACATGTTCGATAAAGGCGAGTTATCAGCCGGTCAACCAGCCACTATTTGCGGCGAGAAATACATTATAGCTCCTGATATGCCAAACATCGGATCGGGCGCAACTCCTATCGTTATGGGCGATTTAAAGCGTGGTTATACCATCGTTGATCGTATGCAAATGTATATGATTCGTGATGAATTAACTTTCCCTGGCAAAGTCAAATTTACCTTTATCAGACGCTTAGGCGGCAAGGTAGTAATGGGCGAAGCTTTAGTTAAATGTTTAATCGGTTAATAGGAGAAAAAAAATGGCTCAATTAGATTTACATAATAAGGTTAAAACTTATCCAGCTTTAACTATTCAAACTATTGGTACTAATACGACTACTAATGGTGCGATTATCGATACTTTAGGGTACGAATCAGTCGAATTTGTAATACTTTCAGGAACTATTACTGATGGAACTTTTGTTCCAGTAGTTTACGAAAGTGACGATTCAGGATTGGCTAGTCCAATTGCTACCCCAGCAGATTTTCTAATAGGAACTATTCCTATTACTGATCCAACCACACCGCCAAGCCCAATAGCAGGCACAGTAAATCCTTATGCTGATGCTACTTTTACCGCTCCTGATGATAATAAGACAGCGCGAATTGGTGTTTTAAATAAACATAGATATGTTCGCTTAAGTTTTGTTTCAACAGGAACGTCAAGCGGCGGTGTATTAAGTGCTGTAGCGATATTAAGCGATCCACATCACAATGTAACTCCAAAGGATAAATAAACGCATGTCTTGTGATAAATGCAGAAAAAAAATAGAAATGATGTGGGTTTTAATGCTTACATCATTTTCTTTTCGCAATAAAAATTATCAACAAGGTAATAAGTATATGGTTGAAAAATTTATTGCCGATTATTTGACGTTTAATAAAGTTGCGAAAATCATTAATTCAGATGATGTTAAAAATGAATTTAAAAGTGATTTTGAAAACAAAATGGTCAAATTAAATTATAAAAATTAAATTAAATAGAGGGTATTAATATGGCTTTTTATCCTAATGAATCCGATGTTTTGAATGGGTTTAGATCGCCTTCTGCTTCAACAAGCGGCACGCCAGATGATAATCAATTTGTCATAAGTGCTACGGGTACAGGTGAATTTGCTGGCGTTGCATATACAGGTACACAGATTAATGCTGTTTTATCTGGTTCTGGTAATGGCACCGTAATTTTAAATCAAGTAGTAACTGCATATAGTGCAAATGGCGCCATTGCTGTTGCTGGTAAAGCTGCGATAGCGGCCGGCACTGGATTGGCAGCAATGACTTTAGCCGCTCCTGTTCCATATGGTATTTGCGATATAAATATTGTTAGCAGAACATCTGGTGATGTTGTTTTTACATGTGCGGCCGGAGTAACTTTTGATGGGACAAATAATACTGCAACATTTAATGCAGTAAATGATCGTTTAACTATTGGTTATAAATCAGCAACACAATGGGAAATATTTTTAAATAACAGTGTTGTTTTGAGCTTGGTATAGCGATGCAAAGTACATATCTTGCAAGTTATCAGCAAAGTAAATTCGTTAATGAATCCGATTCTTTTAAATATAAGAGAATCGGGACATTACCGGTTTTACCTATTACTGCGCAAGATATGCAAAATCAAATTCGCGTTGATGTGTTATTGGAACAGGCATCATATTTAAATTTAATTATAGCTTCTGCGATTAGATATGCTGAAGAATATATGAATTTATCATTGATTAATACCCAATGGCAAACAACTAGAGATAATTTTGATGCAAATGCTTTTGAATTACGAAAAGGATATTTCGTTTCACTAGAAAAATTTCAATATATTGACGTTACAACAGGATTATATGTCACTGTTGACCCGACTATTTACCAAATAGCTGATAAATCCTATTACGCACAAATTCTATTATTACAAGGATATCAATTTCCATTTAATAATATAAAACAAGAAGATAATGCAATAAATATAGAATTTACAGCAGGAATGTCGGCAAATCCTAGTGATTTTTTAGCGCAATATCCTGATTTGAAAATGGCTTTATTACAACACTGTACTTTTATTTATGAGAATAGAGGAAATGATACAGCGTCAATGATGAAAGATACTACTAGTGTTTTGCCGCAAATGATTTTAGATGTTTATGATCGATATAAAGCACCTTCAATATTTAGCGGCACTATTTTTAACGGGTGGTAGAAATGGCTGAATTAATTACTACAGTTAAAAAATATAGACGTCCTGATATCGGATCAATGAATAGCAGAATTTTTATTTATGATCGCGATATTAAACATCCTGTCGGGAGTGATTTAAATTTCACAGAAACTTTTACTGCTAAATTAGCATGTTGGGCATTGATAGATACTCCAAAAGGTGTGTCTATATTTGATCAATCCAATACAGAAAGAGTTATTACTCATAGATTTATAATTAGAAATATCCCGCCAACATCATTAGTAAATACTCCTGTTTTTAGCGGAATAAGTACTAATTTAAACGATTTAACCACTTCTGGTGCTTATACATTTACATCAAAACTCATTTACAGAGTACAAATTGATTCTGTTGGCACGGTAGATACTTTCAAATGGTCTAGCGATGGCGGCGTAACTTGGATTGCATCTGGAATATCAATTACTGGCGCGGCGCAATTATTATCAAATGGAATTTCGGTTATTTTCGGTCATGTTACCGGACACACTTTAAATACTTATTGGGATATTGTCGCAACCGCAGGAATAAAAATCAGTTCTCAGGATTGGATATTTTATCAAAACCAATTTATGAACATTCAAAATATTTATGACATTTTATCGGCTGAAATATTAGACGAAGAAGGACGTTATTTGAATTTATTAACAACCTTAACTGGTGATCAAGGTATCCCAGCAAACTACGCATAATTTTATGACTTTATCAATAAAAAATAATGTAAATGAAGTCGTATTAAAAGCGAAAGCGCTTAAGCAGGTTACGCCTAAAGCGATAAGAACAGCTTTTTACGAAGTTGGCAAAGATTTGGTTGCTGATGCGAAAAAATATATTGATGAACCAAAACACGGGCGAATTTATTTAACAAGAAAAGGACAATCTAAATTTAAAAAATCTGGAATTACATCAAATGTTTTAAAACAATCACGAGGACATGTTGCCTCTGCTGCTGGCGAAGCTCCTGCAAAATGGACTGGAAAATTAAGAAATTCTATAGATTTTAAAGTTACAGGAACAGAACAATTAAATTTTGGTGTAGATCAAAATCGTTGGGGATGTGATTACGCACAATATTTAGAATATAAAGATTTAATAGCAATGACGGGTAATGGTTCTAAAAAAATAGCGCCACGTCCATTTATAAGTAGATCCTACAAAGAAAACAGAACAAAACTTATAAATAGAATACAACAAGCATTTCAACAATCAGTGAAAAACAAATGAAAGCCGCCGATATAGTAACACAGTTAAGAAATGTAATACCGAGATATACTAATTTATTTAGTGATACGGTAGCCGTTACTTCGCTTTCATATTCTGCGGGTATTGTTACATGTGTGACAACTACCCCGCATGGATTAATAACAGGAGATATTGTTTATATCAACGGAGCATTAACACCTATAACAATAACCAGTTTAACGCAAATTGATAATGTAGCTACAGCTATTACCGCTAGCAATCATGATTTTACCGATAATTATACTACTACAGTCGATATAATTGGCGCAACACAAGCCGCATATAATGGCACGCATACTTTTATTCACCAACCAAATAGACGTACTTTCGAATTCGAAGTCACGGGAAACCCCGTTACTCCCGCAACAGGCACGCATATTTACACGCTTTGTAATTATGCCGCCGGTTATAACGGTTCACATGTAATAACCAGAATTGATGATACTACTTTTACTTATCCAATTACTAGTACGCCCGAAAGTCCAGCGCAGGGAACAATTACAATACAATGCAATGCCCGAATTTCTGGCGCCGTTTCTATTGACAGGATAATTGAAAGTTATACAAAACAAACTATTAATAAATTCTGGATGTGGGTTGTTTTAGGTGATGTAACTACTTCGAAAGATAGATTTACACAATCAGATGCTACTTATTCACGCGTTAGTGGACAAGATTATCGACAAAGAGTAATTGCACCTTTTAGCGTTTATGTAGCTGCTCCATGTTCCAGTGAATTAGGAGCAATGTCGATAAGAGACGAAATGGACTATGTAAATCAACTTATATTTAAAACAATTTTAAATTATAAATTTGTTTCTCCTTACAACGATCAAACTTCTTTTGGATGCATTACTACCGGGCATTCTCCTTATGTTTATTCATATGCTTATTATGTCCACGAATTTAAATTCGAAGTTATTTATGACGTAATTTATGAAGATACCGTTGATGAAGATACGAGCGTAGCGTTTAGAGATTTGAATTTTGGATTTTTAAATGATTTTGAAACGAATGTTATGCAAACAAATACCAATTTAGATGATGTGCCTTTAACCACTTAAAAAGAGGATTAAAAAATGACAATAAGATTACCAAAAACTACTATAAATATTTTATCAGCTCAACAGCCTGTGACTAATCAACCACAAAAAATGTTATTTGTTGGGCAAATGACTACTGGAACAGCTACAAGCGGACAATTATATCAAAATATTTTAAATGATGCTTCATGGGATACTTTATTTGGTCGTAATTCCATGATTGCAGCAATGATTAGATCCGCTAAATTAATAAATAATGATAGTAGACTTGATGCTATAGCATTAACAGATAATGTTTCTGGACAACCTGCTGTGGGTTCAATAGTTTTTACTTCGCCAACTTCTGCAGGCACTATTAATGTAATAGTGGGATCAAGTAAAAATAATACTTATACTGTCCCTGTAACAGTCTCAGAAACAATTGGAAATATTGCAATTGCTGTAGCCGCATTAATTAATGCAGATACTACAAGTCCAGTTATCGCAACTGCACCAACAAGTTTAAGTAGTCCAATATTTACTGGTTCAGGATTAGATGATTTAACGGTTTCAGGTACATATACAGCGACATCAAATAAAATATATATAATTAAAATAGATGCAGTTGATACACCAGATACTTTTGAATGGTCAGATGATAATGGTTCTACTTGGACAACTGGAGTAGCAATTACAGGTTTATCACAAACTCTTTCTAATGGCGTATCTATTACTTTTGGACATACTACAGGACATACTTTACATGATCTCTGGACTGTACATGCTACTGCTAATGTTTTAGCTTTAACCGCTATTAATAAAGGCACAGAAGGCAATTTCATTAGCATTGCTTATACTAGTTCTATTTCCAATTATTTAGCAACTATTACTGCTATGACTGGAGGTGCTACTAATCCAATTTTAACGACTTTATTTACTCCAATAGCACAATTACGTTATCAAACGATTATTTATCCATCATCTTGGGATTTAAGCGTATTAACAGATTTATTAGATCCACGATGGAATGTTAATAATAAAGTTATGGATGGTATTGGTGTTTTAAGTAAAACAGATACCGCTGTTAATTTAATTACAATTTTGAACGCTTTAAATGATCATAATATCGCTATTCACTGTAATAAAAAAATTACTGCATCAAATTTAAAAGGCTCGGCAATTGTTGAATTAGATTATGTAATTGCTTCTCAAATTGGCGCTATTAATGCATTGCGTTTAACACAAAATTCAAATTTATCTTCTTATAATACAAGTGCGCGTGGTTTAGATGCTTTAGGTGGTCCCGCAATTGCAAGTTTACCATTTTTTAATACTCCAGTTGTTAATTTACCACTTGTAGATAATAGCAATGAATGGACTGATGATGAAATGGATGATTTAAAAACTGCCGGTGGTTTTGTATTAGGCAATAATCCTACTAACGATGAAATTATTTTTGGCGAAACAGTTACTACTTATAAAAATGATTCTGCTGGTAATGCCGATGTCACTTTCAAATATTTGGAATATGTCGAGACAGAAAGTCAAATTCGCGAATATTTTTACAACAATGTACGCGCTAAATTTGCTCAATGTCGTTTAACTGCTGGCGATATTATCCGCGAGAATATGGCTAACGCCGCTTTAATCAGTGCTTATTTTGATACTCTTTATTCCCAATTGGCGAGCGCTAATTATGTATTAACTCAAGCGGGTGAAGACGCTTTAGCTTATTTTAAAGCAAATAAAACTGTAACTGTTGATATCGCAACAGGAATGGCAACCGTAACAATGATTGTCCCGATAGTTACTCAATTGCGTGAGATTTATGCAGAAATGCAAATCGGATTTAATTTTAACCAATAATGATTAAAAAGAGGTAAATAAACATGGCAATAAGCACAAAAGTTTTATCGACTCCTACGCTTGTAATAAATAATCAAGTTGTGCCCGTTATTCCAAATTCTGTTACATATACGGAAGGATTTGGCGAACAACAAACTAAAACTCAATCGTTGGGTGGCGGCGCGGTGCAAACAGTTTGGATTGATAACGCTGAAAGTAAATTTTCTACTTTGAAATTTAGTATTTTCCCTACTGTTGATAATGTCGCATTAGCAAGATCATGGAAAGCAGGTGGTAATAATAATGCCGCGAGTTTAAGTGGCCAAACTGATCAGAGTATTTATTTTACTCGTAGTTTCAATCATTTATCAATTAATAATAATTATGAAGTAACGCTTGGCGCCGACGGTAAAATCGATTGTGAATGCGCAAGCGATGCCGCAGTGTAGGAGTTAATAAAATGCTTAAACCAAATAAAGAATTTATTTTTACTTGTGAAGATGAAATCAGCTATCACACACAAGGTATTACTGTTCAAACCAATAGTTTAACTTTAAAAGCTCCTTCAATGATTTCTCATTATGCGCCTGTGATTTCCCAAGACGTTATGCGCGCTCTAAAAGAGGGTGCTTTAGAATTTTCTAATAAAAAACAAGATGATAAAGATAATTCTAAAAAACCAGAAGAGCAAAAACAACTTGAAAATCAAGCAGATGAACCATGGAAAGCTCAAGATATTATAAATATTTTGTTCATGAGCAAATCTATTGATATGGATAAATTCCGCGATAAATTTATTAAATTATTAACCGAAAAAAATATCTGTTTGCTTGATGGACAAATATCAATAACTCAAAGCCATTTTGAATTTATTGGTTATAAAGAATTTAATCGGTTGATGGGAGAATATATCGCAAATTTTTTGAAGCCCTAATATCTTTTAGCGAACCTAATTTCAAAGATAATATTGGGCTTTTAAGTGCTGAATTGATGAGATTTTATAAAGGGGCTATTACTTATCAAGATATTATTAATATGCCCATTAGTGAGATTTTAGAATGGCAAGAAAGAGCTAAGCAAATTACTGATGAATATAATAAAGAAATGGCGCGTTTAGAAAAACAGAGACACTAATATGGCTGGAAATTATGATGTTGGTATAGCGATTAAAGCATTTGATGATTTTAGTCCTACATTCAAAAAATTAGAAAAAAGTTTTAGTGAAATTGAAAGAGGGTTGGAAAGAACAACTTCTAAAATAGGGAAATTTGGCGCTAAAATGAAAAGTTTAAGTAAGAGTTTAGCTATACGCGTAACTGCGCCAATTTTAGCAGGAGGAGCGTATATCTTCAAGCAAGTAAATGATTTTGATGAATTACATAAAAGATTATTACTTACCACCGGATCGGCAACAACAGCAAATCAAGCCTTGGAAGGCATAAGAAAAACATTTAAAGAGACAGAAGTCCCGTTAGATCAGTTGGGAAAAACAACTATGGCTTTGTTGGGATTTGGATATAGCGTTGAAAAAGCAAATCAGCAAACCAAAATGTTTGCTGAAATTGCAGAAGGAACAAGCGCAGGATTTGAAGCGGTTTCTAATACAATTATTCGAGCAGAAATGCGTGCCAAAAAAAATAAAGGCGGTTTTATTGATCCTATGTCTGCTCAGAGATTATTAAGAACTATTCCGGCATTAAGTGTTGAAATTAGAAAAATGGGAGAACAAGCAGGGATATCGGGAGAAAATGCTTATAAAGCATTTGTGAGAGGGAAAGTTGGAGTTAGTTTATTAGATGAAGCATTAATGCGAGTATCTAAAAATAAAGCTACTGATACTATGGAAGAATCTTTAACAAAAGTCCATCATATTTTCCAGTTATTTGCTGAAGATATAGGAGAATCTATTTCGGGTACTACTGATGCAAAGGCAGCGGTAGATAGTTTTAGAGCAACTTTATCTAAAGCAGAAGATACTTTTAGAGATTTTGTTGGGCATCATGCGACTTTAGTTAAATACGTAGCTATATTTTTAGCAATAGCGGCAGTAATGGCACCAATATTATATATTGGCGGATTATTATTAGGTGTATTTGCTGCTATTTTTAGTCCCATTGGATTGATAGTAGTCGGAATAGCAGCTATAGGATTTGGAATTTATAAAGCTTATAAACAATTAAAACCGTTTAGGGATTTTTGTAATGCAATATGGGAAATAATTAAAAAAATAGCCGAATTTTGGTATAAAATTATTGGTAGTAAAGTAGTCAAAGCTGCTGGGTGGGTATATCACAAAATGTTTACTGAAACACCTGCTGGTAAAGAATCTCCAAAAACTTCTATAACGCCAATGGGAGCTAAGGGAATCGCGCAAACACATAATGTTAATGCAACAAGTACGGTTAATTTAAATATTAACGATCCTAAAGGCATTGTTGGGAAAGTATCATCATCTGATGCATCAACAAAAGTTAGCTCTTTGAATCGTGGCGCGTACATGGCTCCATCGAGATAAAAAATGGCACAATTACAAGATTATTTAAATGGTTTATATGAAGCATCTTTCAATGGGATTCAATTCCTGTATGAAAGTGATTCTACGCAAACAGGGAAGATGACCACCACTCATTTATACCCATTTAAAACATATTCATACACCGAAGAATTAGGGCAAAAATTACGTAGTTTTTCGATGAAAGCAATTGTTGCTGGTGATGATTATGATATTCGAAGAGATGCTTTAGCTCTTGCATTACGTATAAAAGGAACGGGAATTTTAATTCATCCTTTTTACGGAATGGTTACAGTAATATGTACTGGATTTACTATTGATCATTCTACAACCGAATTGGGAATGGCTAAATTTGATATAAATTTTGAAGAAAGTTTATTAGGTATTTTCCCTTCCTCAATTGGCACGACTATTTCAACTGTTACTAGTTTGGCGACATCATTAATAAAAGATTTAAATAATAATGTCTCTTCACAATATACAATCAATTACCCAGAAAACATTAATGATTCCGCCACTAAATGCATAACCTTAAATGACACTTTAAAAAATGCTATAACGGCGTCTAGCAATATTACTACTTCATCATTGAATGATTTTTCAATTAGCAGTACTAATTATTTAAAAAATGTTTATGCCAATGTTCAAGATCCAACTTTATTAGGCGCAGCAATAACCGGATTGATTAATGATTATAACGATATTGGAACGACTTTTGAGCAATCTTATGCTTTGTGCGTGCGCGTATATGAATTTGGTTCTGATGATAGATATATTGATTATAATACATTGGTAAGTGATGAAGAAATAAATAACGCACAAGTGATAAATAGCACTTCAAATGGCGCATTATTAATAAACATGTATCAGAATGCTTGTATGATAACATATGACGATACTAACGAATTGGATTATATAGTAAACGATTTAGAAACTAGATATCAATATTTTCTTAGCAATAATAATTTGCCAAGTATTTTATTAAGAACTTTTGAAAGATTAAGAACCGCTACAAAACAATATCTTAATTCTGTTAGAGTAGATACGAATAAAGTTGTTCAAGTCGATGTATTGCAAGCTCCTTTAACAGTATTATTGTATAAATATTATGCTAATTTTGATTATGAAAGCGAAATTGTAAGATTAAATTCTCTTAAGGATGTTTCTGTAATTAATGGCAATATTAATATGGTTACGGAGAATTAAGATGGCAATATTTAATTCTTCAGCAAATATAGATCCTTTTATTTTAGAAGTAAAAGGCGTGCAATATCAAGGCTTGCTAAATGGAAGCGCTAGCATTTCTATGGAAAGTTTAAGCAATGAATTTACTTGTGATGTTAGTTATCCACAATCTGGAACTTTCCCGATTAAGCGCGGCGATGAATGTCGAATTTTGATTTATGGAAATGCCATTATTACAGGATTTGTTAATAAAATTGATACACATTTTGATTATCAATCTCATAGCATATCAATAAGCGGGCGCGATAAAACATGTGATGTAATTGATAATACTTTACCTGCAAAATTAAATTTTAGCACTCCAATTTCAATAATAGACATTACTAAAAATGTATTATCATTATATGGATTAAATAATATTAATGTAACTGTTGAAGTTGATAATTTATCTATATTTTCTGCTAATGATGTTATTGCTGCTGAAGTTGGTGAGACTGTATTTGATTTTTTAGAAAAATATGCAAAAAAACGACAAGTAATTTTAACTACTGATGGTAGCGGAAATATTGTATATACACGTGCGCATGATGATGTTGTAAGAGATTTTATCAATATTAATGTTAATGCTAATAAAAATGGCGTTTTATCGGTTGATATGAGTGTTGATGATAGTAAAAGATTTAATAAATATATATTAATATCACAAACAAATTCATCAGCGTCAGGTGTTGTTACTGATTTTAACCAATTAAAACAACCACCTGTCGAAAGTGAAACATATACAACAGCAACATCAACTGATAGTGAAATAAGAGTTGTTCGTATATTTAATTTTATTTCAGATACTACACATGAAGATCAACAATCAAGACAGGATAGGGCGGATTGGGAAAAAAATGTAAGAAAAGCTAATGGTTTTTCTTATTCTTTAATCATGCAAGGATTTAAAAATACTAATGGTGAAATTTGGCGTCCAAATATGTTATTAAATGTCAATGATTCTGTAAATGATGTTTATGCTAATTTGTTAATCTTATCAACAGAATTTATAATGGATTTGGACGGCGGAACAAAAACTAAATTAGTTTTGACAACTCCTGATGCTTTTAAAGTTCAAACACAAAAGAAAACTAAAAAAGATAAAAAAAGCAAAAAAATTGCTGATGATTATCAAGAGCAAGAATCTGAAGATAACAGTGATATTGAAAATGATACTGAGGGAGAAAATTAATTATGAATATAAAACCTCAATTTCATAAAATACATAATCGAGTTTCAAATTATATTAAAAAAGTTTATGTATCGTTATCTGGCCAAGATTCTGGCGATTATTCTAATGCGCAAATTACGTATTATGGTAAAACTACATATTCACAAACGCTTTATCCGTATGGGATAAGCGCAAATGCCCCGTCCAATACTTTAGGATTATCTTTTAATCTTAGCGGTCAAGAAGAAAATTTAATGGTAATTCCTTATGCCGCTAAAGAAAGATTTAAAAATTTAAAATCTGGAGAAGTTGTTTTTGGAAGTCCAGCAATAGGAAGTTATGTGAAATTTCTCGCAAATGGCGATATTGAAATTTCTTCTAAAAATAAAGTGATTATAACTGCGGCAAGTGATATAAATATCACAACAACGGGAAATTTAAATATAAATGCTAATAAAGTGACAATAAGTGCTGATATTGAACAAATTGGAAATACATTTAAAACTAATGCTAAGGTTGATCTTGGCGCAGGTGGTGAAGCTATTGCAAGAAAAGGTGACGAAGTTACAGTCGGTGGAAATACAGGAACAATAACCGGAGGATCTAGTAATAATACTAGTGCATAAATATGGCTGTTGATATACATTTTAATAATTCCGCTGATTATTATGATTTTTCATTTTCAAATGGAGATTTTGTATTAACTGAAGGTTTAGATACGGCATTATTAATGTCCGTTTATGTTGATAAACGCGCAGAAGCAAGCGAAATGCCAGCACCGGCAACTAGGCGTGGTTGGTGGGGTAATTTAGTAGGCGATTATATTAATTATCAAATCGGATCAAAATTATGGCTATTATCACAAGCTAGAAAAAACAATAATACGCTTAATAATGCAAAAACATATGCTTACGATTGTTTGCAATGGTTAATTGATGACCAATATGCTAATCGTATTGAAGTTACGACCAGTTATTTAAATAACACATTGATTTTAAATGTAAAAATTTACAAAGGATTAAATATTATATATTCAAATTCTTATATTCTTTGGAATAATACTTTGGAGATTAACTAATGCCAATCACATATCCAGCAAACAGACAAGAAGTCATTGACCGAATAAAAACAGATGTTCAAACAGAATTGCCAACAGCTGATCCATTTATTAGAAATTCTGCTATTTCCGCTATTTGCGTGGGTTATGGTGGCGCCAGTTATGATTTAAATGTAAATCAGCAAAATTTGCAAAAAGAATTATTCCCAAATACAGCCGACGGTGAATATGCACAACGTTGGGGGACATTAAAAAATATTACATTCAATCCCGCGCAAGCTTCTACTGGATATATATCTATAACTGGTAATGCCGGAATAACTATTGCTGCATCTAATATTGTTTTACAAAATTCAACGGGAATAATATATCAAGGACAAGATGATGTAACAATAACACAGAGAACAATTAACATTTCTAGCATTATTCGCGATAGTTCAATAGCGACAGTTACTACATATAGCGCCCATAATTTAGGATCAGGTGATAGCGTAACAATTTCTGGGGCTGTTCAAATAGAATATAATATAACCGCGACTGTACTTGTTATTGATGATACTCATTTTTCTTATTCAATAACAGGAACTCCGGCAAGTCCAGCAACAGGTGTAATAATAGGAATAACAACTAATGCTATTGCTGAAATTATTTGTAATTCCACGGGAGAAGTAACGAATTTAAGTAATGGCGCAGCGTTATCTTTTAGTACAACAATCGCCGGCGTTAATTCCGTTGCACATGTTACTGCCAATGGTTTAATTGGCGGTACAAATGCGGAAAGTGATGCTAGTTATCGTCAAAGATATTTAATTGCTTATCAACATCCTTTTTCGTTATTTAACGATTCATCAATAGAATCATTTATTAAACAAAATAATTATGTATTAAAAATTTGGATATTTGATATAACACCAAATGTTGGACAAGTCACTATATATTTTACCGTTCTTGATAATAATGGTTTTAGTGCTATTCCTTCACCTTTACAAGTTACTACTATTAAAAAACAAATTATCGATTATAATACGGGCATTAAACCAGCTAATACTGATCCAGCTGATATTATAGTTTCTGCTCCTACTCCTATTCCTGTTACATTTACTTTTACTACATTAACTCCTAATGATGAATCTATGCAAAATGCTATTTATAATAGTTTACAACAAGTTTTTGGAGAAAAAGCGGAGGTGGGAGAAAATTTCCCGCAATATGCTTATGAAAGTGCTATTTATCAAACTATAAATCCGTTAAATGGTGAAAAAGTGAGCAGTTTTACTTTAAGTTCTCCAATAGGAGATATTATTATTGGTACAGGTCAATTAGCAGTATTAAATGGACGACCTACATATCCATAATTTATAATAGATAATTATGATTAAAAATACTTTTATACCAAATAATTTAAATACTAATACAAAAGTAATGGCTTCTTATTTACCTTTAGGTCAAGCATTTAATGCGAAAGATATTTTTAATTCTAATTTTAATAAATTGATGCGCGCTTTAGCGGTTGAATTTGGGAGAGATCAATCTATTTTATATGAATTATCACAAGAATATAATATAAGTAAAACAAATAATCTTATTGAAGAATGGGAAAACGCTTTAGGTATTCCAGATGATTGTTTTTCAAATACAGTATCAATAACACAACGACAATTGCAATGTGTTGCTAAATTTGCCAAAATGAATATAGCTACTGAAAAAGATTGGATAGATTTAGCAAGATTTTTCGGTTATAATATTGCTATTGAACATGGCGATAAATATATGGTTTTGCCTTTTACACTTCCTTTTATTTTAGGAACTGGAAAAACATCTAGATTTACAATTATAATAGTATTTTTAGATTTGCCAAAACCATCAAATGTATTTCCTTTAACGTTGCCATTTACATTGGGAGCCGGAGTTAATTTAATACAATGTTTATACGAACATTTAAAACCCGCAAATGTAAAAATTCTTTATAAATTTTTAGGTTAAATTTATTCAAAACAGTTTTTTTTCCTTTGAAAAACTGTATCAATAAGACGGAATTTCCGTTGTCTTTTAGTGGTTTTTACCACAAAAAATTAATTATTTTAATAATTTTTTTGGTAAAAAACATGAAAGATATTGCGACAAAAGTCGATGGTGATACAGTTGATGCATCTGAATGGAACCCTAGTCAAGCAGAATGTGAAAATATTGTAACAGATACAGGCCAAACGTTAAACGCTTCAGATAATTATCAATTATCAAAAGCTGCTAGCATGTATGCTGTTGCTGGTTCTTATTTTTATGATTCAGGCGTTATAAATAATTTTATTTTAAATCCTCAAGCCAGCATGAAAGCTCCCGTTAATTATATTACTGGATCTAAATTTAGTTTTTTTCCTAGTAATTATAATACAGGGGCATCGACTTTATCTATCAATGGATTGGCATCATTGCCATTATGGAAAGGCAACATGTATTCACCAATAGATTTGGCACCTAATGATATTTTACCTGGTTATCTTACCGAAGTTATTTATATTGCTTCTTTGCCTACATCATATTTCATATTAAATCCAGCGAATTACACGCAAATAATAGCAACATCGCAAATACCAACTGGTACAATTGTGGCTTCAATAGCTCCTTCAATGCCAGGATGGGTAGTCATGACGGATGAGACTATAGGGGATGCTTCTTCTGGAGCGACATATGCTAGCGCTGCTTGTCAAAATTTATTTATAACAGTATGGAATAATATATCAGATGCTTATGCACCTGTGTCTCCTATTGGCAGAGGTGGTTCAGCTGAATCTGATTGGGAAGCTCATAAAAATATTCAATTATTATATACCGTAGGAAAAGTATTAGCTAATCAAATGAATACTATAGGTGCTCCATTAGGATCAAACACTGCATCATTAAATAGCGCTAATAATGGGCGGCATACACATACATTTTCAGTTCATAGCGGTTATGTAAACAATCAGGCAACACCCGGATCATCTAACTCCTCCGTATCTGGAACTCCTTCAACTAGTAGTTCTGGAAGTGGAACATCTTTTAGTATTGTACAACCGACAATATCCCTTTATTTTCACGCAAAATTATAAGAAGAATAAAAATGACAATATATTACAAAGAATTTAGACATAGTCCCGATAATATAATTTATATTAATGATTATGCGCTTGCATTTATAGGAACTGGATTAAATGATATGGCTATAAATGGATATTTAGTAGATCCATTAAATTTTAAAATTCAAATAGATACAACTACTACGCCAGATTCTTTTAAATGGTCTGCCGATGGAGGTTCAACCTGGGTTGCAACTGGTATTGTTATTACAGGTGGCAATCAATTATTATCAAATGGAATTTCGATAAGATTTGCCGCAACTACAGGTCATACTATCGGAGAATATTGGACATTAATAGGAAGTATGTCCGCATTTCCGTTGGCATGGTTTCAAACTGAAGAATCAGCTTATTCATTGCCGATTAATCCGCCTAATTTAACTTGGCAATGGTATAAACCTGGAGAATTTCATAATTTATATGATGGTGTAAACGAATATAAATTATCAATCCCTTGGACGGCTGGCAATTTATATATAGCCAACAAAACTACTTATGATGTTGCTTATGCTGCATATTTAAATACGCCACCAACATTAGATGCGGCAAAAGAAACTGCATCAATTCAATTGTTAAATTATTTTTTTACTAAACGAAATGGTGGAGTTATTTATTCTGCTAATACTTATCCTTCAGACCAAGAATCTTATGTTCAATTGGAAAGTGAATTCGATTATTCAACTTATTTAACTGCCGTACCAAGTGGATATTATGTAAAAGATATCAACGGCATTCATCGATCATTAGTTTTATCTGATTTACAAGCTTTAGTTCCATTAATCGAAGAATTGCATTATGAATGTAGATTAGTATATGACACACATTATGAAGCCATACAAGCATTAACAACTATTTATGATGTGCAGCATTATAATTTTACAACCGGATGGCCTACTGTTCCATTTAGCCCATAAATTTTTAAGAGGTATTTATGACAATTCCAAGTAATTCTAATAGATTATTAAATAATGTAAATGTTGATACAACAAGCAATGGTTATGTTTGCGACGGCGGAGTTAAAGGTATTTCTATTTGGGGTAGTAATTTTGGCGGTGGTTCAATTGCAATAGAAGTTTCCCCAGACGCTGGAACTACGTGGATTAATGTTCCTTACAATGGTTCGCCATCTGCATTTACTGCAAATGCTAATGTGGGGATTTATCCATTATGTCATGGTTGGTTATTAAGAGCTGTATTTAGTGGATCAACTAATCCTGTAAATGTAAATGCAGATATTTATCAAGTATAAAAATGGCAACAATACATAATTTAAATTTATTAAATCCCATTACATTATTTGATTTGATGGATAATGTTAAATTAAATGATTTATTTATTGGGAATCCATCAGATCAAGCATCTAATTTATTGCTAGAAACTGGTGATAATTTTCTACTAGAAGATGGTGGATATATTTTATTGGAGTAATTAAAATGACTGATTCTAAAATTTCTGGTTTACCAGAAACAACAGGCGTAAATGATTCCGATCTTGATACAATTGTTCAAGGTGGAATTAATAAAAGAATTCAAAATGTAAATTCTTTAAAAAAAATATTGAATGATCGAGGAGTTATTGCTATTGCTGCTGATTTTCCAACACTTGTTAATGTAAAAGTTGGTTGGTTATATAGATTTTCTGCTGCGGTTACTGATAATGATGTTACTAAAACAAATACAGGATTATCATTTATTGTTGGTGATGAAAGTTACTGGAATGGTATAACGTGGGAAATTTTAGGAAAAGCAGAAGCATCTGCTGCGCAATCTAATGCTGAAAATTATGCGGATGGTAAATTTTATCCTAAAGGCGCTTATACTACTGGCACTATCCCTGTAGCTAATGGTTTAGGACAATTAGGACAATCTACGATTGGTGAATCAAACAAAGCATGGATTGATGAAGCAGGAAATGATACTACAGGTATTATAGGAAGTATAGCGATGCCATTTGCAACATATGATGGAGCATCATCTACTTTAACAGGTACAAATTCTAATCGTTATTTAATGTATTATTCTCCTGGGCAGCATACAGAAACAACATTGGTATTAAAACCTTATATATTTGCTGCTGGTGATATGGTACAAACAACAAGAGTTACTATATCTTCAGGTCATGTAGTACCTGATGTTTCTATGTCGACAAATAACAGTCGTACTGGTTTTGAGAATTTTTATTTAAGTGGGTCTACTGGCATAAATTTAGACTTACGAGTTCTTAGCGGTTACTCTGGTTCCCAATCAGCAGTATTTGATTTTAGTATTTGTTGGGTAAATGGTGCCGTTAATTGTACCGGCAGAACTTATGGCGGAAGTGCGGCAGGAGCAGACGAGTTTGATTTTTGGGATGGGGTTTATTTTGGATTAGTAACTATTGATGGTGGCGCAGTTAATTCAGATGATGCTATTTTTCAAGGTGGACTTATTTTAAATGCTACAGTTGCGAATACAAATGCTTCATTTGATACTGCTTCGATAAATAATTTAACTGTATCGGGTAATACTTCAGGGGTTATAAATTCTACTACTTTATCTTGTTGTGAGACATCAGGTACGTTAACTATAGACGGCATACATAGCACCTTAACGACCGATGTAATTTCTCTTTCTGGGTTTTCATCAATTGTTTATACGAATGGCGCAACTTCTGCTCAATTAATAATTATTCCGCTACCAAATGGTACTACTACTACAACTCAGAGCCCCGGAGATAATTCAACTAAACTAGCTACTACAGCATATGTAGATACAAAAGCTCCATATTTAGCTGGTTCAAATGCTATTTACTGGGGTGAAGGTGGTAATGATAATAATAATGGGTTGACGTGGGGAACAAGACGATTAACATTTCCATCCGCTTACACCTTATCTCAAACAGCATTTGGAACTCCAAGTTCCACTAATAGAGTTGCATGTATTTGTTTTGACGCTGGTTATTATGGTTCGGGTGGAAGTTCAGCAATTAATCTAGGTTTAACTCAATACATTGATATATATGCTCCTGAGGCGACTTTAGCGTATAGTATTTTTGATCCCTCGGGAAATCGTTCTATTAATGCTAAAATTATTGGTGCTTCTGATTTAACTACGCATACAATTTATTTTAACAATAGTAATCAAATCTATATAACCGCAGAAAGAATTATTGCAAACCCCTCATATTTTGGTATATCAATTACAGGTTCTGCACAACCAACGCTTTATATCGATGTAAAAAATTGCGATTCTTTTAGAGATAACAATAGTTCGAGTATAGCCTATGTTTATGCTCGATTTGAATATGTCGGTTCAATTACTTTAAGTCCTGTTACAGTCGGAAGCATTTATTGTAATAATAATCCAACCATTACAGCTAATGGAAATATTGCTTGTACAATATTTTGCCCTAATTATGTAAAATCTGGACATATGATATATGTAGACGGCAATAGAACTGATACTTATATCCCTAATGGAACTGAGATAATGCCGTACAAGACATTATCTGATGCTGTAGCGGCAATGGGATCGCCTACAGTTGGTTTCGCATTATATTTAGCTACAGGAACATACTCAGAAGCTTCGGCGGTTACAATGCCGAATGTTCCTATTACTCTTTATGGTAACAATTCAACAATAACTTTTGCCGCCGGTATAACATTTCCTAACGCTAATTATTCTCGTTATGATTTAAACACTATCGGCAATGTGGTTTTCTCATCTACTTCGGTAGGTCGTATTATATTTCAAGGTGGCTCGATAACTGGTAATTTAACATTAAACGGAAGTCTAGTTGATGCCAAGAGTATATCACTATTAAGTGGTGTCATAACTGTAAATGCAGCAGCACAGTTATTATTGATAGCATGTACAGTCACAAGTACGATTACAGGTAGTGGTATTATCTTCTTGGAAGATATTAATATGAATACCAGTAAATCAGGGTATTTAGTTACTTCGACAATTGGCGGAACTTTAGCAGTTGCTAATTGTTTGATTACAAATGGCGGTACTGGCGGAGCAATTTCTTGTGATAATGGTGCTGACGGAACAACTAGAGTAAATATTGTTGCTAATAATTTTATCGCTACTGCATCTGGAGTTTCAGTTGCGACAGGAACATCTAAAACTATTTATAGTAAAAATACTGTTACTGTTTCTCCGACTGGCACAGGATATATGCCAGTTAACACGGATATTACAGGAGCTGGTAACATCATGGCATTGGGTTCTGATGCTACGGGAGATATGTATTATCGTGCTGCGACTGCTCTTTTAACTCGTATTGCTCCTAATAGCACAGTAACTAAAATGTTTTTATCGCAAACTTCTTCTGGTGCGCCAGCTTGGGGAACGGTAACATCTACCGATGTTGGACTAAGTAATGTAACAAATGATACACAAACTAAAGCAGCAATTGTCCCAAATACACTTCCAACAGCAGGTCAAATATTAGTAGGCAATGCAGGCGGCACAGCATATGCCCCAGTAAGCATGAGTTCTGATGCAACATTAGCAAGTACAGGCGCTATAACTATAGCAAATAATGCTGTTACTAATGCTAAAGCTGCTCAAGTAGGCGCAAATACATATAAAGGCAATGCTACTGGATCAACGGCTAATGTTTCGGATGTTTCGACAAATACAGCGTTTAATCAAAGTTTTGAGACGTCTACATCTAATATAAAGATGGATGGTTCAGTAAGCGTAGGAGCTTTAAGCACTATTGCTAGAGCAGATCATATACACCCAAGCGATACTAGTCGCGCTCCTTATTTAGCAAGTTCTCAATGTATTTATTTTGGCAAAGGCGGCAATGATAGCAATAATGGTTTAAGTTGGGAAACAAGATTATTGACTGTAACAGCAGCTTGGACTTTAGCGGCTACAGCTTTTGGAACGCCGTCATCGACAAATGTTATAACATTATGTTGCTATGATGCTGGAGAATATGCCTTAGGCGATTTTATTGTTCCGGCGGGATATGTTTATTTGAATGCTCCAAATGCTCACTTTTCTGGGCAAATAATAAGTACTGCATTGCTCATTACCTCTTGGATTAATGTTCGTAGTTTAGATCAGATCGGTGTATTTAATGGCTCAACATATTATATTAAAGCCAATTCGCTTGGTACTTTAGTTTTTCCAATAGGCTATTATTGTGTGTATTATGTAGATTTAGATTATTTAGGCAACTTTACTGATGGTACAGGAGGTGCAAACCCAGAAGTTTACGGAAGAATAGGAGTGCTCAATGCTTCAACTATAACGGCAAGAATGGTGGGTGATCTTATTATAGGTAGATCGACAAATCCAATTGTTAACCCAAGTACTACGCTATCTATAAGATGTGGTTATGATGCAGGACAAAAATATGAACTAGATTATTACAATAGCGCTGGAGTTACAAAAAAGCTTGCTCCAAATACAACTATCATTCCTAAGTTTTTACAAATGGTTGGTGACGGTACTAACGGCGCGGCTCCAACATGGAAAGAACAGCAAACTTATAATTCAATATTCGTTACTAGATTTGGCACTGATAATACTGAAGCTCATGTAACTAATTATTTAAACACTACAGGTACAGGTTGGATAAATGTGGCCGCAGATTTCCCAACTCTTGCCGCTGTTGTAGATAAAGGTTGTTATGTTGTCCCAAGCGGAGTAACCATAACCGATAATGATGCCACAAAAACTAATACTGGAATGTCATTTACTGGCCCCTTACAAATAAGTTGGGACGCTACAAATACCAAATGGATTAGAAGAACTGGCAAAACTATACAAGATCCAATTTGCAGTATCGCGGTAGCTTCTTATCTTAATTATTACTATGGCGCTACTTATGGAATGGTATGTCTAGACGCCGCCACTTATAATTTCGTAGATCAATTTACTTTTTATGGTAGTCTTCATGCGCCTTTGGCAACGCTTAATAGTACGGGTTATCAAATTATTACTACAACCACAAGTTTAAGTTTGTATTTTGATAAGATGACCACTACTCCGAGTGATGGTTTCGGGTCGGGTGGTATATTAATGTCAGGAAGCGGTGATGCTTACGTACAATGTAATTCAGCTATCCCGTTAAGTTCAGGGTCACCGACTAAGATGTTTAGTATAACTGCCGGAACTCTAACAGTAATAGCAAATACAATTAGAAATACTAATACCACGGATTACACCATTTATAGCAATGGTGGTTCTGTTTGGGTTAATGCCAATAGAATGCGAGGTGAATTATATGCTAATTCAGGTACTATATATTGCACGTCTACAATTGCTAGTAGTATTACAATTGGTGGCGCCGGAACTATTTATTTAAACAATAAACTAATTCAATCGGTATCAGTCAGTACATGGGTTTGTGCTGCGACTAATAGTGTTCCAACAACTATTATTCTTTTAAGCAAAGATATGGCTACAAATACAGTGACAATGTCCTTAAGGTATTGGGTAGCTGCTGGAAATAGTTCAACGGCAGGATCTATAGCAGCAACTGGCGTTATACCAGCCGCTTTTAGACCCACTGTTGTATCTGTCATTGGTGCTATTGCAGCTTTTGATACTTCTGGCATTTATTCTGACATAGGTTCTTGGGGTTCTGCGGTTATAGATACTAGCGGCAATATATCAATCATGAAAACTGCCGCTTATCCGATAACCGGCGATTGGAATCCTGGTACTAATAATTTTGGTTTTTATAATAGTACGATCCAATGGAACACTGCACAATAAGTAAGAGGTAAATCATGAGTTCCTTTGATATTGCTTTAAAAATTACATTAAAAAACGAAGGGGGTTTTGTAAATGATCCTCATGACAGTGGAGGCGAAACAAAATATGGTATTTCTAAAAGAAGTTATCCAGAATTAGATATAAAAAATCTAACTCTGGATCAAGCTAAAGAGATTTATCGAAACGGTTATTGGGTTCCCATAAAAGGCGATGAAATAGATTCTCAAGATCTCGCTAATAAGGTTTTTGACGTAGCTGTTAATATTGGTTGTTTTCATAGTATTAAATGTCTGCAAATGGCTTTATATGATCTTGGAAATGAGTTTAATATTGACGGGAAAATGGGTGAAAAAACTATTTTTTACACAAATAATTATGACGCGACAATTTTATTGCATAAATTTCGCGAAGAAGTTGAAAAATACTATGAATCTTTAAATAATCCTCGATATTTAAAAGGATGGTTAAGTAGACTATATTCATGAAAGAGTTTATTTGCCAATATTGCGGTCGAGAATGTAAGACAAAACAAGCAAAAGATGCTTGTGAAAGTTCTTGTTTATTTATGATTAAATGTTATCAAGATGTTGAAAAAGTATCTTTTGAAAAAGCAAAGAATCGTTTTATTATGGAATTATTATGAAAAAAACAAAATTACCTGATAGTCAGTATTTAAATGATGCTGCTGGTAATCCGAGTAGCAAAAGACTCTGGCTTAATCGTCACTCGTGGATTTTTACTATTTGTATTCTTGCTTTATATGTTACTTCTTTTTTTTATAAAATAGCAGATCCAGATACGGCATTAGTTGCCGCGGCAATCATTGGCGGTTTGACTGGTGCTAATGGTGTAATGACAACTGTTGAAAATGTTTTGTATTGGAAACATGGGAGAATGAATAAAAATGATAGCTAATTATTTAATCGGCGGTGGCTTGATTTTATTATGTTTAATTACTGCGGTGATTTTTCTTTATACTATGGGAATACATAAAGGTAAAGAGAAAGAAAAAACAGAACAACTTAATAATAGCGTAAAAGAGGCTTTAGATGTTAAAAAAGATAATGTATTGCGTCGTAGTGATAATATTAGCACGATTCGTGATCGCTTGCGTCGCTTCACCCGTAGCTGATAGTTTTTGTTTGTGGGCAACACCAATAACAATAACTAATGCTGAATTAGATTGTTCTCAGAAAGTAACAGATGATGAAGTAAATTATTGCATGTCTGAAGAGACACTAAGACAAATAGATAATTACGATCAAACTTATGTTAAAAAATGCATTAATAACGGATAAAAAAATAGCCTAATAATTACTTATTAAGCTATTTTAATTTATTTCTCATAGAAATTTTGGGTTTTTACCGCCAAAAATAATATCAATTCTAATAGGAGAGTAAGAAAGATATTGAGGTAATTATACTACAAAGATAAAAAATGTAAAGGTAAATATGACAACAAAAAAATTTTTAGCAATTTTATTTGCCGTATCAGCTGCAATTATTTATGGCGAGTATGTTTTAGCGTTAATCTATCCCGGATTAATTGAACATGTTTTAAATATAACTGGTCATATGGTGATGTATTTGTGCATTATTTTTACAATTATGTCAATCTGGTTAAAGACAAAAAGTTCTTTGTGCTTAGCTATCGGTTCCGTGGTTTTGCTGGTTGAATATGGAATGTCGATATTCTTTAACATAAATTTAAATCAACTAGGATCAATGCTATGGTGCGATACGGCGTTAATTCTAATTTTTGTTGGTTTATTAAGCCAAATATATAAGCCAGTTAAAAACTTTATTAGTAGGTTATTAGTTAAATGATAACTTGGGATAAAATATTAGAAGTTATTGGCGGAATAATATCATTGATTTCTTTAATGTACTTAATTTTACGCCCGTATCAAAAAAACTTTGATTTACTTAGATTAGATCTAACTGCGATGAGAACTGATATTCAAAAACGATTTGAAGGTGTTGATCTAAGATTTGATCGTGAGCATAGAGAAAATATCGAAAGTAATGCAAGGATTAACGATAAAATAGATAAATTAAGAGATTGTATTGGATGCAAGAAGCAGAGTTTCTCAAATGTCAATTGATCGGATAAAAGAATGAAAATAAATCCATCAGAAGCAGATATTCAGGCATCATTTATTGTTTGGTTTAATCTATTTAAACCTACGTTAGCTGATTCGATATTTCACGTTCCGAATGGTGGTTCTAGATTTAAAGTAAAAAATAAGCGTGGAGAATGGTATTGTCCTGAGGGAAATAAGTTAAAGAAAATGGGGGCCAAATCCGGAGTAGCAGATATATTCTTAATGGTTCCTAATAGGCAATTTCACGGTCTTTGGCTGGAATTCAAATCTGAGAAAGGGAAACAGTCACCTGAACAAAAAGAGTTCGAAAAAACGGCATTATCGCGCGGTTATCAGTATAAAATAGCAAAGAGTTTAGATGATGCTATTAAGATTGTTACAGAGTATGTTTAAATAAATCTCTCCATACCCCAGATTTATGAATCTCAAACATAGCTTGAGTATATTCATCATCAACTTTTATGCGTTTTTCCCAAAAATCTCTCTGTTCGTTAGTCATTTTTTCTACATCTAAAGTATCGATATTATCCATAAATTCTTTTAATTCATAATCCGCCCATTCAAATTTATGGTCGCTATTTATTTTATTCATATATTGTTGATTCTTCCCATACCCCAAGACGTATTCCTTTAGGGATCAAATTTAATCTACGTTGGATTTGTTCTTCTGGTTCTCCTGATTTTCTCATATCTTGTTCAAAAACTTTAATGTCATCCCATGTTTGACAACCGTTAAATTCTTCAAATTCATCCTTTACAGTACAATAAAAAGCAAATTCATAAACATCTGAACAAATTTCGTCTTTTAAATATATGAATCTTTTCATAATAAAATAGTTAAGTATAGAATAGGTCTAATTTAGGTATAATTAGACTTGTTATAATATATAGAACTGAATGCTAAACATGTCGTTTCCATAAACTTTTTATTTAAAGCAAGGCAACAAATATTTCCTAATGCATCTTTCCACCATGTACAATTTCTACATAATGTCATTTTTTATTCTCCTAGCCTGAAATAGTTTAAAGCTGAGACCGCAGCAACGATCTCGAATATTCTTTCTACACTAAAGGTAGATGAGTATAACCCAGCGCACGAGTAACTGGGTTCTCTTAAAGTTAACAAATAAGAGGATGTTCTTTAATTATAACATTATTTAACCAAACTTTCTATATCTTCACCATTTGATTTGTACTTAACCTTAAAAGTAAAGAATTTATTATTATCAATAGAGCCCTCGATAGGCGTTCCTGCAACTTCCCATAATCCTAAAGTAAATACGTCAAGAGTACCGTTTAAAACAGCTCTAGAAGTAGATCCTTTAGGTAACTGAGCTTTAAAAGATTCTTCGTTATTTGATATCTTTCTAATTGGTGTTGCTCCAGAAGCTATTAAACAACTTCTAGTGGAGCAGTTAATAATCTGTTCTGGATCAACTCCACTTTTATTTGCAGCCATAAACACAGAACATCCTGATAGACAAGCTATCAATGGGATGCTTAATATTATTTTCTTCATTTTCTATTCTCCTTCTGTTATTGGTTCATAATGATAAAAAACCGGACAGTCATGCCCAAATACTTTGCAAGAGAATTTGTCTCTTTCTTCTCTTAAAGGAAATTCTTCTACAAGTTGGCCATATGGGCAATATCCGCATTCATAACATGGTTTTTCTGTCTCTTCTGGATTTGTTACAATTGTATGGTTGTTTAACCATTCATATTTCATTTTCTATTCTCCTTTAATTTATTTAAGTTAAAACAAACAATATCTAGTCTCTTGCTTTCTATCTCAATTCTTTTAAATAAATTATAAACACATAAGCATAACAATAATATCGGCAAAGATGACAACGCATATTTTAAAAAATCAATCATTTTCTATTCTCCTGTTTTTAAGCTGTATTGATTTGAAGTAAATTGTTTGCAACAATTCCAACATATAGGACCAATTGATACATCCAATTTATTACCACATTTTAAACATTTTCCTTCTTTAATTTCTAAATAGTTCCAATCTGGCTGTATCTTTTGGATGTCTTTTTGTTGTTTTCCAAGTTGTTCAATTTGGGGATCCAAATGAGAAGTTATTTTTAAATATAATTCAAAGATGTCGTCTTCTATCTTATCTAGTCTTTCATCTAGTGAGTAAGTGTCTTGTCCGATGATTTCTTCTATTTTGCATAATCTTTTCTCTAAATTAGATTCTTCGTAACCAGTACATTGACTATTATTTACGCCATTAACTATCAGACTACCACTAACATGACAAAAATCATATTTAGAGCAACCATCACAGGAATATTCCTTACATGTTTTATCTGTCATTGTTTTCTCCTATTGTACTGAAATAAAGCCAATTATTGCACTACCTAACATTGATAAATAAAGATTAATATCTAATGTTAGTAGCGAAACCCCTAAGCATACTATCGTAGTATGTACAATAACTCTTTTAATTGTCATGTCTGGTCTTTTATAATTCATCATATGATCTCAAATTTTTGATTATCTTTACCATAAATCATGGTTTTTTGCAGAAAAACTGCAAATATAAACAGTTTTTGTGATTATCTTCGCTATTTACAATTTCTAGTATAAAGTTCAATCAAACGATAATTTATTACTCTAGCATATCGATCATAAAAATGCTTAGCTTTAACGTGTTTTAAGACGCGTAAAGGTAATTTAAGCTCCTTAGCCAAGAAATCCATGCCTAATTTGTTTTTAAGCGAATTAAGCATGGTTATCATCGTTTCTTTTTGAAGATAATATTTTAATCGCATATATTAATTAAAAATAAAGTAATCAAAGAAAATAGCTCATAACATAAAGCATATTCAACTGAAAATCCCATTATTAAAAATGGTATTGCGAAGAATATCGCTATTGTTTTGATGTTTTTATTCATTTTCTTGTTATTTTGTCTGCTAATATTTTCTGTTTATCATCAGATAAATGATAACAATGATTTTCAGTTTGAACCCCAAGTTTAATAATATCTTTGCTATCTTTTCCATGTTCTTTTAAAGATTTTATCAATTCACTTAAAATACAAAATTGTTCAGTCATTTTTCTACTCCAATTTATTATTAACAAGACCAAGACCCAAACCTAGACCTATATCCAGATCCAGATCCAGACCCAGACCCAGACCAAGCCCCATATCTAGACCAAAATTTTAAATTATGATTCATTTTTACTCCAAAGTTGTTGAATAACCATATTTAGAATTAAATTCAATCAAGTCTAAATCCATATTTGATAGATATTTTCCAGTCTTTTGCTTAATTTTTTCTTTAATACCTTCTCTTGATGAAGATTGAACGTATATTTTACCGCTGGAATCCTCTATTGTATAAACATAAAAATGTCTTTCATCACACATTGCCTACATTCTCCTCGTTACTACTTTCTCTTAAAATTCTACGATAAATCTCTTCACGATGAACAGAAATATCTTTTGGTGCATTAATTCCTATTCTAACTTGATTGCTTTTAATACCGCATACAGTTATAGAAATATTGTCACTTATTATTATCGATTCGCCAATACGTCTTGTTAAAATTAACATTTTATTCTCCTTTTTTTTCAAACATTTTTGGAATATTTTCTTCAACCCATTTGCTGAAACATTTAATACAATATTCTTTTAATAAATAATATTTTAACTGCTCTCCTTTGCATTCATATCCGCATTTTGGACATTTAAAAATCCTAGTATCGTATGACATTTATTTTTCTCCTATTTATTATTAAAATGGTGGAAAGGGTAGGATTCGAACCTACGAAGCCTAAGCAAAAGATTTACAGTCTTCCGTTTTTAACCACTTGAACTACCTTTCCTAAAATGGTATATCATCATCTTGAAACGGCGCGTCTTCAATCTGTTTTGACGGCGTTCTCATATCTTCTTTAGATTCTTGTTTTGATTCTGGCCTAGAGTCAAGCATAATCATTTGATCTGCTATAATTTCGGTTGTATATTTATCTACACCAGCTTTATCAGTGTATTTTTTGGTTTTTAACTTACCTTCAATGTAAATTTTAGATCCTTTCTTAAGATATTCAGCAACTACTTGCGCTAGTTTGTTATAGAAAACTACTTTATGCCATTCGACAGTTTGTTTTCTTTCTCCAGTTGTTTTGTCCTTCCATTCTTCTGACGTTGCAAGAGATACATTGCATAGATACCAATCATTACCAGACTTTAACTCTATATCGTTTCCGATATTACCTATCAGACATACTTTATTTAGACTCTTTGACATTTTATTCTCCTAAAACCGCAGTAAAATCAACACATTCATTGCTTTTATGCATTCCTGATTTGTTATTAGAAGTGAAAAAGCCATTTTCTAATAACGCTAAGCGCGCTTTATTTTCTAAAATTTTAATTAAAATAGTATCAGTAATATTTTCTGCTTCTGATAAATTTTCTTCTTTAAATTCATCACTAGCAGTAATATGGCAATTAGTGATAAATTTATTTTTTTCTATTGATTTTTCTAATAATTTAACTTCTTCAAGATCATAAACTACACAATTAAAATTTCTGTTTGTAGGTAAATTCTTAGTTATTTCTTCGCACATTTTCATAAAAGATTCTCTCATCATTTCACCCTAAAGACTCTGCTTTCTGTTTTTTTGATTATAGCCTTATAAACATCAGGATATAACTTCATTAAGCTTTTTGAATCAACCGTATTACGCTCTTGATTTTTCCAGCTTGCCAATTCTGATCCGTCCACATCCAGTAGAATTTCGTTTTCCTTAATATACATTTTTAGCTCATTTTCTATAATTTCTCTTTTATTGGATATTTTATCAAGACATTCTTTAATTCGTTTTAATCTGTAATATTTTTCTGATACTTCGTTGTCGGCAACAATAAATTTTTCATTTTTCGCTGTGTTATAGAGTTTTGAAATATCATCAAGAGCTGTCACGTCTGGAGGAATTTCTTTTAAAACATGTTCATACCAAAAATCATGAGTTTTTTGAATAATCGCGTCTTCTAATTCTTTATTTCTATAGTAATGATAAATTCTAAATTTATTAGTAGCTCCCAAAACAGCCAAATCCGCCCTCTCTATTTTTTTATAATGATCACAAACAATACAATAATGCGCACATTGGATTAGATATTGAACTGGTACATTATCAGTGAATTGCTCGCCCCATTCTTTATCAAAAAAGCGTGTAGTTTTTGCTTCTAAAATTAGGTTTTTTCCTAAAACAAAGGAATCTATATTAGCTATTAACCATGGGTATGTTGGATTTTGTAATTGCTCTTCTGGTTTTTCGCATTTAACATTCATTATTTTTTCATATTCTGCTATAATTATAGGTTCTAAAATATTGCCCCATCTCATAGCTTCCGTTACTTCTTTTTTAGATTCAAAATCATCATCTAAATTTATTTTATCTAAATAAACCTGCAGAGGAGTTTTCCATTTTGATATTCCGAGAACAGCAGCGCATTCACTGCCCCCGATCCCGATTTTCCTTGCCAAAAGCCAATTTTTTTTACTTTGCATTTTTATCACCGTTTAAAACATTAATTACTTTATCTGTTTTACTTTCTTCAGAATTAAGTATTTCTCCGGTTTCCCCGTCAAATAGAATCGAAGATGTGTCTTGTAAACCTAAATCAGCTTGATCATCTAAAGATATTGCTTTGATTAAATTCATGTTTTCGGCGCTACGAGGCAAATATTTAAGCAATGATTTAATGCATGTTTTTTTTGCCATGGCATCATAATTTGTCGCCCACGGTGAATCGCTTGATCCTGTTTTTGAATAATTTCTATGTTTATTTATATCTTCTTTTGACATAATGATAAATTGCGATCCGCCATTTTTAAGATGCGCAATCGCATAATAACATACTACTTCGCCCCTTTCTCCTCGTATTTCCGGTATAAATTTAAGCTTTTGTTCGGTGCCGTAAGTAAACTCTAGCTTATCATTTTCATGAACTACTTGCGCATCAACATTTAAAATTTCACCACTTCTATAAGCTAAAGAAAGCATCCCCTGATAACCGACTTGAAACTGACATTCGGTAACATTCTTCTTACGATTTACATATGGTATCAGATAAGCTTCGCCTAAAATTGAATCGGGAAATAATCCTAATTGCGAAGATTGTATAATTGCAGTAGCAAGACTATCAGCAGAACATTCTTTAAGTTTTGGATTTCTCGCTATTTCGGTCATGGCAATACGCAAAACCTTATCAGAATTCATATGCTTTGGTAATGCCGCGGCAATTTGTTTTTGTTTTGACTTTAGAAATTCTCCTAAAGAAATTTGTTTTTTTTCTTGTTTTATAACATTTTGTTCTGGTTGCATTATTCTTTCTCCTGGTTTTTATGTAATTTTTCTTTAAATATTTTAATGACTAATTCTCCATTAAGCGTTGTTACTAATCCTTCAAACATATCAGCTATTAATTCTCTATAAGCAATAAATGTAGTAGGTATTTCTCCCTTTTTCTCCCATAAATCAAATAAATAATTAGAAACAGCAATTAAAGAACAAATATCTTCTACAACAAAACGCTCACCCTCTTTTAAAAAATCAAAAAGTTTACAAGATTTATTTATTATTCTTTTAGTAGTTTCGTCAAGTTCTTTATCTTCTTTTGACATTTTTATTCCTCTTCTTTAACGCAAACATATTTTCCTTTAGCTATTTTTTTAACTTTATTTTTTTGAGATAAGAAATAAAGTCTATTAGATAACCATGCCCTTGTTTTAATGATTTTATATTTTCTGAAAAGTGCTATTAAAATTTCATCAATATTAAGTTCTTTTTTATAAATAAAAAAAGACATTATTTTAGTGTCGTAACTATTCAAAGCATTATTTTTTAGTTGCTCCAACAATTCTGATGGCAAATCCTCTGTTTTTACAGTATCAAAAATATTTATAGTCATATTAATTCCTGGTTTTATTAAGTTTGCTAGATAAGTATCCGTAAATAGCGCTATTTATTGATGAATAATTAACATTATCTAAAAACCATTTCTTTTGCCAAGCATCAAATATACATATTACTTTTTGTTTATCAAGATCATTGCATCGATAAACTTCTTTATAAGCTTCTCCATGCCGATAGATACTATGTAATAGCTCTTTGCTCATGTATTGATGATTAAGAGCAACTTTCCCACATTTAATCATTGTTAGACTCCTGATTTTTTAGCAATTCCAATCCATAATTTATTATTTTAGTTAATGTTAAATTACGAGCATCCCCAGCAGCCCCAGCAGCCCCAGCAGCCCAAGCAGCAGCCCAAGCAGCATCCCCAGCAGCATCCCCAGCATCCCCAGCAGCAGCCCCAGCAGCCCAAGCAGCATCCCCAGCAGCCCAAGCAGCATCCCCAGCAGCCCAAGCAGCAGCCCCAGCAGCCCAAGCAGCATCCCCAGCAGCAGCCCCAGCATCCCCAGCAGCCCAAGCAGCATCCCCAGCAGCATCTCTATTTTCTTCGCACTGATTGTCAAGATAATTTTTAGCGGCTTCTATAGCTTTTTTTGGTCGATCATCTTCTTTACGTATATTTTCAAAAAGATGCAACACTAATTCAGCAGAATAAATAGCATATCGAACACAATTATCTTTATTTAATAATTTAGATATTAACCAATTAGCCCAATTAAGTTTTTCTTTAGCAATTAATTCATTAGTTAATTGTTCGTGATCTATTGCCAGATAATTCTCTTTAAAATATTCTATTCCTTCTGAACAAGCATTTGATTTTATTAACTTTTCAAGTGTTATTTTCATTGATAGACTCCCGTTCAGATATTCTATTTCTTAGATAGTTTAAGCGTTCCATTACCTTGAATTTTCTTACTTCTAGATATTTTTCCAATTCTAGTAATTCTTCTAGATAACAGTTTTCGTCTCTCATTTCCATTAAAGTTGTTAAATTATCCATATTAATATCCTCTTTCATTAATACAATCCGACCATTCTTTAATGCCAGAAATATAAGATTCAGCAACATTCTGCGATGTTTCACCCCACATCATATCCCAGCGATCTTCTAAAATTCCGTCAACCATTGAGATGATAGCTTTATTAACCTCTTTCTTCATTAGTTCGTTGAAATCTTCGATCACATCATCCATAGAATATTCATATCGTTTGATATAGTTTAAGAAGATAGATTGAACGTCTAGATGTTCGTATATGTCTTCAGTTACCGACTTATTATCTAAGATAAAATCAAGATATATTTCTAGCTTTTCATCTTTTGATAATTGATTGAATGAGGTTTTACCCATAGAGAATAGATCAAACATTTTATCGTCAAAATGTTTAAAATTTAAGTTGTTCATTTTATGCTCCGTCATTTGTTAATGATTAAATTCTTATTCAATTCTTACAATCTTTCTTAAGCTCGCTCACCAGTCAAGGGGTATTCTTAATATCAATTGTTAGGATAATTATATTATATTCTTCGCGTTTTGTCAAGTATTATTTTCTAATAATTCAGGATTTTCGTAAATATTTCCGATTACTTCAAATTCATTGAATTGACAATATTCCGGAATTGCGCAATTAACAATAAATTCAACATCAAGATATTCAATAGTGCCAATATTAGCTTTTATAACATTATCACCCCAATATCCGGCCGGAGTTTTCACGATATCGTGCTCATAAATTTCTTTGCCATTTTTATCTTTAATCCCAACGTATTGCATTAATACATAACGATATTTTGCGGAAGAAAATAAATCTGCTAACGGTTCATCGGAATCAAAATAAAAATCTTCTGCATCTATCATGAATTTTTCTTCATCGTCCCATGCTCTAAATTTAATCTCTCGCATTATTCTTCTTCTCTAATTCTTTTTTATGTATTGCTTTGGCTATTTCTTGCGGAAAATGGGAAAGACTCTTTTGAAGACCATTTTGTACAATAAAACCATATACTCCGGTTTCGAAAAGCACTAATTTACCTTTTGCTTTTTTTATTGGATGTAAATAATTTTTTTTTGATTCCCATTTATAAATTGTCATTATTTTTCTTATTTAATTTTAATTTATCAAGAGGTTCTATTTCTTTAAAAATTGTTGATAGATTATACTGGATATAATCCGGCATATGACAATTTCCCCGTATAATTTGACCCAGAAATTCTCGCGAGATATCCATAAGTCCAGCCGCTTTAGCTATGCTTAATCCGCGGATTTTAAGTTCGTATTTGTAGTCTGGTTTTTTATTCATTGTTAATTAATATTTTTGCAAATTTAGCTTCTTTTTCTTGTTGAGCGATAAATTCTTTTATCGTTTTTTCTTTTTTATAATTATTAGCTACTTTAATTATTTCTTTTGTCATATTTAAAGCAGCGTCTATTAAACTTTTATTTAAAACTTTTACATCATAAAAGCTTTCAATTTCGTATGTTATATCAAAAAAAACTCTTACTATTGAATCATCTATTGATAATATCTCCAGAGTATCATTATTGTTTTCCATAAGTATGGTAATCGATGAAGTTTCCAGACCACAGTTATATCTATAAATAAAATTTCCTTTTTTGTAAGATTTATCACAAGAATATTCGCCTGAAGTTTCCTCTAAAAATCCAGCATTAAAAGCATTTAATAGGTGGTGATGATGAATAATTAAATCTTTAAATTCATGATAATTTCCAGTTTGCTCTTTCTTTTTAAACCACATTTTTATTCTCCAATAAATAAATAAGAAACTCTGCGCGGGCCTGGGCTTCTGATTTAGATGTTTTTTCAAAAACTAACAAATTACAATCAACCTCTTTCATCCAACAAAAAGGATTTGCTGTGCATTCTTGCCATATTGAATAGTTATATTCTGATATTTCATCGTTTATCAATTCTCCCAATTCTTGGTTGGTGAATGCTGCTCCGATTCTTTTACTCGGGTACCAATTTGGTGGCATATCGTTGCGCTCTTCATTCCGCATAAGATAATTACCTTCTACCCAATGATATAACGCTTCAGATTGTTCAACGCCAAGTTCACAGAGTTTTTTTGATTGTTCTAAAGTGCATACGTAATTTTCTAAATTTTTCATTCTTTCACTATAACACATCCTCTCATTTTGTCAAGCATATTCTTAATGTCAGCGAAATGATATTCACGTTTAGCGTAAAAATGTCCTTTTTACGTAGACGGGATATTTGTTCCTTTTTAAAATCGCCGACAAAATTGCAAGTGTCAGTGTCATTGAACCTGGTTCGATGACATTAAAAATAACGATTAATTAATAAATAATTGATATAATATCTATTCAATATCTTAAGTGTAAGATATGTCTTACAAAAGAATAATCTATGTCTTACATAAAGTAGAGCAACAGGCTTACATACAGAAATAAAAAAAAGAATATAATAATCAAAAAATTAGAGAGGTAATTGGAATGTCGGCGCGAAGAATGTTAAGCAAAGCAATTATTAGTTCGGCAGCATTTATAAAAATGCCATCTAGCACGCAAATGTTATATTTTCATTTAGTGTTAAATGCTGATGATGATGGAGTTGTAGAAGCTTTTCCCGTCATCAGAATGGTTGGAGCGGCAGAAGATGATTTAAAAATTTTAGTTGCTAAGAATTTTGTCATAGTTTTGAACGAAGATTTGGTATCATACATTAACGATTGGAAAGAGCATAATTTAATACGTCCAGACAGAAAAATAGATAGTAAATACAAAGGATTATTGTTGAAAATAGGAATAGAGATTAGGGAAAGAAAACCAAGGATTGATACTAAAGAAGGCCTAAAACAAAGGGCTTTAGAGAAAATAGATATTAATCAAATAGATATATCTAAAAATGATACATATGGACCGTCCAGTGACAGCGAAATGTCCGCACAGGATAGGATAGGAGAGGTTAGGATAGATAGAGATACTATAAGCAATACAGAATGTATTAATGTAGTTGCTAATAAGAAAAGTAGGAGCTCAGCAAAAAAAGTTGAAAATTATGATTTTGAAATAAGAAATTGTCCGTATGAAACAATTATCGAACTTTACAATCAGATTTTAGGGTCAAATGGATGTCCCAAATCTCGTGTAGTAGCTGATTCTACAAATAAAATGATTAAATCTAGATGGTTAGCAGATCTAAAAACTATTGAAAAATGGCAAGAATATTTTGAAATTGTTTATAGCTGCGATTTTTTAATCGGGCAATCGCATGGAAAAGATCGCAAGCCATTTTTTGCAACGTTGGAATGGCTAGTGAAACCAGCAAACTATGCAAAAGTAATGAACGGTAATTATTATTCGGAGGAATAAATTATGATTAGTTCTAAAAAATACAAATGTAACTGCGGTACTTGGGTTATAGGAGGTTCTTCATGCCCTGATTGCGGGCAGCAAAAGACAAGAAGCAGGAAGGTGGCAAATGACACGAAGGAACTAGTAATTAAAAAAACTTATACTTACGAAGAGATAGATAAACAAAGGGAAATTGTTAAAAATTTGGAGATGAAATTTACGAAAATGTTTACAGAAGCGACGCAAGAATCTGATGATTATTTAAGAAATAAAAAGCTTGAACTGTCTGATGCTGTAGGATATCGAATGGGAATTGAGCAAAATAAACTTAAAGAAATAGGATGGTAAATCATTTTCGTGACATCACGAAAATGATCTTATAGACAAAAACGAAAGATAATGGGTTAAATTTCAATTATTATTTTCGAGTAATGCAATGTTATGGGCTGGGAGATAATAATTGAAATTTGATGCGTTTATGTTCGAATAATGAGCATAAAAAATGATTTTGAATTGTGTTTTTCTGTTAAAAGTTAAAAAAACTAAAAAAAAGGGGAATTATGGAAAATAAAAAAGAACTTAATAAAAAATTAAGAGAAGCAAGAAAAAAAATTAATGAAGAAATTAAAAACGTTTATTTTTTATCTATACAATTAAAAAAATCACAAGAAAATTTACAACAAATGGCTAACGATTTTATAAAACTAGGAGAATAATATGCTTAATCAAACACTTGATAATGCTGTAAAATTTGGGTTCGTGTCTAACAAATCGACACGTATCAATAACGTGTCGAAAAAAGAAGAAAAAATCGACATGACGCGTCTTTTTTCTAACAGATTCAGAGAGTCGAAGAAATTAAAGCTGTCAAACTTTAAAGGGGTAATAATCGTTATTGCAACTTTAATTACTTATTGCTTGATTTTTGGGAAATAAATGCTATATTTTACTTTCTTTAAGTCTTTATTTTTTTTGGAGAAAATATGTTAGAAGAAACAAAATTTACATTCACAAATCATGAGTTTCAAGTGCATAAATTAACCGACGAAGGATTGTTTAAAATGAATTGCATTGCTTTTCAGTTCGATTGTTTGTTAGAAAATTTAAAAGAAATTTGGAGTTATTCAGATAAAAGTGATGCCACTGGTAAAATAATAAATAACTTAGAAGGTAGATTGATTTCTATCGTTAGAACAAAACTAGAAGAAACTTGTTTTTTTGCTAAAAAAGCGATAGCGGTTTCAGGAAAATATGATGAAATTAAGAAAGCAGATTATAATCCATTTGCCCATCAAGTTACAGAGACAATATACCAAGATCAAAATTGCTCAAAAACTTGATTATTATTAAATAATTTGAATGATATTTTCGTGAATTATTTCACGTTTAATCCACAAAATACTGTAATGCCCAACATGATTTTTTAGTTATGTTGGGATTTTTCTTTCATATATCCACGTGATAAGTTTTCTACGCTATAAAATTCTTTTTCTGTCATTGGACTAATAGATTCTAAAATCTTTAAAAAGTCGCCTACATTTAATCGATGATAATTATCAACACTTTCAATATCTATCTCTATGTTAACATTAGGGATATTAAATTTTCTTTTAACACATAAATTTGTTTTAAATTTAGCGCATAAAAAATCATAATCTTTATCTTTTTTCATAAATTTATTTATTAATCAATAACTTGAATATATAGCAAATCTTGGAATCGTCTATATATCTAATCTTGGATATTTTTATCTTTATTGTGATAAAAATAGTTTATATTAGTTGGGTATTTTGCTTTGGTTTTAAAGTAATGGTCAATTAATAAACAAATGCAAAATACTGTGGGCGTTAAAAAACAACAATATGTAATATAAACGATAAAAGCATTAAATGCGCTAAATGTATTCATTTTTAACCTCTGTTGTTATGCTAAAATATCCCACATTTTTTCTTTGAAAATTTCGTTAAATTCTTTTGGAATATCTTCTTGTTGATAAATTTTATTGTAATTTTCTAAAAAATTACTATGTCTTACTCTATTAATCATATCTTTTTCTGATAATGCTCTCATCTTTTTTTTGATGTGATATTTATACCACTTTACAGTAGCTTGCGATAAGTTAATCTTTAATGCTAGCTCAGCTCTTTTTGTTATCCCATGTAGCATCCAATACATACAGTTAGCTTGCCCACCACTGAAAAATATCCCAGTTTCGTCTTTTCTCAAGTAAATTTTGGGTGTCTTTTTTTCGCCATTTTTCATACGCACATATTTATTGCGATAAGCTCTTGTTTTTTCTATTGTTTCCGGTGGCTTTGTTAAAGACAAAAGAAGCTTATCCCAGAAAATCCGTTTCCTGGTAGTAAGTTCGTATTGCTGAGAGATAAAGGGTTTATCCATTTTTATAAAACCTCACGCCAAATAATAATGACATTTTTTTCTGTCATGGGTAATAGTAAGCCCTTCTTTTCTTAATTCTTTTATTGCTGTTTTGAAAATATAACCATCTCCGTCAAAGGGCCTAATCGATGATCGTATAAGACATTTCATTGTAGATATTTTAGATTTTAACGAATTATTTATTGTTTTTGCTCCTCTTTGCATTTTAATCTCCTGTTATAAATTTTCTAAAATAATTTGCTCAATATCTTTTGGATATTTTCCATTGATTATTTTTTTATCAATTTCTCGATTTAAAATATCATCTTTTAAAGCTTCAAAAAAGATATAATTTTGTTCTTCTTTTGATGTTAATTCTTTGTTAATATTCATTTTATATCTCCTGTTTGTTTTTAAAAGTTTAGTAGATTAAGTTATGATCTACTATGACTACATAATATCATATCTTGACAAATTGTCAAGTATATTTTGTGATTATTTTTAATTATTTTTATTTTATCTTTGGCGCTTAAAGTATAATAAGAAAAATCTTATTTTATTTTAATACCTAAAACTATAATAAGAAAATTTTTATTAAAAATGTTTTAATTGCCATTAAATGTAAAAGTGATATAATTTAAAAAATAGCTAAAAAATCAATAAGGTATAAGAATGTTAAGTGAATCAATGCTTAAAGCATTAAATGCGCAAATAACGCAAGAAAGATTTGCGTCAATTACTTATCAACAAATGGCTTGCTGGTTTTCTAATCGATATTTACACGGCTTTCATGAATGGACTGAAAAACAATCAAAAGAAGAAAATGAACATGCATGTAAATTTATTGAGTATATTTTACATCAACAAGGACAAGTAAAAATTGAAAATTTAGAAGCGCCAACACAAAATTGGAATAGTCCAAAAGATGTTTTTGAAGATATTTTAGCGTTAGAACAAAAAGTTACCGCTTTAATCAATAATCTTATGAAATTGGCAATAGCAGAAGGTGATTTTGCTACTCAAAACATGCTTCAATGTTTTATTGATGAACAAATTCAATCTGAATATGATGTCAATTGTATATTGCAAAAACTAATTATGATTGGTGATGATAATGCGTCATTATTAGTTTTAGATGATGAAATGGCTGAATGCAACAAGCCAGATACTACAATTGCAGGATTTGATTTAAATGATATCTAAAAATGATAATTATAATCGTGATGATATATTACGCGCTTATAATCGACAAATAGCTTATTCTGCGGAAGCAAAAGAAGAGGGAGAAGCCGCTTTATTGCGCGCTAAAATGGAGTTAGCTAAAGGATTAAAGTTTTCCGCGCGTGATAGTATGCGCGAAGCGAGAATATCTTTCTATTTTGCAAAAGCACGTAAAAAATTGGCCGATGAATATAAACAATATTTAAAATGAAATTATCATCAATAAAATCAAATCCAAGAAACCCGCGCCTTATCAAAGATGAAAAATTTAAAAAGCTTGTCAAAAGTATTAAAGATTTTCCAAAAATGATGGAATTACGTCCAATTATTATCGATAATGATAACATGATTTTGGGTGGGAATATGCGTTATAAGGCCTTGCAAGAATTAAAATATAACGATATTCCCGATAATTGGGTAAAAAAAGCTGAGGAATTAACTGAACAAGAAAAACGAGAATTTATTATTAAAGATAATGTTTCTTTTGGTAATTATGATTTTGATATATTAGGAGCAGATTTTGAAATGGAAGAACTTATGGATTGGGGGTTAGATGATTTAAATTTTCCAATAATAGGAGAAGAAAAATTAGATCCAAAAGATAGTGAAGATATTTATCATGAAATTTATGCTATTAATGTTGAAGTAAAAAACGAAGCAGAACAAATTGAACTTTATCAAAAATTACAAGAAATGGGATATGATAAATTAAAAATAGTATCAATATAATATGCCGAATTTTCATTATAAAATAGAAGCCCCATATATTGAATCTTTTCGTTCTGCTAAAATTGCAGGATTATTTGATATTCCTCCACAAGAAAAACTTTGCAAGGAATGGGATGTTAATTTACCAATTGAAGAATTAAATAATGAATGGAATATTGGTTTAATTGTTGGAGCATCGGGCGCCGGGAAAACAATTTTATCTAAAAAAATATTTGGCGAAGAAAATTATCATAATGGGTTTGAATGGGGTAAAACGTCTTTTATTGATGATTTTCCAAAAGAATTAAATATTAATGATATTGTTAATGCTTTATCTCATGTTGGTTTTTCATCTCCGCCGTCTTGGTTATTATCTTTTGATAAACTTTCAAATGGTCAAAAATTTAGAGCTGAAATGGCACGTATTTTAATGTCTAATAAAGAACTAACGGTAATTGACGAATTTACATCGGTTGTAGACAGAAATGTTGCACAAATTGGTTGTGCGGCTATTCAGAAAAATATA
>Ga0187882_1000344_pt1 | contig 52382 bp, 52 predicted proteins | sample June2016WEW_19_1_3_FD_132991 | JGI IMG/M metagenome (GOLD analysis project Ga0187882, IMG submission 132991) | Peatland microbial communities from SPRUCE experiment site at the Marcell Experimental Forest, Minnesota, USA - June2016WEW_19_150 | ecosystem: Environmental > Terrestrial > Soil >... | reverse complement strand
ATTCGTATTGCTCTCTGTTGAGTTAGCATAGAAATCTCTACTCTTGTAGCGATCTTCGAGATGCACTTCACCGGGTCCACAACAGGCATGCGCAAGTCGAGCTCTCTTACAAGCAATCTGTAGCATCTTGCGACATCCTTTTTACGAATCCTGCTTGCAGCCGAGACATCTTTCAGAGTCCTTGCAGTTTCAGACATCCTGCAAGCGGCATATAACGAGGCTGCGGTTATTGCGGCTATAGATCGTCCTCGCACGAGCGCGTTGTCGAGAGCCTTGCGATAAACTATTGCGGCACGTTCTTTGATTGAGGCTGGAATGTGAAGCGTATCTGTCAAGCGGTCAAGTTCCGCCATAGCTTGAGCCAAATTCCGATCAGCTGACGAATGCACCCTGGTCCTGAACTGCCATTTCCTTAAGCGGAGCATCTCTAACCTTGTGGCAATTGGAAGTTGGCGACCGGAAGCATCTCGATTCACACGATCAATAACAGTGGAGAGGCCTTTATCGTGAATGGAGAAGGACATCGGCATACCAACGCGACCACGTTCATCTTTTTCCTCCTTGGTGAAGGCGCGCCACTCAGGTCCTTTGTTCAACGCGTGCTCGCTCAGAACAAGGCCACAATCATGGCAAATCATCTCCCCTAGATCATAATCTTCAACGAGGTTTGCGCTACCGCACTCTGGACAATTCGTGGCTTTCCCTATCTTTCTCGTTGTCGTACTCACACTCATTTTTTCATCAACCCACACTATGCTTTACGCTCGAGCCATCTGTGGTTCTGGAGTATTGGTTGTTGTCAAGGTTGTGGTCTACGGCATCATGTTCAATCTTTAGGTTTCCGATCTTTCTTCAACCAGTCACTGATAGCTTCCTCTATCGCACGGCTCAAATTTCCTTTCTTACCACCGAGTCTCAAAACAACTGCCAATCGCAATCGTCGCTCGACTCTATCCGACAGCGCTATGTAGATTTTTCCCAAGTATAGATCAGAAATAGACGATTTGCGTCACTCTTAGGCAATTGTTAATTGTGCCTCATATTGAAACAATAACAACAGAAAACGCGTCAGGGTTTTTCTTTCGTTTGGAAAGCGTAATCTAGTTGGCCGAACCGACTAACCACGATGTCAAATTGGCAAAGAAAAGAGTTTCAATTCGTATCTTTCCTCTGTTAACGTTCGACCCCACACCTGACGGGTTTTCTCCTCGGTCTTGATGAATCCGAACAGTTTGTAGATATGGGCTGCCCTTTCTAGGATGCTCACGGTCCAGAGGAATACGGAGCTGTAGTCTGCTTTTCTGCTGAAAGTTATGGCTTCCTCAACGAACCTCCTGCCGAGCCCCTGACCACGACTGTCTGGGTGAACTAGCAGCCATCTCAGTTGTGCCTCGGTTTCCGTATGTTTCACGATTGCCACTGAACCGACTATCTTGCCCTTCGACTCAGCAATCCAGATTCGCTGTTTGTCTCTGTCTGATGATAGAGCGAATTCGCCCAGCGGAATCGCAACATAGGGTTCGAATGTCGTGTCGAACCCACACTCTTGAGCGTATAGAATCCCATGGAGATACGTAATGTATCCAACGTCACCAGGTCTGAGGTCGTTTCTTAGCGTTATTTCTGATTCCATCCGTGGTAGCTTAAAACGGCTCGGCAACTCTACGAGTACCAGCGCCCACCGTCAGCATACTCAGCGAAATAAGTAGCCCTCTAAACTCCGTGTTATCCGACGCGAGCCAGCATGACAAGAAAAATCATTCATCAGACGATGAGTCAACAGAACCCAATTGGCAGACGAACGGTAACAGCAGTTCTTAGCTGACGAAGAGGAACCGTTACCACTTTTCAGATATATCATGTGGTAGTAGCCTACTTGGTGTATTTCTTTCTAATCGTCTTTGCTACATGGATGAGTGAGCCACTGACCAAACTCGCACTAGGATTGCTGAAGATGATTTCCATGGGAGCGGTGAATAGAAACATTGGTTACCTTTCATCGGTGAGCTTCGCTTCTGCACTTCTGGTTTTCCTTGACCTTTGGTTCATCGTAAATTCCGAAGGCAAAAACACACCCCAAAGGAAACAACCCTAGTAAAAGCAAATTCAAATCCCAATTCCCGATAGAGCCAATCAAAATAAGGGCAATTGCCAATATGAAATAGCCAAACGATGGGCACTATCTCGCAGAGGGCGTATCAGCCTACCGACTATTTTACGAACAAATGCCGTCAGAACCCAGCTACTCAACTGGCGCGAACACCACGATACCTTGGTTGCAGTTGGATTCGGTCGTTCTGGGCCTTCTTGTAGGATTCTTAGTTCTAGCAGTATTACTAAGGCGCAAGCATGCCACTCGTCAATATGAACCTCAAGAAAAGCATGGATCGAATTGAACGGATTTGCTATTTACCTGCTTGGTCTCGGTGTTTGGTCACGCCCTATCACCTTCGACCAATTTGCCGGTAGAATGAAATTAGATAACAAAGCAGAGATCTACTTGTCGAACTTTCTGGCACTTCCAACCTCTAGCGTCGATTCTAGAGTTTAACAAGCAATTCGAACGATGCTGGAGTCAGAGGCCCAAACTTTCGCCCAAGGAGGCGAAGACAAATGAGACTTGCATCCATCAGGAACTACAACTCTTTTTATCGTGAGTAAGTGTCCTCGTTGGTTTCGTACCCGCACCCTAAACATCGAAACCGACTCCGCGCTAGTGGCCCAGTGAACTCCCGCAGGCTATGACCGCAACTAGGGCACTTCAACTTGAGAGGCCTTCCTGGATTTACGATACACCCGTACTAATCATCTATATGATTCTCCGGATCTCAGTTTCAGGGATGGGGCAGGGGATTCTGACCCCAATTTACTAGTACATATAAGCGGCAAGTCCGGCTTGTCAGCTCAAGCTAGGCAGAGTGAATGTCATCGTTTCCTAGGAGACTCATGTACTATGCAGCTTACTTCTGGACACAATAATTACGCCAGCCACAATTGCGCTGACTGCGCCCACGCCAACAGCGATTAAGGCTAAGTTAGGTCCAGTTGGCTGCTGGCTTTGCCTAATCGTGATTGTGAGAACTCCGCTTACAGGGAATGATAGGCGAAGGTTGAGCATCTTCGTGGTCTGCGAGTAGAGTGTTACTGCGTCAGTGATGGTTGTTGAGTTTGAGAAGTCAACTCTAAGCGTAGGCCAAGTTCCATTCCGGTAAGAGTAGGGATAGTAGAGACTGATGTTTGCGCCTGTAGCGGACGGGATGCTTGTCAAGCCTACGGTGAGAGTTCCATCCGTGGTCGAGTAGACGAGTGAAGTTACGCTGGCTTTGTAGACTCGGTTCAAGTAAACAGTCTGCGTTAGATTCCACATGCTAGCTTTCCATAGGGCGAGAGCAACCATTCCGTCAGGCTGAGTTTCCGAGTTGCTGTTGCAGCTTAGATCCCAATATCGAACGTCAACTGCGAAGCCTGAGTTAAGTGGAGTCTGCATTTTCCAGAGCATTGAGACAGTGGCGAGACTGATGGCCTTATCATAGATGAGTTGGCTGGCGCTGCCTTCGTATTCTGCGCCGAGTATGAGGCCGATGAGCATTTCAGAGGGACGGAAAACACTCTGCGGGTGATTCGCCCAAGTGTAAGGATTCCAAAGCCTATCAACTTGGTAGACGCTGGGCAGGAACTGATTGTAACTTGAAGAGCCCTGCGCCCATGAAGTGCAAACCGCTTGATCCGTGTATCCTGTGTTTGCTTTGATTGCATCTCTGAGGCCGTGCGCCACGTCCCGGGCTTTCGTGTCCGAGTATAGTTGATATTGCTTCATGAGAAGTGCATAGGCCCAAGCGTTCTCTTCCATGTCAAGTCCGAAAGCGAATCCACCGTAGTTCGGGCTTCCCACATTCAAGTCAAGCTGCTTGTAAATGGCGACCTGCGTGACATTCTGCGCCCATCCTTTGTAAGTTGAATTAGTGGAGTCTAGCAGAAGTCCAGCTAAGGCGTGTGGATAGAGAGCTCTGAAGTAGACGCTTGGGTAATGCTCAGGATTTTCAGGAATCCATGTGGGCGCTAACCGTTGCTTTGCGTCATTGTACTGGTAGCTCCAAAGCTGCTTTGCCAATGTGAGAGCTTGCACATCGCCCGTGGCCAGATAATATTCCACGACACCAAGAGTGACTAGGCCCCAGGACGCTGCAAGCGTAGGCACAACGCCGTCGGGCAGTGCATTCTCGTTGATTCCGAATAATGATGAGGCCATGTAGTAGTCGGTTTTGTCTTGAGGCATGAAGTTGGCAGTTATCAGGAAAGGACTGAAACCGCTGGGCGGTATTGCATTGGTCAATGATCCTTTAACGACTAATCCGACGCTGTGAGCCATGTAAGCTGTCCATTTCACAGCCGCTAACCCGTACTGTGTAGATTGAACGGATGCAAGCCAGCCCTTCGCAAACTCAGGTGTGCGGAAACCTGAGAGTAGCATCTTGCTTACGGAAGGACCGGAACCATCCCAAAGCGTCTGATTGATTCCTCTCCGAACCATGATAGGCCCATTCGTGGATCCATCGGCTCGATATTGATAGTAGAGCCACGGAACGTAATCTAGGAAGCTATCCGTGCTCCCAAACGCCAAAGTCACGTTTGAGACGTAGATATTCTGAGACCAGTTGTTCACGAGGCGCATGGTTATGGCGCCGTAAGGCCTCCAAGGGGTGAAAGTCACGTTTACCTCGAGTTTCACGTTCCCAAGTGGGATTAATCCGAGCGAGTCGTTGACTGAGACTAAGCGTTGAATGCGATAGTATGGGAGACTGAAATGCAGAGGGTTACCGGGGTTGTTGAAGATCTTCACAGTCTGCGGGGTTTGAGGTCCGAAAATCGTGTTTCTCATGAATGTGCCTGATGAGCTGTTCGTCCAATAGATCTGCATCGGAGATATTGATGTTACAAAAGGGCCATTCTTCAAATTCGAGTTTAGAGTGTTGACTTGGCTCTCCCAAACTGAGGCGACTGAGACGGCTTTCTCGAATACTTTGGTTTGAGGGGATTCTGTGTTGGAGGCGTTCGCAAACGCCACTATGCGATTTGTAATATAGTAATTGTTGGGTGCAGTCGTGTTACCGAGCGCTGTCGCTGAATAGAGCGAGCTGTTCGTAATTCTGCTGACAAGGTAAGCGCCTTGAGATGTTTGTATGCTGGCCTGAGAGACTTCACGGAAGGCTTGAAGCATCGTGGTCGGATCATCAAGCAGAGCACCGGCCAACAGGATCTTTCCGTGATCATCTGTCCAGTAGTTGAAGTAGTCTCCGCCGGCCACGTTGTAGATTGGATAGGTCTGGTAGCCTCTCTCGATGACGATACTTGTGTCAGGTCGAATTACGGTTCGGAAAAGAGATTGCATGTAAGTGATGTAGGCTTGAGCGTCTCCGGTTGAAAATGCAGGATTAGGAGCTGCGACCGCCGGATGGTCGGCTACTCCGGCCAGAACTAGAACTAGGATGAGTATGACGATTAGGACTCTTTTCATTGCCTGCACCGTTACCTGATGTCTTGCCAAAAGGTGCATCCTTCATTAGGCAGAAGAGAACCCTTTGTGCCTTCGCCCTGTGACGAATTTTGTGTTAGCGTCGCTTCATCTTCTCGGTTCATGCCTAGCTTTCAAAGCCATAGGCGAGAATACAGGAGGGGTTAGAATCTAAATATCTATGAATGAGTGCCCCATCGCCATAGGTCAGCAGGTTCCAAGCAAACGCTTTCGGAGCTGAAGAGGCAAATCCGTTCAGGACGAGTATGAGAACAATGAGAGCGAGGATTGACTTGCATGCCGAAATCTGGCTCACCTGAATTACATTACGTCTTCATGAGCTGAAGCGTAGTAATCCCGTCTATGCAAAGAGGCGACAGCTTGTGAACAGTTTGTTCCTTTCTACATAATGGGGTAAGGTTGCAGGTCGGACACACCTGTTTTTCGATCTCTTTCATAGAAAGATCCAAGTAATCTGTTCCTGACAATGTCTCAAACACGAACTTGAGATACTTCCCCTCCACAAGTCGTGGCATATCATATTTCGCAGCTTTCAAGCCATCACGGAGCGTCCAATACTCATATGGCCTTCTTGCGCCTTTAGAGGAATTACATCGCCGACAAATCCAAGTAACATTCTTTTCATCGTCAGGTCCGTGAAGAGTTCTGGGAAAGAGGTGCTCAAGCGATAGCTGATCTGTCGAACCGCAGAAGGAGCATTTGTCGGAGGTTTCTCTCTCCTTGACATATTCTCTTATGCTATTCCAGAAAATACTTTCGTCCCTGAGCTTCTCGAACCGATCCATAACGAAACCCCACTGCTTCTTCCCCATGCCAGCAGAATTGGAGATTATCTTCGCATACTGCCAGTAGATCAGCTCTCGCAACGTTTTGACAGCAGCGGGTGGCGTAGCAGATGCCTCGCACCACATTTTGTCGAAGTTGACTCTAAAAAGGCAGTGTTTGTTTTTCTGTCACAGAGGCCAACAGAATTGAAAAGTAGCCCTATCAACGAATCAGGCCCGTAACGTAGTCGGTTTCAGAGATGGGGGAGGGGATTTCAACCCCAATTTACCGATACATATAAACAGGGATTTTCAGATATTCCCCTCACAAAATGCTGGCTCATGTAGCAAGTTCCATAAACTGTGACGTGAATCTTCTCGCCTTTGTGGGCCTTTGAATCGTCGTCGTTTTCTGAAATACGCCGGGGGCACGGTAGTTGTCATAGGTGCGTCTGCGTTAGGACTCGATTATCTGCTCAAGCCATCGACTCCTGGTCAAACACTTACACAGGCAACCACTTCGGCACCGCTAGAACCTCCTGTAATCGGTACCTTCCAGTGGCAGCCTACCCGTGTTGTGAATGGTAAGGTGTACGATGCCATGATTTCTCTTGACATTCAAAGCGTGAGTCCAATAGCGGAACTGAGTGCAACTTTAGCAGCTTATGCTCCTACGATTCCAGCAAGAGCATACCCAACCGAGGACCTCATTACGCTCCAATTCACCACCTCAGCACAATCAAGCGACGTCGCAACATACTCCGCTGAAGTAGCGAATTTGAGAGGAGGAAAACAGTACAGCCTTAACGTTGAAGCAACCAACCTTGCCGGGAATCAGACTGCCCAGCTCTTGACGCCTTATGTTCGTGAATTCCAAAATATCTCGGGTAACGATAGTCTACTAGTCGGAGCGATTTACAACCCGTGGTTTCAGAACCCATGTCAAGAAGGCTGGTTCTGTCATTGGGACGAACTTCAGGCAGATTTCACCAAAGGAACCACACCTCTCGGTACACCGTTGCTGGGGCTTTACAATTCCATCGACCCTATGGTGATTGCAAAACACATTGATTGGTTGACCGGTTATGGAATAGATTTCATGCTTTGGGATTACTGGGGACAGCGAGCCGCCGAATATCGTTTCACCCCATTCACACAACATCCCATGATAGATGAGATCAAATTCGCCTTGAGCTATGCCACTCAAAACCTCTCAAATGAAGGTATCAAGAGCGTCAATCTCAATGACTCCTCGACATACTGGAGGCTCCAATCCGATTTTGAATACATAGCAAAGAACTACTTTCTCCATCCATCATACCTGAAAGTGAACGACCGTCCCGTCCTCCAGATGTACGAAACATTTGCGATCCAGACGGACATTGTGAAGCCACTTACTCAGTTAAGACAACATCTGAAGGAATTGGGTTACGAGATTTATCTGATCGGCGATGAAATATCATACGGTGATAGAATCGATCAGAAGCGCCTGAAGGTTTTTGATGCGATCTCCGATGCGAACGACTACATTCCTCCTACTTGGAATTGGAACATGACATTTAGTGAGATCCGAAACGAATATTCACGGTGGCGTTCGTCAGCTCATACTGCGGGAGTAGAGCTGGTCCCATTCGCCTATCCGGGGTATGACGATTCGCATCTTGCAGATAGGCCGAAGAGTTACGGATACGCCCCTAGGAGCACGCAGTTCCTCAAACAGAATTTGAAGACGGCCATGGAGTTCACGGATAGAAACAAAATGCTGGGAATCGTTGAGTTCGATGGCTGGGGCGAAAACACGTTCGAGGAACCTTCCGTTGAGGATGGCTTCAAGTATTTACAGACAATTCGTGATACCCTCGCTGGTCATTGAATGAATCGTCGCCGCTTCTTGAAGTACGCTGGTGCAACTGTCGCTGTTGTTGGAGCGTCAGCGTTGGGTCTTGATTACACCCTCAATTCTAAATCGCCTATTGTGTCCCAAAACGTGACCTCTACGACCCTTCCTCTGAATGGTAAGAATGGAACTACTCAAATTCAGACAAGTAGCACTCAAGTTCAGGCAAGTACTGGGCCCCAACTTGTTTTTGAAACAGATTTTAGTGATGGCACATTGGAAGGTTTTGGACCAGGTGGTGTTGATACATCATCAATTCCTTGTACAAATCTTCCTCTACCAACGCGAGAAGATTTTCAAGTTAGCATTGTTGACGATACGACTGCCCCGACTGGAAAAAATAAGGCGCTAGAGCTTATCACGAACGCAAACAAACGACCCGGTCTATCTTTCAATGCAATAATAGCAAGGCGTGCCGACGAATTTCCAGTTTTCAGTTTCATTGAAAATTCAAACTACAGAGCTTACGGTTACTTTCGAAGATTGAAAAGTGATATTGACACTATGGACATAAACATGAATCGAGTTGACAAAGATTTTGCGTATGATTGCTGCTTCGGATGGGTGTTGAACAGATATGCCCGAGACTATGGAATGATACAACTTAGAACAAAAAAATCAGTAGAAGCTGCTAGAAACGCTAAGACACCATGGATACTTGGAGAGAACATGTTTAACCTTGGAGATGACACCAAGTGGCATTGGTTTGAAATAGAGGGAGAATATATCGCAAATCCCAAATCAAGAAAAATAAAAAGACTTGTAGTCGACAAGAAAGAGTATCAACTTGATGAAGAAATGTGGGGCTATAATGAGAGTTGGAGTGACACTTTTTGGGTGGCATTAGAAACTGCAAATGAGTATGTGAACTGCGATACAAATATGGTAAGTCAAGGTATTACACGCATTTGCAAACTTGGTTTAATTAGAACGCCAGTAGAATGATTCAGTTACACGAAGAGAACTCTTCGGACTGCAATCCCATTTACACCCAACCTCAATCTACCGGCATGGCAAAACCTGACTTGAACCCGTTTGAGGTCAGACTCGGAGGGATTTGAACCTATTTGGGTTCAGGTCCAGTAACTGATCGTTCCATTTTGGGGAGTCCAGATACGTGGTCATCTCGGGTTGCCGGAAATCACAAAACTATCATGTTAGTCAACGTACAGGCGAATAGAGAAAGTCAGGCTCGCTCGAAATGTTGATGCCTACGTAATGTACTTGTAGCTCAAGTTCATGTGGTCATCGGAAAATGACGTCTCAGTTTGATCAACAACGGTCAAGCTTGTGGTCGGTTCTCCTAGCGGCATTCCTTTTCGGCATCAGCACTCCACTTGCAAAAGGGCTGCTTAGAGAGATTCCACCGCAGATTTTGGCGGGGCTATTTTACCTTGGGTCCGGCATTGGTCTCACGATCTTGACCTGGTTACTTCGAGGAAGAACGATCTCACATGAGGCGCCGCTTGCCCATGCCGATATCCCTTGGCTCTTGGGGGCAATAATTTTCGGTGGCATTCTTGCTCCATTCCTTCTGCTTACTGGCCTACAGCAGACGCCTGCTTCGAATGCGTCCCTGCTCCTGAATTTGGAGAGCGTTTTCTCAGTGATGTTAGCGTGGGTTGTGTTTCATGAGAGCGCCGATCGTAAGTTCGCCTTGGGTATGGGGGCGATTCTCTTAGGAAGCGTCTTTCTCTCTTGGAATGGGGTTGCGCTGGCAGGTGGCCTCTTAGGTCCGTTCGCAATTGCTGCGGCATGTTTGTGTTGGGGAGTTGATAACAATCTCACCCAGAAAGTCTCGGCACGTGATCCGGTGCAAATCTCAGCCATTAAGGGTCTTGTCGCTGGAACAGTCAATCTGCTTCTCGGAATATGGTTCCTGAGTGCTTTGCCTGCCCTTGTTTGGGTATCCGCTGCTCTGGTGGTTGGATTTTTCAGCTATGGTCTTAGCATCGTTCTCTTCGTGTTGGCATTGCGCAACTTGGGAACAGCCCGCACGTCGGCTTACTTCTCGACTGCTCCGTTCATCGGAGCAATCTTGTCGGTATTGGCGCTGGGGGAGACCGTTACGTCTTCTCTTGTTGTGGCTTCATTCGCCATGATAGGGGGTGTTTGGTTGCTGTCGACCGAAAAACATGCCCATCTTCATATTCACGGGCCTCTTGTTCACGCCCACCCGCATACGCATGACGAGTACCATCAACACGGTCATGGGCCGTATGATCCATCCGGCGAACCGCATGTCCACTTGCACGAACATGTTTCGATAATTCATTCTCATTCGCATCGCCCTGATATCCACCATCGCCATTCGCACGAATGACGAGAGTCATCAAAAAAAGATCCGGGTTACTTCCTCATCAGCAATCCGAAGTGATACGGTTTCAAGTCCACCGAGGTATTTAGCCCTGCAGGGAAGCCCGCTTGAAGGCACCAGTTTATGCACTGTTCCATTGTGGGGCGCATCTCCAAAGGAGGCCCTCTAGGCGTATTAGGATCCCGTAGCCAGTGGATAATGCCAACTCGCCCTCCCCGCTTCAGAACCCTGAAGGCCTCACGTAGCAGAATTAGAGGGTCTTCCAGGTGGAGTATGTTGAAAATCATCACATAACCGACGCTATCATCATCTAGACCTGAACCATCCGTCAGTAGGTCTTTGTTAATGGCCCTAACGTTGGTCAACTTTGGCTTCTGCAACTTCTCGTTGACGATGCGTATCATTTCAGGATCGATGTCTATGGCATACATGACTCCTTGTATTCGTTGGGCGGCCGGGATGGTGAATGTACCGTACCCGCATGCAAAATCCGCCGCATCAACAACCTGCGAATTTATCAACATACGATTCAAAACTTCTTCAATGTCAAAGAAGCTGCACCAAACCTGTTCTGAAGGCATGTCACTTTCCCTGATTTTGCGACCAGCTAGAACATTGGTGTCAACCATCGGCGGTATCACCCCACGATCCCAATGATAATCATCAATACTGTCTGCCTCTAAAGGTAAAGGGACAATGATACGCACGCCAAGACTTTCTCTGCGTTTCTTGAGCGAGAAGAGGCGGTCGTCTTAGAACGTCAGAACTTTATCTGAATCCACCACCCAGTCTTTCAACTGGCTCATCGTACTGATTTCAACACCATCTACCAGACTCAGTCCTTCGATCCCTCGAGCTTCCGAGCAGGTTCCGCAAGCTTTGACCTGCCCACCCTTGTTGATGATTGCTTTGAGCATTCGCTCTATGTTGTAGTAGCCCTGCGGGGTTGACTGATTCCGCAAAGCACATGTCACTGCGTCTGCCATCAAGAAGATTCGAACTTCGACTTCAGAGTGCTCTGCCTGTAACGCCATTGCAAGTCTCAAGGCGTTATACGCTTTTTCACTTCCGTATGGTGCATCGTTTATCACAAGCAACACTTTCATTTTCTTGCCAGTCTTCCATTCAGTGATCTGGAATAATCGTTATTGGGCGATGGTTGGTCTGGATCAGAAGTTTTCCGCTTCCTTGAACCGCCAGCGGTAACACCAAACTAATTCTATTCGAGTCCTTATTTCTGCTGGCTTGCGCTAAGATCAGAGCAGTTGCAAGTATGAATAAGGTACCCATTAGCATGGGCGTTAGTTGTCCGAACTCAGGCACTGGTGCGGTAACCTCGGATATTGTGACTGTCTGTATGTAGGTTCCATGCCAGCTATGATACCACACTTGACCGGTGTACCCGTTCACGCTGAGCATGCCGAACGTGTTACCTCCCTTCAATACGTCCACGTTGTAGTAACCGTAGAACGTATCGACATCGCCCGCTGAAGTACCACTAAAGCTGCTGTCAAGATACTGTTGAGCTATCGTCTTCGCCTGATCCGGCGTAACGGTCATTGTATTCGTTGGCGTTTGTCGGTAATTGCCCATCATTCCTTCCATTACACTGTACTTAGTATTCCACATCGTGTTAGGGCCCGGTTCGGGCATAACTACACCGCTCATCATCCCATTACCCATCATTCCCCCCGTCCAGGTGGAACCTGGTTTCCAGATAAGCATCTGGAAAGCGAAGATGCCGGTGCTTTTCTCGAAGTACGTGGCGTAGAAGTTATTCTGGTACTCCTCAACCTCGTGGAGAGCCAAATCCGGATTCCGAAGGGACGTCAAATAATTCTTGAACAATTGCACTGCGGAATCGATGGTTATCGTTTGGGTTTGTGCATACACCCCCACGAGAAGACTGGATAGGACGATAACGACTAACAAGCGTGACAGACGGCTTAGAGCTTTCATTCCTGTTTAACCATCATTACGAACCAATCAAGCCCTAAAATTAGAACCTACCCCTCTTTCGTTCAGTTCTGAAGGGTCTAAGAGATTCCATAGCCTCTCTCGATAGGAAAAATAGGATAACCACGGTCGCCAAATAGTTAACCACAGTGTCCACAAGGAACGCAGCCGACATCGAAAAACAATCAGCCTTCTTACCATTTCGACGCTTATCAAACCAGAGAACTGGGCATTATTACAACCGAACCAACGGCTACCAGAATCAGAATACCATGAATTGACGAGGCAGAGTTTCTCTGTCCTGCTTTGTGGGCGATACATTTATAATTGCATAATTGTTCAACTATTCACGATTGGCCATGGCGACTGTGACCTTAATCCGGGAGGGCGAAGCCTGTGAGGTAAAGTGCATAAATCCTGGGAAGGTTAGGCGGCTAGCAAAGAATCTCCCCGAGAGCGATGCGTTGAAGCAGCTCTCCGATGTCTTTCAGATTCTGAGCGACCCTAATAGGCTCAGGGTTTTGTACTGCCTTTCGCACGATGAGGTATGCGTGTGTGATCTTTCTGCTACCTTAGGGATGAGTATGTCAGCGGTCTCACATCAGCTGCGACTACTCAGGGCGTTGAGACTCGTGAAGTCTAGGCGAGATGGGAGGATGGTGTACTATTCGTTGGCTGATGATCATGTGGCGAAGCTGATGGAGATGGGCTTGAGGCATGAGCGAGAATGACGTGCATGAAGACGCTTGTTCAGCGTGTTCTGCCGAAATCCATGAAGATCAACCACATTCGAATCGCCTTACGATCGCAATAGCTGCTATTTCCGGTGTTCTCCTCGCTGTTGGAGCAATTCTAGAATTCGAGCTGTCACAACAATTCTACGGTCACTTGCTCTATCTCGTCGTTATGGGAGTTGCCGGGTACAGGATCTACAAGAGCGCCTTGACCGATTTGTTTCATAGGCGGGTTGAGATGAACCTGCTGATGTCGATCGCAGCCGTCGGTGCCTTCTTGATTGGGCATGCCGAAGAAGGGGCGTCTGTCATCTTCCTCTTTTTCACGGCTGAATTCCTTGAAGATTATTCTGTTCAGCGAGCCCGAAATTCTGTAACCAGTCTGTTGAACCTGGCACCTGAGGAGGCGCTGATAAGGAGAAATGGAAATGAGGTTCGGATGCACGTCCATGACATTTCGCTTGGTGAAACCATTCTGGTAAAGCCTGGTGAGAAGGTGCCTTTAGACGGCGTCGTGACGGATGGCAGCTCGGGTGTTAACGAGTCTCCTCTGACAGGTGAGTCGGTTCCAGTCAGCAAGAAAATCGGGAGCCAAGTATTCGCCGGAACGATGAATCTGGACGGTTTCTTGGAAGTAGATGTCACGAAACGTTCTGATGAAACTCAGATAGCCAAGGTTGCCAAACTAGTCCAAGAAGCGCAAAGAAACAAATCTCCGACCGAAAAATTTGTGAACCGCTTTGCTGGCCGCTATACGCCAACCGTAATCGCACTGGCCTTGCTTACTGCTATTGTGCCCCCGCTGTTATTCGGAGCGTCGCTAACCACTTGGGTGTATAGGGCGCTCATACTCCTCGTTGTTTCATGCCCTTGTGCCCTTGCGATCTCTACACCGGTTTCCATGGTTTCAGCAATAACCGGAGCAGCAAGGAACGGGGTTCTTGTGAAGAGTGCAAGCGCCATAGAAGCCATAGCGAAGTTGAGGCTTATCGCCTTCGATAAGACAGGCACGCTGACCGAGGGAAAACTGTTGGTTACGGACATTCTGCCAGTCAACCGCAGTTCCAAGAACAGTGTGCTTATGGTTGCTGCTTCGCTGGAAGCAAAGTCCTCGCATCCGATAGCTTCGGCAATAACTGAATTGGCAGTCAAACAAGGTGCAGACCTGCAGGGCATTAGCGAACTCAAGACCTTCCCGGGATTGGGAGTTGAGGGGAATGTCGATGGCGAAGCATGTTTGGTAGGTAGCGTGAATATGTTTCTGGATCGGGGAGTTCCATATCCAGAACTGACGGTAACCAAACTTCAGGAAGCAGGGAAGACCACCATACTTGTCGGCCATTCTAACTCAAAAGAGACGATCGGGATCATCGCATTGGCTGACAGCATACGACCAGAAGCCATTCAGGCTGTAAAAGAACTTAGACGGCTTGGGATAGAGACGGTCATGATAAGCGGAGACAATGATTACACTGCGGCGGCCATTGCCGGAAAGGTAGGGATCGACCACTTTCATGCCCAGTTGCTTCCCGAGGACAAGGTCGAGGAAGTTGAGATCTTGACTAAGAAGTATGGGCATGTGGCCATGGTTGGTGATGGTATCAATGATGCACCAGCACTTGCAAAGGCCAATATCGGCATAGCCATGGGAGCAATTGGAACCGATGTCGCCCTTGAGACCGCCGATGTTGCGCTGATGCATGACGACGTCTCGAAGATTAGCTATCTAGTCAGCCTCGGTCGGAAGACCATGCGAGTTGTCAAACAGAACATCTGGGCTTCAATCTTAGTAAAGAGCGGATTCGCTGTCCTAGCCATTGCGGGATTAGTCTCGTTGTGGATGGCTGTTGCCATAGGGGACATGGGGCTCAGCCTGGCGGTCATTCTGAATGCGATGAGACTGGCTTTGATTAGACCAAGGGTCTAGCCGGAACAAACCAGTCATACGCTAATAGAGTTCTGTTCAATGGGTGGGGCCGGTGGGATTTGAACCAGAACGGGTTCAAAACCTCTCACAAAACTGCATTCTGAAAAACGAATTAAACTATCACAAACTGTCTAAGGTATTGGTATCGCCTAGCCCAATGAGAACAGCTGAGCATTAGGCCCCTTCTATGAGTAAGTTTCTATTATTATAACCTGACATCTCTACGCAGTGTTGAACAATGCCGAGAATCAAGTGCCTTGAAGGCCACAAGAATTGTTACATGCATCCCGTTAGGGAAATAGGAAGCCTACAAGGGCAGTCCCGTTATGAATATCGAGAGTACAAGGCTGATTGCGGCGCAATCTACACCTACGATCGAGGAACAGGCAACTGGATAGCAGGCAGACTAGGAAGAAGTGGGGCAAAGGCTAAGATTGGACATTGATGCTGGCTTCCCATGCCCCAGATGCCACGCCAAAATGAAGCTGAGGAAAAGTAAGGAAACAGACTCGTACGGAGAAGAATGGGTGTTTCGGCACTACAAGTGCGAAAACTGCGGACGCATTGTCCCAGCCAAAGCTCCGAAAGCGCCCGACTCTCGTCTAAGACGGCGGTCGGGACGTAGAGGTGGCATAGGCTTTTCAGGTTGAGGGATCCTGGTGTTCTCGGTATTCTGGGTTCCAATTCCTGAGGCTTTTGCTTTTTTCACACTGGACTGTGTTCTCAAAGTACCGTATGAAGAGGGCAACGAACGGTCTCAAGAATTCACGCACGACGAATTGAATTTCTGGGATTGGTCGGGGGATTTCAACCCCAATTTACCTATACATACATAAACAAGCTTCATGAGGCAGCCCGGTGGGATTCATTTCTGGCCGCCGTAATCTTTCTTGATTCCCAAATACTATTAAAATAGCCTCAAAATCAAATGGTCTGTGGAGTTCAGTGCCTAAGACGAAGTTCAAAGAAGTCGAAGTCGAGGAGAAACAGCTGGAAGATTTGCTATTCGAAGATCCCGATCAAATCGAAGAAGGGATGAAAATTCTTGGTAGGCAGGTTCAGACGGACACGGGTCCACTGGACCTTTTGGCAATGGATACTGACGGTGTTCTCACAGTCGTAGAACTCAAGAATGAGCCAGACGAAAACCAACTGGACCAAGGTCTACGCTACTATGATTGGGCAAGGTCTCGAATTGAGTGGATTTCCCGGTCCTACGGCAACAAGGTTGACGTCACCTCCCCGCCCAGACTCGTATTGATTTCTCCAACGTTTTCGGATAATCTCAAACGAATTGCAAAATATGTCAACGTAGAACTGCAACTCCTAGAGTATCATGTTATGCAAATTGAGAGTGGAGAGAAGCATGTTCTATGCACTCCGGTTGAAGTGGAAGGCCCGCCGGAACCCCCCACAATCCCCACAAGAGAAGGTCATCTTGCAAGGATTGAGGACATGAAAATGAGAGACCTGTGTAGAAGGTCTCTGGAGCAACTTGAATCAATGGGAATCGAGGTCAGGCCGATACAAAATTACTATTTCTCAATTTGGTACAGAGGGAAGCGGTTCATGTACATAAATTGCAAGAAACAATTCTTCGGGTGCTACGTACAAAGAACGGATAACTCCTGGACTGACTTGGTGAGAATAAAGACCCCAGAGGAATGGCAGAAACTACTTGACGATGAAATTCAACCTTACTGCAAAGGGATTGGAAAAGGAACGGCTTGATCATTGATTGGTAGCGCGTTCTCTGCGCAACCCGTATGGCTCCCCAGCATTTGACCGCACAAAGCACTAGAAAACCGAACCCCAGCCGAAGCCGCAGGAATTGAGGTCAAAGGAAAGGACAAATGGTTAACCATCATTCAGAACGCAAATTGCAAATAGCAGTTAAACGCCTACAGAAGGAATGCCTAAGAAGAAGGCCAAACGAACTACGATAGCGTTCACAGTTTCCGTGTTTCCATGGGCACACGGAGCTGAAACCAAGGGAACAGTGGTTCTTCTTGATGACCATGGAATACAGGCTTATGGTAAGGCTGGGAAAATGCCATTCAATAACTTAGACGAAATACCGAAAACCATTCGACTTCTTATTCGTGATGTTCGCAAGCTGAAACGTAAGTATGATCGTGGTAGTCATTGGATATTTGTTCCGAAAAGCTAAAGCCCCAAACGAAGTGTTACAGAAAGAATTGGGCGACCAACCAAACAGATGTGACGTTACCTTCACCGGTATGGCTTAAATCTCTCGCCTGCCGCCTTCATCCATTATAGCGTAAGCTGTGATGAATTTTGGTAACAACTAATCCCTTACCGGAGGATCTGCATGTTATTGTCCGTCTTGGCGATGACTTAGAGATCAGCCTGACAACAGGTCAAGTCGTACGGTATCTTGTCTGGCGTATGAAGCGTTTCACACCCATCTATGTCATATGTCCAGTATGCAAGGGGGCTCGAATAGTACAGGTTCATCCTGCCGATAGGAAGTATCTTTTTGGAGCTGGGATTGGATTGAGTTGCCCTCACAAGGATAGAGTGTGGACATGGGTGAAGATTGGTGAAAACGCACACGAGTTAACGCGACATGCACTCACCGACGCATTAAAGCAAATCTTCCCGAAAAATGATTTGAGGTAGACGACAAACCTTCAGAAATGTGGATTTCAGCCCCAATTTACCGGTACATATAAGCTCCTCCGACCAATGTAGCCGCTATGCAGGATGTTACACGCCATAATAGCCGGTAACGACAAGTTTCTTAAAACCCAGATTATGTTGTAGTTGTGAAGCGTCCGGTACCTCTGCGGAGCCCAAGGCCCCGAAAGGGTTCGACCGACGAGGTCGCTAAGGGCTACGATGCAGAGGGTGCGCTTCACGCTTATGCCATCCAATTACGTCTTCCGCATAGCTCCCGACCAGTGGGAGAAAGTCAAAGCGCTAGCCATAGCTGAGTTCAGTGCAAGGACCCTTAGCTATGTAGACAAGTACGTTCTCGACCGCCTTGAGGTGCAGGATGATTTTGGCAGGTTAACCCTGACTTACTTCATTAGCTGCAAACTCGTTATCCAAGGCCGTCCAAACTCAGCCAAGATGATTTCCCTCGCAAAGCGCATTGAAGAATCATTTTCAATTGCAGAGGAGAAGACGAAAGAAGCACCCTACGTTGGACTCCCGAGAGAAGGCGAAATCACAAAGGAAATTCACATAGGGCTTGACGAGGCAGGAGCCGGAGAAACTTTCGGTTCGCTTTTCTTGGGCTGCGCAATGGTGGAACCCAAGAAGCTGCAGCATTTGAGAGGACTCCTCGGAAAGAAGAACATTCGAGAACTTGACGAAGATGCTATTCTCAACCTAGCCAATGCCACCAAAGACATGTTCAAGTTCAGGGTGAAGCGATCTTCGGCCTACGATATCGACAGCTACAACAAAAACGTGCTTTTGGATCGCGGTTACAAAGAACTGCTAACTCAAATTGACATTGACTTTTCTAAAGCCTGCGTAGTTGTCGACGACTATGGAGTGCAATATGAACTCAAGGAGTTTTTGAAAGGGTTAGAGGGTAATGGAAGTCAGATAATTGTAGCCAAGCAGGCAGACGAGACTTACGCATGTGTTAAGCTGGGCTCTTTGATGGCAAGAAAAAACAGGGTCTTAGAGATTCAACGAATCAATGCCGAGAACGTACTCGCAGACCTCGAGAATAGAAAAAGAGTCAAGCCAGGGACCGGCGCACCTTCGAACCCAGCAACGTTCGAGTGGTTGTCTCTCTATCGCAACATATATCCATACAGCGATTTTCCAGCATGGGTCAGACGCAAGTGGGAGAACGTCAAGCGTATCGAGGAACAGCTTCCGAAGAAACCGCTGCATTTGATCTTTGGGTGCAGCGTTTGTGGGAGAAAAACAAACAACCTGAAGATACGATACGACGGAACTGCTACCAAACTCACCTGCGGGGAGTGTAGTGCGGAAATCCCGAAGACGAATTTCCAGACTTCAACACAGAGGATTTCGATTGTAATTGATACCAGCGCACTCTTGACAAGGATCGTCTCCAAGGACCTCAAGTCCACAGCTTACTTCGAAGGAGTCACTTTCGTCTTGCCAAGCGTCCTATACGAAGAACTTGATTCAAAACAGCCTGATCTCAAGAAAGGCGGGCAGGCTGAGATAGAGTATCTCATTACATGCCCAACTATCAGCTACAAGATAGTCGATGTAGATGACTTCAGGGACGTCCAAAAGGACAAGAAGTTCATGAGCGTCGTGGCGCAAGAGAATGCTGCGATGATCACAATGGATCGAACCCTAGCCATGTTCTCGGAGCTTGGCCATCTAGTCTTTGAGATTCAACCGTAGCAGGTTTCGTTCATGCTTTGACTCGCCTCGAGCGGCCAATCCAAGAAGATCTTGTGGTTCAAGTCGATGTGTGTGTACTGATCGTTTCATTCTGAGGCGTCAAAGAGGGATCGGTTCCAGTTTGTTAAGAGCACCCGGAGAACTCAATGTGACAATCAGAAGTGTCAGCATCTCATCGAGGGCAGACCGCGGGATGGACATATGAAATACCCTCTGGTGCCCGTTGAACTCGCATTTCGTACCCTCGCAGAGTTGGAACCATTGCTGTTTGATCTCCTCTAGACTCTCCCGAGTGACCTCGTAACCGTAATAGTGAAGGTCCACGAGCAGTGTTCCATACCTCGCTGTCTCTCTGCGATCAATCTTGATCGGAAAACCGGGGACGTCGATCAAACGCTTCATACACATACGGAACCTATTCCTCGATATTTGTTTTCCCTTGAAAGAAATCCCATGAGAGCTTTTACATCTGGTTGTTGAGTGATCGAACAGTCTGGTCGCTTATGGGAACTTAACTACTTGGGGTCAAGACTCACACCATCTACCACCCGTTGACAATCATTGCTCTAGATATTGCGAGATATGCTGACCCTTTAAGAGTAAAATATGAATTCTCACAAGAGAATGTGGGTGACCGAGATTGCCATATTCCTTAGAAGAACAGAGAGAAGTCTACGACAGTAACGATGGGTACTGCTACTATTGTGGAAAGAAATTGTCCTGGCTGAATTACGGTCAAAATGGCAGAAAGGGTGCCTGGCATATTGACCACAAAAGGTCGAAGGCTTACGGCGGGTCAGACTATCTCCGAAATCTAGTTCCCGCTTGTATTACCTGCAACCTCGACAAATCTGTCACTCACTCAAGGAGCTACAAGAATCACTTTGAACCTGCCACTGTGGGTGGCCTAATTGTTCAAACTCTAGGTCTGCCCGAGGGGTTTCTGGGGGCATCAAGAAAGAAACGCTGGACTTGAGTTTCCACCAACGGTAGAATAGACGGGGACCAGTGGATGGTTATTCGTCGTCCCTAAACGCAGCGTCTCTGCTTCTCTTGGAGAATTCTTCCATCATATCCAAGAGGCCAGATGCACTGACTCCAACTGCTAGGCCTCCGACAAGAACGCTAAGCTCATACCAGGACTGTGTTGTGCTATCAACATATGTGATTGTTCTTCTATTCTGGCCGAAGTCCCAGTGAATGGAGTACAACGTCTTGTTATCGGCATAACCTGCATGAGGTGTGCTCGATGTGGGCTCAGGGAAAGCTTGAATGCTCGTGTAGTTTGCTGGTAGAGCAACGTAAACCTGCAAAGGTGGAGTTTGGATTCCGATTCTTAGCTTCTCTTCATATGATTGAAGAGCTGGGAAATATTCACCTCCGACCCCCAATTCCAATGGGAGAACCAAGGTGTTAATTCCTCTCTTAGAGGCCCGAAAAGTTGTGTCTATAATGAAACCCGTCTGAAAGAAACCGCCAGTATACCTTGAGTAATCAGTCACCGTTTTGTTAGAGAACTCTGCAAAAACGAAACTAGCTACCGAGACATTGTCATTAACGGCCGTCCAGTTTGACGGCTCAGTGTACGTGGAGACGACCACTGTAAGAACTCTGAACGGCAAAACAAACCCGAGGTAGAATTTGTCAGGCCTTGGGTAGACAGATGGGACCTCCCAACCACCACTGAGCCAGACCTGAGGAGGCTGTTCAGGGTCGAAGCTCAAAATGACACTATCGGTAGTAATATGCTGGTCTATCAACTCACTGAATCCCTGTCTTGGGGCTGCAAACTGAGTTTCAGGTGCTTCAAAATAGTGATACAGTAGACCTAGGCTTAACAATAACATTGCAAGTGTGAAGATGGCTGGAGAGTCCAATCTCACCCACCACAGACTTCGGCTGAAATTCCCCATCTCTGTTCAGCTCCACTTACGTCGGCATTGGAATCTCCTTGAGCCGGGCCCAAGACAAGCGCAGTAAGGAGCAGTAGAACAACGAGGAGAAAAATGGGGCATAGGGCGTGCCAGCATCTATCTTGTCTCATACCCTCCAGTCCTGTATGTGTGTTCAATGGAGCTAACAACGTCAATGAAATCAGTTTCACTCATGTTATGAGGGATTCGAACAAACTCTCTTTCTTTAGGGAGGACTTTGGGTAAACTCACACCTTCTTCTAGCAGCGGGATTAGTTTCTTGCCTATCTTTTGAGCATACTCAATTTCCCGCAGCATATTGGCTGAATCGATAGCGGCGTTTGAGGTCCACAGCACTATGAGGGCGATGCATCCGCCAATAGCAGGTATGATCTTGTCCTGCCAGATGTCCAGTCCGGGTCGTTTCTCTTCTTCAGCAAGATATCCTTTGAATCCAATCTTCATCAAATAATGATTCAGCTTTACCGCAAGCCTACTGTCTTGAGGATCTTTGTGACTAACAAAAAAGAATCGTTCAACTGGTCTCACTGGATCGATTATCATATATCTCGACGGAAATGTCACAGTCAGGGGTTTCGACGACTCAAGGTTTCGGTAGGTTACGACCACCGAATACGAATTCGTGGCTTCTGTTAACGAAAGCTTGGCAACAAATGGAATTTGGATGCGTGGAGAAAGGTTGCGGGGCTTTATCGATAGCATAGGAGTCGTGTGAGACTCATATGGTTCCAGTCCTTCTTCTGTTTGGAATCCGCACGAAACGTTGGTAATTTCAACGATCCGATCTGAGTTATTCTTTAATTCAACATGGATGTACCCCTCTTCCAGATACGTAATACGCATATCCAAATACGTAATACGCATACGAGGCGTTGACCAGCAATTTTCAAGAGATAATCCGGAGATTTCACTCATTTTCTCACGGCGCAGAGAAGGGCATGTAGTCTCCTCTGGCCAACCTCTTCATGCAAACACAGTCGCCTACGCTAGCAGCGACTCTATGGGAGTCGAAGTTGGCGGCGTCAAGGATTAGATTGGCAGAGGAGTTACCCATGTATCCAAACAAAGCGTCAAGAAACAAGCTTACACCCATTGCGCTTGCGGTTGTGGTAAAACTCACAACAGAAGGGGCATTCGTATCGTAGCCTGTGATGTAACCCTCTTCTATCCTTCTTTCTCTCTCCTGCGGACTCATCAACTCAGCGGAAATGATCTCTGGTCTCACGATTCCGTAGCAAAATAGGCAAGGAAGCTCAGGAGAAACCAGCGTAGCTCTCACTGATGCCTCAGTGATTCTTTGCCCGTCAGTACCTAGACCGGCCCCGACATCGATTAACGGAATGAAGTATTGATAGCATAACTCGTTGACCACAGACCTCGGCGCATGTGCGTCAGTGCAACTGAAGACTAAATCACAATCCTTGAGTTGCGACAGGACGGCCTGGCTGATCACATCTTTGGATATCTCTTTGACCGTGGCCTCACGCTGAATCTTCTCTATGTTCTTCTTCGCTATGGACGTCTTTGATTTCTTCCGGGTATTCGAGTAACTACCATAGACTCTGGTCATATTGCTGGGCTCGAAGGTATCCTTGTCAACAAGAATGAAACTCGTAGCGCCTAATCGTGCGAGCTGCTCTGCAATGCATGAACCAGTGCCCCCCAGCCCGACTATGCCTATTATCAAAGATGAAATGAATTGCTGACCTTTCTTCCCAAATGCAAGCAACTGTCTTGAATAGATATCGTCTCTGATTCGTAATTCTGCCGTGTCGACTCTACCAAGAGATTCCAGCCTCAGATGTCTTCCTACGATTCTTAGTTGGTCAATGGTTTTGGGTTTGGTACCGGGTTTAGTCCAGATTCGGCCTATCAGCCCCTTTCTTCCAAAAAGCAAGCTACCGGTGGGTTTGCCATTGAGGCAATCGAACAAGGTCTTCGCTGAAATGCTCTCGCCATAGTCATCAGAGCCAGAATAGATAGGCTTGTCATCCCCTGGATGAGAGTGACACAACATTACAGCCAATTCTTCCTTCTCTGCTCTGCTTATTACTCGGTTGAAGAAAATTGGTGCAACTTGAATGCGATATCCAGATCGATCATCATAGTCTTTTTCTTCAGGAAACATCAACTCACGTGCGACAACGTGGTATCCTCTAGAGTTTACAAAAAAGCCGACTAGTACGAAAGCAGCTGACTCTCTTGGCGTGTCTCTCAAAAGGTGCGCTCTTAACTTTTCGTACATTGTCGGCGAGATTCTGACAGTGTTCATCCGATCACTTACTCTGGTGAAGCCTGTGATTTACCACTTCAAGGTAAGTGATCAGATTGTCCCTCGCAGGATTCCACGGTCCCGGATGCCAAGAGAAGCGTTGCCAGTCTTTTCCACCGTGGTTTTCTAGCTGGGTCCCTGCATTAGGGGCCCTTCCGTCCTTGAGCGCTAGGCCTGGAGTAACCCAGAACATGTCCATTTTGGAATTGGGATATGCAGTGTTTGCTATGACCAAAAGGTCGGATTTGTCTCTGCTCCATATGCCAGGGGGCAGCGGGTAATTCTTGAATACAATGCATATTTCGCTGGATGACTCACTTACCTCGATATCATAGCCTTGGCTCTTGAGTTCCTCTATGTGTTGAGTCAAGAGTGGTGGGAGCGTCAACCGAATGTCGCCGGGTTGACTATTCGAAAACGCATACCTGACTTGAGGTCGACTAACTGCGTATCATTGATTATTATGTCATCGCCGCCAGCGACAGGGTCAGGTTCCTTGACAACCTCGACAAGGAGATAGTCTGTGGGTCCCCCTCCGAGTTGCTTAATCTCGGCGCCTGTCATCTGAGGTTTCGGCGCTACGTATGGCTTGTTATTGATCAGTATCGTAATCTTGTGCTCATGCTTTCCTTCTGCCGATTCTTCTCCCAAATATATTCCCCTGAATCTACGTCTAGTTACGCTTACTTACAGTTATCTGTATTCTCCCTAATATCACAGAGAGTTGACTAAAACTAAAGGCCATTCTGTCATGATCTCAAAACGATATGCATCCTTCGAGCATGTCACTTCTCGAGAAGGTCAAGAAACGACCGCCATCTGCCCCAAATGCGGGGCAGAGATAGGCGACCGTTCTAACGGAGAGAGAATTCAAACTGAACCAACAACGGTTTCCTTCAGTGTTCCAGGTAGGTAAGCTTCTTTTGTACAAGGCTTCGAATCAACACGATGAAAGGAGTTAGAACAACCTGATTTGTAGATGCTGGGAAGGAAAAAATCCGTGACCGAATCTGACTCGAATTCATGGGAACAGAGAGTTGCGAATCCCGAGGCACTGGGTCAAGCTGAGAAGACTCTATGGAAGCAAATTGAACCCGTTCTCAACGCCCTTCTAGATGAGATAAAAGCTAACGGGAAAATAGAAACGATCTATGTAAGAGCTGAGATGGACAGACTCAGCGGTCCAATCACAGCGCTTGACGAAACAGGCCTAACGCATAATGTTCTACTCCATCTCTTTAGGAAAAAAGAGGAGTGGTTAAGGTTCCTGGACGCAACTGAGCAGTTCGGTTTCAGAGAAACCAATATGATGCGGATTTATTTGACTCTGGCAGCAACCGTCATTCTTCTTTCAACCGAGCTTTTCAAGATGCTTCTGCTGTTTCATATGAAAGATGTGAGCCATGATATCTCTAAATTCTATTCCACAATGCAAAGTTCAGCTCCCAAGACTTGGCCACTGCTCAAGCCATTCGTGGATAATGACTTTCGCAACGCCATTGCGCACGGTACCTACGGTCTCGTCAACAAGAAAATTGCCCTCTATAAGGACGCAAGACTGCTTCCCTTTGAGGAGATTGAGCTTCACGAGTTCATGATGAGGCTCAAAGACCAGAATGTTCTGTTCCAGTGTCTCGTCAATGCGCTGGTGGATAAGAAGAAATCAGGCTTCTTCACTTGAATAGTTCTGCCACTATCCGTTCGTTGCTTTGGGAAGACCGTGTTTGATCTTGGTTCGCCTCGTCTAATGGTGGGAGCGATGCTTCGCACGTCAGTTTTGCTGTTCTCCCTTGGTTTCAGGTTTCACTTTTCAAGTCCGAGCCTAGTCACAGGTCATACTACGCCTTATTCGATTGAATCGGCCACGGCAATAAAAGTGGTTCAGATGCATTGTCCCTATTGCGGATTGATGCTGCTTGGTCAAGACGGATTCCCGCTTTATCGCTGTGAGAGTTGCAACTGCTGGTTTGAACGGCAAATTGACGGTCAAAGGTGAAGGCAAGTCGACGCAATGCCCAAACTGCCAGAAATCGTTCGGTGGTAACGTCAAGTCCCCGGCTCAACCTGTTTTCTCTTAGTGTAAGAAATCGTCTCTATCCGGAAGTAGCTACGGTTTGTATACGGCTTTCTTCGTCATTTCAAGTGAGCAGGCATCATGAGTTCGGCAGAACGCCTCACATTCTTTCGCTGTTTCCACATCAGTATACCCTAACTTGCAGATTTCGCAAGTGTAAATCGTTTTTCCGAGATGCTGAGATTCTTTAGCCAAATTGACTCTAAAAATAAGATGTAAGGGCTGAATAAAAGAGCGCTCGCAAACTTTTCATGTTGGAGATCTCAGTTCATGCGTTCCATTTTGTTGTTATTGTAATCACCCGCTAACCTGATATGGCGTATGTGTGTTCTGGTTTCTGTCTTCATGAAGGTCTCTCGAGTTGAAGTGCCCTATTTGTGGTCATAGCCTGCGGGAGTTCACAGGGCCGCTAGCGAGGAGTCGGTTTCGATGCTTAGGGTGCGGGTACGAAACCAACAAAGACACTGACTCACGATAAAAAGAGTTGTAGTTCCTAGCGGACCCAAGTCCCATTTATCTTCGTCTACTTGGGCGAAAGTTTGGGCCCTCTGACTCCAGCATTGTTCCAGTTGTTTGTTAATCTCTAGAATCGACGCTAGAGGTTGGCAGTACCAGAAAGTCAGAAAAGTACATGTCTGCTTTGTTATCTAATTCCATTCTACCAGCAAATTGGTTGAAGGTGATAGGGCGTGACCAAACGCCGAGACCAAGCAGGTAAATAGTAAAGTCAGTCACTTCGGGTTCGAATGTCAAGGGACAGTTCGGATATAGGGTTGGGAGTGAGTTATGCTTACGTTGACTCACAGTGGGCATGTGCGCTGTAATGTCGAGTACGAGAACCGTACTGGTTCAGAATTTTGATGAACTGCTACTGCAATCCATAGATGAAGTCTTTTCGGGTGTGCTTGGGCCAAGGTTCAATGGTGCCTTATTCCATCACCTTGGGTCGAAGTTTTTCATATCGAGAGAATCGATACCGAGTCGTTTGCAAGAGTTTGTGCTAGCGCTATCAGAAACCTTTGGTGTTTTGGGTGCTGGTGTATTCACGAGAGCGGTGGCCCAAAGGCTCTACACTAAACTTGGATTGGAGTTCACCGAGGAATCTTGCTATACTCTTCTTGATTACGTAGACAAGGCCAAGATGAGCTTTTAGCGCTTAAATCGATATCGACGAAGGGCAAGCAGAAGGAGATCGTGAAGGGCTTACTGCAGGACAGGCCTTTCAAAGAGGAAATGTGATTCATAGTAACCTTGCCTAGAGTGGACGGACCACTGGACTACTTCCTGTGAGCCTAGCCCATCGGTCACGTAGCCAAGATTACTGTTCAGATTGCGAACAATCTGTTTGTATATGTAGAATAAGCGTAACCTTACGGTACTTCTAAAAGCTGATTTCATGTCACTTGCATAGTGGTTCCTGAATATTGTCAACTGCGTTGAAGCGACAGATTTCAATAGGAACCATTCTGCTCGTAATAGTGGCATTTGCTGCCGGGGTGGCCGGAGGGTCCTTCTTTGTGTCACAAAACCACGCCAATCAACCCATATCCGTGTTCACGAGCGTAATGACAGTCCCAACAACGGTTACCAGCCTTGTCGAGACATCCATCAGTATCGCAAGCAGTAGCCTTCATTCTTCGTCAACTGCAACCTCGCAGATTAGAACCTCAACGAGTCAACGTGCAAAGTGGATAACCTCAAACGTCAATGTGATTTCGTACTCGCAGGCCGCCAGCTACTCTGGTCAAACAAAGACAGTTGAGGGAATTATTGTCCATACTTACGTTTCCGGCGGAACTGTATTCCTAGATTTCCATTATCCATATCAAGGGTATTTCTACGCAGTCATCTTCTCTAGCAGCGTTGGGAATTTCAAGTTTCAACCTGCTTCATTCTACCTGAACAAAGAGGTCAGAATTACGGGGTTGATTCAGCTATATCAGGGTGCGCCGGAGATCATCGTGAACACGCCCTCTCAGATTGAAGTTGCATACGTGGGCTTCAACTATCCCTAATCCTCCTCAGAATCAGCAACGCTAGAATCCCCGCAAACATAACAACCAAAGCTACGACCGTGACTACCGGAAGAGAATCTACTGTTTGGAGAACCAGGTTAATCCAGCCACCACCTGATCCAGTCTGAGTGAGAGATGCGCTTCCTACAGTGATGGCAGCTCCGGTGTATCCGGCTCTTTCAGCTGTCAATCGGTCATTTTGATGAATCCCCTCTTCAGAAATGATAACATACTCTCCGATCGGCGGAAACACATTGGCAACTTGACCTCGGTACGTCGAATCGGCTGTTAGTAAGGCTACATCAGCATATGTGCTGACGCCGAGGGAATCAGTCACACGAAGCCGGAGAGAGGCCAGGCCATTGTCAGTTGCGAAGACGTTCTCAATCGCTATGAACAGCCGATTGGGTGAAGGAATTTCCGGTGCTGAAGCGTTTGCATTAGCGATGGCTGTGTACCAGACTCTTGCCACCGCCTCGATGGCAGTATTGGTCCGATTCTCGATTATCCCAGTTAATTCTGGGCTCCAGTCAAGTCCTTTGTCGATGAGCGTCTGGTTAATTGCTGACAGAAAACCGTGGCTCTGAACCGCCAGCTTCAAAGCAAAATCGGTTAGATTTTCGATTGGAGCTAAAGTTCCAAAACTAGAGGCAGGTAGAATATGGATTTCCGACAAATGAGCCACTAGCGAATCATCTAACACGGAATGGAGGCCGATGCCAGCCCTGCTGACAGGGTCATAGTTGATTGTTGTATGGTATGGTTGTGTGTCATCTTCAACGTAGTGAGCGACCCTTCCAGCAAGCAGCAGAGCATCATTCCAATTCCGTGACTCTATTGCCAACTCCATTTTCAATGCGAATTCTTCCACGGCTTGAGGCAGGGTTCCAGTTGAGGGGTCGTTTGGGTTCCAGACTTCTAGGTCAACATAATGGCGTGGGCCCTCGTTTGGATCTGCCGCACGATAGTAACTGTCCGGGTACGCTGTGGCCTCAGCAAGATACCAGTCATAGTATCCAAAGAACTGGCGCCATGAAGACGGTAGCAATTCTATCGAATGTGCTGTAATCAGCTGATGCCCTTCAACAGACCAAGCGAAAGTCGGGACCGGGATGAATCCAGCGAGTGACATCATGACAAGGAGTAGAATGACGACAGAAACTCGTGCCATACTCTTCCCATACGCCATTCAGGAGGTAAGTAACTTCGTGATATTTCAGCACCTGCATACGTTAATTCGTGTGAGGGTCAATGGCGTATGATATAGCAAACGAGGAACCGTCGTTGGTCGTGTGTGCGCACCACTAGACCCACATACACATTGCTAGTGTGAGGTCTCAGGAATCTCCTCAGCGTGTCCGTCCATGAATCGATAAAGGTGGACATTTCCATTCTCCATCTCAATGAATGTGCTTTCGTTGTCCACCCAGCAGCCTGAATTCCACCAATGTTCCGTGGACTTGTTGACCGGCACATGCGTGTGCCCGAAAAACACTTTTGACAACTCCGTGTTACCACTTATTTCTACGGCCAGTTCGAAGGGCGACTTCCTTGTGATCAAACTCCTTACTGGAAGTTTTGAATCTGCTAGGGTCTGCCACGACTTACCTTGTTTTGCCCGGCCTGCTAGTTTCTGTCTGTGGGTTCGCAATTCGGCACCTAATATCGGCCTTGAAGAGGCAGGGATCAGAAGGTTTGCCGCTGTGGCACGATTAGCCATGAGATATTGAGAACCTCTCTCCAGTTTTCGTATCTCCTGTTTGCTGTCGAGGTTCATGAAAGTGCTGAGTTCACGAGCAATCGGCTGGCTCTTGGCTATTTCGGGTTTCTTTTTGTATAGCTCAATCCATTTGATTAGTAGCATCACCGGATCGTAGAAGTACCTTTCAAGTGTTCGGACAGTCGCTTTGTCTCCGTGGTAAATCGCCTCGTACACGCCGTAGATTGCTTCCTTTGGAACGGCCTTCCCGATTTCGTAAATATCGAGGTAGTCTCCGTGAACTACAAACGTGTTGTCAATTATGGCAAAGGGGTACGAAACCTTCATCCACTGAAAACTATCTCGCTGGTCTAATTTGAGACAGGAAACCCAGTTGTGATAATCATGGTTTCCGATCACATAGTGTGTCTCTGCACCGAGATTTTTGAGAGCTTCAGTATAGTGCCAAGCACAGGAAAGTGAATCTATTGGGTCCGCTCTCCAGAGATCAAAAATATCTCCTAGGATAAGGAGTTTCGAAGGGGCAGACTCGTTCTGCAAATACCTTAGGAACTGATCGAACTGCGTTTTGTTGAATCCTTCATAACCGAAATGCAAGTCGGAAAATACTATTGTTTTCGACATTGTAAACATTGCAAATACTGACGATAACTCACTTATGCGTTGCGCAGAGAATCCAGTGGAGCGAGCTACAAGAAGAAATGTAGCTTGTGGTGCCTCATTCAGAGTGGACGGGCAACTCGATTACTTTCTCTGAACGCTATTTCCGTTTCCGTATTCTATGCGATAATGTCACAAACACACAAACCGACAATACGGCGAAGAGGAATGCGGTGAGATCGCCAAACTCGGGGATGCTGTTAGTGCCTCCGATCGTGATTGAATGTGTGCTGTGAGGGTAGGTTACGGTGAGAGAATAGTGGGTTGAGTTGCTCGTGAGAACGATTGAGATGGGTGAGGTATTCCCATTATCAATCATCACGGTCGGACTGCCGTTGATAAGCGTCTTAGCGAACACTACGGAAGTTGAGCCCACTGTGCCGCTGGGTCCGCTGGCTGTGAAGTTGATCAGTTTTCTTCCGGAATCGAATTGCAGGTTCGATATTGTCGAGTTGCTTGAAACTTGTAAGTACGTTACCCCGCCTACCGACATTCCACTTTCAGTTGAGCCGACTAGAATCGTGGTTACAGTAGTTGTCTCCACAGATGTAGACGTCACTACATAGACAGAAGTGGTTGGAGTGGTGAATGCAGTTGTTGTTTGTTGAGATGTAGAGGATTCGTTGGAGCTTGTCGTCGAAACGAGTGTGTTCGACCTTTCCAGTACAAAGTTGAGGTTGGTCAGAGACCTGTCCGAAACAGTCAGCGAGAAACTCTGTGGCATGTAACCTTGCAAATAGGCACTCACGGTGTAGACTCCACCGGGCACATAAATCCCGTATTGGCCGCCTTGCACACTTTGAGTTGTGAATTGATGCTGCTGGTTAGAGGCTGTGACTGTGGCGGCGGCAAGAGTCACAAGTTGGTTGTTAGCGGTGTAACCGTACACCGTACCTTCAATGCGTGCTCCAGTCTGCACAGGACTGCTACGTGTCTGCGCTGAAGCATTACCTAATCCAACAAACAGAATCATGAGAACAACTGCAAAGAGTCGAAGCCTAGCAGGATTCATGGAACCTAACCAACAGATCTATGCATTTACCTGTGTCCTTTGACCGAGAGCATCATGAACACCCAATTGTTAGGACCAAAGCGTTTCCAAACTGTTTTCACCAAACTAGAAAAGACATACTGACCCGAGATAGCGGGTATCGGGGCCAGTTGTGGCGCCACCAAGGCTACCAGAGCTGTTGTAATCGCAGTGAGCGTGGCCGAAACATTGCTCGTCTTCGAAGTGTACTCGTTCACAACTTCAGAAAAACTCCTAAACAATTCCTCGTCAGGGGAAGTTTTGAGAATACGCCTAGCTCTCATGGCTTCTTGGAGTTGGGAGTTCAACCAGTTCCTAAACTGCATCGCTCGTTTTTCTCTCCTAAACTGCAGTATGTCCTCCACAGTCAGGTCCACTGGTAGTTTGTCAAGTGCTCTGTACAAGAAACTTTGAAGCACGTCATGATGTCTAACCGCAACCGGCTGTTCGAGAGTATCCATGAACTTACCGATCTTATATTGCCAAACAGAACGAAGCTTTGAGGTCGTAAGGATGGGAGCGCCGATGGCTTGGGCAACGATAAGGTCCCAGTTCACGTTGAAAGCAACGTCGTTCGGGTCTCTTTTGTGCAGGCGAACCAGTCGTATGAAGCTGTTGTCCTCAAGATCATCCTCAACTGCCTCTTCATATTGAGGAAAGAAGTCAGGATCATTCAAGATTTCCTTCCGAGTCAAGTAATTATCAGCGTCGGATTCCCCAGGGTTCTCCACATAAAGCGGTACAAATACCCTGTGCTTGACGAATTCAGAGAATCTTGCCTGCGGGTAATTCCACTTTATTAAGTTGGTTCTCGTCGGCTCGTAGATTACTACTTTGTCAACCAAGAACGCCATGAGGTCTAATTTTACCTTCATCGTAGTGGGCGCATAGGACGGATCAACATAGATTCTGCTACCTTCCAAAATCTTTCTCTTGGCCTTCGGAAGCGCAAGAAGTTGCTTATCGAGTAATTTCAATCCGCTCCCGCAATCTCCCGGAGCTTCTGAATCAGTTCTTCTAAACTTAGAAAACGTATTACGCCGTCCTTGACTAAATCACTTTCACCTAGTCGTACTTCCACTCTATCTCCCTGAATGAGGATCAAGTGCTTCTTGGGAGAGATTTCAGCGAAATCGAAATTCCCTTTGAGGTCTTTGTAAGAGGCTGAGAATTGAATTTGATCGACATTTCCAGTTAGTTCCACTCCATCCAGTAAATGCGCTTTCTCTCCAAGTTTCCTTTCCAGATCGTGAAGCGATGACATTTTGCCAGGAGGCAGTTTAGAGTAGGCACGTCCAACAATTTCCTCGGACGTGCGGGGATAACGAAGACGAAGGAAACGATAAAAGTATTCAGCCGGCCTGGATGTATCTTCGTAAATCTTGAATGCTGGTTTCGTCGTCATTTTTCCATTGATATTGATTATCCTTGGATAGACCAGGCCTTTCTTGACTATCTTCCCAACTTGTTCCCTTTGCAATTGTCTGACGATTACTTCCGGATCTGTAACAAGAGTTCCGCTCTCAAGCTTGGTTGTAAGAATACCGCATGAGTGTGCCACAAAGTTGCCAGCTTTCGCCGTGAACTGAGTAATGAAAAGATACGTCTTGGGCCAGAATCGTGTATCCTTGAACCAAAGCGTTATAGTGTCGGCTGCAGTTACAAATTCGTCGTCGCTTTTTGACAGAGCTGCATTATCAACCAGGACGTACCTGTTAGTATTTTCTTTGGGAGATGCGATGTCGGACTTGGCCCATCTCTGTTTCCTCTTGTCACCGCCTTCAACGTGTACTGGAGATGGGATTACTTCTTCATCTCCGTTTTGAGATAGACTTTCCCTTAGATTGAGTATCGTAGCCAAGTTTGTTCTGATCAAGCGATGAAAATCCGGGTATGTCCCAGAGCTAAGAGATTCTTCATCAATGAATTTCTTTTGCACTATCTTCTTTGTATTTTTCTCTCTCGTTAATGCAACGACGTAAACCCTGTTCGCTTGAAACTGTGCTCTCACATGTGTCCCCAATTAATAGCTTCATCTTTTGCAAATAAGCTTGCGGTAGTTGGGCAAACATGGCCATACTCGAACTCCATCCAAAGATTACAGGTCATATGCTCGTGATTTCAACACGTCAACTAGATGATATCACTGAACTCGATCCAGATTCAGATTACGCAGCCAAGCTGTAAGCTTCAAGGCCTCGTAAAGACTTGCAAGCTCCTCAAAGAAAGGCTTGCGGGTCCGAAAGGAAAAGTGTACGTCATGACGATGTGTGAGCACTGAGAACATAATGAACTTGGTTGCGATTCGAAAACCACTGAGCATTTGCATTTCCATTTGCTTCCGAGGTATCCAGAAATGATGACCAAAGAACTTGCGATGGAGAACCTCTTTCGCCGACCTGATGACCATGGTTGGACTCGTGATATGTTCGCAAAGGTCAGGCAGAGGTTAGCCTCGAAGCACGGTGAGAACGGCTTATGTGGCGCTTAACTCGACTTGTCGGCTGTTCCGGACAAGTTTAGGCCTCGCAACTTCGACCGACCCTGTGTTTGCCATCCTCCATATCCAACTGGAGTTTGAAGAAGAAAACTCACTTATCGACGGTATGGCATCCATACCTATCAGACTCCCCCTCTTGGACGCTGGAGGTAATCTTGTGGAACGCAGAACAGAACAGCAGACAAGAAAAGACTTGATTGATCCCGCTCTTGAGAAGTCCGGTTGGACTATTCGGGATCGCACAAAGTTAGTAGAGGAAGTGGACACCAAGCAATCGAATTTCAAAGCTAGAGACTATAGAACGGTCGATGAGACGCTCAAGAACGACGCCGACAGCGCTTATGTCGATTACCTTCTTCTTGACAGCACCGGTTCGCCCCTTGCCATTGTTGAGGCCAAGCGAACTTCACGTGACCCGGTTGTCGGTCAGGAACAGGCTGAGATGTACTCCGATGACATCAAACTGCAAACTGGCAAGGATGTCTTCATTTTCCTTACAAATGGATATGAGATTTGGTTCTGGAATCGACCTAGTGACTCCCTGAGAATGGTCAAGGGCTTTCATAGCCGGGATGCATTAGAAAGGATAAGATTCCAAAATATCTCAAAGAAGAGTTTCAGTGATACCCCAATCAAGCCGGAGATAGTGGACCGGCCTTATCAAATTGAAGCAGTCAAACGAGTCCTAGAGGGTGTCGACAAGGGGAAACGCAAGTTTCTGATCGTGCAAGCCACAGGGACCGGTAAGACCCGTGTCGCCATGGCGATCATCGACGTAATGCTCAGAGCGAATAGAGCGCAGAAGATTCTCTTCCTCGCTGACCGAAAGGCCCTGAGAGATCAGGCATACAATGACGGCTTCAAGGTCTTCTTCCCTAACGAATCTAAGATCAAAGTTTTCGCCGGTAACGTGGACAAGAACAAGCGGTTGTTTGCGTCTACAATCCAGACCTTTCAGGACTGCTATCAAGACTTTTCTACAGGAGACTTCGACGTCATCATCTCAGATGAATCTCATCGGTCAATATACAACAAGTGGCGTGATGTTTTCACTTACTTCGATGCGATTGAAATCGGACTTACCGCTACTCCCGCAGACCTCATCGAGAGAAACACATACCGTTTCTTCGAGTGCGACGAAGGGGACCCTACATGCTTCTATGCGTATGAGCAAGCGATCAAAGACACACCCCCATACCTTGCTCCCTTTACTATCTATGAAGCTCAGACGCATTTCCAAATCGCAGGAATCAAACCTCAAGACGTTCCAAACGAAGTCATGCGAGAGCTCGTTGAGAAAGGTATTGAACCAGAGGATGTGAACTTCGAAGGAACGGATATCGAGAAAAAGGTAGCCGTGATTGGCACAAACGAAGCGATCGTAAAGGAATTCATGGAGAGATGCCTCACCGACATTACCGGTACCCTACCGGCCAAAACTATTTTCTTCGCAGTCTCAAAGAAACACGCTAAGCGTCTATGGGAAGCGTTCAACAAGCTCTATCCTGAATTCAAAGGAGAACTTGTAAGAGTCATTACATCTGAAGACGCCAGAGCGCAACAGCTTCTCAAGAAATTCAAGAAAGAGAGCATGCCGAGAATTGCAATTTCGGTCGACATGCTTGATACAGGAGTTGACGTTCCAGAGGTATGTAATCTCGCTTTTGTTAAGCCTGTCTTCTCGAAGATCAAGTTCTGGCAGATGATTGGTAGGGGAACGAGACCAGACTCAACATGCTTGCATAAAGACTGGTTACCTAACGGTAGGAAAGAGGACTTTCTGATCCTCGATTTTTGGAAAGTGTTCGACTGGTTTGACATGCACCCCGAGGGCCGGGAAGCAAAACCAGCTGAAGCCGTTCCTGCAAGGATCTTTCTACTACGCCTTAGGCAGCTCGAGTACTTCCAGAAACACAAGAATCTGGAAAAAGAGAGAGTGGCCAAACAGAAGATCATTCAAGACGTTGAGAGTCTGCCGAGAGAATCGATAGCGGTAAGGGATGCGACTAGGGACCTGGAGCAGGCTCTATCGCCCGACTTCTGGGATCGAGTTGGACTCAAACCGATACAATTCCTGCGTACACGTATTACTCCATTGTTGCGGTACAAGCAGGGAATCGATCCAAATCAGTCTGCATTCGAGTTGAAAACAGAGAGGTTGAGCGTGGCGATTCTGGAAAAAAACCATACCGACTTTGAACGGTTGAAGGAAGAGATAGGCGAAACTCTAGATAGCTTGCCATTCACAATCAAAGAAGTGAAGGACAAGGAAAGACTCATTCAAACAGTCCAAAAACCTCAGTTTTGGCGAGAGGTCACTTACGACGACGCCCAGATGTTACTTAGAGAACTCACTCCGCTAATGCGGTACAAGCGCATAGAACCACGCAACCCAATCGTGCTCGACATCGACGATGTGGTCCAAGAGCGGGAATACATCGATTACGGCCCTGTCACCGCACCAAAGTCGATCCTAGCGAAGACGTACATGGAGAGAGTTGAGAAGAGAATTAAGTTACTGGCAAAGACTCATCCAACCATTCGCAAGATTGTCCGAAACCAAACTCTTACTGAGCGAGATCTTGAGGAACTCGAGAGAACCCTCAATAGTCCTGAACTCTATGTCACTGAAGAAGCGCTTCAGAAGGTTTACGGTCAAAGCAAAGGAACGCTCGTTCAGTTCATCAAAAAAGTATTGGGTCTCTACGAGTTCCCGCAACCTGAGAAGAAGATAGAAGAGGCGTTCAAGACATTTATGATTGAAAAGAATTACCTCAGCGCAGACCAGGTGAATTTTCTGAGAACGGTTCAGACAGTCTTTACTAAGAAACATCACATAGATTACGGAGACTTGTTCGAACCACCATTCACGAACTTTGGACCGAATGCACCTGTCCCGCTTTTGCAGAAGGACGACCTGGATCAGATTCTGAATAGGTGCAGGGGTTTGGAAGTGGAAGTGTTCGCAAGTGCTTGACTCTGACCTGAAGTCGAAGATTCGCAAATTGTGGGATGCATTCTGGGCTGGCGGTCTTAGCAATCCACTTAGTGCCATAGAGCAGATTTCCTATCTCATCTTCATGAAAAGACTCGACGACCTCGACACCCACCACAAAATGGCTGCGCAAGCAAGAGGTCAACAGTACAAATCAATCTTCGAAGGGAGAGAGAACTGTAGATGGTCTCAATGGAAACACCTAAGCGCCGAACCCATGTTCAAACACGTCAACGAAGCGGTCTTCCCCTTCATCAAAAACTTGCACAACGGCACCGACGTACTCTACTCAGAGTACATGAAAGATGCCACATTCATGATTCCAAAACCTTCGCTACTACAGGAAGCCGTTTCAATCATTGACGGCATCAAGATTGTCAGCGAAAGGCCAGACGTTCAAGGGGATATCTATGAGCATCTCTTAGGGGAGCTAAAGACTGCCGGGAAGAACGGACAATTCAGAACTCCCAGGCATATCATTCGAATGATGATTGAACTTGTTGACCCAGACATTGGGCAGAAGATATGCGACCCTGCATGTGGAACAGGGGGCTTCCTGATTGCAGCGTACCAGCATATCCTGAAGAAGTACACGACTCCTGATATGGTCAAGATCGACGAAGATGGAACGCCTCATAATCTCATAGGGGACAAGATCGTCAAGAAGGAACACTGGGATCTTCTTTCCAAAGAAACATTCTACGGCTGTGATTTCGAGATCACGATGATTCGAATTGCGCTCATGAACATGATTCTCCACGGCATCATGGAGCCTAACATCAGACAAATTGATGCGCTTTCGAAGAGGTTCGAACAGAAGTCGGTCTACGATGTCGTATTCGCTAATCCGCCTTTCGCAGGATATGTAGACAAGTCGGACATCAGCGACAACTTCAAGCTTGATACGACGAAGACCGAGCTGCTGTTTGTCGAGTTGTTCCACAATCTGCTGAATGTGGGAGGCAAGGCTGCCGTCATTGTACCCAATGGCGTTCTTTTTGGTTCATCAAATGCCCACGTCAAAGCGAGGCAGTTGCTTCTTGAGAACTCTGATCTTCAAGCCGTTATCTCGATGCCTTCGGGAGTTTTCCAGCCCTATTCAGGTGTCGGTACAGCAGTCCTTGTTTTCGTAAAGGGCGGAAAAACCGAGAACGTCTGGTTCTATGAGATGAAGGCGGACGGCTTCAGCTTGGATCAGAAGAGGGATTTTGTTGACGGCAAGGGCGACATACCTGACATCATCAAAACGTTCAAAGGGCGTGCCAAATCGGCTAAGAGTATCCTTGTTCCTTTCTCTGAAATAAGGAAGAGCGACTACAATCTTTCCATATCTCGATACAAAAAGGTTGACCATGAGGAAGTTGAGTATGAAGAGCCTGAAGTTTTGATTGAGAACGTTTCTCGGTTAGAGGAAGAGATTGCGAAGGAATTGCAGCAATTGAAAGCGATGATTTGAATGTCAACACTTCCCGACCGCTGGCAAATCAAACCATTAGGCGAAATTGTCAAACTGAAACATGGCAAGTCTCTGTCCAAGGCGGACGTTTCTGAAATTGGCGAGTTTCCGGTTTACGGCGCTAATGGAATAATCGGGCGAACTTCAAAACATCTGCACGACAAGCCCACCGTTGTGATTGGTCGTGTAGGTGCATCAGGTCAAATTCACCTAACGGCAGGGCCTGCGTGGTTCTCTGATAATTCGATTTATGTTTCTGAGATTTTGGGCGATATCTCCCTAGACTTCCTCTACTACCTGCTGAGATTTGCCAACTTGCTCCAATTCGCCACAAAGACAAGTCAACCGTTGCTCACGCAGTCAACGATTCGAAAACAAGCTGTAGCCTTACCTCCTCTTGAAAGTCAGAAAAGAATCGTGGCTCTTCTTAAACGGACGGAGATGTTGCGAGAGAAGCGTGAACAAGCAAACCAACTCACCAGCAAAATCATCCAATCAGTCTTTGTGAAGATGTTTGGCAATCCAGCAACTAATCCTAAACGATGGCCAAGCCACGAACTGCTAGAGCTGGCAGAACTCAGGGGAGGAATACAGCTTTCAAAGGAAAGACGACCGAAGAGTTTTCCCAGACCTTACCTAACGATAAGAAATGTTTACGCTGGCCGACTTGATCTCTCCGATGTCAGGAACATAGAGGTGCCAGATGAACAGCTTGAACGATGGATTTTGAAACCTGGCGATCTGCTAGTCTTGGAAGGTGGAGATCGAGATGATGTGGGTAGAACAGCTATGTTCAGAGGCGAGCTGAAGAATTGTGTGCATCAAAACCACGTTTTTCGGGTGCGGGTGAACTTGAATCTCCTGGTCCCTGAATACTTAATGCATTATCTGAACAGCGATCATATCAAGTCTCAATTCTTTATGTTGGCCAAGGCTACAACGGGAATCAACTCAATCAATATGACGCAATTGAAATCAGTGGGTGTTCTCTGTCCGCCAATCGCTATTCAGAAGGATTTTGCTCGGTTCGTGGAACACGTAGGTCTTCTCAACAGCCGACAGATCCAGTCGGCTACAGAAATCAATCAACTGTTCCATTCTCTAATGCACAAAGCCTTCAGGGGAGAACTCGCAATGACTGCCGCATCATAAGGAGATGACACACGGCTGTTGAAGTATGAGGAGAAGACGAAGTCACTAATGCTCATGATTCTGAGTTTGTTGGAACTATCCAGAAGGCCGTCATTACATGCCGTTTCTAGTTGGTGCTTGCATCTATCTATCTAGAGTCAGAGTCTAAGATGCGAATTACGGGAAGCATACTCCCGTGCCAGTTTGAGAACACCATTTACTGGTCTGAGGCTTCTTGCAGTCCATTTTCCACCAACTTGGCAGGAAACATCATCAGATACTGCACCCCATCCTCCTCCACGTTTTTCACTATCAAGAACTTCTGAATCTGTAAGCTGGTCCAATTTCCAAGCACCTACGGCTCTGAGAGGCATTGGACAGAAACTCGCATGTTGAGTATCATGCAATTTGTGACTAACAGTGGCCTGTTCATCTGAAATAGCTAAAACTAATCCTGGTGTCCATCTGAATCCCACCTTTGGCTCAGGAGGACAGGCTTTCTTCATGATCGAAGCATATTCTGCAAGATCATCTACGGATAGAACTGTGAATTGAGTGTCAAACACAGACGATAGATGTGTAGCGACCTGAGAACGGTCATTATCAGATTCGACGACGAAGCTCCCGGTGTGACTGAAAGAACCTAATACCCTTATTGAAGCACTTATCCCAGCGAGCCTTTGATTTCCTTCACGAACCCAATCTTTCATGCGTCGACGCTGACCTGAGGTTCGTCCCAGATTTCCAATGTTAACACCGAATGCAGTATACAAGGTCGATGCCAATTGGTCACACCAGAAGCAGTTTCGAAATTTCCACAGAAGTTCTACCGTACACCGCCTGACCTTGAAAAGCCAAGTGCTCCGTCCAATGGAACGCTGAATTGAGATTCGACATCGCAGAAACGCTAAGTGATTTGTTACCATTGGGAGGGGCCGTTCTTAAGTTGTCTGCACTTTGGAAGGATTCATTAGGCAAGGCGACGACTGAATCTCATGCGATTTCGTGAGCTCGATACAAGGACAAACAAGCATCATAGAAGACGCTATCTTTGCAGGCACGTTTTTTCTGAGCTAACCGCAGTATGCCCTGTTACAAGACTTCCAGACTTCTATACGGTCACGTTAGTCTATGAACCTGATCGCAAATTAATCGAACTCAAATCATTGAAGATGTACTACATCGCTTATCGAGACATGGAAATCCTGCATGAAGAGATCACGAATCAGATCCTGGATGATTTCGTAAAGGCCGTTAGGCCTAGATGGGCCACTATTGAGACTCGAGTCAATAACCGAGGAGGAATCGTGACCACGATAACGAGAAGGTGGGGCCGAGACCGTAGAAATGAGCCACCGGCTACGATAATGGATGTGAATGTCAAAACATGATTGCAATAGAAGTGCTTGCCTCATCAAAAATGAATGCTAGGGTACTCAAAATAAGCAAAGGCCCGAAGCAGCTTTCGACACCGAGTTACTTTCCAGCCATCTCTCGGTCTCGAATGCATCTTCCAGCAGACGCTGTTCTAACTTTGGTCCTCTCTGTTGTCTATCCTAGAGTGCTTGTCTCGACTTACGACTTTAGCCAAATGGCCAGAGAAAACAGAGCGAAGGTTCTCGGTGAGATTAGCAATTATTTCAGAAATGGATCATTTGTTATGCTCGATAGCGGCATATTCGAGAGTTGCAGAAATCATGATGCTGCATGGACATTCAAGCAATATGCAAAGTGGGTCAGGTCTGTAGATTCTGATTTCTACTTCAGTTATGATGTATTACCTCACGTTTCCAATTCAGACGAGAGGCTGTTTGAGCGAACGCTTAGTCAAATCAGGCGATCCAAATCTGTGACTGGCAGCAGCGAATGCATACCGGTCGTTCATGGTTTGACGCCAAAACAGCTCATCAGACAATTCAGGAAGTTAGTATTCCACTATCCACAATTCTTCAATATGATTTCGGTTACTGAGCGTGACTGCGGCAAAACGTTGTCTGAAAGGGCCACCACAATACTCAGTCTTAGAAGAATTCTCAAAGAGAGACATGCGGATTCCCCCATACACGTTCTTGGATGTGGCGATCCGATATCTATCGCTCTCTACACCTATTGTGGTGCAGATACCTTCGATAGCTTAGACTGGTCGGAAATGGTGTTCGACAGAAACGAGTTGAGGATAGTCAATCTGTCCCAGCTCGAGTTGCTAAGATGTGACTGTAAGGCCTGTAAACGACCTATCAAAGACCCTCAGATGAGGGCACTCTTGCATAATCTCCGATTCTACCAAGATTACGGAATGAAACTACAGACGATGACAAAACGAGGAACATTACGTGACTATTTGATCGAGTTTGTAGGGCTAGAGCTTATGGAATCAGTGGATAAGTACGCTTCCAAAGAGGCACCACAGTAAATGCCTGTGTGTTTCCCGCTCGATTTGAATATTCCAAAAGAAGTTCTACAAGCATACTGGAAGTTCGCTGGCGATTATGAACGCTGTAAGAAATGGACCGACATGAACGAAGAAGAGTTATGGTACAATCTTTGCTTCTGCATACTCTCAAGTAACGTATCTTTTGAGACAGCAAAATCCGCTTCTCTGCAGCTATACACCAAGAACCTGATTGATCACAAAGACATTTCCAAGCAATCAACAAAGCGCATTGCAGATGAATTGTCAAAGCCCATCTACCTACCGAGAAAGAAGGATGGCTCATTCAGGAGGTATCGTTTTCCAAAGAGACGAGCAGCAGACATCGTTAATGCGAGACGTTTTCTGTATGAGAAGAATGAAGGCCTGATCAGCCTACTCCTTCACTGCGTTGATGCTGAGAGTGCGAGGGATTTTCTTGTGGTCAACATATCAGGAATTGGAATGAAGCAAGCTTCGCAATTTCTAAGGAACATCAAATTTTCCGAATCGTTGGCGATAATAGACTCACATGTGCTCCAATACATCAAGAAGGTCAAGGGAGAAATAGACTGCAAATACATTAGCCCGAACAAATACCTCCAACTCGAACAATTCATGCGTACGATAGCGACTAGTCATAATTTGTCGCTCGCAGTGTTGGACTATGCGATATGGGAATCCATGAGGCGTTAGTACTGAAAATCGTCCTCTTGTCCTCAGGCGGAGTTGATTCCTCACTCACTATGTTGATGCTGAGACAGAGAGGCCATGAAGTGATCCCGCTACACGTCAACTATGGACATCTAGCTGAAGAAAGAGAATGGAAGTCTTGTCTAGCTATCTGCAACTATCTGGGAGTGGCTCAACCCATTCGCATTGGCATTTCGGGGCTAGAGCATATTCCAAGCGGTTTGACAGACGATAGTCTGGATATCGAGAAGTGTGCCTTCTTACCCACGAGAAATCTGTTGTTTGTCACACTTGGTGCGGCTTATGCGTACAGCATCTCTTGTCGTGTCATCGCTATTGGAATCTTATCTAATCCAATCTTTCCTGATCAAACCATGGATTTTCTTCAGAAAGCTGAGACCTGCATAAGCTCATCGCTTGGAGTAGACATGAAGATACTTGCGCCTCTGATGAAGCTTGACAAAAGGGACACGTTGAATCTGGCTTTAAAACATGGCCTTCCATTGAAACTTACATACTACTGCCATGCAGGTAAGGAACAACCATGCGGGAAATGCATCTCATGCAAGGAAAGATTGGCGGCTGAGAAGCTTTTGACCGACGCTAGACATAACGGGAAGTTGAGGGGACCGTAGTGGCGGGAGGAACAACTTTCTCTCCAATAGGAAAATCAAGTGAAGAAGCAGAGGGTTTGTTTGACAGCTCGCTGGAAGAGGTGCATGAAGCCACAAAAACTGAGGGAAGGATTAGAAATGTGTTCATAAGTTTCCATGTCGACGACGAAGGCCAGGTAAACTTCCTACGGAATCAGGCGACAGGCGAGAATTCTGATTTGGAGTTCCGAGACTACTCAGTTAAGGAACCATTCGATGAAAAATGGAAAACGCAATGTAGAGAGAGAATTGGTCAGACGTCAGCGTTGATTTGCATGATTGGACCTAACACAGCGAGTAGAGAAGCAGTTGCGTGGGAGATCGAGGAGGCTTACCGGCAAGGCAAGAAAGTCATCGGAGTAAGGATTTACAGAGATCAGGCCCATCCGATTCCCTCTCCTCTTGTTGCGCACCATGCACGAATCCTGAACTGGGACTTGGCCGAAATCCGCAGATTTCTTGATGAACCGTAGTCTCAATGTATAGCGCCCAAAATTACAAGAATCCAGACTATCAGGAAGATTACATACATTATCACGAAGGCCTTGGGTAAGATCTTCTCAACATGAGAAAGTGGCCAGTACTTCTTCCGATCCTTTCCGCCACCGAGCACTGCCCATTCAGCGTCAAACAACGCCGCCGGTAGCTTCCTCTCTAGTTGATGAATCACTTTGAACTTCCCAGTGTTAAGTTGGTCATATGAATTTAGCGCAAACCACCAAGCTAAACTGAAGGCGACTGACGCCCCTGTAACTGCAAAAGCTGTGATTACCTCGTGTGGGTTTGTTGTCGTGAATGTCCCTATGAACAATCCGATGATTGAGAGGAAGATTGTGCTGGCAGTTAGAAAGAATGTGTTGGCCGTAGTTCTTCTTGCGCTGACATGATCTGCCATTTCAACATACAACTTGTATTGTTCAAGAAGATGATTTCGATAGTCCGAACCGTAGGATTTCTCGTCGATCTTGAAGACATCGGATCCTCGACTCTCGGAGGACAAATAGCATCAATCTCCCCCAAAGTCTAGCAAGCGAACAGATTTCAGTGTTTGCAGACTGTGAACAACAGGTAAGCTTCGAACAGCACTTCCACGTGCCTGTTGAGAACCCCTTCTATTGTCCGCCCGCACTTCTCTGTCCAGTCAACTTGCTGCCATTCAAGTTGAGGCATAGGCTCAGGTATCTTGGGATGTCATATATCTGGTTAGACGAGGAGATAGTCGCAGGACAGTCCCCATATGGCCACCGTGTCACAACTGCCACACTTGCACATGAGAATGGTGGTCATAGTTGAAGTTCACCTGATGCTTACTTGAGTGCGGCTTCGAGTGCAGTCAGCAACTTGGCGATATTTCGACCCTTATCCGTCAGGAAGTAGTTTGACTGTATTGGCTTTGAGGGAACGACCTTTCGTCCTATCAATCCCTCGCTTAGCAGGTCGTTCAGGTTGGTTCCAAGGGTTCCTCGACTCTTCAGCACACCTTCTAGTTCGCTGTGTCGTACCTGCCCTTTCTCGTGGAGATAGGTTAGAATCTTGATTGAAGGTGACTCTAGAAGTTCGGAAACCCTCACTCTGTCTCACAGGTGCTCATCTGAGCTAGGTTCGTGTAAGAAGGGATAACACGGTGAAACGGGGTAGGCACGTTTGACAGTGTTTATTAGTTCAGAGTAGCCCTCCAATCGATGAGGCGCATGGAATGACCTTCGGTAAATGCGCTGTATGGTACCTGCTTGTTGCCGTGGCGATTGCCGCTTTACTGACTTCGAACGAAGGCGTTGTGGGTCAAACATTCACGTTAACCATGACGACAAATGGGACCACGGAGACGTTCACTCAAGAACCAACAACATACACGCACACAGGGGAAACCAACGTTTTTCCGCAGCCGACGACGGCCATTGGGCCACCCCCTGCAGATTCCTCAATGATCATAATGCTGATGGGATTGGTGATTGTCGTCTTGGTAGTTGTTCTTGTTGTCATGTTTGCTAAGCTGAGGAACATGAAATCCCAATCCAAACCGATCGGTAACTAAGGTACACAAACGACCTCGAAGCACCCGAATGAGCCTAGAACCCCCATAGTACCAGAATGTACCCGAATGAACAGGTGTTCAGAAGCCGTTCAATGCTAACAGACAATACCAAACAGCCCTGGAATGCACCCATTTCAACAGGTGTTGAGAAACCGATCGGTAACTAGGAGACACAAAAGACCCCATGATCGATTCCGAACACTCAATACCCAACAGTACCGGAATGTAACCGAATATACCTGAATGAACTAAGAGACCCAAACGAACCCAAATCATCCATCACAACCCCAATGACCGAAATGTACCCACAGCCTTGGAATGCACCCATCTTAGCAGGTACGAAGAACCTGTTCAACGCTACTGAGAACCGCCTGGAATGTGTTCAGCCCGATCTCAACCAGGCAAATCACTAAATCGTGATCGTGATCCCGCCCAAAGAAGCCCCTAAACGCTTACCAGGTTTGAGCCCTCGCAATCAGGGCTCTGCTCGGTTTATGGCTGTTCTCGTCGGCATCAGTGGATGTCTATTCTGGCACCCTGTATCGTGGAAGCCAATACAGATAGTTGACAACTACTCCGAGCGTTGCTGGAACAACGACTCCAAGAATCACTACGGGAACAAGGATATCCCATGTTGCTCCATGCTCCTGAATCAACAGAATCGTCGTCACCTGAAACAGATAGGCAACTGCGACTATGATGAGCATTCTAGTAACGAAACTTATCATGTGCCCCTTTGTGTTTGCCATTCAACTCCCCGAATAGCCTATCGTTGTTAAGAAACTGCGGATTGTGAGCGCCGTTTTGTTTTTCATTGGAAAAAGTGGGGCCTTTGGTTCTTAGCCTCTGGCCTTGTTCCACTCTTCCGTTCCATTCTCTTTTCTCGTGGGCCTTTGGCAGTATGACTTCGGTTGTTTCTAAGCTTTGTCGCAGAAAACTTGCTTTCATTAGCACGTTACGACGGAAGAAAACAGAACAACTGCCCATATGCGACGCTAGTGATTTCTAAGAGTAGGGGCGGACAAGCACGAAACGACCCCTCGGAAACAAACATTGCTTGTCCACCACCCCATGTGCAACAAATACAGGGAAATCATACTGAAATCAAACTCTGATCAGGCGCAGAACAAACAGCATTTCGAAGAACCGCCCAGAAAACAGCCCCTTCCCACATACCTTATGGTATGAAAGGTCAGATAGAAGATGCCTTGTAGCGCTAGTTACTGTCACGAATCTACGCTTAGGAAGAGTAGCTTAAACTGCGAAACAGAGTCGGTAAATATGATCACAGTGGCAGATGGAGGTGTCAGACCCTCCTTCGATTTCCGCTGGTGGAATCATGTGGTTTCTATTGGTTCTGATGGGGCACAGGGTTTTCTTCCTCAGCCTGTAGGAATTTCCGGATCGTGCAAACCAAGAAAATCGTTTCTTGGCCTCCCTCAACTTGGTCCCGTTGCAATCAGTCGAGATTTCCTATGGAGAGTTGCGTTCCCAAAGGAGGAGTGTCGAGGAGAGCTTCGCTGCAAAAGATTATGAAATGAATATAATTTTGCCAATTTCTGCATAGTTGAGATTAGGAAATGATTCTTTCGTCACATCAATTGTGCGTATTCTGTGTTGGGTCTGGCTGAGACAGTCTTAGGATTCTTGCTGCACTGGAAATTAGTAGGCACAGCCAATCAACTAGCCGCCCACTACTGTTAGGTAAACATCTAAGGTCATGATACCGGCTGAAACTATCCACCCTATGATGCTTGTAATCAAGTTGTGTTCAGCTATCTCAAGCAAAGCCCCTCCGCCGTCATACTTGTGTTTGAAATCTTTGGCATATCTGGGGTCTCTTGTTCTCATGTCTACAGCCTTGCCATCTTCAATAGCAAGAACACTTTTCATTCTCTCCACAGAACCCCACTTCTTCATCTCTCTCCAAAATCGGTAGTCACGAACAAAAAGGAAGGAGAACAGGGCAACAAAGGCGAGCGATGGGATCCATCCAATTGCCATATCATATACCTTCTAGCTTACTTTCTGTTCACTCTGAGACCAAGAACTTTCCCTATTCTCACTAGCTATACGCCAATCCCCAGAGCCTACCTTATGTGATCTAGATGACTGAGAAAGGATCTCAAACCTGCTTATCCTGTCTAGGAGCCTGCGGACACTGGCATATTGTGGGAACCTCCGGATATTTTGAGGAATGCGAAGCCTGCGGTGGAACAGGGAAGTTGTCAATACCCTAGCAGTGCTGGACCAACATTGTGAATTACTGTATTACGGTATTACCGTACGGTAAGATTACGGTACTGTAATGCTGGTTTACGATACAGGTACGGTATACAGCACAGTTGATGTCCATGCGATGACCTGGTCCACCTTTCCCCAAATGGACTACAAACCGCTTACCGTATTACAGTAATACCGTACCATACCAGTCCCATTACTGTAATACTGTAATACCGTATCCTAGACTACTGTACGCACAGTACAGTGTTCAAAGCTACGGCAAGCTGGGTGTTGCGTGAGAACTTGGCAGACCATCACTAATGGCCTACCCTTGCATCATTAGCCTTCTCACGTGTGAAAACAGTCTGCCATTCTGGTCACGTTCCACCAGTTTGTTTTTGACTAGTGAATCCAACCGCTTCTTAGATCGTTCCCTACCGATTCCTTCGTAAGTGCAAATTCCGCTGAACTCTGATTCAGTCAATCCATGATATGCACCGTAGTTGTGGATTATTCTAAACTCCTCCCAGAAAGATTGCGCTTCAGGAACGATCGGAGCAGGTGATGGGGTCGACACTTCTTTCATCAACCACGTGTTATTCTTTACCATGGCAGGGAGAAATGTCAAAGCTGCTTCCGTTGCACGGTCGTCAATCGTGATCACACCTGGACTTGTTTCTGTCTCAGAAAATCTTCGACTGACTGCATCAGCCAACGCAATCCTGTAAAGATCCTGACAAGCCCGGAAAAGCAGTGGCGGATTAGACCTGCTCGCCGAACTAACCTGTTCAAAGGACTCACGCACGGCGTTAACGGATTCGTCGGCGAATATTCTGCGATGCCTGTCAGGCAGCTCAATCAATCTGATGGGTTCACGATCAATCACTTTTGCGAATTCGGTGCTCGTCCAATATAGCGCCTTGAAACACTTTCGGAAATATTCTAGCTGCTCTTTGTTTATGCCGTTGTCCTCTCTCGCAATCTGCTCCCAGAAGTTTCTCACCGACAACTGCGCTTGATCGATGTCGTATTCGATGCCAGCGATCACAAAGCGATTCAGAAAACCTTCGCTGACCCTCGATCGGAAATATTGCATGTTCTGGATGAACGTTCCCGCAACAACGGAAAAGGGGGAAGAGTACCCAAACTCGTTTCTTGCAAATTTGACGTCGGGATACAGCTTGGCAGCTGAATTGATCTTTCCTTGTTGAGAGAAACCAAAACTTGCCAACCGCTTCATCACACGATGCGGATACTCCAATGATTCATTCAGGTCGAGGGGTAGATCCTGAAAGTGTTCGCCCCGTCTTGTGCTTTGTAGGAGTTCTCGAATCAATAACAAGTGACGTTTCGCTTCGTACGCCTTACCCGGCACCCAACCAAACTTGTCCATTGATCCCTGCAGAGCTGCGCTGCTACCCACGCCGTATTCTATTGCGTGTGTACACAGGGCAAGCAGAATGTCCATGGCGACGCCTTTCCCACTTCCAGGCGATCCCACGAGCAAGGTGTTGAGATTAGCACGAAAAGGCCTAAGGCCGTAGGGAACAGGCGGTAATGAAGAAGTAATGGCTGAACATACAGCGAGATGCATTGGTTCACGTAAGCCCCGGTACTGATGATCAACAACTGAACATAGATCTTCAACCCAGTCAGGGTTTCTTTTGAGGGCGTTATACCCCTCAATGAGGTCCGCCAGGTCCGGCCCTACGCTTTGCCGTATCGTCCAGTCTCTTTTCCGTGTGGGTTCAATTGAGGCGCTCAATTGTGATCTTAACCCTCCGTCCACCATGATCTTTTAACCAACTGCTTCGAACAAGCTCTGCAGGCGTAGTGGACAGCCCCCATTGCTTGTTCGCATGTATCTCCAGAAACCGACCCTCAAATGACACAGGTGCAAACTCAGTCTCTTGCCTTACCTTATCCTCCTTATCCGGTTCGGTCCGACCCGATATGGGAGGGCCGCTTTCGGAAGACTCTGGAACCTGATTTCTTGATGTGGATTCAGATGGTTGATCTCCTCTCGTAATGTAAAACGCACAATCGTGGCAGAACGAAGTCTCCTCCGATCTGGTGCAGATCACCTTGTTGTCGCTGAGAGTCAAAGGGCGATATCTCAACAAACAATCATTCAATACGACGGGGATTTCACCTGTCCTCATTCGAGAAACAATGTCGAGCAGCTTCAAGCGCCTAACATTTGCCAAGATTAATCCACTTCTCATCCACGTTCTTCGCACGGATTGTGTGCACGGTTTTTTCCACAGGCCGTATGCGGCAGGTTGTTTCGCCATTTTGACGTTGTGTCAAGAACAAGATAGCGACTTTTCTTCCCACAAACTTCGACAGACGCTTGTGAACAGCATCAGGACGTTTCGGGCTGAATGTAAGGACCAATCGTCCGAGCTCCAATTCTATGCTCAAACGTTTATTCTTCACATTCACGTGGGTCTCTGTTGCGATCACTTCACGAATTTCACCGCTCGCCATCCTACATCGTGGTATCATAAGGGATGAGAATGATTTGAGGTTCGGCGGGTTTTCTTTCGCAATTTTGAGAAATGGTTATCTGCGATATTCTCATTCTTGCGAAAGCGGAGAGTGGAATCCTTTTCCAGCAGACTCAATTATGATGCGGCGCTGATTTTGGCTCTACACGAAGCCAAGGCACCGTTAACTGTTGATGAACTAATGATGCATCTGAAGCAAATAACCGGAAGCGAGCAAATCTTCAAGAGATCAGTCCAATACCGTAACTTGCAGAATCTCGTCGAAAACGGATTTGTTCGTAAGTTGAATATTGATGGTAAGGAAGCCTACGTAGTTCACGACTATGCCGATGAAGAAGCCAAGGTTCTTTTTGCAATATTCGACTTCACTCGTGTTAAAGGCCGATGGCCGAATGTCGAGGAGATTGGGCTAGATTCCGGTATCCCTACAGCCGAAGCCGAGAGAATTGCCTTGAGGACTTCATCAGTCACGGGCTGGCGTCCACCTAAAGGTGAACTTGACGAGGCGCCCGATTTCGTTAACATTCTCGAACTCGCCGCTTGGGTCAAACTAGGCTGTGGGAGAACTGGATACATCACCTCCCGGTGGGAAATCAGCGATATCGTTAGGGCCAGGATGATAGCCGAGCGATACCCTGACTTTGTGCCGACAATTGAAGCTAAGGCTGTAGATGAGAGTGGAGAGAAATTCGCTTATCGCATGATCTGGAATACTGTTACCCCATTTAACACTACGATACGATCTTCTATTACGACAACAGCAGAGAAGAAGGAGTTCTCGGGTTGCCTTCATAACTTGCGGATAACTAGAAAACCTCGATGAAAGCTAGATTCCTAGTTGAGGTATGAAAGCCAAGTAGGCTCGTCTGAGTTCCTCTTTGTCGATTCGGTCGTAAATGTCGATCGCTTCTCGCCTCCGATCACCTCTCAGAATTTTGATAAATTCCCGGTCCATTCCTGCCCGTCTCAGGTGAGTCGTAAACCAATGCCTGCAGCAGTGCACCGTGAACCTCTTTTCCGGATCCGATGAATGCGGATCATGCAATCCAACCCGTTCCGCATATTTCACAACCATTGAGTAGACTCCGTTCCTTTTCAGGCGGTCACCCTTCTCTCCGATGAACAGGGCCGGTGTTTCTGGTTGAAGGCTTTCACGTTGAGATAACCACCGTTTCAGAACTCTGCTTGTTTCGTCATCAAAAAAGACCGTTCTGCCACTTCGTTTCTTGAACTGTTTTCTCTGCAGAGTAATGGCTTGTTCAGCCCAATTGATGTCCATGATGTTCAAGGAAATCAATTCCCCTCGCCTTAGGCCAGTCTTTGCAAGCAACGTCAGGATAGCTTTGTCACGAGTATCAATAACGGAATTAATTAACAGCGCCATGTCCTCGATCGAAATCAACTTGCGTGGCGATTCAACGTCACCTTCGTTCTCCTTTTTGTATCTGCGCAAATAGCGTTTCCGTACTCCCGGGACAGGATTCCTTCCCACATAATCTTGGAAAACCAGATACTCAAAGAAACCGGATATCCCCGCAAACTCCTTAGCAAGTGTCTTTTCGTCCACTTCGCTACGTCTGAGTGAAATGTAGTCACGGAGCACGTGCTTGTCGACATTGGCCACCGAAATCGAGCGATGTTTGACGTACTCAAGGAATTGCTTCACGTATGACCTGTAGTGTCGAACAGTCTCTTGGGCAAGCCCCCTGTCAAAGCAATCCGCTCCGAACATCTCCAGTAATTCCTCGTCATTGGGGATACTCAGCTGAATGGTCTGTTGGCTCATTTCGCCACCCACCTCCAACCCCGACGAGTCTTTAGAACCAGCCCGTAGGCTTCGAGGTTCTCAAGCTGTCTCGAAATGGCTTTCACTAGATCGGTTTCTTTCGGACTAATCCTGAGCAGTCGTAGCAGGTGGTCGCTGTCGATTGCTTCACCTTTCTTCAGCAGTTCGATTAGTTTCCTATCGTACTTCCGTACGCCTTGGAAGTCCTCGTCAAGGAAAGGTGCAGCCCTATACCGCTTGAGTTCGTTCTCAACCCGTTCTAGGGCGAGTTTGATAATGTCGTTTTCTCTGGAGAGCTTCTGAATCTCATCGTCTCTTTTGCGAAGCTCTTCAATTAGGTCCGCACGGGGCTTGTAGCTTTCTTCCCCGTCTTCCTGTCGGAGGGAATTGCCTACGTGCTCCAGGACGAATTGGGAAATTGACACGTGGCCGTTCTTTGCACGTGACTTCCAGTCCTTGACGGTTTCAAGGTTTGGTGCGTAAACGTAGATCGATCTTTGCCTGATGGATTCTGTTTTGCCCATTGAAACCTAGCCTAATGGAGTAAGGATGCTCTATTTATATGTACTAGTAAAATGGTGCGGGGAAGGGGATTCGAACCCCTGAAGGCCTACGCGGATTCTACTGTTCTGCTTCCTCTACGCCACAGGATCCCTTCTCTCCAGGCCCAAACGAAACGCTTTCGATCTTAAGTGTGGCCCCACCCAGAACCGGGCGGACCTGCCCCTTTGGCCTGGCTCGGGTACCCCCGCGCCGCACAACCCCACCAAACCCCAACCCAATCTTTAAGCT